>Ga0315291_10001880_pt1 | contig 27779 bp, 22 predicted proteins | sample YL17G12_20_MG_FD_203070 | JGI IMG/M metagenome (GOLD analysis project Ga0315291, IMG submission 203070) | Sediment microbial communities from Yellowstone Lake, YNP, Wyoming, USA - YL17G12_20 | ecosystem: Environmental > Aquatic > Freshwater > Lake > Sediment | place: USA: Wyoming | collected...
GAGAAAACTAATCTGGAGGTTGTTGACCTGATACTCAATCGTCTGGGCAAACCAAAGTCACTTATAAAACATGTCACCGATAGACCCGGTCACGACAGACGCTACGCAATTGACGCGAGCAAAATAATCTCCGAGCTTGGCTGGCAGCCATTAGTGAGCTTTGAGGAGGGTATCGGTAAAACCATTGACTGGTATCTTCAGAACCAGGACTGGCTTCGGAGCATCGTTTCAGGTGACTATAAAACGTACTACGAGTCGATGTACGGAAATCGCTGACCGGATGGAGAGTTTCCCACTGATGTCGGAGCTTGTTAAGGACAGAGCGACTGTATGTATAGTGAACTATAAAACGCTTGATTTTACGCGTCTTTGCCTGCGCAGTATTCGCAGGTTCACAAGATACCCGTATGAGATTATCGTTGTGGATAATGATTCACAGGATGCATCTGTTGAGTACCTCAGGGGCCTGCGCTGGATTCGGCTAATCGAACGCCGTGCCGACTCGGGCCAGGCGGGGGGCGGTTATGCTCACGCTGCGGCCCTTGACCTCGGCCTGCAAAATTGCAATACGGAATTTTTCGTCGCGATGCACTCCGATACGATTGTCCACAAAGACAATTGGCTTACTGAGTTGATAGATTACTTCGGCGAAGACGAGAATGTGGCCTGCGTCGGCTCGGACAAAATTGAATTGACGCCAAAATGGCAAATCCTGCTCAAAAAAGTGACCGACTGGAGAACCTTCAAGCGCAAGCTGCTCCGCGAGCCGGACCCGTTCGGCAAATGCCGTTATTACAACCGCACGATATGCTGCCTGTATCGGGCGGATGTTCTCTGTCGCGAACGACTGTCGTTTCTTATCGATAAGGACAAAGGTTTAACGGTGGGCCAGAAGCTCTACTTCGAGCTTGTGGACCGCGGCTATAGAACCGTGGAATTGTCTCCATCCGTGATGGGCCGATATGTAATACATCTTGCTCACGCTACCCAGGCAATCAATCCTGATGAGTTTTCCCTGCGCAAAAAAACTATAAGAAAATGTAATCGACTTGTGGAAAAAGTGATGTCATCTGCGATAGTCCAGAGCATACTTGCGGATGATTCGTTAGACCGATAGAAAGTATGCGGAAAATGATAAGCAACATCGTGTTTACAAAGAACCGGCCTTTGCAATTAGATGGGTATCTGGAGAGTCTATACAGGTATTTTCCCCCGGAAATCATTCAAACATATATCATTTACAAGGAGGAGCTTTTTGGTGAACAGTACGACCTGCTTTTCCAGGAGTTTCCCGATTGCATAGTGGTAAGAGAAAAGGATTTTCACAGTGATTTTTTGAAACTTCTTAACCGAATTAACACAAAATTCATTTTATTTGGCATCGATGACGTGGTCTATTTTGACTCGGTCGATTTCGAGGTGATTGACGAGACGTTTGCCAGGTATGCCGGGAAAATCTTCGGCTTTTCGCTCAGATTCAGCAGGGAAAACATTGTAAATACCGGCGACTCGATTTATGAAAGTATTGTCGCCGGTCAAACCGTTTATAATATAAACTGGACACAAGGCAGAACATCGACTACACGGTACCCGTTTGAGCTTTGTGCCACCGTTTATCCAACTGAACTGGTGAAAAAAGTGATAAATAGTACTATGAGTAGTAATCCGGTAATTAAAAGTCTGTTTTCGCCGGGCTCTTTTTTAATAAAGGCGCTGGGCAAAATAAAATCGCCGAGGTCGGTTCTCGAGTCGTTTGGATATTTTTATAGCCCCAATACGCTGGAGTCGTGGAACTGCCGATGGTGCCAGAGAAATAGTGAACGGCTGCCGAATTATCTTTACTTCCAGAGACACTGCGCCAGCGCAATTCAGGTAAATATGGTTAACATCCCGGTGAGAAAGAAATTCGACGGCTCTGGTGAATATACGGTTGAAACTCTGGCAGAAAAATACAAGCATGGTTACAAGTTGGATATTAATTTTGTTTCACAAAATAAGCCTTCCGGCACACATTGTGGGAATGAATGCTTTAGACTTGTAAAAATAAACTATGAATAGAAACTCGCTATACAGTAGCAAGACCAAGGGTGTTAAATAACAGTGGTTCCTACAAATAAGATAGATGTGGTCATACCGTATCATTCTAAAGATAGTGATATTTTAGAGATGTGCATCAGCGGATGTGTTAGCAACATATATAATTTAGGCAATATATATATAGTTACCAAAACTAAAGACCTAAATTTCGCTAATTTCAGCAACATCTATTTGATCAATGAAAATGAACTATTCACTGACGGTTTATCCAAAAGATACATTGAATCAAGACTGCATGCCGAATGTCCAGGACTTGTTCGCAGAGCAGGCTGGCTCTTCCAGCAACTTATCAAGATGGGTTGCTCTTATGCGATTGCAGGTTTGACGGAACATTATTTAGTAGTTGATGCGGATGTTGTTTTTCTCAAGAAGATTGATTTTTTCAGAGAAGGTAGAATTCTGGTTGCAAAATCAGATGAATTTTTCCGGCCGTACTTTGACTGTTACGAAAAACTGCTGGGCGAATCCCCTGATGATAGATATTCTTTTGTGGCGCATCATATGTTAATTAGTAAGACCATTATGCTTGAGCTTCTTGATGGGTTGGGAAAAAAATTTGGTAAGAAATGGTATGATGTCATTATAGAGAATGCCCATTGTGGTGGTGGATTGGTATTTTCTGAATATGAGACCTACGGGCATTACTTGGCAAACAGGTATCAACAAAGTTTTTTATTGAGGCGATTAAGAAATGTTCAAAGTTTTAAAATAAGGTATTTGCTGCTGATATTATTTAATTTAGCTGATTACGTAACATTTCACGATTACAAAAAACCGCAGAATAATCCTAAAACTGACCCTGTGAAATACAAATTGTTTATAGGTCTGGTCAAATACAAGCTCCGGAAGCAGAAAACAAAATGTGTGTAAAAAAGCTAAATCTCGGGTGTGGAAGGACCGTCAGGCAAGGATGGATAAATCTTGACATGGCAGCTTTACCCGGTGTGGATGTTGTATATGACCTCGAAAATGTGCCTCTGCCTTTCAAGGATGAACAGTTCGATGAGATTCGATGCGACGCTGTACTTGAGCATATCGAGTACATCCCGGTGTTAAAAGATTTGTTCAGAATCTTAAAGAAAGGCGGGAAAATCAGGATCAGAGTGCCACATTTTACCTCGCGTAATAACTACCGTGACCCCACCCATAAGAAACTTTTTTCGATTGACACCTTTGACTTCTTCGTCGAGAAACAAACTGATAAGGATTATTATTTTGATTTTCATTTTAGTAAAATCACATATCGCAAAATAAAATTCTTCAAAAAAGGTCTTTTTTGGGGAAACCGTTTGATAGAACCCTTGATTAATCTTTCTCGGAGAATGCAATGTCTATATGAAAGCACTTTTTTATGTCGGCTGTTCCCGGCGAATCATATTGTTGTTGAATTGATTAAATAAGTGATAGTGAGCAAAACAATGCCAAAAGCTAAACGCATATTTGTCATAGCAGATTTCAAGGATGATTCGCCGAAGTCTATCAGAGTGGAGCGAAGGCGATGGGTAAAAGGATTTATAAGACTCGGGCACGATGTCCAGCGGTTCAGTTACGAAAACATTTTAAGGCAAAACAGACCTTTTGCTCCAAGACGAATCTCGAGATATTTTGGTAAGAAAAAGACCGACTTGCTCCTGGTAGAACAAATCAGGCCGTATCATCCGGATATTGTGTTTGTGTACAGTATAAAAGACCTTGACGAAAGGACTATCGTGGCTGTTCGTGAAGCGGCTCCCGACGCTATTCTTGTTGGGCGTGATGCCGACCCATTTCCTGAACTAAAGCCGGATAGGCTCGTGATTGTCCGGCACATGGATATAATGGTACCCTCAAGCGGTGGGAGGTTTCTTAAAACATACAAGGACACGGGCGTTCCGATTTGTGCATTTATTCCCTGTCCTTGCGACCCTGATATTCAACGTCCGTACGAGGTGGATAGTAAGTGGAAGTCGGATATCATTTTTACCGGCTCGGCAGAACACGGTCGGCTGGCCCGCGAAGACGAAAGGTATGAAATCGTCAAAAGATTGTCAAAAATGCCTAACGCGCGGGTATATGGCTGCTTTGGAAATCCGACAGTCGATGGTATAGAGACCTTTTATGCCATCAGCGGGGCAAAAATAGCATTGAGCATAAATATAGTCAACGATGTGCGGCTTTACCATTCGGACCGATTAGTTAATTGTCTTTCGTGCGGCACGTTTACTCTGGCCAAAAGAGTTCCTGATACCGACTTGCTCTTTGAGGATGGCGTGCACGTGAAGTATTTTGATACGGCTGATGAGTTTTTTGAACTGGCTGGTTGGTACTTAAAGCACGACCGGGAACGGGAGAAAATCGCAAAGGCCGGGATGGAAAAGGCACACACCGACTTTAACTGCGCAAAGATAGCTCAATATGTGCTTGACTTGGTTGAAACCGGGACTTACAATGCACCCTGGGCTGAAATCTTATAGGTTTAAAAAATAGAGGGATAGGCATTATGCCTACGGTCAGTATTTGCATACCTACTTATAATCGCAGGGAGTATCTGCGCAAAACCCTCGATAGTGTTATGGCTCAAACTTATAAAGATTTTGAGGTTGTCATAGTTGATGATGGTTCCGCAGACGGCACAGAGGAAATGATAAAAAATACCGGCTATAATGTTAAATATTACTGGCAGGAAAACCGGGGCGAAGCCGACACTTGCAACAAGCTTATAAGCCTTGCAGCCGGCCGGTACATATCATTTCTGCATTCCGATGACCTGCTGTTCCCAGATGCCATTGAGCGGATGAGCAAGGTTGTGAAAACCGAACCAGACGGTGTAGTTGTCTATGGCAACTATCTGAGGATTGATGAGAATGGAAATATCTGCGGCCGCAGCAAAAGAAAATTATACAGCGGCCACATTACCCAATATTTATTTGAGGATATTATTGTACATCCCAATGGTTCAATGTTCCCTAAAAAGGTGCTGGAAGAAGTAGGGGGGTTTGATACCTCGTTAAGAGTCTGCTACGATTACAAATTGGAGCTACAGATTTCTTTGAAGTACCGTTTCATTGCGCTGGAAAAGCCAACATTTATGAGACGGCGGCATTCAAGCAACACGTCGCGGGGTTCGTTTGCCAATCACAAGGCCGAATTGGATATGCTAATGGACTTTTATTACAATGGGGGAGGAAAAGAGGTAATCCCAGAGCGTGTTGCTATGAAAAGGCTCAGCAAGAAGAGTTACCGAGCCGGGCGTTACGCAATGAAAGAAAGACTGTATAAACAGGCTTATGAGCTGTTCGGCCAATCGTTTCGACGACATCCAAACCCTAAGGCGCTGATATACCTGCTAAAAAAATTCATAAACAGGCAATTATCGTGATTTGCCGGCCATACGCTTTCAAATTAGAACTTTGGTTAAGAAAAAGTTCACTTAGGCGCCAAGTTTTTCACAAAGCTTTAGTGCGGCGGCTATAACCTGGTCCATATCCAAGTATGCGTAAGTGGCCAGTCGCCCCCCGAGTAAAAGCCTTCTTTGCCTTTCCGCTTCCTGCCTGTATAAATTGTAAAGCTCATTATTCCTTTTATCGTTTATAGGGTAGTAGGGAATCTTGCCTCTATCATAATCATCAGGATATTCCCAGGTGACAACTGTTTTGTCACAGTTTTTGAACTCAAAATGCCGATGCTCAACAATCCTGATAAATGGCACCTGCTGCTCGGTATAATTTATCACAGCATTACCTTGATAATCACCGTCAAAAATTTTGGTTTCAAAATTCAGGCCCCTATACTCCAATTCGCCAAATTTATAATCGAAATACTCATCTATTTTGCCCGTGTAAACAATTATATCGGCAATGGAATCCCAGTAGTTTCGGTCCTTAAAATAGTCTGTATTTAGCTTGACCTCAATTCCCTCCAGCATCTGCTCAAACATCTTTGTATAACCGCCAATCGGGATGCCCTGATATTTATCGTTGTAATAGTTGTCATCAAAATTTAACCGGATAGGAACTCTTTTTATGATACTGGCTGGCAGGTCTTTCGGCTCCTTCCCCCATTGCTTTTTCGTGTAGCCCCTAATAAATATTTCGTATATGTCTTTGCCAACCTGCGAGAGTATCCATTCTTCAAAGTTTCGTGGATTATCAATCGCAATAGCGACCTCTTTTAATTTTTGTTGTGCTTCTGTTGGTGTTTTTATACCCCACAATTGATATAGTGTCATCAAGTTGATGGGAAACGAATATATCTTATCTCTGTATCTTACCTTTGGCCTGTTGACGAAGTGATTAAATTCAGCGAACCGATTGACATACTTCCAGACCTTTGTGTCCCTTGTATGAAATATGTGTGGACCATATCTATGAACGTTTATATCCTCGATATTTTCTGTGTAGCAATTGCCCCCGACGTGCGACCTCTTCTCTATGACTAAAACCTTCTTACGGCGTTCAGTCGTCTGCTGGGCAAAAACCGCACCGAACATCCCGCAGCCTACCACCAAAAAATCATAGTGCACCATAACCGCCACTACCTCGGTTTGTGAACCGCCTTAAATCCTTTCGATGACTTAAGTTATATGTCCAACTCAATCTATGCACTTTCATTGAGTCCAGGTCTGTCAGGACAGGGCCTGACTCCGTGACCAAAATGTTGGAATCCTTCAGGTCGCTGTGGATTATGCGGTATTTCTTCAACTTTTCGATTAGCTTGTTGATTCCTTTCACTGCCTCTACGCACTTATCGCTGTCGGTGCCGCTGTCGATGAGAAAGTCACCCAGCTTTTGTCCGGCAACGTATTCGGTGACCAGATAGGACTTCCAGACAAGCGGTCCCTTGCGCTGCTCGATGTACGCAAGCGGTCTGGGAGTGGCAACGCCAACCAGCAAAAGACGATGTGCAGAGACCCAACTGCGGCGTGCACGGGACCGTTTTATGGTGTGGCGCAGTGAATGGAGAAATCCCTTGTGATTGTATCTTTTTATCACTATGTCTTTTCCGTTCCACGTGGACCTCGCAACATAGGAAGTGTTGCCGACCTTGAGGACCTGACCACTGGTTATAAGCTCATCCACTTTTTCTATAAAACCAGGCAAGTCTGCTCCCTGTGAGAAGTCCCTGCTGGATACGGCGATATAGCGTCCGGTTTTTACTTTCAAGTATCTCCTGCTTGTGCGGATGCACTTTTTTAGTTCCCTTCGGATTGCCGCTTTCCAGTATAACGAAGCTTGGTTTCGCAGCAATTCCTCATCCGACTTATCAAAATCCCAGCCCCGCGCGCGAAAATAATCTTTGCAAATCTCTGCGAAGCTGTCCATTTCATCCGCGGGCAGGTTACACTTCAGCAATGCCAGCTGGGAGACGGATTTCCTTCTGTCCACCTGGTGCGAAAAGAACCGCATCTGCGCAGCGTCAAGTGCAAATAATCTCTCGCCCTGTAACAGGAAATTACCCAGATGCAGGTCCTTTTGCAGCACACCCTTGCTATGTTGTGCGGCAAGCTCTTTGCCCACCATACGCAGCAGTTGGTGCTTTATACCCTCGTCGTCGGCGCCGTCCCAGATTTCTCTTATGGTTGGCGCGTCGAGGATTTTTTTTGTGACAACGGCCCAGCCGCCTTGTTTGCTTCTTCCGCAGAATAACGGCGTCGGCGAGCTCAAACCTCGCTCCTGAAGCAGTCTCAATCCCCGCCATTCCCTTTTCATATGGTATTTTGCCTTGAGCGGGTCTGTAAAGATTTTGACGGTTACCGGCTGCTGGTTCCAGATGGCGTCAAAAACCTTGCGCTTGCCGCCAAGGTCGCGCAGCAGCCGCAGGCACATGACCGTTTGAGAGCGGCCGTCTGAAGATACGGGTTCGATTGCAATTGGAAACGGAACTTCATCCATAAGGTTTCGCTATAGCACAACTGTTTGGGGACAAACTGACGAATCACAGCCCCAAAATGGTTATTCCAAGCTGGTCGGCAAGCTTGATTGTTTCGGGCTTATCGACAATTATTGTCTTGTTTGCTTCCAGCACCAGACAATTGCCGCCGTTTTTAGCTAAACTTCTAATAGTATCAGGTCCCACGCACGGCACGTCGAACCGCATATCCTGGTTCGGTTTGGAGGCCTTTAATAGTATCCAGCCGCCCGATTTGCATAACTGGCCCGCGCGTTCAATCATTGCCGCTGTGCCTTCTATCGCCTCGACCGCAATCACCTGCTTTTCCTTGACCGCAATCGATTGGCCTATGCCGAGCTCCGCCAGCTTTTTGACCATTTGCCGTCCGAATTCAATATCGTCTTGCACCGACTGTCGCAGTGGTTTTGTTGTCATCACACCCTCGGTCGCCAGGTGTTCCTTGCAATACATCGTTGAATTCTCCAGTTTGATTCCGCCGGTTGCCAGCTCGTCCGCCACGGCACATAAAACTGACTCTGTGAGCTTGTCTTTCCTTCGCAGCCGCCAGTAATATATCCTGAATACTCGCCAGTCGGGCAGGTACCGCAGAATTCGCCAGGGCGTGAATATCCGTTCCTTGGCAACCCGCCCGACCATAATCGTCCTGGTCACATTGTGCTTCCTCAGCTTGCGTATCCAGGTGCCGGGGCGGGCCAGCGGAACCCAGTAAAAGATGTCAACTTCGTTGGCAAGACCGTTTTCTGCATTGCCCTCCAGGCCCACGCAAACCACTTGCATGCCTGCTTTTCTGGCGCCGGCGGCTACAAGAAAGGGCAGCCGTCCCTCTCCGGCAATCAAGCCAAGGACGTTTGAGCTGTTCATCAGATTCGTTGTCCAGAAATTAGCGGATTCAGGTTCGCATCCTGCAAACCGAGACGCAGCCGGGCAAAAAATTACTCGCCGGACGGGTTCTCCGGCTCAGGCTCTGTCCGCGGAATGAGCTTTTCCATCTGCATCTGAAGGTTGCGAATGTTTTGCCGCATCTCGGGCAGGTATTGTATCATACCGTATGAACGCTTGCCCTGGTTCGCTTCAATGGCGGGTGCGCCTAATACCGTTTGCCCATCGGGGACGTCATTGATTACACCGGACTGAGCTGCAATCGTGACATTGTTTCCGATATTGATGTGACCGACGATGCCAACCTGGCCCCCGACCATGCAGTGATGCCCGAGCGTGGTTGAGCCGGCTACGCCTACCTGTGCGACAAGCAGGCAGTGTGGTCCTATCCTTGTGCCGTGACCTATCGTCACTAAATCGCCCAGTTTGCTGCCCTGGCCTATAACCGTGTCACCGAGTGTCCCTCGCTCGATTCCGCAGCACACACCTATTTCTACGTCGTCCTCTATAATCACACTGCCAATTTGCGGTATTTTGTGATGCATACCGTTGTGGCTGGCATAGCCGAAGCCGTCTTCACCGATGGTCGTGTTTGCATTTATAATCACGCGGCTGCCTATCTTGGACCCGTCATAAATGGTGACGTTGGAGTAGATTATGGTGTCATTGCCGATTTGCACGTCTGCCCCAATATACACGCACGGATAAATCACGCAGCCGTCCCCGATTTTTGCGTCATCGGATATTGTCACAAAATCATTGATATGACAGTCCGCGCCGACTTTGGCGCTGTCGGCAATCGAGGCCCGCGGGCTGATTCCTACCTTCTTGTGCTTGCGATGCCCGTGCAGCAGCACCATAATCTGCATAAACGCATAGTAAGGGTCATCAGCCACCAGCAGGGGCACCGATGTGCTGGTTGTTTCCTTGCCTGCAATTACCGCACTTGCCTTGGTTGTCCGTAACTGCTTTTCGTACTTGCGGTTAGTTAAAAAGCTGATATCGCCTTCGCCTGCCCGTCCGAGCGTGGCGGCCGACTTGATAACAACATTGGGGTCTCCACAAACCCGCCCACCCACATATTCAGCCAATTCACCTAATGTTCGGCTTTGCATATAAGCGCCTCTAACAACCACAACATAAAATCTTTACGTCAGGCACACTTGTCCGACAAAATCCAAACAGTGCCCAAAATCAAACTATTATAGCAGAAGGACCTCCGGCAGGTCAACTGCCGGAGCTTGGTGAAAAAAAAGGTTTTTGCGGTATCCTTTGGATGCCGGTGCCGTTATCGGAGTTTGTGCCCCGCACCCATGATGGTGGCGAGCCGCCGTCATCGCCCCACGCCGTCAGGGCGTGGCCTATAATCTGGGGTTCAGGGGTACTATGTGTTGCGCCAAACCGGCCGGGCTATGCCGTCAAGACTTCCAGAAGCTCCTGCTGCAAACCCGGCGAGGGTTTTCTGACAAAGTGTGTAGATCTGTCTCTAAAAACCTTCACGGCCGGCCCGATGGGTTTATACACGGCCGGATTGGTTGGCCCAAAGACGACCAGCGTTTTGACTCCCAATGCCGCAGCCAGATGGGTTATACCGCTATCGTTGCCGATGAACCCATCTACGCAGCTCAAAAGTCCCAGCACCTGTGTTAGCGACAAATCCGTCAGGCACTTTGCGATTTTTTTAATGCTCTTAATTGTTGCATCGGTGAATCTGTCGAGCTCTGCCGGCCCCAGAAGAAATACTACCTGGATATTTTGGAAAACTAACTGTTTGGCCACAGCCAAAAAGTTGTCTATATACCAGCACTTTTTGGCCCCGCCGCTGCCCGGTTGAATCACAACTATTTTCTCGTCAGGGTCGAGTCCTGTTTCTTTGAGCAGCTCTTTACCTGCCTTTATGTCCGCTTCAGTCGCCCTTATCAGGCACTGCTCGGCCCCGGTGGACTGAGGCTGCAAAACCACACCGCTCTGGTCGATAAGTTGCCGGCTGTAATAGTCCGTGATGTGCTCACAGAACTTTTTCGGCGCTTTTGGCGACAGCGTTATCACTTCCGCACTGTGGCTGCAATTGGCGGTGAAAATAAGGTTTTGCTCGAAGTGGCTGTTCGGCTCGCCCAGAAATGTTGCTATCCACGCGTAGTCTGCGAAGGCATTTATCAAAGGGTCGCCGTCGGCAAGGTCAAAGCTCCTTGTTTCGACAAACAGCCGATGCAAACCCAGCGAGTCTATGGAACGGATTCCATCGACGCAGCTCCTGCCGGGCAAAATGCCGGTATATTCTGTGTGGCCGAGGATATCGACCTCGCCTAATCCGAGACAATCTTTCATAAACCCGGCCAGCGGCAAGGTCAATATGCAGTCGCCAATCGCCCCTGGCTGCACAATCACCCCTCGCTGTGCCTGTCTTGCTGCCTGGGCGCCTTTTTCCCTCAGCAGGCTTAATATGTCGTCTTTTCCCTGCGTAATCATAATCGAGGTTCGTAGCGGCGTTTAGCGCTGTAAATTTACCCGGTTTTATTCTCGATTTGTTTTGTCCCCGTTGCGAAACAGTTTGCATCTTGAGTGCTGCAACCGCATTTACTTGTATTCAATATACAATTACTCGATTACCTTGTCAATCCATCCGCCGCCTGCGACCCTCATATATTCACCTTCCGCGATATAGAAAGCAGCAAGCTGCCCCGGCGTTATCGCAGCGACGTGCTTATCGAACTCGACGGTAACGCTGTCACCCTGTGGCACGACAGCTGCGCCGGCGCCTTTGTCATTGTAGCGTATTTTCACCATTGCCCTGAAAGCCGCGTTCGGCTTATCTATAAGCCAGTTTGTCCCGCAGGCGGACAGTTTCTTGTGCATGACCTCTTGTTTCGGGCCGAGCGTGACCGTGTTGGTTTCCGCATCAATTTTCACCACGTAGTATGGCTTGCCCATTGCCACCCGCAGGCCCCGCCGCTGGCCGATTGTAAATCTGTGCGAGCCGCTGTGTTTGCCGAGAATCCTGCCGCTGCTGTCCACAATATTGCCTTCTTGCACAAGCTCCGGGCATCGCTGCTCAAGTGCGGCCACATAGTCATCGTTGGGTATAAAACATATCTCCTGAGATTCCGCCTTGTGCTCGGTGCCTAATTTGAGCTCCGCTGCCATTTTTCGCGTCTGGTCTTTCGAGTAGTCGCCCATCGGCAAAACGATATTGGGCAGGACCTCCCTGTGAATCATTGATAGAGCGTACGACTGGTCTTTGGCGGGGTCAGCACCGGCATAAAGGCCCGCCTGGCCGTTATGCGTCAAAACCCTTGCGTAATGCCCGGTGGCAAAAAGCTGTGCTCCATTGTTTCTCGCAAATTCCCACAATTTTCCGAACTTGATGTGCCGGTTGCAGACTACGCACGGATTCGGTGTTCGGCCTCTTCGATACTCGCCGCAGAAGTATTCGAGAATGTTTTCAAATTCGCTGCGAAGGTCCAGCACATAAAGCTTAATACCTAATTTACCGGCGACACTTTCGGCATCGGCTTGTGCGGCGGCTCCCCGGTCGCTTGTAATCATAAACACGCCCGCACAATCGAAACCGGCCTTTAGTAACAGCGCAGCCGCTGTGGAGCTGTCAACCCCGCCGCTAAGGGCCACGAAAACCTTTTTCTTTTCGCCGGTCATTTTGTTGATGGCAGGTTTGGGCAAGGCCAGTTTGAGCAATCAATCCTGAGTCTGCTGACCTCTGATAGACCTGAAGGATTTCAAAATAAAGACGCCGAGAACCAGCGCTACTATTATCAACGTTACTAAAAGTAAGAATCGATGCCTTTCTGTCCAGGGCAGGGATTTTTCAGCGGCTTCCCTAAATAGTGGATTGTCAACGATACCGCCCGTCTTAGCCGTTCTTGTCTTAATCTCTAACGGGTTATTGAGCTGGTACTTAAGGTCGTATCGAGGGGCGGATAACGATGCAGAACCAACGTAAAGCGTAAGCTCTGCACCATAATCAGAAGGGAAAATAATCTCGTCTGCTATCAGTTTTGCAGAAGAACTCCTTACCAGTATCGGTTCATCGTCATAATTGCTGATTGTAATCCTGACGTATTTTGGGATTTTTGTGCCTGAAGGTAATTGTATCACCAGCTTCTCGTGTTTTTGCCCGCTCGGGTCGGTGTATCGATAAATCGTATCGCCGACCAATCTTTGCCACGGCACTTCGACCTCCGTGACCCTTTGCCTGCCGTCTTCGCTGGCAAGTTCCACCTTACGTTTGGCTTCGTCTCGACCCTCGAGCGTAATATATCTATAGAACGATTCGGTCGGCACATCCAGCTCAATTTCAGTTATGGGCAAATGGCGAAATGCAAGGTCGTATGTATAGATACTGGACCTACTCTTTTCATCTTCGGATTGCTCCACAGCCGCCATACCTACAGTCTGACGTTTTGCGAGCTCTCTGATAATCTTGAAGGATTTTACTTCCTGTATGAGGGGGCTTGTTTTTTCCTCCGGCATCGGCCAGATTGTAATCCGCAAATACTGGTAATCGTTTGTCGGCAAATCAATCTGCCCAAAATGCCTGTCAGGATCAACGGCAAAGACGTAAGCGAGCTTGACCAGCGTAAAAAACTCGACGTTGTCGTTAGAACCTTCGACCCTTACAGCCCGCCTGAAATTGGCGCCCTGCGTAACAACCTCGATAGAATTCTTTGTTACTCTCTGGCCAAAATCCAGCGTAACCAGGGCTGCATTTTCTGCGTTTGTTGAGCGGTTTATCAGCGAAGGATGATGCTGCTGGCGTTCTACCGTATCCTTTGGCCTGGCGATGACATACGGCACCTGCTTACTCTGGTCATCCATAAGCCGGATGTCCCCCAAATCCGGCCTGGCTACATTATAAATCTCGGGAGCAAGGAATAGACCACAGTATTCGTCGGCTCCACTATCGACAGTTACTTTGGCACAATACTTCCAACCTGCCGGGTCGAATGGAGCTCCGCTCGCTGTTGCGAGAAAGCACGCACATATAACAAAGATTACCGACTTTTTCATTCTAAATCTCCTGCTTATTTGAGTTCACTTTTGATTTCACTTTTGTCTGTCAACATCGCATCGAAAAAGCCGCGTTTCTTCAAGAACTGGTAAAGGTAAGACACCGCCAACAGAGTAACGCCCGTAGCTGCGAACGCTGTAATTCGATAGACGCTCTTGACGGCAATGGTATCGAGGATAAAGACTTTAACCAATATCAATGCGAATAAGCCGAGAGCCACATAACGCAGGACTTTGTTACTTCGCCAGAAGCCGATAGTCATAAGAACAGCCCCATATATAGCCCACATTACCGAGATATACATCTGGGCCAGAAATCTCCAGTTGACCAGTGGTTGAGCAAAGCGGTTGCGGCAATACCAGTAAAGGAAAATTTCTTCTGTCAGCAATATCCACAGCACAAATATGCCGGCCAGCTCGAACATTGCTGCCAAATCGCGGTTGAAATTTTCTTCTGCTACACGTTTCAAAAGATAAGCGGCTGCAAATAGAGCTGCTACAAAGATTACCGCAATCCAGAAGCCAGTGTTTGTGAAAATTGTAAAGCTCTCCCTGCAAACCTCAGGAAATCTTACCAGAGTAAAAACAGACCCCACAGCAGCCAGAATTGCGGCCAAAATCCTTGTTAGCATTCCTTTTGGACAAACCGGCCTGATTAAAAATAGCAGTGGAACCGCCGCAAGAATTAGAATCATCCCCTTAATGAAGTTGGCCCGTCCGACGGCAGTTTGAGTTACATTATAATCACAGTGCCACCGCCATTCCATTGTTGCCGCAGCCATTAGTGTCAATATCGTTGCCGCATAAAGAATCTCGGCGATTAACGCCCGCAAGTTTTCTGCCAGGGCGGTGCTCTTTCTATATATGATATGACAAACCAGGATGGCTGCCACCACAAAACACCAGGAGCCAAAAGCAGGGTTGAATACTAACTGGAACGCTCCTGTGTGCATCGGCAGCCGGTGTAGCAACTGGCCGAAACTTAGCAAAAGTGCAGCAGCGCCCGCCAGTTGCGTCCAGATACTTCGATACCTCAACCCGATTATCGCCAGTATCACGCCTTCTATCGCCCAGGCCATCGCAATCGCATACATTCTAAGATATAGTGGTATTGCAATCGTCAGGAAAAACAATCCAATTACTAACAAAGCAAGCCGCAGGTTCAGGTCCTCCTTGCAGCGTTTGTTTACGGCTGCCATTATAATCAGGTGTGCTACGCACAACCCAAAGGCGCAAAAGGCAAGTGCGATGCGGTATTTGTCGAAGAGAATGCGCCAGAGATAATAAAACACAACGGCTGCATTTGCCAGAACGAGTAGAACATCCTCATCTTTCGCCTTAACTTTTCTTACCAGTTCGTAGAATATCGGTAGTATAAGGTAAATCGCAAAGAATATGCCGAGCCCGGTCAGGGCGATAGTAATTTGCTCCGGCGGCCCCTGGGATACTCGGGCTGCTGGCTGGTAAAACTTTTCGAACCATAGTATGTACAATGAGAACGTGCCGGCAAAGGCGAGAAAATTCACAGCACGCCATTTGCGGTAATATGCACTCAGCATTGCGCCGACACCCAATATAGAAAGATAAGAAAACAAAGGTATCGGCCGATTTTCTCCCGTCGAAACTATCACCGGCGTAAGAAATCCGCCGAGTAATGACAAAACCGCAACCACTATCTCATTCAGACTCACTGCATAAAGCATTGCCGCTATTGTAACAAGTATCGAAAGGATAAAAGCTGCCGCTGGACCAACTAAACCATAGAATCGATAAGCAGAAAATACTGCCGCATACAGTATCGCAAAACCTAATGCCGTTACACCCTTGGCAACGATTTCGTAACCGCGTCTGCGTGTTACCTCGCCGAGTGCCAGAGCAATAAGTCCTGCTATAACAGCGATAACTACTCTGCCCAAAGGACCTATCAGGTTGTTGTCATACGCATATTTTAAGAAGAATCCTACAGCTACAATTGTCGTAATGACACCTGCAATCAGAACCCACCGCGTCCCAATCCGCTGCTCAAGGACGCCTACTTTACGTTCGGGAATTTTCTTTTCTTTTTCTATGGTAGGTTTCAGAGGTATTGTGACGGTCTCTTTGGTAATCTTTGGCGGCTCCGGAGCTTTAGGGATTTCGAGCGGTATTGTTATTGGTGGGGCTTTTTGCACCGGTGGTGCTTCAACCTTCACAGGTGGCGGCTTTACAATCTCTTTCTCCGGCACAAACTTAGGCCTCTCTATCGCTCGCTCAATAGATATCTGTTTTATTTTGCTCAGTGCGACGATGCTGACAATCAGAGCTATAGGTCCACATATCAAACTTGCAACAACCAACAAGATTAGAAGGATAAAAAACGGTTCCATTTGCTCTGCCCCTTAAAGTATCCACATTTTTAAATTTTCAGTAATTTTTAACCGAGCTTATGAACGCTCGGACTAATCCTGTGGATAAATTATGATGCGGTCGTGGATGATGGTCACAAGGTCGTTTTTGCCGTCGCCGGTAACGTCCGCGATGCTCAGTTCTCGCGGCTCGACGCCGCCTTTGCCGGCAGTTTTGTCTTCGCGGTAGCTTTTTTCCTCAAATATCCTGAACCGCATCGCAGCAGTGGGCTTGTTATTCGAATCGAGCGTCAATATCTCGAAATGATTGCGCCTGTACTCCACCATCGTGATGTCGGCCTGCCCGTCCGAGTTGATGTCGCCTGCCGTCAGGTTGCCATAACTGCCGTCTTTTATCTGGGTCTCGTAGCTGAACTGCTGCTCCATCTGTTGCCGGGCTTCGCTGCCGCCTGGCGGGGTTATAAGCGCAAACTTCTCGCCGTCAAATAAAAGGATACTTTTTTCGCCCCCGCCCGTAAGCGGTGCAAAAAGCATCTTCAGCCGCGAAGCTGCATTCCATTTGCCGACATCCAGCTCTTTTTCAAAACGGTAGGTCTTGTCCTCTCCGCTTTTGAGTATCTGTAGCCGGCCTTTTTGGCCGTCCAATAGAACAATGGCCGGCCTGTCCCCCCAATCACCGCCAATATTAAAAGCAGCAACCGCGGCTATCTGGTTCTCCGTGCTCTTGGCATTATACTGGTCGATAATGGTCCAGACTCCCATATCGGAGAAAACCAGACTTCTCGCAAAGTTCTTTTCCGCTATCAATAACTCTTTGCCATCCTTGCCGTCCACGTCAGCCACGGCAATCGAACGCAGGCTCGCGTCTTTGATTAAGCTCGCCTGTGCCTTTGGCGAATCGACTATTTCAAATTCTCTTTTTCGCACCTGCCGAACTAATATCGGAAGTTCGTAACTGACAAAGACCAGCACATCCTGTAAACCATCCTGGTCCACATCAAGCACCTTCAGGCCTTCGGGATTGGAGGTGAGCTTCTTAAGTGCCAGGGCCGGTTCAACTGCGACTGCCTTCTGTGTGCCCCTGGATGCCTTGCCTTTACTTTTTGCTGATTCAGTCGGGCTTTTATTTGTTGCGGCAAGATTATAAATCGTTCTGAGGCTCCTGATGTCGTTGGCGTCTCTGGATACATAGACGCAGTCTATGCTGCCGTCGCCGTCTACGTCCGCAAGCTCCATTGCCAGAGGTTCGCCCGTCAAATCGACGGGTTTGGGGAAGGACAATCTATCGTCTTTGAATTCGCTGATGCCGATTACCTTTTCCTTGACGCTCAGGACCGCTAACCTGGGTTTACCGCCGTCGGGGCCGATATCTGCAGTGCATAAACTCGTAATGTCGGTAAAGGCAGGAAATTTAACAGGCTCGGTCAATCCAAGTCCTGCGATTTGTCTGTAGAAGATAAGCTCCGCCGACCCGGGCTCGCTAATCACCACGTCGGCCAGGTTGTCGCCGTCGAAATCGCTGACAACCAGGTCTCGCTTTGTGCCTCCTTCACCGGAAGTAAGAGGATAAAGTATCGTTGGCCAGTCGGCGTCCTTGCGCTTTTCGGTGGCGAGCTTGTAGCAAATTAACCGCCCGCTTCCGGCGTCAATACTCAGTATCTCGTCACCGGCTTGTCCGTCTAAGTTATGGAGTTTAAGCATATAGGGTTTCTCGATGGCAAACTGCACCTGCGGGCCGAACTGTCCTGTCTTGAAGCCGAATCGCACGTGCAGGGGCTTTTCATTGTCGCTGGTCAAAAATACAAGGTCATTTATGCCGTCGCCGTTGAGGTCGCCCACATCGAGTCCCAGCAGCTGTGCTCCCACTGGATATTTGACCGGCTCTGCCAGAGAACCGCCTTTTTGTAAGAGGATATAAACGCAATCTCGCCCGGCCAGGACCAAATCGGAAGTGCCATCATTATTCAGGTCGGCGCAGACAAGTGCGTTGGGTGTCAGGAGGCCGTCTTCGATGTTAATCTTTTTTGCCGTCCGCCATGCTGGCCCCCGACCCCCGACCCCCGACCCCTGACCTCGGTCGCCGCTCTTTTGCAACAATACGTAAAGCCCCCGCGGCTCACCATAAAAAGCCAAATCCATTGTTTTATCGCCGTCCAGGTCGCCGCAAACAAGACTGTACACCTTTTGCGAAAGTGCTATATCCTGCTTCTCGAAGCGGGTAGGGGGGGTGATAACGTTCACATCGACATCGTTGGGGTCAACAGCCACCGTTGCCTTCCCCTGCCCAACAGATTCTCTTTGAATCAACAGCTCTATCTTGGACTTTAAGTTATTTGCTATCGCGATGTCGTTTCGCCCGTCGCCGTTAAAGTCGGCAATCTGAAGGTCCTTTATCCCCCAATCCAGCTTGATTATCTCTATTTCGCTGAAGCCGTAGTATGCTGATATATCATTGATGTCCGTGTCCGTCCGTGTCCCCAGTCCGTGTCCGTCCGTGTCCCCGGCCTTCACGCTGCCGAAGATGGCGATTACGAAGACAAGTACAATTGCAATTCTAATCAGCCGCACAATAAATATTTCCACTGTGTTTTATAACTTTATCTGAGGAAACAATATACGCACTTGCACCGGCAACATCAACAGTTTTGTGGAGGCAATGCTTTCTTTTGCTGTCAGCTCTTTCTAATCCGTAAGGCGATGTCATCCGCATATTGAGGAGAAACCAATGTGCGGTTGCCGCCGGTGTGCTCGAAAGTTTCCTCTTTATCTATCTTTCCGGTTTTGGTGTTTATCCACTGTGCCTTGTAATTTCCAGCCGGTAGTTCCACCGTCAGAGTTGCCTCACTGCCGCCATTGATATAAATGGCATAAGCCCTGCCTGCCTCCACCATTGCACGCGCTATCGCCTTCTGAGGCACGCCACCTTTAATGACCGAATTGTCAGGTCTCATTTTGATAAAATCAAAGCTGTTGATAAAATCCTTGAGAATCTCCATTTGTTTCCGAAACACCGGCCCGCCGCCGCCCGGCGCATTGATGTCCGCGACTCCGTCTTCATAGCCGGCCGTGAAGGAGTAATCGAGATTGTCGTATGCCCCGCCGCCGGCAATGATAAAGTCCCAGGCCTCCAGCCGATATGCCTTCGGCTCGCTGCCGGCAAATCCTGTCTCATCGTCAGAGATTACTCTGTTTAGACCATAGTTGTCAGCTACCGTGTCCGGTGGTTTTGCGTAATGAAAATTGAAAATCGACACGTTCGGATTGGGATTGGTTATCTTCTGCCCCTTGTTAGCGATGTTTTGCGCAATTAGATGCTTTGTCTTTAGCTCTGCTTCCGTTGCGACAATAGTCTCGGCGATATGACCTTGCCACTCCAGCGTTACGCCTCCGAAGTAGGGTTCATTGCAGATTTCGTAATAGACATTGTCGAAGTCCTTCAGCTCTTGCACAATTTTGCGGACCATTGCGTCCTGTACCGCCTGCAAATCAGGATACTTGAGTGTATAGACCTCCTCACGTTTCATCTTGCCGACGCCGTTCATGTTATTGGCGGCATTCATCGGGCTGAGCTTCCACATAGAGTCCTCATAGAAGGGGCAGAAAAGCACGAACTCCACCACGACTCCGCGTTTGCTCGACTCGCCGACAAAATCGCACAATCGCTCGAAGTAGGCGTTGTCCCATTTTGTAAGGTCGAATTTGTTGCCCCCGTTGGCGTAGCCCGGCACGTCGCTGCGGGCCCACGGGCATATCAGTTTGTCTTTCGCCGGCGCCAGCGTATTGTTCTGAATCCCAAACGCCCCAAACGGCTCGCAGTATGCCCCGCTGAACGTCCTCGTCAGGTTAAAACCGTGCGACTGGAGCGTCTTGAGATACTTTTTATAGTCGAACGCCCGGTTGAGCACCGCGCCATAATGCTCAGTGGATGTTATTAGAATCGTCGGCCTGCCTCGCCACAAAAAGTAATGCGGATTATCCGGATGCAATTGAATCGGTTGAATCGCCTCTGCAAATGCGTTATTAACCAATCCCAATAGCACTACATAGACAAATCCTTCCACTAAGTGAGTTTTCTTTGCCCTGATTAACTGTATTTTGTTCACATCTTCAAACATATCGATATTCCTCCAAAATTCTCACAAAGCGAAATAATTATTCGTTTTCATAGCAGATGATTTTAGTCTGATTATTTCACAAATCAACCGGAATGGAAAGATTTTGTGAAGACAAAAAGTGGTTCTTGCGGGTGCAATTCGGATATCGTGTCGGACTGGTGGAAATCAACCCCCGCAGCTTCTTGCGAAGCAAGAGCGGGGGGCGTGGTTTATTTGAGTTTACTCTTGATGGCGTTGAGCTGCTCCTCGGAGACCTCGGCCCCAAGCTGCTCGGCGATTTTTATGTGCTTCCAGGCAAGGTCATATTTTTTCAACTGGTAGAACCCCACTGCAAGCCCAAAATGTGCATCGGCCATTTTCGGGTCAAGCTCCACCGCCCGCAGATACGCCGCAACCGCCTGTTCGTAATTCTTGCCGTTTGAATACGCAGCCCCGAGATTGTAGTGAATCGTGGCCTCATCCGGCTTCAACTCGGCGGCCCTCTTGTACTGCTCAATGGCCTCCGCGAACTTTTTTTGCCCGAAATACGCATTGCCGAGATTCACCAGGGCCGCCGGCATATCGGGCTTGACTGCCAGCGCCCTTTTATACGCTGCGATTTCATCCTCAACCATCCCGAGCTTGTTATAGCACTGCCCCAGGCCGTAGTTCGCCTCCGCGAAGTTCGGCTTAATCACGAGGGCCTTTTTGTATTCGGCTATCGCCTCTTCGTAACTACCCATCTGGCTGTGAACGTCCCCCAGCTGGCTGTAGCAAGCGGCGTCTGGCCCCCGACCCCCGACCCCCGACCCCTGACCTCGGTCGATTGCTTGTTTTAGTTGTGCTATTGCCTGGCTGTATCTCTCCTGCTTGCAATAAACGATAGCCAGGTTCTTGTAGGCATCCACGAAATTCGGGTCCAGCTCCAGCGACTGCGCATACTGTAAGACCGCGTAGTTCAGCCACCCGCGCTGCAGATAGGCATTGCCGAGGTTATTGTGTGTCTTGGCGTCGTTAGGGTTGATTTCCAGCGCCGCCTGGTATTGGTATATCGCGTTCTCTACCTGATTTTTTTTGAGATAAACGTTCCCCAGATTTGACCTCGACTCCGCCAATGTCGGGTTAATCTCCACGGCCCTTACAAGCGATTGCAGCGCCAGCTCGTAATTGCCGGTATCGCAATAAACATTCCCCAGGTTATTAAACAGACAGCCTAATGTCTGAATCTTGTTCAGATTTCGCATGTAAATGATGTTGTTGCCCTGCGGCACTTTGAACTTTTTGATGTAGTGTGCATCAGGGGCTCCGCCGCCTTTGCCTGTCGTCTCGATATTGAATCGCATCCGCCCATCATCATACCTGACAAAAAAATGCCCCGGCACAACCACCCCATATACAGGCAGCCCAAGGCGTTCTCCTAATGAAAGGTAAAGGATTGACAGGCTCAGGCAATACCCGCGTTTCCTGTCTAACACCGAGTGCAGAAACAAATCGTTTGGGTCGTTTGCCTCCGCGATTGATTGGAAGCCGAGCTCATCAAATAGATACTTATTTATCAAGGGGATTGCCCGAAAATTTACCTCTAATTTCTCCCGTCCGAGTCTCTCGCGGATTTCAATCGCCATATCATCCAGCGCCGACAGATACCTTCGCCCGTGCACCATATCGCTCCAGTACTCCGAGATAATCATCGCTGCCGTGGCCAAATCCACTTCATTTTCCCTCAGCCGCAGGACCTCTTCGATTGATTTCGCATACAGGCCCGCCTTGTTCTCATTGGCAAGGCTCTCATATCTGCCAAAAGATGTCTCCGACCCCAGAACCAGGATGCAGGCTATTATTACAAAGCTCTTTTTTATTCGTTCCGCCATTCTGTTCAACCTTTTGCCTGACTGATGCCGCCGACCTTTACCCGCCGCGGCGGGTTGACTGCCGTCAGGCAAGCCTTGCCTGTCGGCAGACAGGTTTTTACTAATTTGTGTTCATTTGTGTTAATTCGTGGTCAATCTTGCCGCCGGATACCGGCACCACGGCAAGTATTTGCCTGTAAAAGTCTTATCGTCAGACAGCCCCTCCTTGTTTGGTATTTTTCGCACTTGTGCTACCAAAAATTGACCGCCCTGGATAAACTATCGATAGTTTATGTTTTGAAACGGTTTTATTCAACGTAATTTCAATGTCGGGAGAACTCTTATGGAGAAAAACTGCATTATTGAAAAGAAGACGTCCTTGTCTCGTATGTTGCAGGGTAAGCTTCGCACCTTGCCTGCCGGCAGGCAGGTCGCGTGTGTAATATTTCTGCTGTTTGCCGCGATAATTCCATCGGGATGTCAAAGCCGGCGCCAAATCAGTCTCTTCGACGGCAAAACCTTCGGCGACTGGAAGGTCACTGACTTCGGCGGTCAGGGTGACGTCCTCATCAAAGATGGCTCGATTATACTCGAAGTGGGCAATGACCTTACAGGTATTCACTGGACGGGACCGCTTGTCCGTATGAACTATGAAATTACTCTCGAAGCTATGCGGGTGGATGGCAGTGACTTTTTCTGCGGCCTGACGTTTCCCGTCGGCTCCAGCCCCTGTTCGCTAATCCTCGGCGGCTGGGGCGGCTCCGTCTGCGGCTTGTCCAACATCGACTACTACGATGCCGCAAACAACGAGACTACGAGGGTTGTCTCTTATGAAAATGGCCGCTGGTATCGAGTCCGCCTCCGTGTTACGCCCGACAAAATTGAGGCCTGGCTCGATGACGAAAAGCTCGTTGATGTGGTGACCACAGGCCGCAAAATCAGCATCCGGCCGGAAGTCGATGCCTCTCAGCCTTTAGGCATCGCATCGTGGCGAACAAAGGCGGCAATCCGTAACATCCGCCTGCAAAAACTTGCGGACTGACACTGCTGTTGCCTGAGGCAGAATTATTGTTCGCCGCCCGTAGTCAACAACTGCGAACTACAAACAACGAACTCTTCGTATTCTACTCACCCACTGTTCCTGTTGCGACCGGCACAGCCGGTACCCGCCGCTTGAATAAATCTATGTCCATCCACCTGTTGCTCTTGAATCGCCAGCAGTTTGCCAGGGCCACTAAGGTCATACTGAGAGTCGCGGCTACCCACGGTCCCATTGCCCCGAGAGATGGGAAAAACTTGACTATAAGCAGGCCCCCCAGCCCCAATACCACCGTGGCCCCAATCGCTGATGCTCCCGCCGGCCACATTGTGTCACCTGCTCCGCGCAGAGACCCGTCATAAACAATCCGAATAGCGTGGAAAACCTGGTATATGGCGCCGCAAATCAAAATATTAACTCCGATTTCGATTACCTTGTTGTCGGTGGACCAAAAGCCCATCAGGGCATTTCTAAATAAAAGAAAGCAAACGCCAATCAGCCCGATATAAGTTAATGCAATCCGCAGGCAGATGGCCGTCTGCTTGGCTGCCAGGTTCTTCCTGTTCTTCCTGCCCTCGCCGATTGTCTTGCCCACCGCCGCCGTCAGGGCCATCCCTATCCCCACGATTGGCATGACCGCAACGCTCGTGTATGAAAGGGCTGCGCTTGTCGCCGCCAGCGCCTCTTTGCCGAATCTCCCTACAAGGGCCAGCAGTATTATTCCCCAAAGTGCAACATTCGCAGTCAGCCCCGCTCCTGCCGGAAGCCCGACTTTAAGCAGGTCATACATCCTGCCGAAATCAACCTTTACTATTCGCCGGGACCTGTAGTTCCTGTTAATATCGCCGCTCAAAAGCACGACCACGTTGATGCCGGCGGCGACCGCTATCCCGACGAATGTCCCCCAGCCTGCGCCTGCAATCTCCATCCGCGGAAAGCCGAACTTGCCGAAAATCAGCAGGTAGTTCACCACCACGTTGACTAATTGCCCGCACAGCGATGTGCACAGCGTAATAGTCGGACGATGCACGCCGATAAAAAACTGTGTGCTTGCGTAGTTAACGACCGCTACCATGTGGGCATACAGCATAATTCGGAAATATATTACTTCCATCCCGATGATACCCTGCGGCTGCCCCATCGCTTTGAATATCCACGTCGCGGTCGGCCACATAACCACCAGCACAACCACAAAATACGCCAGCCCCACGTATATCATTTGCCAGAAATAATTCGAGCAGCCCTCTCTGTCGCCTTTGCCAAGACTCTGGCTTACGAACGTGTTAAGGCTTGTCAACGCTCCTGCTGCAAAACTTGTGGGCAGAAAACTCACCACGCCCGCAGGCAAAATCGCCGCCAGCGCATCTGTCCCCAGACGCGAAACCATAATCCGGTCCACAAACTGCATAATCGTGAAAGATATGGTGGTCATCACCGTTGGGGCCGCCAGTCTCAGCATATAGCCGAGCGAAGTCTCATCCACCCCGTCAGAAATCCTTGCTATGTCTTCTGCCACATCTTGTCCCTTAAGATTTTCTAACGGGTTTGAGATGGTCTTTTACTCCTCAACAGCGACCTTACGCATCCTGGTTCAGCCTCTTCAGCAGCGTTTCAGCGGAAATGCCCAGGACCTCCAGACGCTTCACGCGGGCTGTTTCGCCTGAAATGATGCGGATGGCGCTCTTTTTGATGCCAAGCTGTTCAGCTAAAAACTCAATTAAGCGATGATTGGCTTTGCCCTTCTCCGGCGCCGCTGAAACTTTCACCTTCAGCATCCCGTCAAACAGCCCGCAGACGGCTGTCTTGCTGCTGCCGGGGGTAATCCTGGCTGCAAAAATTACCCCCGCATCAAGTTCCTGGATTGTCAGCTTGGCCATTCTCGATTCTTGATTCTCGATGCTCGATTCTCGACGAGTATCGAGTATCCAGTATCGAGAAACGAGCTATAAGCGCAAGTTGCATATCCCCGGCGGTCATTCAATACTTTCTTTGATATTTCTGCCGATTGCAGACTGCATATATTTCTCAATCTGCTCGGCAAGTTCGCCGAGCGATGCGAGCTGAAAATCCTCGTAGTGGCTTGGCACAAATCCGCTATCAAGTGTCTTTTTGAAGATTCTAAGCCGGATGATAGACGGCTCGGCCTGCGGCTTGCTGAAGTCGCTGTCTTTGTGCTCGGTGAGTTCCACTCGCCAGTCTTCGCTTATAAAAACCAGACACTTACCCGTAAAAATCGCCATGGGAAAATAATCGCGTAATAATTTCAGAGTTTCCATTGCTTGCTTCACAATCTCGAGGCCGTTTCTTCTTGTCTGTTTAGGGTCGCTGCCACAGTTGTCGCCACGCGTTCATTGAACGCTTTAGATTGTCATAGACATCGCCGCCTATGCCGTAGCCCTGCAGGCCTATCGGGCCGGTATAACCCGAATCCTTCAGTGCCTTCAAAAATTTCGATACGTCAAAGCTGCCGCGGTCGAGCGTCTGGATTAGTTGTTTCCAGTCTTTGCCGCCGCTGTCCGCGCCGTTAATGGTCACAACAAATAGATAGGGCATCGCCTGCCTTATCAGGGATTCCATGTTCTTTTCATCATCGACCATTAACCAGTGACACAGGTTGAAGGTCGCGCCGACGTTCTTTCGCTCCACTTTCTTCGCGACCCGCACCGCGTCCTCCACCCGCTCGACCCAGAACGTGTGGTGGGGATATAATGCCACCCGCACCTTATGTTCCGCAGCCGTATCCGCAATCTCGCGGATGATTTCCACCGCCCTTGCATCCCCCTGGGGCGAAGATGGTTTGTGCGTTTTGCTGATAACAAAGAGCCACAGTATTGCGTTTCGGCCCTTCAATAGCTCAAGAACGTCCTTCAGTTTCGGGTCGTACTTCTGCTCGTTCGGGTCGATGTTGATGCCCATATAGACCGCAAATATTCTCAGCCCGTTTTTATCTGCCTCCTGGAGCAGTTCTGCCAGCCCGTCTGAGCCGCCCCACGCTATGCCTGCATATCCAAGCTCTTTGAGCATCTCCGCCTGCTCTTTTGCGGTGCGGTGCTTGTCGTCTTTTGTGCTGGTGTCCATCGCAAAGAAAGGATTCGGCCCCGCCGGCGCAAGCCAGACGTTTCGATACGCCACCGGCCCGTGGTCGCCTTGCAGCATAAGTGGCCCTGTTGGTTTCTCATCGTTGTATGCGCTCGCCCGCGTCGGCCCGGTAACTTCCACGTCTTCGTGCACCACCACCCCATTGTGCACGACCTTCTCGAACCTGGCGTTGGAAACCTTGCGCCCCTGGCTGTCAAATCGCGGTGCCCGGAAAATGACGTCAAACATCTGCCACTCGCCCGGCGCACGGGAAGCATTGATGCGTGGAGAGTGTCCCTCATATCCCTGCGGCGTTCTGCTGTCGTCCCAGCGCTGATAGATACCGCCGCATTCGTTACCTGCGTAGTCCGATTCTTTTTGCCAACTGTCTAACACCTGGATTTCATAGCGCCCCATAAAATAAACGCCTGAGTTTGACTCCTTCGGAACCATAAATTCGATATGGGCTGCGACGTCGCCGAATTCTGCTTTGCTGAAAAGGTGCGATGTCCTGCCGGCAGCCCCGTTGACGATGACTCCTTTGCCCGGCTTGCTGCTCAACAACTTTTCATCGCTGGGATTTTTGAAGACCTCGCCGACAATCTGCCATTCGCCGGTGTCACCTCGCCAGGTGGAAAAATCGCCGCCGACTAAATAAGTCTTTCCTGCATCGGCGCCGGCTGCTTCAGCGGCAAATGCCGAAGTCAAACACAAAATGACGGTAAGTGATGAAACTGTGGCAATTTTCCTTTGGCTTCTCATAACTTTTCTTCCTTACTTTGCTTCAGTCGTTTCGAGATACGCTTCACGAGATACGGTTCTCAAAAATGCCACGGACTTCGCATCGACCGTGACAGCATCCTGTTGGCTTCTTCATCGCCGATAAAATGTTCCTTGTCCGGGTCCCACTTAAGTTTTCTACCCAGCAGCATCGAGATATTCCCGATATGTGCGATTGTAAAGCACCGCTGCCCGATTTCAGGTGGAAAGTAACATTCCTTGCGCGACTTCACGCAGTCCAGGAAGTTACGCTGCTCGCCTGCCGGGCACGTGTATAAATGAACTTCATTTGTGCCAATGACCGAATTGAGTATCGATTTGGGCTCCGCCTCCAGTGGCGCCCGCCAGCCCCGGTTTCCAATCCATCCCTCAGTTCCTTCAAATCGCAGACTCGGCGTGCCAGATGTTACAATCAGTTGCACGCCGCTGGCATATTTGTATTCTATCTTGAATTCATTAGCCGTATCGTAAAGTCCGTCGTTGCAGAACACACCCTTGCCCTCGACCTCGACCGGCCCGGTATATTCCGTATCGTTTCCCCATTGTGCGCCGTCCAGCAGATGTGCCCCCCAGTCAGTCAACATCCCGCCCGAATAGTCAAGAACCCAGCGGAAGTTCCAGTGGCATCGGTCTTTGTTGTAAGGAGCCCACGGCGCCGGTCCCAGCCACATATCATAATCCAGTTCCTTCGGCACCGGCATAG
>Ga0315291_10001885_pt1 | contig 27754 bp, 21 predicted proteins | sample YL17G12_20_MG_FD_203070 | JGI IMG/M metagenome (GOLD analysis project Ga0315291, IMG submission 203070) | Sediment microbial communities from Yellowstone Lake, YNP, Wyoming, USA - YL17G12_20 | ecosystem: Environmental > Aquatic > Freshwater > Lake > Sediment | place: USA: Wyoming | collected...
TAAAACGGTGAGGGATAGCACAGAATATGTGAAAAAGATGCGGACAAAAGAAGGGGAAAGAACTAAGTCCGGGGAAAAATTTATCGAAGAGCTTATTGAATGGCAAAAATCAAATTATTAGTAGGGACAGATATACTGGTTGACTATTTAAAAGGAATCAGGGCAGCAAGGGAGTTATTTAAAACAAAAGAGGTTGACCTCTATTGTTCAATCCTCAGCAAAAAGGAACTGCTTTTGAAAGAAGGTCTGAAAAATTCAGAAAAAGAACAAATATTCAACCTCTTGTCTAAAATTAAGGTTCTCAAGATCGACGATGGAATAAATAAAAAATATTTTTATTTAATGAAAAAATATGGAGAGAAACCAGAGTGGTTGGCTGATTATATCATCGCTGCCACAGCATGGTCTAAAAGGCTCCCCCTTTTGACAAGAAACCGAAAGCATTTTGCTCATATAGAAGAAATAACCCTTAGCACAGGATATGAAGTTGAGCGGAATCAAAGACAGAAGTAGTCGGCACCTCAAATTGCAGCCCCTCAGCACTCAATAACTTATTCCCTCATTAAGTCAATACCTTAACTCAGTAGTTTATAGAAACTGAAAACCATCTATGATGTTGGTTCCATAATGACGGATAAAAAGCCGAAGATTGCAGTGGTTGGGTGTGGATACTGGGGAAGAAATCTGGTTCGTAATTTCTATGAACTGGGTCACCTAAACACCATCTGTGATTCAGAGCAAAGCACGTTGACAGAAATGACTAAAAAGTTCCCTGGTATAAAAGCTTTACAGGATGTTAATACGGTTCTGTCAGATCCAGAGATAAATGGGGTTGTCATTGCAACCCCTGCGGTGACTCATTATGATTTAGCAAAGAGGGCTATTGTCCAAGGAAAAGACGTATTTGTAGAAAAACCAATCGCTCTCAAATTGCATGAAGCCTATCAACTTGAAAAGCTGGCTTCAGAAAACGGCCGAATTCTCATGGTCGGTCATATTCTCCTGTATCACCCTGCCGTTATAAGACTTAAGAGGTTGATAGATGATGGGGAGCTTGGGAGGATTCGATATATCTATTCAAATCGTCTAAATATGGGCAAAATAAGAACAGAAGAAAATATTCTCTGGAGCTTTGCACCTCACGACATATCAGTGATTCAGTGGCTACTCAATGAAATACCTAAAGAAGTTAATTGTCGAGGTGAGAGTTACTTGAACGAAGGAGTGGCAGATACCACATTAAGTTACTTTTTATTTAAAAGCGGTGTAAGCGCTCATATCCATGTAAGCTGGTTGCATCCTTTTAAAGAGCAGAAACTTGTCGTGGTAGGTGACAAGAAAATGGCTGTATTTGACGATACTTCCCCTGAGCAGAAGCTGAGAATTTATGCCCACTCCGTGAACTGGATAGACCGTAGACCCGTAGCCCAGAAGTCCGAGGCAGTGGCAATCCCCTTCGAGGATAAGGAGCCTTTGAAAGAAGAGTGCCAGCACTTTCTCCAATGCATTATAGACCGGAAGTTACCTCTCACAGACGGACATCAAGGAATAGACGTTTTAAAAATTCTCAATGCTTGTCAGCAATCCATGGAAAATGGCGGCATATCCATACGGATTGATGAAGAAAAAGGGGAATCTACCACAGCGAAATATTTTGCTCACCCCACGGTCATCCTGGAAGATAATATAAGTATAGGTGAAGGGACTAAAATATGGCACTATTCACATATTTTGCCCAATTCTATTATAGGGAGAAATTGTAACATTGGCCGTAATGTCGTCATCGGTCCCGATGCTTCTATTGGAAATGGGTGTAAAATACAGAATAACGTCTCTGTCTTTAAAGGGGTAACCCTTGAAGATTATGTTTTTTGCGGTCCGTCAATGGTATTCACGAATGTGTTTAACCCAAGGAGTGAAATTCGAAGGATGAATGAGCTTCGCCCCACCTTGGTTATGAAAGGAGCGAGTTTAGGCGCCAACTGCACCATCATCTGCGGTGTGACAATTGGTCAGTATGCATTTGTGGGCGCAGGTGCAGTTGTTACTAAAGATACCCCGAATTATGCCCTTGTATCTGGATCTCCTGCTAAACTCCAGGGATGGATGTGTGAGTGTGGGTTGAAACTATCCTGGAATAGTGGAGAAGCTTTTTGTACATGTGGAAAGCATTATAGGAAAGATCAATCAGACGTCCGACGTCTTGAATAACTTTAAAAGGAGAAAAAAGATTTTGAACATTCCACTGCTCGATCTAAAAGCCCAACACGAACCAATTCGATTGGAGATTATGAATGCATTAGAAAAAGCGATCGACAGCAATGCATTCATCCTGGGGGCAGAGGTCAAGAAACTTGAGAGTCAGGTGGCATGTTATTCAAACACAAAGTTTGCCATAGGGGTGTCTTCAGGTACGGATGCGCTCTTAATCTCACTGATGGGGCTTGGTATAGGTCCAGGAGATGAAGTGGTTACAACTCCATACTCCTTTTTTGCAACTGCCGGAGTCATCGTTAGAGTCGGCGCAAAACCGGTTTTTGTGGACATTGATCCGGTAACATTCAATATTGATCCACAAAAAATAGAAAAGGCAGTCACTTCAAGGACTAAAGCCATTATCCCTGTGCATCTTTATGGCCAATGTGCTGATATGGACCCTGTCCTGAAGGTAGCACAGAAATACCAACTTGAAGTTATTGAAGATGCTGCTCAGGCGATCGGAGCTGAATATCCAGGGAAACGGCGTGCCGGAAGCATTGGAAAACTGGGATGCCTATCCTTTTTCCCAAGCAAGAATTTGGGTGCCCTGGGAGATGGTGGAATGGTTGTGACCAATGATGAACTATTGTCTGAGCAGATCAGAATCCTCAGGGTTCATGGGAGTAAACCGAAGTACTATCACCGTGTCGTGGGGGGAAACTTTCGTCTTGATGAGCTACAGGCGGCCATCTTAAATGTCAAAATGAACTACTTAGATGAGTGGACCAGACAACGTCAGCAAAACGCTCTCTATTATGACAAGCTGTTTATGGAAAGTGGCCTGATACATAAATCAGAACTACGTCTTCCAAAGGCAGTTTATGCAGACAGTGGCCTCAAACATTATCACATCTATAACCAATTTATTATCCGTGTTAAAGACCGGGACAATCTACGTAATTATCTTCAGAAGAAAGGAATAGCTACAGAGATCTATTATCCTGTACCATTTCATCTACAGGAATGTTTCGGATCCCTTGGTTATCGTGAAGGGGGTTTCCCAGAGGCCGAACGCGCAGCCAAAGAGACATTCGCCATACCAGTCTACCCAGGTCTTACATCTGAGCAACAAAATTATGTTGTAGAAACAATTAGGGAATACTATTCGAGTTATTATGAAAATTAGATTATTCACTCCCGATATTAAAGAAGCTTGGGACTCTTTCGTTATGAATAACGAAGATGGAACCTGTTATCACCTGAGTGGTTGGAGGGACGTCTTCGAAAAAACCTATGGGTACCAAACCTACTACCTTTGGACTAGACAATCTCAGAATAGGGACAATTTATATAATTCAAAGCCAGATATTGCCGGGATATTACCATTGGCATTAATTAAGAGCAGGTTATTTGGACGTTTCCTAATCTCCCTCCCTTTTTTCGACCAGGTTGGTGTATTAGCCTGTTCAAAAGATACAGAAAAAGCGTTATTGGAGAAGGCCGTTGAGATTGCAAAAAAAGAGAAGGTTGAATTTATCGAATTCCGTCATCTTTCACCCACCTTTCCGGACAACTCAAACAGTGAGGGCCTTGGGGGGGAACTAATTACTAAGCAACATAAGGTTACACTCCTCCTTGATCTTCCCAATACTCCGGATGAACTTTGGAAGTCCTTCAAATCAAAATTACGAAGCCAGATTAAGAAACCAATGAAAGAAGGACTAACTGCAAGGATTGGAGGGATGGAGGAAGTTAACGATTTTTACAAGGTATTTTCACAGAATATGAGGGATTTGGGTACGCCGGTCAATAGTAAATGCCTATTCAAAAACATTCTGTTTGAATTTCCAGAACAGGCGAGAATATGTATTGTTTCCAAGGATGAACAACCTATCGCAGCAGGGTTTGTTATAGGGTTTAAGGGAAAACTTCATATCCCCTGGGCTTCTGCTCTGAAGAAATTTAATCATTTGGCTCCGAATATGCTTCTTTACTGGAGTATTTTAGAATATGCCTGCAATCAGGGATATGAAATATTTGACTTTGGCCGTACAACTCCCGATGCCGGAACAAACAAATTCAAAGAACAGTGGAGCCCCAGGCCAATTCTTTTACACTGGCAGTATTGGATCGCAAACGGCCGCGAGAAGCCCGAACTGAACAAAGAAAATCCGAAGTTCCAAATGTTCATTAAGATCTGGCAAAACCTTCCTTTAACAATAGCAAACACAATTGGTCCAAGAATCGTAAAATATCTCCCCCAGTAACTCAATAATTTGTAATTCACAACTCAAAATTCAAAATTTATGTTTTATTCAATCCCTCCTGCAGGTTCAAAGATTTATTTTCGGGATATTTTTAAAGCGATCAAAGGATCTCTGACCAATCCCCATGGGATGGAACATTTCCAGGAAGCTTTAAAAAGCTATTTCGGCGTTAAACACTGCCTTTTGATCAACTCAGGCCGTGCCGCTCTCACGGCGATCCTCATGGCCCTGAAGGAAAAGGACGATCGGGATGAGGTAATCATTCCATCCTACACCTGTTTTTCAGTTCCAGCGGCCATTGTTCGGGCCGGTCTAAAGATTGGCCTATGCGACATTGAACTTGAAACACTCGATTTTAATTATGAGGAACTTGAGGAAATCATTTCTGAGAAAACTCTTGCAATCGTTCCGTGTCATCTTTTTGGCCTGGTCTGCGACATTAATCGGGTTATAGAGATTGCTCGAAGAAAGAATGTTTGGGTAATCGAGGATGCCGCACAGGCTATGGGAGCCAAACTAAATGAGGAATATGTTGGAACAATAGGTGATGTAGGGTTTTTCAGTTTAGGTCGCGGTAAACCCATGACTACGATGGGAGGAGGTGTCATCCTCACCAACAACGACCAATTAAAAGATAAAATTTCTTCACAGATCGGTATATTAACTCAAAACTCAAAACTCAAAACTCAAAACTTAAAATTTATTTTGCAAAGTTTGGCCTATTCCATCTTTCTTAATCCAAGGTTATACTGGATTCCTGAGATGTTTACATTTTTGCACTTAGGGGAGACAATTTATGACCCAGAATTTAGTATCGGACCGTTCACCAAGATTCAGGCTCAACAAGGCTTAGTAGCTTTGAAACGATTGAAGGGAGAAAACGCCCTTCGTTATGAGAAAGGGAGGAATTACCTCAAAAAGCTTAGCCAGAGAAATGGAATGTTTTCGCCGAAACCAATAGATGCCTCATCCCCGATATATCTTCGATACCCCATTATTTTGAAAGACAAAAATCGAAGAAATAACACTTATCAAAAGCTTAAAGTTCGAGGGTTAGGTAGCCACTTTATGTATCCATCTTCAATTGGTGAAATTGATGGTATTGCGGCTAACCTTAATGGGAAATCGAATCGGGAAGTTGGGAAACAGTTGGTAGATAGGCTTCTAACACTACCAACACATGGTTATTTAAGAGAGGATAATTTTAAACAAATTGTAAACACTCTTTTTTATAATTAATTTAGTTTTAGGGTAAAGAATTCTAATGAAATATCAAATAGATAAAAACCAATAAATGAAGAAAAAAGTTCTAATTATTTCTTATTATTACCCACCAATAGCTGATGTCGGAAGTCAAAGGGCTCTTGCATTTTCAAAATATCTACCTGAATTTGGTTGGGAGCCTTATGTCCTTTCTGTAAAGAATCCTGATAAAACTTGGTGTGTAATAGGAGAGGAGAAACCCCCCGAGGGAGTCAGCGTTTTTTATACGTTATCCTTGTTTAACCTCACCTGGATTATGGGGAAGATAAACGCTTTGTTGACCAAACCCTTAAAGATATTTGGATTAGAGCCCAGGAAAACAATCATCCTAAATTTATTTGCAGTGCCTGACCAATTCATCGGCTGGATCCCTTTGTCTCTTTTAAAAGGATTAATATTAGTTAAAAAACATAATATAGATGTGATCCTAGCTACCTGCAAACCGATAAGCTGTGGAATTATCGGGTACCTCCTTAAGATTATCACTAAAAAGCCCTTTATATTGGACATTAGAGACCCCTTATCTCCAATTTTCGGGAATACTGCGGAGGTGTATTACAAGCTAATGCCTTCTGTTTATTTGCTCAAGAAAATAGAAAAGTACTTGTTACGTAAAGCTGATAAAATCACAGTTGTAACGAATAGCATGAAACAGAAATATTTAAGTAATTACCCGCTTCTAAATAATAAAATAAACACAATCTACAATGGGTTTATGGAGGAGTATTTTTCTATAAACCCTGAACCTTTTGATAAATTTACTATTGTTTACGTTGGTAGTCCGTATCTCTACCACAAAGAAATATCATTGGAGGTCATTTTTGAAGCGCTGCAAATAATGTTTGGGAAATCAAAGAATCTCAAAGAAAATATCCAATTTTTATGTGTAGGTGAAAATTCTGTAATACTTAAAGATGCTATAAATAAATATGGACTTGAAGATATTGTTAAGCTGGTAGGTTATGTCTCATACCAGCAAGCTGTTGAATATATTTATAAATCATCTCTATTTTTGGTTTTGGTTGTTCCAGAAACCCTTCCGGTTAAAATGTTCGATGGGTTAGCGGTTGGTATACCTATGCTAGTATTAAGTAAAGAAGGGGAGGAAGCCAATGAAATAATTAGGAAATTTTCGAATCAGGCATATTTTGTTAAACAGCATGAGATTGAGTATATAATTAATTGCATTGAAGATGCGTATAATCAATGGTTCTCCAAGAGGTTACGAAAGCAAAAAGATGAAGAGTACCTTTATTTATTTAGCAGGAGGAACTCAGTAAGGGGATCATCGAAAATATTGGACTCTTTGTTGCCACCAAACCCCTAAGTAATGTTTAACAGTATAGGTAAAGAGGTTGAATGGAATTAAGAAATAAAGTTATTTCAGGTCTTGGTTGGAGCGGGGGAAACAGGTTGTTGAGTCAGCTGTTTACATGGACTATAACAATTATCGTAATGCGCTTATTGAGTCCGGCTGACTATGGTCTGATGGCAATGGCCGGGTTCTTTATTAATTTTTTAGCATTGTTAAATGAACTTGGTATTGGGGCAGCTTTGATTCAAAAAAAAGAATTAGACAAACTCTTTTTACAGCAGATTTTTGGGTTATTGTTGATTTCGAATTTTCTATTTTTCATACTTCTTTTCTTGACAGCGCCTATTATTGGGAACTTCTTCAATGAACCAAAGATCATTTTTATTGCGCAGATATTATCGATACAATTTCTTATGATGAGTCTTTCTACTATACCCCAATCACTTCTGATGCGTTCCATGGATTTTAAAAAATTGTCTATGGTTGAATTAACTTCTAATATCACTGGAGGAGTGATAACGCTTGTATTAGCTGTTATGGGCCATGGGGTTTGGTCTTTAGTCTGGGGAAACTTAAGTATTAATTTGGTCAGGATGATAGGCTTAAATATAGCTTCGCGTTTTATATGTGCTCCTCATTTTTCTATCCGAGGATTGAGAGAAACTATCTATTTTGGTGGGTATGTGATTACAAGCAGGGTATTGTGGTATATTTATACTCAAGCCGACATCTTCATAATCGGGAAGCTGCTTGGAAAAGAATTACTTGGGTTCTATTCGGTATCGGTGCAACTTGCATCGTTACCAATGGAAAAGACTTCGGGGATAATAAATCAGGTTGCCTTCCCTGCATTTTCGAGTATCCAGCAAGACATTGAAAAAGTGTCCACCTATTTTTTAAAGGCAGTACGAATTGGGAGCTTTTTTGCTTTTCCAATTTTATGGGGTATGTCAAGCATCGCACCAAATCTGATAACTATATTGTTGGGGGATAAATGGCAAATTGCTGTATTGCCATTTCAGTTAATTAGCCTTGTTATACCAATAAGAATGATCAGTAATATGATGAGCCCTATGCTGATGGGACTGGGACGCCCAGACATACACTTCCTAAATGTATTAATAGGGTCACTGTTAATGCCTCTAAGTATTTTAATTGGTGTAAACTGGGGGCTTTTAGGAGTGAGTCTTGCTTGGGTTACCGTATTTCCAATAGTATTTTTACTCAATACTTTACGAGTTGTTAATGTTCTAAAGATAAAATTAATAGATGTAATAAAAGCAATAGAAAGGCCTTTTTTGTCAGTACTCATTATGTATATTGTTATTTTTACAATTAACATGCTGTTTGGAATCGATACCAAGTCCATAAAAAGTTTAGCACTATTAATAATTATAGGTATATCGCTTTATGTTGGGATGATTATGAACCTTCACAGGGATGGATATTATGAGGTGATAGACCTAATACGGAAATAAAGAGATTAGTGGGAATGGCACACAGTCCATGTCATTTAGGGCTGAACACGACGATAATATAGAAAAGTATTAACCGACCAACTTGTTTCTTTAATTCTACAGTGAATACGAATAAATACATCTCCAATGATAAGGCTACTAAAATAAGAGGCAATATTGCTGTTTTCGGCATCATATTGCTTTTGTTTGTATACATTGGGAGGATTCAGGAATTATTTCCTAGGATTTATGGTTTGTCTTTTGGAAAGATAACCATGGGTTTAGCTCTTTGCCTCTATTTAATGGCTCCCCAACCAAAGAGCAAGTTAAAGATATTATCCGCCCCTCAGGTTAAGTATATTGTTGGCATTTTACTTCTGGGAGTAATATCTATCCCATTCAGCGTCTGGCCCGGTAGGAGCTTTAATTTTATAGTTTACGAATATAGTAAGTTATTAATATTCTTCTTTCTTTTGGTATTAAGCGTAAATACTTCCAAGGATTTAAAAAAGATAAATTGGGGATTAATTTTCTCTTTGGTGGTAATGGTCGTTATGGCGGTTAAATCAGAGATTACTCCAGAGATGAGAGGGAGGTTGACCGTAAGCCTCGCTTATGATGCAAATGACATTGCATTGGTTTTAACTGTCAGCGCTCCAATTGTATATTTTTTGATGAACCAAGAAAAGGGAATAAAGAAAATCGGGTTATTTATGTTGCTTGCCTCAATGCTTTACATAATCATTAAGACCGGGTCAAGAGGAGGTTTTGTGGGACTCATTGCCACTGCGCTTTTAATACTTGTTAAAGATAAGAATACGAGGGCAAAAAAATACATTATTTTTGGAATCTTAGCAGTGATTTTTATATGTTTTGCTTCTCCAACCTATTGGGAAAGAATAAGTACGATTTTTTCTGAAAGTGATTATAACGTAGCTGGAGAAGGTGGTAGAGTTGATATATGGAAGAAGGGAGTAATAATGATGTTGAATAAACCTTTTACAGGGGTTGGTGCAGGGGCATTTGTCACTGCAGAAGGGTTAGGTTTAGGTGGTATGGCTCGCAAATGGAGTGCAGCCCATAATTCGTTCATTCAGATGGGAGGAGAGTTAGGACTTGGCGGGTTAATATTATTTGTAGCCCTCTTTATAAGTTCCCTCAAAAGCTTAAAACAAATGAAATTGGCAGCAAAAGACATGGATATGGAAGAAAATCTCTGGCTCATCAATGCCTTAGGAGTGAGTTTTTATAGCTTTATGGTTACAGGTTTTTTTCTCTCTCAAGCATATTCAAGTTTACTTTATTTTTTAATTGCGAATTGCATAATCCTTAAGAAACTTGCAATAAATAGGTCAATGAATAGAATTCATACTGGATAAACTCTCTGAAATTGAATAGAAGATCAGACATTATGAAACGAAATGGATTGGTTAATGTTCTGCAAAAAAGGATAGAAGATAATATCAACGTTTATTTTCCAGCATTAACGGGTAAGGAAATAGAAGTAAGAGGAACACCATGGGGAGGGGTCGGCACTGCGTGTACATTTAGATTTAAAGTTAAATCTAAATGTAATAATCAAAAATATATAGTCTTTGCTAAAGTCTCTCCAATATTTGGTAACAATAATATAGGGAAGCTTGAATATGAAGCTCTGAAATTTGTTTATCCTGGGATTTCTTCGGAAAACAGTTTTTATCATGTTCCGCGTCCGTTAGACTTTTATCGAGATTATAATGCGTTACTGATTGAGGGGGTAAACGGAATCTGCTTTAGGAACCTCCTCTTAAAATTTAATTCTAAGTTGGCCGGAAAGGATTCTTTAGATTATCTCGAGTCGACAATGTTCAAATGTGGCGGTTGGTTACAGATGTTTCATTCAATTACAAAAAAGGGGGATCGGGCAACATTTGATCTGCAATCGTTTGTAAGTTCTTTCATAGAAGAAATTCAGTTGTTGGAAAAGTTTGGATTCCATAAAAAAACAATAGAAAAGATTTGGAAGATTTTCGAATGTTTAAAAGGAATAGATAAAAAAATCGAGATGCCTGTTGCGATGTGGCATTATGATTTTACCCCTGGCCATGTTTTCATTAGTGATGACAAAGTCTATGTCATTGATATTTTGGGGAAAGAGGCTCCTATTTATGAGGACATCGGCCACTGGTTGGCTTCAATAGCAGTAGTCAATGCTTTCCCCCGTTATCCGTTTTTTGATTATGAAAGGGTAAACACCATTTTAGGTAATCGTTTCCTGAATGGATACTATTTACAATCGAACATCCAAGAAAGCGTATATTTTATACTGTCAAATATTTATAAACTTAAATATCTTATTGAAATGTTCTCTGAACAACATGCACGTGTTTCCCAGTATACTTATTCTTTTGTTGCCAATCTTTTTTCTCGTTTCAGGCTTGTTAGATTATTTCAACGCCATATCCTACAAACAATAGATGTTATATCCGAAAGATTAGATTTATTACAGAAAGCTCTTAATATACCAGCGAGATGGGTATGAAAAATATTTATAATGAGAAGACAGCAGTCACTTATGACAAATCAAGGTTTAAAACGATAAGGGGTCGAATTTTCAGATATTTTAGAAACAGAATTCTGAATAAATATTATGTAAGGATCGAAGCAAAAGGGGAAACTCTTGATTTAGCTTGTGGAACTGGTTTGATTGCAGAATGGTTTTTGATGCACGGAGAGAAAGTGACAGGGAGTGATTTTTCGATGCCCATGTTGAATATGGCTAAACAAAAGCTTGGTTTAAATGGATTTTTAAAAGGTTTTGTAAATGCAGATGCCCATTTTCTTCCATTTTCGGATAAATCTTTTGACATTATAACCTGTTTCAGGTTTCTTAACCTTATGTCCCCTGCATCAAGATTGATTATTCATAAAGAGGTTTCAAGGGTTTCGAGGAGTTATTTTTTAGCTTCATATTCTATAGACAGTCCTTACCAGAAAGTAAGAAGACTGGTAAAAAAATTATTAGGTTATCCTGGCAGCGGAGCCTTTCCGGTGACAAAATTCATGCTAAAAGAAGAGTTAAAAAGGACCGGTATATTCCCTATTGATATAAAGACTGTCTTTCCGCTATTAACCGAAGAGATGGTTGTTCTTGCGGAAATAAAACAGAATTGATATTTCCTACAGACCATGATTAAAAATAGAGACTTTATTGTTTTTTCTGATGATTGGGGACGCCACCCTTTCAGTTGCCAGCATATTATGAAGCATTTCTTGCCAGAGAATAGAATTATTTGGGTTAACACCATCGGAATGAGAAAACCCCGATTAAGTCTATATGACATCAAGAGAGCGGCTGGAAAATTATGGTCTTGGTTGAAGCCTGATTCGGTAAATAAATCATGGGATGATAAAAATTTGACTCTTACCAGCCCTTTTATGATTCCGTACAACAGAATTCCCCTGATCCGATCATTTAACCAAAGGTCTGTAAATAAAAAAGTTATTGATATCATGGAACAATTGGAGTTCCGTAACCCAATTCTTATAACAAGCCTTCCCAATGCAACGGATTATATAGGTGGTTTTAATGAAGTGATTGATATCTATTATTGTGTTGACGAGTTTTCAGAGTGGCCTGGTGTAGACAAGAATTTATCGTTAGAAATGGAAGGAGAATTGTTAAAAAAAGTAGATTTTGTTGTAGCCGTCTCGGATGAATTGAAAAAAAACAAACGGACAGAAAAAGGGCCGACCTATTTGCTGACACATGGTGTGGATGTAACACATTTCGAAAAAACATCTCAGGCTTTTTATAAAGGTTCGAACGATGTAATGAAAAGAATTCCTAACCCAATAATTGGATATTTTGGTTTGTTTGATGAACGGACAGACCAGAACATTATGGAAACAATATTGAATGGGCATCCGGAATGGTCACTTGTCGTGATAGGGCGGTCAGTTACAAGTATGTCAAGATTGGAAAAATATAAAAACTTTTACCACATAGATGAGATAGCATATGAAGAATTACCAAACTATGCTGCGAAGATAGATGTTTGCATAATTCCGTATTTAATCAATACCCTAACAAAAAATATTAATCCCCTCAAATTGAAGGAATATTTAGCAACAGGAAAGCCTGTTATATCGACGGCGCTGCCAGAAGCAGTGAAGTTGCGGGAATGGATTAAAATAGGGACAGACGAAAATGATTTTGTCATAAAAGTCGAAGAATGGTTAAAGGATAATAATAACCCCGAAAAACAGATAGCGGCGGTGAGAAATGAGGACTGGCATAACAAGACCGAACTTTTTTCGTCATGGATTGAAGAAGGTTTGAAGAGAAAAGCATGCAGCCAAAAGTGCTTATAGCGATTGATACCATTAATATTGGTGGTCCCGGAAAAGGCATATTGCAGTTTTTGAAATGTGGTGGGGCAAAAAAATCGAAGCCTGTGATTGTCTTATTTGATACCGGAACCATCCAGAATTGGCAATTCAGAGACGAACTCCAAAAATTGCACGCTACCATAGAATCTTTAAGACAGAGGATGATTTACGATCCGTTACTTATTCCACAGGGATGGAAAGTAATTAAAAAATACGGCATTCAAATATTGCAATCCCATGGTTATAAAGGACATGTTTTTTGCTTCATATTAAAGATGATTACCGGATTGCCATGGGTTGGTTTTGTCCATGGTTGGACGGCAGAAGATCTTAAGATAAAACTTTACTCCAAACTCGACCGTTTTATTTTAAGATTTGCAAATAAAGTCGTTATTGTGTCGGAATCATTTAAAAAAAGGATTAATCTGAACTGGGTGAAGGAGGAAAAAATTAGTACAATCCATAATGCGATTGATCCGGTAGAATTCGCAACGGTTTCTGGAGATGGGGGTATCAGGAGTCGTTATGGGCTTAGAGATGATGAAAGGATTATCGGAGTTGTAGGTCGGTTCAGCCCAGAAAAGGGGCAGGAAATATTCATAGATGCCTTCAGGCTTGTCAGAGATAGTGTTCCAAACATAAAAGCAATGCTTGTCGGCGAAGGTCAGAATAAAGGTATCTTAATTGAAGAGGTAAAAAAATATGGAATAGAGAAAGATGTTATTTTTACTGGGTACCAGGAAGAAATGGCACAGTATTATAAGGCATTTGATGTGGTGGTAATGCCGTCTCTTAGTGAAGGGATGCCCAATGTGGCACTTGAGGCCATGTTGTTCCAAAAACCTGTGATTGCTACAAATGTTGGCGGGATGGCTGAAGTTGTTATTGATGGGATTACAGGAAAGGTCATTGAACCTAAGAATTCACAGTTAATGGCCCGGGAAATTATACAATTAGTCTCTAATTCAGATCTGATGGACCGGTACGGAAGGGCAGGGAGAGAAAGGGTTATATCGGAATTTAATCCCAATGTGAGAGTCCAGAAAATCATTGATCTTTATAAAGAGATCCTTCAGGGATATTCTTAAAATTTGTCAGGTATTAAAAGAAATTTCATTAAAGATAGGGCGAAAAGAGCGTCCTTATTCCAACTAACCTTACAGGATTACCAATGCAAGCCTTAATATATGGTCATCTCAAGAGTTTTCTTATTGTAGTGGAAAATGTCTTAAAAGACGAAGCTCGGAGGGATAAGGCGGAGTGGATGTCACAATATATGGAAGAAACAATTAAAACAATAGGTTTTATCAAAGAATGATTATCTTATTATTTATTTTCTGGGCATCTGCTATCTTGATCATATACACGTATCTTGGTTATCCAATACTAATTGCCTTTCTTGCACGATTATACCCTCAGAGAGTGAATGATTTATCGAGTTCAAAGCTTCCAACAGTCTGTTTAATAATTGCCGCCCATAATGAAGAAAAAGTCATCAGAGAGAAGATAGGAAATAGTCTTTCGATTGATTATCCTGAAGCATTATTCTCAATTGTCACTGTTTCTGATGGTTCAACGGATCGCACAAATGAGATCGTTAATGAATTTGCTCCACATCTAAAGATTAAGTTTATCAATTACCAACCCAGGAGAGGGAAGGCGAACGCTCTTAATATGGGAGTAGCAAATTCAGAGAGTGAAATTATCGTTTTCTCCGATGCCAACATCCGGTATGAGCCTGATTCTGTAAAATATTTGGTTAGAGATTTCTTCGACCCTTCTGCCGGGTGTGTGTGCGGGAAAGTCCTTCTGGAAAAGCCAAAAGAGTCCAAAGAACCAATTGGTGAAGGCGCCTACATGAAATATGAGCGCTTTATTCACCAGAACGAAAGTCGATTCAACACCATGATCGGTACAGATGGAGCAATGTATGCCATAAGGAGGGAATTATTCAAACCTCTGCCTGAGGATGCAATCGTCGATGACTTCATCATAGCTATGCGTGTCCTTGAAAAAGGATACAGAATTGTTTACGAGCCAAAAGCGATTGGCTATGAGGAAGCGGCTTCAAGTGTAAACCAGGAATTCAAGCGGAAGGTTAGAATGATTGCCGGAGGATTCCAGGCCGTAGGAATTCTTGGGAGTGTTTTGAACCCTTTTTTAGATCCAATTGTCTTTTTTCAATTCGTTTCGCATAAACTCCTGAGATGGTTAGCGCCAATTTTCATGTTGGTAGTTTTCGTCACCAATCTATTCTTATTGACTAATCGCTTATATCAATTAATCTTATTTACGCAATTAGTATTTTATTCGATCGCGATAATTGCAGCACTTCAAGAAAACCTTAGAAAGAGTGCGTTATTCTATTTCCCGTATTACTTTTGCAGTTTGAATCTTGCAGCAACAATAGGATTGAAGAGATTTCTCACGGGTAAACAAACAGTGAGGTGGGAAAAGATTACGAGGTAAATCAGGTGACCTGGGAAGAGTTTAGTTTACGCGTTCGGAGAAGGGAAAGTCCCTTTTATGATCGAATTTATAAATTAGCCAAAAAATTACGTTCAATAGAAATACCTACAATAAAGCCAATCTTTCGTTTTTTATATTATGAAAGACTTGCAAGAATCTCCATTTGGCAGAATTTTTGGAAAGTTTTTTATTACCAACCCATGTTTCGTGCAAGGTGTGAAAAAGTCGGAAAAAATCTTAGGCTCATTGGTGGAATCCCTGAAATATCAGGGAACCTGAAAGTTTACTTGGGTGATAATGTCACGCTCCATGGTGTATCAACATTCGCTGCCTGTAAGGTTTACGACTCCCCAATCCTCAGAATAGGGAACAATGTGCACATTGGATATCAAGTAGGAATTGCAGTAGGAAATGAAGTTTTAATTGGGAATAACGTTCTTATGGGGAATAGGATCAGTATTTTTGGTTATGACTTGCATCCAGTGGATCCAATACTGAGGCGTAATGGTGAATCTCCGGCGAAGGAAGACATTAAGCCCATTATGATTCAAGACGATGTTTGGATTGGTTCAAATGTTACCATTTTAAAGGGAGTTATTATTGGTGAGGCTGTAGTTGTAGCTGCTGGGTCTGTCGTAACTGAAGATGTACCTCCTTTTGTGATTGTGGCTGGAAATCCCGCTAAAGTTGTTAAAATAATAAATGTTAAAAAAAATAGTAATGAATAGCAATAAATTAAAAAGGCTATAAATCACTCCGTCCAAAATTCTCTTCAGAAGTCCGATTCCACCAATATTACCACTCTGTCAGGAGACTCTTTTTTTAAGTGAAAAAATCCATAAAATATATTTTTAGTCTTATTATTAGAATTCTAATCCTGCCTTTCTTCCTTTCTTACAAAATCAAAAGTCAGTTCATTGGAGAAGATAGAGCATTTGCATTTTTGTCTCAAGAATTTTCCCATATTCCGGGTTTATTAGGGGAATACGCGAGAAAAGAAATATACAGATTAACGTTGAAAGAGTGCTCCGCCGATTGCACGGTAGGTTTTGGGACCATTTTCTCCCATAGCGATTGCAGTATAAGAGAAGGTGTCTACATTGGAGCTAATTGCATGATTGGGAAGGTAGATATCGGAAGGAATGTCCTAATCGGGAGCAATGTGGATATTTTGAGTGGGAAGCATCAGCATTCAACCGATGCAATAGACCTTCCGATAAGGTATCAAATGGGTGAGTTCAGAAAATTAAAGATCAGTGATGATACCTGGATTGGAAATCATTCTGTAATTATGGATGATATAGGTAAAGGGTGCATCATTGGAGCAGGAAGCGTAGTAACTCAGCCCATTGATGATTATTTAGTAGTTGCAGGAAATCCTGCCAAAATCATTAGGAAGCGTGTCTAAGAATATTCCAAGACGTTTACGAGTAGCACACCTGATTTATTCTCCTGCTTTAGGCGGTTCAGAAATGATCGCCGCAGAAATCTGTAGCCATTTGGATAGGTCCGTCTTCGACCCGATGATCCTTTTCATGTATGATGGACCTGGGATGATGCCAGAGATTTTGAAGGCGCGGAATATACCAGCTTATAATCTCAATCACACCCGAATCAAAAGGTTACTTGGGCCTCTCTTTGCAGCAATGTCATTGGTTCGACTTAGAATGGATATATTGCACGTCCATCATGTCCCCCTGTGGCAGCGTATATGGCCTGCGGCACGAATCGCTAAGATACCGGTTGTGATATTAACTGAGCATGCCAAATATTCGATATCGCGTTCCACTGAACTTCAAGAAGGTTGTCGCAAAGCTGCCAAATTGGTAGATTGCTTTACCACGGTATCCGAGGATCTTAAGAACTACTTTGTTAAGGAAATCGGTATCCCAGAGAAATCAGTCACTGTAATCCCTAATGGGGTAGATACATCCCGCATCGCCCCTGGTCAAAGAAGTGAAGCTTTATTAAATCTTTTGTCAAATAAGTTTGAAGGAAAAGTATTAATTTCCGTCGGAAGGTTGGCAGAAGCAAAGGATCAAATTACACTCCTTTCGGCAGTAGAATTATTGAAGAAACAAGGCCGAAATATCTATTTAATCTTGGTGGGTGATGGCGAGATGCGAAAGCCTCTCGAAACCGAAATTGCCCGGAAGAATTTGACAGACTGTATCCATTTAGCAGGTAGTCGGTCTGATATACCCCAGCTTTTACCTGGAGCGGATGCCTTTGTCCTTTCTTCTAAAAGGGAGGGATTTCCCATGTCAATATTAGAGGCAATGGCAACGGGTCTGCCTGTAATTGCTACAAAGGTGGGAGGTATTCCGGAAGTAATTCAGGACGGGCAGAATGGCATTTTGGTGCCGCCACAAGACCCCGTGTCTTTAGCCAATGCTGTCTGCCGGGTGTTAGACGATTCTGAATATGCAGGTAACTTAGGGCAAGAAGCCAGATTGACCATTGAGAAAAATTACTCCCTGAAAACCATTACAGATGCCTATACAGAATTATATCTTTCATTATTTAAAAGAAGTTCCCAATGAATTTAGCGCTCAAATATTTATCGCCCCTCATATATAACTTACGATATGGACGAGTGGTTCAACTATCAAAGGAATTTGCCATACGCCAATGGTGGTCAAGCGAAGATTTATTAAGATTTGGCTATCAAAGGGCGCGTTCCCTGGCAATTCATTCCTCGAATAATGTCCCCTATTACCGCCGGCTATTTAACAATCTTGGAATCGACGCAACAACGATGAATCTTCCGGAAGATTGGAATCGACTGCCTGTCCTTGAAAAAGATACTCTTCGCTCCCAATATAACGGTCTTATTGCTGAAACCGAACATGCAAAAAGGGCGAGACAAAACCACAGCGGCGGTTCAACCGGAAAGCCAGTGGCGTTCCTGAGCGATTTAGTTCTTTATGAAATCATGGCTGCCAATATGAGATTAATCTTCTCATGGGCCGGATGGCGCCCTGGAGAAATGGTCCTCCATCTTTGGGGAGGGCAGGGGCCAAAATTACCTTTAAGCATATGGAATCAGCTTAAGGTTTTATTCTCAGGCAACTTAGTGCTACCGGTGTATTCATATGATGATCATGTGTTTATGAGATGGTGGGAAGTAATAAATATCTATAAACCCACAATCATTTATACTTATCCATCTGTGATTTCGGATTTTAGCTTATGGTTAGAGAGCAAAGGATTTAAACCGGAAGGTATAAAGGGGGTATTTTGTTCTGCCGAAGTTCTATTGGATAATCATCGGAAAATTATTGAAAGAATTTTTAATTGTAAGGTTTACAATCAATATGGTAGCCGAGAAACCCCTTGCGTTGCATGTGAATGTCCTGAAGGAAACATGCATATTTTCGTAGATCTAAATCGCGTAGAATTTCTCAACCAAACAGAAGAAAGGGGACCTAAAAAGATCATAGTTACCCCTCTTGAAAACTATGCTCAACCTCTGTTGAGATATGATCTTGGAGATATGGGCTTCCAAAAACCTGGAAAATGTTCCTGCGGTAGAGGTTATCCCCTCATGGATCTTACGATAGGCCGCAATCGCGATTGTCTTTCAACTTCTGATGGCCGTCGTATCTACCCAGGATTCGTTACTCGATTCCTTGACGGAGAAAATTGGGTTCGCAATTTTCAGTTCCGACAGCGAAAAATCAATTTAATAGAGTTATCATTAGAGGTATCTGACCGCTTTAACAGCAAGGAGCTTATTAATAGGTTAAGTCTAAAATTGCAGCCTAAATTAAAGGACATGATGGGAAGCGATGTAAATCTGAATATTAACTTAGTAGATTCTATTGAGAGAACAGCAGCGGGTAAACATCGCTTCGTTATAAATGAGATAGAAGAAAATAAATGAAACAGTTAAGGACTGTTCCAGTTCTCATGTACCACAGTGTTGGGATTCCAAATCCTAACTGGATCTGGAATTTCCTAACTATTCCGTACCAGATATTTGAAGATCACCTTAGGGTATTGAGAGGGAAAGGGTTCAACACAATTGACCTATTACAGTTATATAATTATAGGTCCACTGGAAAGCCAATTTCCCCTAATTCGATTGTCTTAACCTTTGATGATGGTTACCTGGACAATTGGGTCTATGCTTATCCTCTCCTAAAGAAATATGGGTTTAAAGGAACCGTCTTTGTTAATCCCGAATTTGTCGATCCAACAGAAGAATATCGCCTTAACCTTGAGGATGTATGGAATGGCAAAGTCAAAGAAGAAGATCTAAAACCACATGGATTCCTTTCGTGGCATGAAATGAGACAAATGGAAAAAGACGGGGTAATGGACGTCCAATCCCACGGTATGACACATACCTGGTATTTTACCGATCCAGAGATTATTGATTTTCGCCATCCTGGGGACACTTATGTTTGGATGAATTGGAACAAGGATATCAATAGGAAACATAAATATCTCACTGAAAATCAAGATGACCTAATTGAATTGGGGGCACCGGTATACCAACATGAGAAATCCTTTTCAGCTCGACGATATTATCCCGATAAATTACTTGATAAAACCCTAATTCATTATGTAAAAGAAAATGGAGGAAAAGATTTTTTTAAAAGTAAATCCTGGCGTAACCAACTTTTCCGGGTTGTTGAAAATTATAAGAACAAAAGCTTATTAGAAGATGGATATGAGTCTGAAGAAAAAAAGGTTAAGAGATTTGAATGGGAATTAAAGGAATCCAAGTCAATTCTGGAACAAAAGCTCGAAAAAGAGATCAGATATTTCTGCTGGCCAGGAGGAGGCTATACAAATTTATCTCGCAATATTGCGAATAAATATTACCTTTCCACAACTCTTGCTTCTTGGGACCAAACTGTAAGCAAGAATGCATTTGGGGAGGATCCAAAAAATATTAAAAGAATGGCTGTCAATTACATTGAAGGCCGAAAGGATGGGACTGTAAAATATCTAAGTGGATATTATCATTATTTATGCATAAGGGATTTTCGAGGGGAACCCGAGAGAAAACTTCTCAGGAAATTACTGAAAGGAATAACTTTACTAAAATATAGATGCTTCCCTTGAAACTTAATAGAACAGAAAAATAATGGCCATAAAAATAATTGATGAATTTATTTCCAAAAATATTCATTTATGGTTTCCAAGTTATATCAAAGGCCTTTTAACACCCCAAGAGAAAGTTAATCATTCGATAAAAGACATTATTTTTGTTATTGCTGATCATTTCGAACCATTTGGGGATAAAAATAAGGATGTAATCGATTTGTGGGAGAAGGAGTATCCAAGCTTTGCAGATAGTTTTTGTGATAGCGATGGTTATCCTCCTCAACACACGTGGTTTTTTCCGATAGAACTTTATGATCCAAAAGTCGTTGATAAATTAAGCAATTTATGTAAAGGAGGCTATGGGGAAATTGAAATTCACCTCCATCATCGAGATGATTCTGAGGAAAGTTTAAGAAGTCAACTCAGGAAGGGGATTGAAAACCTCTCAAGCCATGGAGCTATAAAACCACAGGGAAAACAATATAAATCAAGATTTGGTTTTGTTCATGGTGATTGGGCTTTAAATAATTCAAGAAAGGACGGGCGCTACTGCGGCGTCAATGACGAGCTGAAGATCCTCAGGGAGGAAGGTTGTTATGCGGACTTTACTCTTCCATCTGCACCAAGTGAAACACAGACAAAGAAGATAAATTCGATATATTATGCAAAAAGTAATTTCCAGAACCCTAAAGGACATGACTCTGGGATAGATGTAAAGGTTGGAGGTCGTGAATGGGGAGACTTGATGATCATTCAAGGCCCCTTAACTCTGAACTGGAAGTCAAGGAAGAATAGAATATGGCCAAAAATCGAAAATAGCGAAATTTCTTTTACCAATCCTGGAACCAGAGAAAGAATAAAGTTATGGGAGAAAAATAACATTCATGTTAAAGGAAGGCCTGAATGGGTATTCATTAAACTCCATTGCCATGGAGGATTTAGAGATCAAGTTGATGCATTGATAGGTGGTAAAGGTAAATTGATGCATAAGTATTTGCAAGAGATATATGGAGATAACTCAAATTATCGACTCCATTATGTAACTGCAAGAGAATGTTATAACATCATAAAGGCGACTGAGGCTGGAGAGATAGGAAATCCAGCAAACTTTAGAAATTATATTATTCCCCCACCTGCAAACAGAGGTAGATTTAGAACTTAATTCCCCCCCTACCCAATTTCCTTCCTTTTTAAATCTTGCCCCTATCTCCTTCATAACAAATTATTTTTTAAACTAATTTTAATAGCCGGACAAAATGTACAAAATCGAACTTTTAGATGAAGAATTTTCATACCAGGAAGTACAATGTTAGAATTCATATATTTATTAAATATTTGAAATTTAAATGACTATTCAAAACGTATATTTATTTTTGAATTTGGCATATCTATTGCTAACTATATTAATTTGTTTAATCATGCATAATAATTCGAGTAGACCTCAAAAAATCTATTACCCTGCAAATGGAGGTATTCTATCATGCTAAAGAATTGGTTAATAACTCTTTTGATTATATTCTTTCTTCCTTTTAATGCATTCGCCAATAATTTTGCTCATATTTCTACATGGGGATATAACCTCTGGGATTTGACAGGAGATCTTGAGCAGGCAAAATGGCTTGCAAAACGGCATGATTGGTATTGGGGGGGTGGGGGTAAGTTAAATGAAACTCTCTATGATGCTGTTAAGTCTGTAAACCCTAATATAAAACTAATACCATATATTGCTTACAACACCTATGAGTTAGTTTATCAAGATTGGATAAAAAGCTGGTGTGAGCGAAATGGTTACAATTTTGAAGATACCTTCTATCATTACTATTATGATACGGTAGTAAAACTCAGAGGAAGTAATCCATCTCAAATTTTGATCAAGGGTTATGGCGGGGGGTCTGCTAAAACACTCCAAGAGGCAAGAGTTCCTTCATCCTGGGCACAATATAATAATGGGGGTTTTAATCCGGTAACAGGATTAGTTATTCGACTTAATATAAATCCAACTTCAAAGGTCTGGCGCTTGGGCTATCAGGCATGGATCCTTGAAAACAGGATTAAAATAAATGCATCCAAAGGCAAATATGCTGACGGTATTGAATTAGATACCTTTGACGGTACAGTATATGATGCAAGTGATCTTCAACTTGAAAGAACTATAGAAATGAGAAATCTGGGTAAATATACAAGAGCCGAAGCAAATGCACAAGCAAGCAACGATCTAATTTCTGCAATGAAAGAGTTAGGGACATATTTAACCAATCAAACAGGAAGACCGATTTTAACTATTCCAAATACGGGAGATGTGGATAGTTTTTATGAATGGAGAAAATTCCTATATGCAGATAGAGTAAGTGATTATTCTCATGTCATGGTGGAATATATGACTCGTGCAGGGTCAGGTACATATAGGATCAAAAGACTTCAACAAATTTATGATACGATGGTAAACAATGGTTTAATAATTTTTGCAAGAAATGAGACAAGCATATTAGTTGTTTCTGAGAAAGTGAATCAATTTCTAATTGCAGGGCATTACCTTATCAATCATCCCAAATATATTCTAATGTATCATCGTGGGTCACCTTCTTTTTATGGTGGTAGTCCTGGAGGTCAACTCTATACGACACATTGGCACAAAAATCTTGAATATGATGTAGGGAAACCCGTTGAGCGTTCCGGCCAAGACTATTGGGGTCAAACAAATACGGATAGATTTTTTATCTTTGCTTCAGTTACTAATAATTCAGACAGTCTTAAGAATTATACCATCGTGGGGAGGGAATATACTAATGCGCTGGTTTTAGCTAAATTTGGCGCTAAAGGATTTGTTGCTAATGCCGGGAATAACCCAACAACACATGATCTAAATGGAACTTATCGGCTGCTACAACCAGATAATTCGTTAGGACCACCCATTACTGAGATAACGTTTGGTGATTCTGAAGGTGCAATCCTTATAAAGCAGCAGCAAACGGTCCTTCCAACGCCTCCACCCACCATAACGCCGACGCCTACCCCAGAGCCTACTCCTACTCCGACGCCAGTGCCGGAGCCAACACCGACCCCGACACCAACGCGCCGGGAGAATAAACCTCGTGTGAAAAGGGATAAACTCGTTGGTGGAGCCCAGATCTATTTGGCTGCTTCCGAGATGACCGGGAGCGGATTGCCTATTGGAAATATTAAAAGTTATGAAGTTTCTACTGCGAATGCATCGAATACCTTAAATACATCGAATATCCCGAATGTATCAACAGGAGTGCAGGTTCTCGATTCAACAAAAACTCCTGCTCTTGATTCTAACAACCTCCTAAAGGATTCATCGAAAAGCAGTTGGAGTTCGGGAGCTGACGGGAATAAAGTGGATAAAGGAGGGGTTGGGGAAGTCCTGCTAAAAAGGGAAAAGGCACGGAATATATTTACGAATCTTAAAGATCCGAATTTAATGAGCGAATCCAACGAATTTGCAACGTCTAACGAAAAGATAACGCCGGAGTTGCTCGGATTTGCACAGGGGGATACCGTCCAGAGGGATAAACTGATTCAATTTATTCAGGGATACGATGCCTATAGCAAGGTGAAAGGCAAATCAGCTTCAGAAAAACGTAAATGGATCCTCGGTGCTATTGTTAATTCGCGGCCACTTGTTATTCACTACGGAAATTCAAGGTCCGTCATCTTTGCAGGGGCAAATGATGGGATATTCCATGCCTTTGACAATGCCACAGGGGAGGAGCTCTGGGGTTTTATTCCTGATGAATTGCTAAACCGTTTGAAAAATCTCACCAGTGGCAATAAACTCGAATACTTCGTCGATGGGTCACCAAAGGCTTATATCACGGAGTCCCAGAAGATTATCATCTTCGGCCTCAGAAGGGGAGGGAGCAATTATTATGCGTTAGATGTTACTGATCCGGAGAATCCAAAATTCCTCTGGGAAATTGGTCCGGAAACCACAGGCTTTTCAGAAATGGGCCAGACCTGGTCCACCCCTCAAATCGGAAAGATTAAGTATGGATCAGGTGAGAAAGTGGTCTGCTTTATTGGCGGTGGATATGATGAAAACCAGGATAAAAAGTCTTTAAAAAGCGATGATAAAAAGGGAAGGGGTGTTTATATCGTTGATCTTTTTACAGGTCAGCAAGTCTGGAGATGGGACTTTGCAAGAGATCCGAATATGAAATATTCCATCCCGAGCGATATCTCCTGTGTGGATACCAATGGCGATGGATATATTGATCGCCTCTATGTCGGAGATATGGGAGGAAAGCTCTGGAGGTTCGATTTAAAGGGGTCCGATCCGAATGGTTGGTCAGGAAGCACCCTCTTCAATTCAAGCGCAGGTCTTTTGGGTGGCAGTCGAAAGATTTTTTCTCGACCCGATGTGACTCTGGAGAAGGACTTTGAAATGGTATTTTTTGGAACGGGCGACCGGGAGCATTCGGATGAAACAAAAGTAACGAATCAAATCTTTGCTATAAAAGACAAGGGCCTTAACTCAACATTGTCCGAAAGAGACCTGGAGAACGTGACAGATGGGGTCAATGATCTTAAGGGTATCGAGGGCAAAGAGGGTTGGTTTATGAGTTTAGAAAATAAGGGTGAGAAGGCTTTAGCCCCTCCGGTTGTTGTGTTCGGAGTGGCCTATTTTACGACTTTTGCTCCCGAGGGTAGCGAAGGCATCGCGCGGATTTATGCTCTGGACTATAAGAATGGCGGTCCGATTATAGACCTTAATGCGGAGAACAATACCGAAGGGAGAAAGATTGACCTTTCGGATCGCTCAAGAATTATCGGAACCGGTATTCCATCAGGAGTAGTATTTTCTGCTATTAATGGCAAACCCTTTGGATATGCGGGATTCCAGGGAGGGGTGTATAATACACCTTTGAAAAGGAATTCTACGATCATTCCGATCTGGTGGAGGGAAGTTTCTAAGAAGTAAGTGAATGAGTTATTAAGTTATTAAGTTTTGAGTTATGAGTGTTGAGTTGTAAGTTACTAAGTTAAGGTTAATGAGTGAATGAGTTATTAAGTTATTAAGTTTTGAGTTATGAGTGTTGAGTTGTAAGTTACTAAGTTAAGGTTAATAAGGCAATGAGTTATTGAGTTATGAGTGTTGAGGTATAAGTTATTAAGTAAAGCATAAGACGGAAATATATTTAAAATAAAAAAAGCCCGCATGCTTTTGAGCTAACGGGCTTTTTTGTTGTTAACCCAAGTAACCCAATTAACCCAAGTAACCCAAGTAACCCAAGTTACCCAATAACCCAAGTAACTGGAGTAACTCAAGTAACTCAAATGTGAAAATCAGGACTTGACCTTACAGATAGTGTCAGGTCAGGCAAGTACTTCTTCCTAAAACTTTCGGTTCTGTTAATTTAGAAAAAGGTGTATATTACAATCGCAAATGAAAAATGCGGATATGTCTCGACCCCCATGAATAATTCATTCTGAAATTAACTTGATTCTATATAATAATCTTTAAAACGATCTTTTCTGGAAAAATAGTATGAAATTTGAACATTTTTAGGCAAAAGAGACCCTATAGTGGTTCAAGGTTTAACAAAAATATAGAGGCAGCTTAAAAAATATGTTATACGGGGCCAAGTTGCCTGGCCCATACAATTCGTTGTACAATTGCAAATCAAGACGCGAAAGTAGGAGGTGCAGAATGCGCAAAATGGAGAGAAGAGGCTTATTGCTGTCCATACTGTTGGCCACAGCGTCTCTCTTATTCCTAGTTGACGGCGTTGCCAGTTCACAGGACCTGGTTTGGTACCGAGGCAACACTCATGCTCACACGAACAAAAGCGATGGCAACGTCCCTCCCGGTGTGGCAGCGGAGTGGTACCTGAGCAGGGGGTACAATTTTCTCTGCATCACAGACCACCATATCCTAACTCCTACGAGTTCAGTCAAGCTTCCATCAAATCCGCGGAAGGACTTTATTCTCATTCCTGGAGAGGAGATCACAGATCGGCTACATGCAACAGCGATGAACATCCAAAGGACTGTTTCTGTTCAAAACGGACCAACGTTGTCAGGCACGATCCAAAGGTACCTAGAGGAGACAGAAAGAGCATCTGGAATACTGATTGTGAACCACCCGAACTTTGACTGGAGGCTAGGGGCAAAAGACATCAGGCCTGTAGCAGGCGTCCGGCTTTTTGAACTATACAACTGCCATCCCTTGTCTAACAATGAAGGAGACAATTCGCATGTCTCCACTGAGACTATGTGGGACGAACTTCTCACAGATGGCATGGTAATCTATGGCGTCGCCTCTGATGACGCACACTCGTATCAAATTCCATACTCGCCAAATCTTTCCAGTCCTGGGAAAGGCTGGGTGATGGTCCAGGCCCCGAAGTTTACGGCTGATGCAATATGCGATTCTATGCGGCAGGGTCGTTTCTACGCAACAATCGGCGTGCTACTCAAGAGCCTGAAAATGAGTCCCTCACACATCTTCGTTGAAATTGACAAAGCCGCGACAGAGTCCGAACTCGCTTTCGGTTCAGCATTTGGAAGACCTGCACCAGAGGGCTCGGCCGTCGGCGAAAGGATTGACTTTATAGGTACTGGCGGAAAGTTGCTTGTGTCAGTCGCCGGCCTTTCAGCCTCCTACACGCCAATCGGTAACGGTTATGTCCGCGCAAGAGCGGTTGTTACTCGTGTTGTAAATGGTATGCTGACAGAATACTGTGCTTGGACTCAGCCTGTGTTCCCACATTAGAGCCGGCACTTACTGGATCTGGCAGACTCACGTCCGTGAGATTTTACAAAAATGTGATAGAAATCAGTTACTAGGCCCGTATAACAAGTCGTTGAAGCTGATGCCTTAGGTTTCTACTGGTTCGAAGGGGTTTTTCTTGCTAGGGTTCTTGAGGCTCTGATTCGGCGGCGCAGCTTAATTATATTTTACCCACTCTTTCCATTGGTAATCATCAACTCCGATAAGCAGGTTGGAATAAGGGCTTGCGCGTGGAAGTTGAAAAAAAGGTTATCTTAACACTGGCCGTCAACTCAAATGTTGGTTAGGACAACTAAAATAACCCAATAACCCAAGTAACTGGAGTAACTCAAGTAACTCAAGTAACTTACTTGTTACGGAAAAATAACAAAAGGTTGTTTCTGGGTTAATCGATAAATACCAAAATGTTTTGAATCAAATGTAATCACATGGTTGATGGAAAGATCTTCTGCTAAACAGACCAGAGCGGCATCCGCATAATCCATCGGGATATCCTTATATTTTTCCATTAACTTTTTTGTCTTTTTAAGACTTTCAAGACTCAATGGCACCAGGGTAATAGCGCCATTCAATATAAAATCGATGGCTGCCGATTGGGCCT
>Ga0315291_10001886_pt1 | contig 27745 bp, 56 predicted proteins | sample YL17G12_20_MG_FD_203070 | JGI IMG/M metagenome (GOLD analysis project Ga0315291, IMG submission 203070) | Sediment microbial communities from Yellowstone Lake, YNP, Wyoming, USA - YL17G12_20 | ecosystem: Environmental > Aquatic > Freshwater > Lake > Sediment | place: USA: Wyoming | collected...
CCCGTAGACGTCCCAGTTCTTCTTCGGCATGACCTTTAGGATGTCGGCGTCGCAGACGAAGCCACACTGGGTCCCCCAAACGAACGCCCAGCCGCCGCCCTTGACCATGGTGGAGGATCGGACGGCGCTCTCGAAGTACCGGAGGGCCCATTTCCCTCTCCTGGCCCACTCGAAGAACTCTCCGATTGTCGTGTCCGGCGCCTTTTTGGTTTTCCTACCAGTTGACATGTGAATCCTTTACTTCCGCGGAGCCGTCCTTGAAGACGACGATGAATGTCGCCACATGGCAGTCCGCCTCCGGTTCGGCGTCCTCGTAGTAGAACTTGCGTTCCCACTGGGGGTCTCCGGTCGCGGACAGCCAGCCCTCGCTGTCGGCCACCTCGACGTCCTCCATGTCGTCGGCCTCCTGCCAGGCGTTCTCGGCAGCCGCCGCGCGGGCCTCCTCGACGTCCGCAGGCTTATCGCTCTCGGTTTTCCTCTTCATGGCTACCCGTTCTCCGCGTCTTCCGGCACCTTGAGTTCGCCCGACACTATGGCCTCGCGTATGGCCGTCTTCACGGCGGTGTCCAGAACGCCGTCATCTTGGTACTTGTCCCACGCCTTCCTGTTCTTCGGCGTGTTGTCCTTCCCGCAGGTGAACGGCGGGTGGGCAGGCGCCTTCCACGTGGAGAGTTCGCGCACGTCGAAACTGTTCTCGGTGTCCCCTCCAAGGACGTCGAGCGTGAAGTGATAGTCATAGGGCGGATTGTTCTCGCAGTCGTCGTTCTTATAGACGCAGTACACGTTGACGCCCTTCTTGGTCAGAAGTTTCTCCGGCTTTACCCATTTGCTTGTGCAAGGCATGGTTTTTCTCCCGTTGGCTGTTTCTGTTTCGTTTCGGTCATTACTTGCTGTCCACGACCTCGTGGCCCGTGATCTCCGTGTCCTCGACCGTCGCGGAGCCGGTCGTGTCGTCGAAGCTGTAGTCCAGTTCGTCGACGACGTTGCCGACTTCCATCCCCTCGTCGACGTTCAGGATCAGCCTCACCGTCAGGTCAACATAAACCTTTCTCATGTCGCACCGTCCTTTCTTATTGTTCACGCGTCCAATGTATCACAGTTCTAAGTGAAAGTCAAGCAAAAAGAATCACGCCGTCAGAGCCATGCGGACCCTCGCGTCGTCAAGGTTGGAATCCAAGAGGGAGACGACTTCCTTCTCCAGCCCGCAGTCGCTCTTGACACCCTGCCTGACGGCGACGTCGAAGTTGAAGTCCCCGAGGCGGGCGTTGACATACCCCTCTCGTTTCCCCCAAAGCCTGGCGAAACCCCTCTTGGCCGATATGCCGTCGCCGTCGATGATCCATTGCCCGACCGAAAGGACGGCGTGGTGCTGGATGCTCCCCTCCCAAACGCCGGAGACCTTCCCGCAGCCCAACCACAGCCGGAGGGCCTTGGCCAGAACCAGACAGCCGCCGTCGGTCCATCCGCAGTCCCAATGTTCAAGGATTTTCCATCCCCTCTTGGAACGCAGGACGCGGCGCAGCTTCCTGCCGAACGCTCCGACTGCTTTGGCTTCTTGATCCATGTTCGGTCAGCCGTTCTTGAGTTGCTTGAGGACGTCCTCGGCGTTCAGGTCGGCGTTCTTCTCCAGCCATTCCAGCTGGGCCTCGGGGCCGCTGTTGTTGATGTTCGCCGCCATGCCGCTGTGGATGTCGTGAATCATCGTGTCGAGGGTCTCCTGCAATCGGGAACTCTTGGCAACCTTCTTCGCAATCTCTGTCCTTGTCATATAGCGGCCTCCTGTAAGTTTGCGGTTCCTGATTTTCAAAGTAGGATCATCATATCACATCGGAAAGTGATTTGCAAGCAAAAAGGGGCCGGACGGTAAAACATTCTCGGCACGCCGTCGGGCTTCTGGGACACCAACCCGGGCTGGTCGGTGCGTTTAGCTCGGTCCCGCAGTCCACTGGACTGGCCATCCCGCCGGACGGGCGGACGGGTTTCATTGGGGTTCCGAGGCGGCCAAACGAGTGGAACGGCTTTCCTACTTGGTCACTACTTGGTCACTGTCCCGGCCGGTTCCGCCCGAACAGGTATGACTCCGGGAACCCGATGAGCGCGTGACACCCGCAGATTCCAACCCTTATGGCCGTCGCCAAAGTATCCTTGTTCCCGACCACCCAGTCGGGCACGTCCATGAAGAACCTGCCGACGTGAGCCGCGCGGTGGCTGTCCGAGTTCTCGACCATGGCCATCCCCCACCTGACGGCCATCCGAAGGATGTCGTGACGCCGTTCCGCCGGCGTCGAGGGCGAGGCGATCTCCACCGCGTCGGGGAGCAGGTCGTAGAAGTCGAAGGAGATGTTGGGATGGCGCCTGAAGGGATGGGCGAGGATCGTAAGGGCTCCGCTGCGACCAACATACTCCCGCAGCTTGTGAAGTTCCGCCGTCGTGATCCCGCCTGAGATGTCCCATCCGTAGGGCTCGTCGGACACCACGATCAGGTGGTCGGTTATCTTGCGGCAGTTGTCCCTGACGCTGAACTCGACGGCCTTGAAGATCTTCACGGCCGGGGCGGCTTCGTGAGCCAGAGCCACATCCTCGTCCGTCGGGTGGTAGTCGTGGTCCAGCAGGGCCACGGCCCCAAGGCGCTCCTGGGCAGCCTTCTCCATCATCGAACGCAGGCGCCCCTGCCAGTCGTCCCTCTTCTTCCTGACGCCGTGGAAATGCAGGTCTATCTTCATACGGGGCATTATACAGCCATCCAGTGGGAGCCGCAAGGATTTACCGGTTCTGGGATCGACACCGGTTGACCGGTTACTCTACGGAGGATCAGCCCGCCTGAGCCAAGAAGCAAAAGGGATGGGGGATACGCAACGCATAACCCTTTTGGGCCGCGGCCAAGACATATGGGAGGTCACCCTGGAGGACACCCATGGCGTGAAGGCCGTGGTCAAGGTTCTGGCCTCCGGGGCAAACGAGGCCGTAACGCTGGCTTGCAGGCACCTGTCGGAGAAGGGGATGCCGAACGACGAGATATCCGCCTGCACGGCCACGGTGCAGCCGCACGACGGCAGCCCCATACTTTCTACCATCATGCGGGCCTACGTCGTCAAAGAATGAGCCATTCAGTGGAAGGGACGGGATTCCTGACCAAAGCCGGCTGGGCACGCCGGCGTGCCCGCCGAACACTAAAACGCCCCGTTTGGGCACCCTGCGGCATCCGACCGAACGAATTCGGCGGCCGCCGAACACCCGGGACGGCGCCGTGTTCGGCATGAAGCCACTGGAAAGAAAAGGGGCCCGGCACCGTTGCCGAGCCCCTGGTTGTGTCCCTTCCGGCGAGCCTTTCTCAGGCTCCGGGGACGAGCAGCACCTTTCCCATCTCCCTGGCCACCTTGTCTCCGTGGCACCGACCCTTGTTGCTTCGGTGCAGGGGGTTCGTGAGCACGTCCAGGTCGAACTCCACAAGCCTCTGGGGCTTGCGCATGCGCCTCGCCAGCTTCCTGACGAGCGTTTCCCTGCGGACGGGCTTCACATGCCCTTCCTTCCAGATGACGTAATAGTCCGATCCAGCCCTGAATCGCGGGGCCGGGACCGCCGTCCTCTGTGGCGCCAGGATGATCCCTGAGCCTTTCATACCCATTACCTCCTAACCGACCTGCTTTGGCGCCCTGTGGGGCCCCCTGAGCCTCACATCGGGGCTGTTACTAGACCCTGACGGCCTTGAGTTGCACCTTGGCGGTCGTGTGGCCGAACTTGTTCCTCGTTCGGCCGTTGTTCGACTTGTTCTTGGGGTCGCACAGGACGCGGACGCTGTAGACCACGCATTGTGCGGGAATCCCCGTCTTCTTGACGCATGCCTTGACCAGTTCGTCCAGTTCCCTCGGCTTCTCGCTGGCGATGCGCGAGATCTGGTCGTACTTCGTCCCGTTTCGGAACCCATACGGCCCGAACTTGGCCTGCGTTTCGGTCTTCTTCTGCTTCGCCAACACCACTGTCCTGCTCATCGTTGCCTCCTTCCGACCCATTTTTCGGGGCCTATGTTACTGTACTTGTTTCACAAAGTCAAACAAAAACCCGCATGTCGAGCGCCCATTCAGTGGCCGTCATTTGACGCTGATCACCTCGCAGTCAACGACTTCGCTTGCGACCTCGTAATGCCTCTTCCCAGGCACCGCCACCATGCAGAACAGGGCGTCGATGGCCTCCTCCTCCGTCACGGCGTCGGGCACCGTCAGCGTGACCTTCAAGACCATGTCTATCTCGAAGGTCTTCTTCGCAGGTTGGATTCCTTTCGCCATGGTCACCATCCCCTCCTCCTGAGCCTTCGGCAGTCGGCCTCCGACCAGCACCCGAGCCACTGGGAGCGGCGGCTGAACCTCGCCTTGAGCTTCTTCATGTCGTTCAGGTTGTCGGTACAGATGTTCGGCCAAATGTCCAGCCACGTGCAGTCGTACTTGGCCCCCTTGGGCGGCTGCCATGTGAAGATGTCGTCGTGGACGACCTCAAGGCGGCTGCCGAAGCGTTTCAGGTAGTGCTCAGCCACCAGCCCGATGACGTCCGCCGACTTCTCGACGACCGTGACCTTCTCCACCGTCTTCCCGTAGCGCTCCACGCCGTCCATCAGGCAGCCCTGCACCACGACCCCGAGGCCGAGTCCGGCGATCAGGACGTGCCCGTTGGCCGCATAGACGGCCGAAAGGTGGTCGGATATCTCCGACGGGGTGTCGGACATCACCACTGCGTTCTGGCAGGTCAGGCTGGTGTACGTTCCGGGGTCGATGACGCGGCATCCGCCGTGGATCGCCTCGTAGAGGTTGTGCCTGTCGGCGCCCTTTTCGTCGACCTTGAAGCGCTTGACGACCCAGTCGCCGGAGTGTCCCACCGGGACGTCCACCTTGAGCAGCTTGGTCATTTCCAGATACGGTATCATGAGCGTGATCCCCCGATGGCTGTGCGACGTCGGATCTCAGCTTCCCCGATTGCCGCGCTGAGGACGAAGATGGCCTTGTCGGCCTGTTCCTTGAGGTCGTTCCAGAACGCGAGACTGCGTTCCGGTTTGCCCGTCGAGATCAGGATGGCGTTGCCTGCGTCCTTCTCGGTCAGGAGGTCCCAGCCTCCCGCGCTGTTCTTCACCGCCTTGACTGGCTTCTTTGCCATGACATCGTTCCTCCCATATTGTTTACGCGGACCAACGTATCATATGTACAAGTGAAAGTCAACCTTATTCGCCGCTACGCCGTCACTTCCTCCCTGACGTTCTCCCTCACCGTCTCCGGCAGGGCGAACAGGGTCGTGTCGCCAGTGCCGGACAGGATGGCCTGACCGCTGACCGTGATGCTCTCGAAGCGGGCGCGTCCGTCCTCGAACGGCTTGCCTTGGAAGATGAACTGACGGTACCTGCCGGTCAGCAGCGTCCCGCGGATGACCTTCTTGATGGCCGTGGCTTGCTCGGAAGCCGAGAACTCGTAGTCGCCCTCGGCCCTGACGACCTTGCTGACCGCGAGGGCGTCTCGGATGTGGATGGCTCCGTCCGACTGGTTCTCGTACAGCCCCTTGGCCTCCTTGACGTATTCGGCCCTCGCCGGAGCCGGATTCCTCATGGCATCGAGGACCTCGCTTACCGCGGCCTTGAGCCTGTCGTCCGTCATGTCGATGGACAGCGTGACCGTCGAGGGTATCCTGCCCTTGGCCTTGCGGCTGTGGGCGATTCCGTCCGTGTCCAGCCAGACGCCGTACTTGATGTCGAGGGCCAGCGGCCTGCGGCCTTCGGCGATCTCCGTCAGCGTCGCGATGTCGCGATCCTTGATGGCCCCGTAGTTGATCCCGAACTGGAGGTAGTGGTCGGCGATCTCGCCGTGCTCGTTCTCGTAGCCCCTGATGCAGAAGAACCCGCCGGAGCGGCTGTCGTTCAGCAGTTCCTCGACTTGGGTCCTCGTCGCCTCGATCCCCATCTCCTCTGCCGTGTATGTCCTCGTTCCGTTCATGCCTGCCTCCTGTCGGTTTGGGTTTCTGATTTTCAAAACAGCACGACTGTATCACAAGGGCAAGGGGAAGTCAACAACAAAGTGACTGTAAGTTAGTGACGGCTGAACAGTCTGGAGAAGATCATCATGCCTATGCACAGCGGCAGCAGTATGATCGGCACCCATATGTCGCGCAGCAGCCATACGGCCATTGCGGCGGGGACAAAGTAGACCAGCGAGCCGAGGGCTCTGCGGGGTGCCTCCCCCACGCGACAAAGAACCGGAGACCAGAAGAACGCCAAGAACCCGAAAATGGCAATTCCTCCTAAGCGCATGAACAACCTGTCGCCGTAGGTGAACCCGTTCGGGGCGTCCCTGCGAACATCGTCCTTGCGGACGGCGGCAAGCATAGCCGCCTGTTCGGACTTCGGGTAGCAGCTTACCGCATCCTCCTGCGGGGTCGTGTATCCGGCGAGGATATGGGGGCCCAGATACCAGTCGGCGAAGCTCAGCCACACGCAAACCATAAACAACGCCTCAACCACCCTGACAGGCCAAGTATGGGCAACGCCGTCGGTTATTTCAGGCATTCTAAGATCAGGTCTGACGCCATCAGTTGTGTCATGCTGTGTCATGGTCCTTCTCCATTTTTCTGGCACCACACTATCACAGCCGGAAGTGAAAGTCAAGGCTGAAACACGCAGGAGGCCATCAGCCTCACCACGTCCCTGGCGACGGTAGGCTCGTCCACGAGGGCGTCGGCGAAAGCCGCCGGGTCAGAGAGGTCGTGGCGTCGGTCCATCGCACGGTAGGCGGAGAGGCATCCGGCGCTCTCGAAGACCCACATGATCGAGGAGCCGTCCTCGTCCAGACGGCCCTCGGGGGTCAGGCCGAAGAACGCCTCAGCCACGCGCATGATCTCCCAGACGGCCTGACCGTGGTTCATCGCGTTCCTGCCACACCAAGTAATGCATCCGATGCTGGTTTTCATGGTTCCTCCCCTATCAGTTCGGCGACGGCCTGACGGGTCAGGTGGCTCCATCGCGGGTTCGCCAAGGTGTTGTTCGGCCTTCCGTAGCTGATGCCGAATTCGACCTGATCAAATGTCTCCTGTTCGCCTGTATGCTCGTAATGCTCGACCCATGTCACCTCGCCGTGGTTCAGGGAGAACTCCCTGCACACCTTCGAGGCGATGTCCTCGGCCGCGTTGGTGACACTGGTCCCCTGGTCTCCCTCCATCTGGCTGACGATGGCCACTTTCCCCTTCGGCCCGTCATACAGGCGGAGACGGCACGTCGAGGGGTGCGTGCCATAACCCAAGTAGTGAAATATCTTGTCCTCTGCCTTCATGCGTACATCCTCGGCTCATCCAGTTCCGCGACCCCGTATACCTCCATCGGGTCATCTTCCGGCTTGGGAGGGACGTATTCCGCGCCGAGGTTCTCCTCCTCGCGCTCCTCCGGGCTGAAACGCCTCATCTCGAGGGCGTCGAAGATGTGCTCCTCGCGCTCCCTCGCCACGAGGGTCTCCCCCTCCACGCCGACCTTCCAGAGCCCATATTCGTTCAGCTTGAAGCCCATCCTCTTGGCCCTCTGGCGCATGAAGACGTTGAACGCCCGAGATCCGGTGAAGTACAGGATCACCGACCCGTAGCACTCCTTGGGCACGAACCTGATGTCCACGGCGATTCCGTGCCTGACCGCGCTGATGCGGGTCGGGCCCTCCATGGAGACCTCGTCCCACCCGAGGCCGAGGAAAACCTCTCGGCCCCTGGTTACGTCCTCCTCGCCGGCGGCGAATATGAAGTCGACGTCCTGGCAGGTCGGGCGCTTCCTTCGGAGGCTTCCGGCTGCCTCTATGATGGCCCTCGGGCATTCGGCCCGCAACGCGAATTCGATCGGCCCGGCCAGTTCGAGCATCTGCTCGCGCGGCAGTCGTCCGCCATTCCGTGCAAGAGCCAAACGGGCGTGCCTGATGAGTGTCTCGTCGGTTATCTCGCCGCTTCTGGCAAGGTCAATGACCTGCTGCACAGTGGTAACGCCATGTGCCGCATGGAGCCGGTGGGCCGAAACCGGCCCCATTCCAGGGATGCGGAGCAGGTCGGAGAAGTCAACGGCGTTGTCCAGACGGGCGAGGGAGCCTGTGGCCAATATCTCCGCGACCTTCTTGCGTATGCCTTCGCCGACGCCCTTGACACCATCAAGCTGAGACAAGTCATTCAGTGCGGGGAGCAGGGCTATCGCCTTCGCCGCCCTGATGAACGCCGCCTTCTTGAACTTGGCGTTGGGGCCGGGCTCGATGAGCTCGACCTTGGCAGCCAACTCGTTGAGCTTCTGTACGACGACGTCCCTCATTTGGTTCCCTTGGGGCCCGTATGGCCGTTCCGGCACCAGGTACCCTTTTCCCTGAGCGACTTGGCGATCCCTGAGCAGCACAGTATGTTCGTCGGGCGCCATTGCGTGCAGCCGCATTCGAGGGTCACCCAGTATCCGGCCGCAAGGGCGTCGTGGTCGCCAGCCCATCTCAGGTTGGTGACCTTGAGCCTCGGCGGCCTGTCCCTGATTTCGCTCTTTGTTCTTACCGCCATGTGGTTTCCAATCTTCAACGGCACCAATATATCACACAAAGCGTCACAAAGTCAAGCTATTTCAATACCCGTATGTTTCGGGGTTTCAATCCACGTCCTTTCGGACGACCAGTCAATATCCATACGTGTCCGGAAACTGTTCCCCCAGGAACCTGACGCCGACCAGCTCCCAGTCGCCAACCAGATCCTTCGCCAGCTCCACTGCCTTTGGGGCGGAGGACGTCCTGACGATGGCGTTGTGCCTGATGCCGTCAACCAGCCAGTATCCGGCCTTGCCGTTGTCGGGATGGCTGCCGATCTCCATGTGGAGCTTCTCGTCGTTGCAGATGCTGGTCTGGCGGAGGCTTTCCAGAACCCTGTCGTACTTCTTCTGGTCGAACCAGAGCCTGCGCCAACGCCACCTGATCCAACTGTTGAAACGGCGGTTCGAGCACAGGGCCCATATCGCCAATGCCACAGCCTGTCCAGCCACAAACGACAATGCGGTCTCCCATGTCATAATGCCATCTCCTTCAGATTCCCGATCCGACGAACACCGGAACCGGACGTTCGCCTGGGTCCTCCCTGTACCTGCCTGGATTACCCATCACCTTGCTTACGAAAACCTCCGACACGCCGTAGTGCCTGGCCAACGCGGACATGCTGAGCGTGGGGTTGATCTCGGAAAGCTCCAAAACCTTGTGCCCCAGAACAAGGTAGTCGTGCGAGCACGATCCGGCCGGCCTTCCGCGCTTCCTCATAACAAGTTCCTCAACGCCGCGGCTGAGTCCTCTATCCTTCTGACCAGCTCGTGCGTGTCTCCGCCGTAGGCCCTGCTGCCCCGCATCCTGAGCCACTGCCTCGCGAGCCTGTCCAAGTCCTTCACGCCAATCGCCGCCCCCGAGTGCAGGCGCCTCTTCAGGCTCCTTGACACGAAGCCGATGGCGACCATGGCGTCGGCGGCGTCCACGTCCAGCGTGACCCCCGACACCTTGTAGCACCCGTTGCGGGTGACGCACTTGCTGTCCTCGTCGAGCTGATCAACCGTAACCGTAACCGCCTTCATTACATTCCCTCCAGTTGGATCCTGGCCTGGCTCTCGACAAGGTTCAAAACGAGGTTCCTGACGTCGTTCCAGACCCTGTTCCTGAGCCGGCCAAGAAGGTGGCCGTACAGGCGGCCTCCAAGCTGCATCTGCACCCTGTCGCCGACTTCGCCCCTGAGCTGGCTCACGGACTGTTCAAGCTCCCGGTTCAGAGACTGGTCCCAGATCGTCTGCGGCATCATGCGAACACCCCCTGCTCCACTGACGGCCCCATGTCGACGTCCACCTTCAGAATCCTGTCGGCGTCCCTCGTCATCGAGTTGACGGTGCGCTCGATGCCCTTCTCAAACTCGCCGTACTGGCGGATCAGCCCCTTAAGCCTCTTGGCGTCGGCCTTCACCTTGGCGGCGAGAGCCTTCGCTTCGGCTATCTCCTTGGCGGCGTCGCGGTCTCCGCCGAGGCGCTTGTTGAGCTTGTCCGCCTGCTTCTTGAGGGTCGCGTTCTCCTCCTCAAGCTCGCCGATCCAGCACTCAGCCTCGCAGAGCTCCTGTTCCAGCTTGTGTGGGTCGAGGTAATAGTCGCCGTATGCGTCCATCGTCCATCCGGGACATTTCTTCGCTTTCACAGGTTCAGATCCTCCGGCATCTCGATCTCAACGGCCTGTATCTTGCCAAGGTCGTTCAGAGCCTTTTCAATGGCCTTGTCCAACCCGGCCTCCAGTTCGCCGTATTTCCTGATCATGGACTTCACCTTCTTGGCCAGCTCCTCAACCTCTGCGGTCTGCCTCTTGAACTTCTCGAAGTCGGTCGCCGCCTTCTTGAACGCGGCCCGTATGGCCTTGTTCTCGGCTGACACCCGAGCGAACTCCGCAGCGGTCTGCTCAAGCTCCCCCGAGATGCGCTCGTATGCCCGCCTCAGCCTGACGGCCTCGCTGCCGCCGGTGTCGGCCTCCGAGACGGCTATGGCCTTGCGGCTGAGCTCGCCGATCTTGTCGACGATCGATTCGCCCTTCTTGTCCCAGTTCTTGCTCTTGCTGAAGGAACCCATCGTTTCTCCTTGTGGCAATTCAATGCGGCAATCGTAGCACGCATTCCGTGCGGGGTCAACCGCCGAGAACCGCTCCTGCCTCGACGAACCACTTCCTGACCGCCTTCTCGACCTCGGCCTTCGCATCTGCCTCCGTCTCATATCTTCCGAGGGTTCCGAATCCCGGCAGGGTGCAGATCGCGACATAACGCTTCGGATCGCCTTTGCCCACCAGGCCGCTGTAGTGGACGTTTCCGACCTTCCACTTGCCGGCAATGAGGTTCATGCCGCACTCATACGGATCGGAGCTCGTCTTCCATTTCATGTTCGCACCCCCAGTCGGTTTCTGATTTTCAACGGAACCACGATAACACATCCTATCCTGCAAGTCAAGCTCAGTCGCACAGTGTGTTAATCGATGCGGCGGCCGCTGCAGTCGATGTGTGTCGATAGTGCGCCCGGAAGGGCTGATCCACTGGGCCGTCGATGCAGGCGGAGGAACCCCAATGAAACCGACGGCGCCCAAACGAGTGGAACGGGAATCCCAAAAGCCCGACCACACTGTCGGACACTGTGCCGGACACTGTCGACACACACAAGAGGGATTGGCACACCATGCGGGATTATTACCGCCCATTGGAATAACGGCCTGAAACGGGGGACAATTGCCGCCCATTGGAATAAGAAGGCCGTCTGGGCACCTGACCGGCGACAAACTGGCGGCGTGGGCGAGGAGAGCCCGGACGCAGCGTCAGCACATGTCGCCGGAAACCCCCGGGGAGGCAGGGGCGGCAGCCGCAGACGGCTTCGTTGAATCATTATACATCTTGGCGTCCCTGACGTCGTTGAACAGCGTGCTGGAACAGCCGCATCCGAACATCGGGTACAGGATGCCTTTCTCGAACTCCATGATCTCCTCGTACTTGGAGCATTTGGACTCTGGGGTCAGGAACCTGCATCGCCCCTTCGCGGCGTCCCATTCCCCGTAGTTGCACGGCCGGACGGTGCAGCACCATCCGCAGCTCACACATTGGCCATGGTCGTTGGGGACCCTCACCGGCTCATCCTCCGACGTATCCGCCGCATGATCTCACTGGTTGCCGCGCATATGAAGAACAGCCAAACCAACGGCCCGCCGAGGACGATGCATGCCGCCCCGGCGCACGTCCTGAAGAGTCTCGCGGCCCATTTGCCGCCGTCGTTCTTCACAAGGTCGCCGAGTATCACGACGAACACCAGGCCGGCGACGCTCCAGCAGAACACGCCTAGCACAAGCCAGTACCAGGACCAGAAACCCATACGGCCTCCGTCACCGAGCGACGGCAGCCGCCTCGGCCTTCTTTGCCGCCTCGGCGGTCTTGATCTCGTTCGCCTTCGACGCCGCAGCGGCCTTCTCGTGGCGCTGGATCTGTTTCTCGATGGCCTTGAGCTTGCGGACGTTGTCGTCCGTGGACTCGGCCTTGAACAGGGCCTTCTGGATGTCCTTCAGTTCGCGGAGGTTCGGTTCGCACGGATGTATCTCGACTGTCATGTCCTTGTCTCCTTCTTTTTGAATTCATCCGGATGCAGGGCCCGGCGCACCATAAGCCTGGATTCGTCGCTGTGCTTCTCGCCGCAGTCGATCATGCAGTTCAGCAGCTTTATCGTGCTGCGCAGGGCCATGCCAGCGATCACGTCGGGCCCGCCGAAGTCCTCGCGGCGCCTCTTGGCGTAGCCCTCGTCATGCCCCCTCTCACGTCCGCGGGCGTAGCATCCCGCCATCGAGGCGAGGGAAGCGACGGTCATGATGAGTATCAGCAGGGCCATGTTGCAGAACCTGATGAACTCCTCGGGGCCAAGGCCAAGCAACTCGTGCAGGTTCATTTGCGTTCCCCCATCTTCGCGTTCGAACCATTCAGTGCGGCCAACTTCTCGCGTTCCGCATCCCAGTTCCGCATCAGGCTCACGAAGGTCTTAACCGCCTCGGATGCGATCCCCATGTTGCACACAAGGGTGGCAAGGTGGTCAACCAGCACCTTGTGCGGCGTGCGCTCGTCGAACTTGTGGCCGTAGGGGACGTTCAGGTAGTGGACGGGTTCGAACCGCGTCCTGTCGGTGACGCGAAGCTGCACGGGGCAGTCGCCGTCCTGGTCAACCCCGAATTCCCTCCGGGCCGCCTCGTTCACCTTCGTGCAGAAGGCGTTGAACTTCTTCTGGTCAAGCGGGGTCATCCAGTCGTTGTGCTTGTACTTCATGACGCTCCTCATTCAGTGAGCAGGCTTGTAACATCTGCAGGTCTTCGAATTCACGAACCTCTTTATCCGCCTCAGTAGCCGCTGGGTGCAAAACCCGTCGCCGTATTGCACCGCTCCGCCATACCGTCTCCTGCCGAGCATGATCTCACGGATGGCCCCTTTGCGGCGTGTTGATGGGATAACCCAACCCCAAGAATCCTTCTTGTTGGTTATGCATCCGATCTCGTCCTTTACGTCGGGCCATTTGTCCAGATCAATTTTCCTCATACCCTTTTCCTCGCCGTCGCCCCGTCGGGGGACAACTCAGTATCAGCAAGCAGCCTGCGGCACATGGCCTGTATTATCCCGTATCCAACAGGGGCGATGACCATGGAATATATGGCGGCGAAGATCACCCCGCCCACCCAGAACGGCCACCGATCAACGTTGACCCATTCGACGCCGGCATACAGCATCAGGCCGGTCATCGCTGCCTGCGACACCATAAAGGCCACCAATATCAGGATGTATTTCAGGAGCCTCATCATGTCCTTTTCCTCTTGGGCTTCTCCTCCCACGTGACCCTGACGACCTCGCGGATCATCTTCTCCTCGTGCTGCATTCGGCTCATATAGAACATCGGGTTGTCGAAGCCGCGGCCGGCATCGTCCATGAACTTCACCTCCGCCTCGTACAGAACGCCCTTGCCAAGCCCCAAGTCGGGGCGCATGTCGGGCGTCTTGTGCGCGATGAGTTCCACCTTGGCCACGAACGTCTTGGTCGCCTTACGCTTCATTTCACGTCTCCCCGTTTCAAGTTTCACAAGGACTGTATCACAGCCGCCGTCATTTGGCAACAAGTTTCACAAGTCCGTCGGCTCTTACCACCTTCTCGCTCTTGCCGCCGTTGCTCCTGTGCTCCGGCTTGGCGAGGACGTTGAAGGCCATCCTGACCTGCTCGGGGCTCTGGCCGGTCTTGGCGGCGACGTTGATGAACAGCATCCCCGGCTCGATCCACTCCTGAGCGGCGTCGAACAGGGTTCCGTACTTGCCGCGGTAGGGGCTGCCGCCCTTGGCCGCAGGCTTGGGCCCGACCTTGGCCTCGGCCTTCTCCGCCTTCGGCTTCTGCAGGGCCGCGATCTTCTGCTCCGCCGCGGCCAGCTTTCCGGACGACTCCGAATTCTGGATGATCTTGTCCTTGATCTTGACGGCCTTCTTCGACAGGACGAACCCCGCCCTCTCCAAGTCCATGCTGATGCGCTTGAAGAGCGTGTCCACGCAGCAGGAGATCGCCCCCTGCGTCACGGCGTCATGGAACTTCTGATAGAACTCCGGCGAATGGACGTGGCTCCCCGCGTCGGAGCAGTCGTGGCAGTATTCGTGGAGCATCAGGGCCGCGATGTCGGTGCATTCCTTCATCCCCATGTCCATTCGAGCCCCGAGCCACTTCCTGTTGAGGGCGATGAACGTGCTTCCGTCCGTCCAGCCGTCGGCGGTGCCCGACTGCCCGAGCACCAGCTTGCGGTTTTTCCCGTAGCCGTAGGAGCCGTCAAGGGTGTTGCATATCCTCCACGACTCCGACTCCACGGCGTGAAGCACGGCGGCTTCCTTGGGCGTCCATTCGTCCTTCGGCACCATGACGTGGGACTCGTCGAACTTGTCGGCGATCTTCTCGAACGGGATGAACTTCCATTCGGAGTGGGACATGTATCTGTTGTTCCTGTCATAGACCTTCCTGATCAGGCTGAGCAGGTTCTTGCCGTTGCCGCACCCGAATATCTCCACCGTCTCGGCCGACATTACGAACGCCAGCTTCGCCTGATGCACCGCATCGCCCTTGCCCGCGCTGCCTCGGTCGCACACCGTCATCTTCTCGCCGTAGCGGTACGGGCAGTTCCCGAAAAACTGCATGATGCTCCAGTGACGGCCCGACACGTCGGTCAGGAGTTTCAGGTTTATGGCCTGCGCGTCGTCCAACTCCCCCGCGGCAACCTGTTCCGCGAGCCTCGCCCTCGAACCGTCGTTCAGGGTTTCCTTGCGGGTGTTGGCGTCGGTCGCCTTCGCGTTGACGAACTTGCGGATTCGCTTCCAGACGGGGCATTCGCTCACCATCACGTCGTTTCGGGCGAAGTTCACTTTCAGCTGCTTCTTCGAAACGACAGTCCCTCCGGAGCCGAACGTGTGGTTGGAGTAGCCCTTCACGTATACGCCAAGGTTGTAGACTTCCAGATCGCCGGTCTCGCGAAGCTTTATCCAAGCGTCGGGGGTGTCGTGGTCCCACTTCTGCTTCGAGGGGTCCACCGACACCAGTTCGCCGTTCATCGTGACCGTTATGGGAACGTACCTGATCAGCTTCTTGATCTCGTTGCGGACCTCAATGAGTTCCGACGGGAGCAGACGCTTGTAGAGTTCGACCCTGATGTGGCATCCCTTCACAGGTTCCTTGTCCGTCTCGCCGCGGAAGTAGTCCAGCCCTCGTGCCTTGATGTCAACGTCCATGGCCATTCGGCCGCTGTGCCAGACGTTGTGGCCGAACGCGAACAGCTGGCCCCTGCCCATCCGGAACGTCCCGTAGGTCTTGTGCTCCTCCTCGGCGTGGGGTTGGCCGAAGACTTCGAAGAACTTGTCGACCTCGGCGATGCCGGCGAAGCCCTTGCCGTCGTCCTTGATGGTGAGCACGTTGTTGTCGAGGGTCACGGCGCATTCCTTCGCATCGGCATCGATGCTGTTCATGACTCCCTCAAGAACCGCCTTGCCCAACGTCCCCGCCTGACGCTGGATGACGCTGTACAGAAGATCCTCATGCATCCGAAGCTTTCGTTGTTCCATTCCCATAACGTTACTCCTGATTGGGGTTTCTGATTTTCAAAACAGAACGATCATATCACATCGGCAAACGTTTTGCAAGCAAAAAGAACCCACATGACCTAGGTAGCTCGTGCGGGTAGAACTTCTGGGAGGATCCTCCCAGAAGAACTGGCCTGAACCCCGATGCTGCGTATGTGTTCGTCAGAACCAGTGGCTCGGGAATCCGAATTGTGTCAATTGCAAGAAACGACTGGGCTGGCACTTGCGACTTATGGGAAATAGGGGCCGCCCTTATTCCGCCAACAGACCAGTGGGACCGCATGGTATCTTCTGGGGATCCGCAGCCGGCGGAGGTTTAGCTACCCCTAAGCGAGCTGATCCCGAGGATATAGATTCCATACCTGCCCAATCCGTGGAATTAGCTACCGCCGACAGACCAGTGGAGCCGTCTCCCTTCCGGATGCCCGTCCGGATCCTAGGGTCACCCTTCGATGCGGACAAGGGTCGCCCCTGTGTGCGAATAGAGGTGACCTCTGTCCGTCACAGCATCTCGATCGGCAGGTTGTACCTTCCGGCCACATGGGCGAGGGCGGACTTGATGTCGCCGTCCCCCTCGGCATGCGCCGTGAATATTGCGACCGCGGCGATCGTCCTGGCGTCCAGGCTGTTCATCATCTTCGAGTTCAGGTGGAAGACCGTCTTCTCCAGCTTGAGCTGCAGGACCTTCAGCTTCTGGCGGTGCAGACCCAGAAGGCGCTCGGCGTACTCGAAGCTCGGGCCGCCGGTGAGATCCACTGCGAGGATCCTCGCCCTGGCCATCACGTCAAGATGCTCGGCCCAGCAGGTCGGGACCTTCGCGAGGTAAGCCGTGGCGATGGCCATCCCCAGGGGGTTCAGCTCGGGGCCGAACTTGTCGACCTCGTTCACAAACCCCGTGCACTTGCTCAGCAGGACGTCCGCCCCGGCGCATTCCCCCGTCTCCATCAGCTTGCAGAACTCCGCGTCCATGGCGAGCATGTGGTCCCAGCAGTTCCTCAGGCCGACCCACACGCCCTTCCGGTTCCGGCCGGCGTTGGACATCACGCCGACGAACGACCCGAAGACCATGCGGTCAACCAGGTACCATCCGGAGTCCAGGCCGTCCATGAGCTTCTCAAGCGGATCCGCCGGCTTCACAAGATCCGCCGGGCCGCCGAGTTCAGAGTATCTCTTCAGGGACATATCCACACTTTCCTGAAACGTTTGTGTTTAACTATTGTTCAATGAATTATGACGCACAACCTCAAACTAAATTGTATATTTATTTGTATGGTTTAAGAAGGGATTGATGTGTGTTTTTTAAGAATAGAATAATTATGATAACCTATTGTGCCAAACTTGAGCTGGAAGAAGGGGACGATCAAAAGCTTCAGCACACCTTAGAGCTTCATTCTCTTGCTTGGAACGAGATCAGCAAGACACTTTTTAAAACGGGAGTAGTGCAACAAGCCGTTCTCCACAAGAAGACCTACCGGAACATACGGAAGATGTTTCCCGAAATACCGTCTCAGGTTATTATCAAGGCTAGGATGGACTGTCGATCCGCCTACAAGACTGCGAGATCAAGTGACGTTCCCGTAAAGGAGCCTATGATCCGCAGAAATTTAGCGATGCGATTGGACACACATTTGTTTCTGTTGAAAAGGGGAGATGATGGAAGTCTTTTAGCGATGTTGACTGTATCTGGGAACAAATGGAACCGCATCAAGGCCAAGATAGTCACCTATCCGAAACTTTTGGAAATGATGAGATATGAAATGGCCGACCCGCTTGTATTCAAACGCAATGGGCGGTTCTGGCTTGCGATGAGTTTCAGGACTCCAGAAGCCACGCACGTTCCAGATCACTGCATCGGAATAGACTTGGGAGTCAAACGCCTAGCCGTCACTTCAGAAGGGCAGATCATCAACCTTCCTATATTGGCAAAGGCGAAGCGTAGAGTTAGGTATCTTAAAAGCATTTTGCAATCGTTGAAACGGAGGCAGGGAAGGCGAAGGAACAAGTCAGCCCGGAGGAAGCTCAAGACAGTCAGGAGAAAGGAACGCAATATTTCCAAAGAGATGAGCCACAGAGTGGCCAACCAGATTCTCACCACTAAGGCAACCACATTGATCCTCGAAGATCTGACGGGTTTGAAAAAGAAAAATAATGGCAGGAGGAACGACAACCGTCTTTCACAAGTCCCGCTGTTCGAAACAAGAAGGATACTCACCTACAAGGCACAAGCCCTCGGCAGGAGGGTGGAAACCGTTAACCCGGCCTACACCTCGAAGGACGACTACAGAGGTCTCCAACGTGGCGAACGCAAGGGATGCAGGTACTACGCCAGTGATGGCAAAATTTTGGACGCAGACCACAATGCGGCGATAAACATCGCCCAGAGGTGGACGGTCCAGAACGATCTCCCCATATCCTTTACCGTCCCCCTTCGGGGGCGGCAAACCTTATGGGCAGGCCCGGGTCAACGGGCCGAATGCGGCGGGCCCCTGTGCCGCAAGCCTGCGGCTTTGGCCGCGGGCGGTTGACTCAACGAATAATATTTTCAAGAATTGCATATACATTACGATAAGAATTGTCAGACTCGATTCCGTAACATATTTGCGCGCACCGATATATTTGTGCCCACCGATGCCATTTTCCCGCGGAAGGGATCCCTCGGCCGCGCTTCATTCAGTGCCCGCCCGAATTCCCGAGCCACTGCGTTAAAAGTAAAGACCGGATGGTGATAGGTCCCATCCGGTCTCGGCGATCCGAACGTTTCCGTGTCGTCCGCCTCCGATGGCGCGGGCTATTATGTTGAAGATGCCTTCCATCGGCTGCCCCTAAAGGAGGTACTGCGCTATGCAGATCAGCGCAGTTACCAGCCAACCGGGCCAACGAGTGGGCTTGCCACCAACCCCGAGCAGGAACCCGGCCGACTCCGCATAACCCGCATGACGGTTATGAATAATCTCCCGCTCAAAGGGACATTTTTAGGAGCGTCCCCACACGCCCCCGCCGAAGCGGGCGTGGCGCTAACGAAATCCCCTCAGAATGCGTCCGGATCGTAGACGTTCGTCCCAACGACCACGGACGAGTTGTGCTTGAATTCGACCTCGAAGGTCCTCTTGTCGCCGTATGACCGAACCGACTCGACGGGATCGGCGTCCTCCTCGTCATCCAATCCCTCCTCGTCGTCCTCCTCCCAGTCGTCGTCCTCCTCAGGCTCCTCCTGTTCCTCTTCCGGCTCCTCCTCGCCGTCGGGACCGGCCGCGATCGCCGGCTCCACCCAGAACGACCTGACCCACGAGTCCTCCAGCTCGTCCCATTCGGCCGCCTCCGTGTCCTCCTTCGTGAACCCAGCCGCCTTGAAGGCATTCTCGGACTTGCGCCTGCGCGCCTCCCTGAGGGCCTCAGGATCCCTGACCGTCATTACCGGATCCATCACAGCGCTTCCAGCACCAGCACCGTTCATCGCATGGACCTCCTTGTGAAGTTCGTACTACGCGGTTCCCATTCTCAAAACGGCGTCACACTACCACGTCACTAACGGGAAGTCAAGGACAAAAGACGCATGCAAACGACATTCAGTGCCCGCCTTCGGACAGCGCCCGCATTTGGATCCTGGATGTGACCCTCCGGGCCCGACCGACGTCCCTCTCGACATGCTCCAGCACGACGGACGCCGCCCCGCACACTTCAAGGCTCACGCGCATCCTCATGTCCCACACGGCGTCGGCCGCGGCGGAACCGACCTGAGACCGGAACGGAACCGCAAGGCTGATGTCGAGCGACCGGAAGACGACATTCCTTACGCCGTCGTAGACTAGGTAGCGTATCCTGTAGGGATTCGGCTTCATTGGCGAGCATTCAGTGCGGGACGTTCCGGATGGCATCCCCCACCGCGGCCTGTACGGCGCGCGTCTGGCTGCTTACCTGCAGCCTCGCCCGCCACGTTCCCGTGTATGCCTCAGCCGCAAGCTCAAGGTCTATCGGCTTGGCAGACGGATTCTCCAACTCGACGTGAAGATCCCGCATGGAATGGCAGACAAGCTCCCAAACGGAGATGTTCAGGGCGTCAATGCCGCTGTCGTCCATGCGCCACCCATTCAGTGCGGAGGCCGCCTCACGTCTTCTTCTCGACCAGCACCGCAACCGGCTTCGCCTCCGCAGGCTCCGGCCCCGCCGCCTTCGGCGGCTTGGCCTCGTCGCGGGCTCGGACCCTCTGCGACTCGAAGTAGGCCTGCGTCTCGCCCTCGTCGCGCGCCCGGATGGACATCAGCGACGCCCGACCCGGCGGCTGGTCTATCACGAACCCCATCCCGCAGTCCCTCTTGCGCGGATGGTACTGGTGGTTCTTCAGAACGTCCCATGCGATCTGGATCCCAGAACACGAGGCGTCCTTCCCCAGAAGCTTCATGGCCGCCTCGACGACCTGCTCCTTCGTGAACCCAGCCTTCAGGCCGCTGGCGGCGTCCAGCACCGCCCAGTACGGAGTCGGCGGCTCCTTCATGGAGCACTGGTTCAGTATCCCGTTCCTCAGCGTGCACAGCTGCGGGCCCCCGCGCTCGCCAGCCTTCGTCCCGAAGATCCCCGCAACGCGCCTCACGGCCACGACCTTTCGGCCGTGGTATTCCGCCCCCGTGTAGCCCATCGCCAGCGGCGGCATCACCCTGCCGTCAACCTCGCCCTCCCCAACGGCCGAAAGGCTCGACGGGTCGAAGCCGTCCCTCGCCTTGGCCTTCTTCGGCTCCTTGGCCCTCTCCTTGCGCTCGGCCTTCCCCGCAGGCTTGGCCGCCTTGGGCTTCGCGGCCGCAGGCGCCTCGGCGGCCGGCTCCATCCCGGACGGCATCATCGCGGGCGCCTCGGTCGGCAGCCCGGCGTCAATGCACCTCAGGATGGACGTCATGATCGCCCTCCTCCATGACGCCACGCCCTCGGCGTCGCCCGCCACGCGGCACGCCCGTATCTTCTCAACCGCCGCGTTCCGGCACAGGAGGTCCCCGATGCCGTTCACGGCCGAACGCACCGCCGCCTCCCATTCGGCCGTCCATTTCGCCCCGAGGGCCTTGGCCAGGCCCCTGAAGTCCTTCGCCCCCGCCTTGGCCGCCTTGATTACGCTGTCGCGCGATATGCCGCTCATGTTTCACTTCTCCTTGTTGTGTTGCATTCAGTGAGGGGCTACTTGCCCTTGCCGTTCCAGTTCGTCCCCAACCACATTGCCGAAAATACCAGGATGCACCCAGTGCCCAGGACGACGAGGCAGACCGACGGCACCATGTAGAGCCTCTCGTTGCCGTCGGGCTGGCCGAACACCGCGAACGACCACCATGCCGAGGTGTAGGCCGCCGTCGCAAGAACCGTCACTATTAGCTTCGCAATGGTCATGGTCATCCCTTCGTCTTCCTGTCGGCCGGACATGCCGACGACCCGAGTACCACCCTGAACGTCACGTCCTCCTGTTCCCAGTAGCACGCCATGGCCAGGGGCCACGCCATCCCGTCGCCGGTCGAGACCCCGATGTTCGCGTCGTCTGGCTTACCGTCAAGCCACTGCCTGAGGTCGCCGACCGTCATCGGCCCGCCGCCAATCCTGTTGCACCCCGAACAGCTCATCCAATGCCTCCCGTTCCGTTCATGGCCAAGCCCGCATCCCTGATCTGTTCCCTTCCCGTCCGTCTCATGGTCTCTTCCCCGATCCGGTTCCAGATTTCAGAGTCTGTCCATTCGGCGAGCTGGTCATCAAGCTGTCCCCATATCGGGCTCTCGATCCGGCTTATGATCTGGCTTCCGATCCGGCTCCAGACCATGTCCTCGATTCGTATCGGATGGTTGAGGGCCCGGACGCTCATTTTCCAGCCTCCGGCTGATCCGCCGCCCTCGGGACCGAATTCGAGTAGGCCATGCGGGCCAGCTCCACATCCGCCTTCGCGCGGATCTCGACCTGAACCGTCCGCTGCTGCTCCTGATCGGTCCTGTTGCAGGAGTGCACCGCGACGCACCCAAGGATCGCCCCGCCTATGAACATCCAGCTCATCTCATTGTCGAATATGTTGCTCATCCGACCCTCGCTTTTTTCGCCATCTCCGCCATCGCATCCGCGAACGGTCGCCTGACCGCGCGGATCATCTCATACCACACCCGCTCTGCCACCGCCCTGCGGAGATCGCCGCTGATCTGCCCCTGCCTGACCTGCCCCTGGGCCCGGAAGACGGCCAGACGGGGCGCCAACATCAGGCTGACGTTAAGAATCATCCAGTTCATCCCCGCCTCCTCAGCCCTGCCCTCGGCTTCTTCATGATCCCCCTCCTGCGCCTCCACTGCGTCACGACAGCCGGCGAGCCTACCCCCAGGACCTCCGCCACCGCGGCGTCCGTCATGTCCCTCCACATGGCCGGCGTCACGTCGCCCCACCGGTACTTCCACTTCCGCCTCCCGTCAGGCGGCCTGAGGTGCGGCCTCCCGCCCGCCTTCAGCACCATGCGGGCGTACGCCGGAGTGCATCCGGTCTCGGAGGCTATGTCCAGCGGAGTCATCCTCGAAACGTCCATCGCGGCGATCTTGTCGGCCGTCGTGCCCATCCTCCTTCGGGCGCGCGGCGACCGAGGGGCCTTCAGTTCCACGCGGGCCTGGCGGACGCGCTCCCGGCTGCATCCCACAGCCTTCGCTATGTCAACGTCCCTGTCGGCCCAGGACACGCCCCTGTACCCCTTGGCCAGCGCCGACCAGTCAGTCCTTGCCTTTCTGCCCATCTGTTAAGCCTTTCAAAGTTTCACAGGCACGAATCTATCACAGGACGAGCCGCAAGTCAAGCATCTTCCGGCGTCACATCCGCATTCAGTGCGCGACCCCTCCCAGCACGACCTCCTTGACGAGCCGGTCGAGCGGAAGCATCATGTCCGTGTTCCAGAGCCACTGGAGCTCCCCGTCGTAGTTCTCCAGCTTCGTCCTGAGCCAGTGGGTCCTCCTCTCGTCAACCGCCCCGCCCATCAGGAACGACAGGCTGTGCCCGTAGGGGATGAAACGCGCCGATCCGCCCGCCCCCCTTGCGGCGAACCCCTGCTCCACCAGCCTGTCAACGATGGCGTACTCCGGTATCCTGCTATGCTCCGACCTCTCCCTGACCCAGTCCGGGCTCTCCCTGAAGATGACGAAAACCCTGTGCCCGCGGTCAAGGAGCATCAGCTTCCCCTCCACATACCTCCTCGGAAGCCCAGTGCAGTCGTACTTCCAGCACCTGCAGAAGTCCTTGACCTCAAGATAGTTCGTCTCGGACGTCGCAAGGTTCACGGCCATTATGTCGCACAGCCTGATCTTCCGGCCGTCGGGCATCACGAACGGGACCCCGTCGTCCTCCCCCCTGACCATCATGCCGTTGGCCCTCAGGTTGTCGCACACGCCGGCGACCATCTCCTGGGAGACCTTGAGCCTCTGGGTGAAGTCAACGTCGTACTTCTCCTGCCTGATGCTCATCCGACACCCCCGTCCGCCGCGTCCGCCGCGGCCGCCGCGGTACAGGCGGCCATCCATCCGCACGTCTCGCAGACGTCCCACAGCGGGATCCAAATGCCGCAGTGGACCCTCTCCCAAACCCTGTCCGAGACCTGTTCCGATACGGATACGTCAACAGGCTGCTCAACTGAGCCGACACGCCGGTATGCCAAGTTGCACACCAAGTCGGCTATCCGAGTCCTGTCGCCGTCCGAAATGCTCACATCCCGCCCCCCATGTGAGCCCCCACATGGCTCCCGACGCTCCTGACCGCCTCGTTGACCCTCCTGCAGACCTCGTTCAGCATCCGGCTCCTCACATCGACCGAAACCTGCTCAGACATGGGCCCCCACAGCGATCCGGACACCCGGCTCTCTATCTGGCGCCAAGCTGCCCAAAGGACGTCGCCTGCGCATCCGTCGCCCATGGCCTGTCCCCCATGGCCGCCGTCCACAGGATGGGCGCCACGGCGTCCGAAAGGGCATCCTTTGCTGGGGAATACACCACGTAGACGATCCGGTTCCAGACACGGGTGCCGACCTGCGGCTCCATGTCGGCCGACACGCGGCACCTCATGCCGTCAACCGGGCCGCCTACGCCCATCCTCACAAGAGCCCTGACGGGATCCTCCTCCATGTTCACAGCCGGCCCCTCCTGACCTCGTCGGCGACCGCGTCCTCCACCTGCCGCCTGAATCCGGCCAACACCCCTCCGGAAAGGTCCCAGACGCGGTACAGGTCCATCCCCAGCGGCATCCTCATCATGACCCACAGCCTCGAACAGGAGCCACGGGGGCCGTTGAGCGCCGCATCCGCAACAGACTCAGCCAACCCCTCCGCCATCACACCGGCCTCCTTATGAATTGTGAGCGGGAAGACCCCCGAATTTATTCGGGGGATGAAAGCGAACAGAGACTTGAAATAACTTGTTGACATAGATAGCATCCTTTTGGTAGTCTATTGCCATGAATAGAAGGTGGAGAAAGTCGAACAAGGCGGTTTTCAATGTTGGCTACCATCTCGTATGGTGTCCAAAATACAGACGACGAGTTTTGACCGGCAAGATTGCAGACAGGTTGGTTGAGATACTTAAGGCCGTTGCAGCAGAGATGGAAGTCGAGATTGCTTATTTGTCGGTGATGCTTGACCATGTGCATCTTTTTGTGAAGGCGAATCCTGTGGATAGTCCACATTGGCTGGTCAAGCAATTCAAGGGTGTCTCGTCTAAGACCTTGCGGGAAGAGTTTCCAGAGTTGAAATCGAGGCTACCGACACTATGGACTCGTTCATATTTTTGTGAGTCTGTGGGTCACATCTCTGAAGATACTATCAGGAAGTACATAGAGTCACAGGGTGGCAAATGACGAGGAACTTCCAGTACCGCATCTATCCTACGGGGAAGCAGACAAGGCAGATGGATGCTGTCCTGACCGTTTGCCAAAGACTGTGGAACTACTTTCTCGAACAGAAGTCCGTGGCTTACAAGACGACCAAGACATCTATTTCTTGCTTTACTCAAATCAAGGAGATACCGAAGCTCGCCCTTAAAGATGAAAGCATCAGGGAGGTCTACTCCCAGACCCTACAGGATGTGCCCAGAAGGCTTGACAAGGCGTTCCAATCGTTCTTCAGGAGAGTCAAGCAAGGTGAAGACCCCGGCTACCCCAGATTCAAGGGGAAAGATAGATACAACAGTTTCACCTATCCACAGAACAACGGCAGCTTCAAGCTGACCGAAGACGGCAGAATATATTTGTCGAAGATAGGCTGCGTCAAAATCGAATGCCATCGAGAAGCCAAGGGAATTTGGAAAATTTGCACAGTCAAGAGGACTTCAACGGGTAAGTGGTATGTCGTGATTTCGTCTATCCTGCCTGATGTCAAAGTCGCCAAATCAACAAAGCCTGCTGTTGGCATTGACTTGGGCTTGAAGGTATTCGCAGTTCTTTCGGATGGTTCCGTCATCAAGAGAGCAAGGTTCTTCAAGCGGGAAGAAGATGCTCTTGCGAAGGCTCAGAGGAAACTTGCCAAGCAAGTCAAAGGAACACCAGAACGAAAGAAGGTCAAGAAGGTCGTTGCAAGAATCCACGAGAGGATTGCCGACAAGCGTAACGACTTCACACATCAGAACTCAAGACGGATAGCCAATGCCTATGGAATCATCTGCATCGAAGACCTGAACATCAAGGGGATGCAGATGAAGCCTACTATCGTCATTCAAGGCAAAGAGAAATCTGCAAGGGGAATACATCGAAGCATACTTGATGTTGCGTGGAATCAGTTTGATAATCAACTGAGCTACAAAGCGGAAGAAGCTGGTGGCTTGGTCGTAAGAGGGAATCCAGCGGGCACTACGAAGAAGTGCAGTGCTTGTGGGAAATCAAGGAGTATGGACCTGTCTCAAAGGGAATACGTGTGTTTCTGCGGACACAAGGAAGACAGGGATTCCAACTCCAGCAAGAACATTTTAAGTGTGGGGCTACACACTCTGGAAGCCTTTAAGAAGGTTTCCTAGAAGCCCACGAATTCATTCGTGGGAGTAGTCACCTGTTCTTCCACGCCGAACTTGGCTTGGAACACCTGATCCACCACCACGCCCCACAGCGCGTCCCTGACCCTTCTGCGGACCCCGCCGTAGCCGCCCTCCGCGGCAAGCCTCCTGACGTCGTCCAGGACGCGGTTCCTCAGCTCTCGGCCCACCAGTTCCGGATGCGTCACATCGGCCTCCAGACCTGCCCGCGAACTGGCCACGACACCCTGCCAAGCGCGCGCAGCACGGCGCCGTATGTCCGCTCGTCGACGCTGTTCCGCACACCCAAGATCACCTGTTTCCTGATGTCGTCCCCGTCCCCACGGCTCCAGATGCCGCTCCACGGCCAGACGAGGCTGGCTGAACACCATGTCGCGTATGCCAAGGCCGTTCACAGCCTCCCCCTCACCTGCCCGACGACCGAATCCCAGGCCACGCATATGTCCGCAGCGGTCACATGCCCCATGACCTGGGCAACGGCTTGCGAAACCCCCCTGACGTCACCCTCCACGGCCCTGCGCATGTCCCACTCGAACCTGTCGCTGAAACCGCGGCGGCCCTGTTCCGCCACCGCAACCGCCACCGCAATGCCAACATCAACGCCGCCCCCGTACGGAAGATGGGGGCTTCCGGCCACGGCATCCCAATGCCCAAACCCGTCCTGAGCCCACACGTCGCCATGGACGGCCTCATGAACCCCTTTGACAACGTCGGTGACATGGGACGAATCCACATGCGGGCTCCCGTCCCAAGGATCAACTTCGGAAAAACGCGGCGTCATCATGAGACATTCCTTTCTTCACAAGCCTCCGTCACCGCGGCCGCCGCCTGATCCCCAAGCCGCTCAACCGGATCCCAGACCCGCCTCCACACCAGGCCGTAAAGACGTTCCCCCGTCCTCGCCCTGGCCCTGGTCTGGACGTCCTCCCTGACAAGGTCGCCCATCAGCCATGTTTCCATGCCTGTCTTCACAAGCTCCATTGTCCCACAACTTCACAACCAAGTCAACTCCCGATCGCCCCGATCCCGGCCTTCGCCGCCCACCACCCCCCCATCCCCCGAACCCACCCGTGAACACCAACCGGCCACAGCTCCCGAGCCAGCGCGCGAAGCCGCCGCTTCCCCCACCCCAGCCACCTCATGCCGTCACCCCTGAGCAGGTACGGAAGCCCGCCTCGGGGCATGGTCCTCCGCGGATCCCCCCTCTCCGGAAAGCACATCTCCCAGAACGCCCCGGCAACCTCGGGACACATCCCGGCCGGATCCCTCCTCCGCCCCATCCACCCCGCCGCCTCCCCCGGCGCCACTGCCGCGAACAGCGACACGAAGAACGGACTCACAAGGAGAACAGTGGAGCCGGAGGGGCCGGAAGCGAAGCGCACCCCCGCCCACGAAAGCAGGGGCCCGCACTCCGCAGGGACCGACATCCACTTCCGGCCGCCGGACTCGGTCTCCCTTGACCCGGCCAGCGCCCCCGCGGCGCGCTCCCTTGTGAAGCCGTCACTTTCCCTCCACATCGCCAGGAAGCACCCCGACACCCTCGTCACCCCCTCCCTCCGCCACGCATGGAACGCGAACGGCTGCCGGACGGCGAAGGCGGAACGCAGCCACTCCGGGGCCGTCGCCCTCACCTCCATCATCCCCAGCCCCATGCGCCGCACGGCGCCGGCGTCCTCCAGCCCCGCAAGGAACCCCGGGCTCCAGCCCCCCAGGCCCCCCGGGAACGCAAGCCCTCCCCTGACGGCCCTCGCCGCCCCCGGCTTGCCCCCGAACGCCCTGATCTCCCGCCACGCCGCCGGAGCCTCCCCAGGCGGCATCCACTTCGCGCATTTGGCCGCCGTGGCCCTGCCGCCCGCCTCCGCGGCCGCCATCGCCATGGCCGCGAGCACGCACGCCCTCGGCGGGCCCGGCTTCGGGCGGCGGGACGACGGCTCCCGCGAAAGCTCCTCGATCCACTCGGCCAACGGGGAGCGGCGGGCGGGACGGGCATGGAGCCGGACGTTTTTCACCTTCACTTTCACTTCGCTTTCACCGTCGCTTCCACAGGTTGGGCCGGACGGTTTTTCTCAGAAATGAGTGGAACCGCGTCGCGAGCACCAGTTA
>Ga0315291_10001888_pt1 | contig 27738 bp, 21 predicted proteins | sample YL17G12_20_MG_FD_203070 | JGI IMG/M metagenome (GOLD analysis project Ga0315291, IMG submission 203070) | Sediment microbial communities from Yellowstone Lake, YNP, Wyoming, USA - YL17G12_20 | ecosystem: Environmental > Aquatic > Freshwater > Lake > Sediment | place: USA: Wyoming | collected...
TAAATAACCACCGCTACCATCAAAAAGTCCACTTGCGGTGCCGAATTTATACTGTGCTGTATCTAACTGTGCAGCACCATTAGCAGTCGTGGTTTTAGGTGTAATCTCGCTATCGGTGAAAGTTGTAGAACCATCGGCGCCATTACAATGCAGCATCAGTTTGGTGTAGCCGTCTATCCCTTGCGCATAAACGGATTCTGTTGCAGCGCAGATAATCGCGCAAGCTAGAATAGAACTCGCTTTATTCCATTTAGCCATATTCCCACTCTCCTGATTGGTTCTCTATTTATATTTATGTCCCTAATTTAATACTGTTGCCTATCTCAATATCTTGGATGGTTGTATCCCCATTGCCCGTCACTCCATCGAGTGTCCACGCATGGGTTGGAACTGGTGTAGGCGTATTAGTCTGCCTCGGCGCTTGCTTTATACAACATAATCTACTATCCATAGAGCCACCTCGCGTCATGATGAAACATTGGCCAGGGGCCGCTGTCAAGCTGCGCGTATGAGAGCGCAGCGAAAAAGAATATGCAAAGTGAAACAGCATGTGTGAAGCGCGAGGCTCGTTTCATGCCGATTGATTCCTCTGTCAAAACATACACCAAGCGCCAGAATAAAAAATCGCCTGCCACAACACCTACATCCAATACATCCAACTACCTTAATTAAGTTTAGCACGGATTCAAGCAATTGTCAATACCCGAAATAGCCCCGAAATGGCGGGTAACGTCATCTCAGGGTCAAACCCGAAGTTCTAAGTTACAGCCAATGCAATGGACGTGATGAATCACGCCCCTACATTACGGTTTACCGTGGGGGTCGGATTTATCAGACCCGCGTAACGGGCCACGTGTTTCACGTGGCAAGCTTGATACTTGCCCGCCGAAGGTGGGAATCAAGCCCCTACATTATTGTTCCTGTATCCTTATCCATCATGATTACATATAAAGTGTCAGGCCTGAGATCCGACAGTCTCCTCACCGGTGGCTTCTTGCCCGCCTCTATCACCGCCGTATAGAAGGTGACCGTCTTCCCCTTCATGGATACGGGAATCCTGACCTTCGGATAAACCGTCTTGAAATATGGCGCACTGAATTTGCGCACGTTCTTGAAGATCGGCGTGATCCCCTTCTTGATCTTACCGTTCAGGTAGATCGTATACACCCCCGCGGGAGTCTCCGCGAGGAGATAGTAGTCGAACGGCCTGGTGATGTTCTCGTTCAGCGTGATGTCGAGCGTGAAGCGCTGTCCCGCCGTCAGCGGCCCCGGATCAACAATCAGTGGCGGTATCGCCGTAGGTGTGGCAGTCGGCGGCACGCCTGTGGGTGTCAGTGTGGGAACTCCCGTCCCCGTGGCCGTGGGCGTACGCGTCGGCGTCGGAGTCTCCGTGGGCGTGGAAGTCGGCTCAGCGAGCACGTACAGGAAGTTATCGTTAGAACCTACACATATCTTGCCCTCACTTATCGCCACAGATGACTCGATAATGCCGCCTGTCACATGGCTCTGCGCCAGTGTGCCATTCGAGTTGAGGCTGTAGATAACACTATCCTCTGAACCCACGTACACCATGTCAATCCCGCTCACCGCCGGTGAGGAGGATATCTTATCTCCGGTCTCATAGCTCCATGAGAGCACACCGGTGAGATTGGTTACGCTGTAGATGCAGTAGTCATCAGAACCCACGTACACTGTGTCCGCGCTGATCGCAGGCGACGAAGAGATATAGTCGGAGGCCGCGTAACTCCACAGTAACGATCCCGCCGAGCTGAGACTGTAGAGCTGGTTGTCTTTAGAACTGACAGAGATAGCGCCCGCAGAACTCACTGCCGGTGAGGAAGATATATTATCTGTAGTCTCATAGCTCCATGAGAGCACTCCGGTGAGGGTCGTGCAGTAGAGGCGGGTGCCTGCGCTCACGCACACTGTGTCAGCGCTGATCGCCGGTGATGAGGAGATGATAGGCGCATAGGCCGCGTAACTCCACCGTAAAGATCCCACCGAGCTGAGACTGTAGAGCCGGCTGTCTTCAGAACCGACATATACCGTGCCGATCCCGCTCACCGCAGGCGAGGAGGATATCTTATCCCCTGTCTCATAGCTCCATGAGAGCGCACCGGTGAGATTGGTGACGCTGTAGATGCAGTTGTCGTCAGAACCCACGCACACTGTGTTCGCACTCAGCGCCGGGGAGGAGTCAATAGGCTCAGCGGCCGCGTAGCTCCATAATAGGGTGCCACCTGAGTCAATGCTGTAGATCTGGTTGTCCACTGAACCGACATAGATGCTACCCGCAGAACTCACCGCCGGCGATGATTTAATTATGTCCCCTGCTCCGTAGCTCCACTCAAGCACCGGGTGGAGAGGACCTACCGCCGAGCTCTTGCCCGTGCGCTGCGCGTCGTTGTGAAACATCGGCCAGGAGCTGCTGGCAAGCGGCGCATATGAGAGTGCGATAAGCAAGAAAGGGCAAAGTAAAACAGCATATGTGAAGCGCGCTGCTCGTTTCATGCCAATTGAGTTCTCTATTGCGTGTGACATATTCCGGCCTCCTTTTGTTATTAGTTATAACAAATATTTTAGATGCGAGTAAATAGGATTATTTATATTGTAGGGGCTCGATCCTTCGGCTCCGCTCAGGACAAGTTTTATCGAGCCCTGTGGGCGGGTCAGAATCCGACCCCTACATTACCCGCCATTTCTGACCGAGCACCCCATCCTTTTACATTTAATATTACGCCATTTTTGGCCCTCTGTCAAGTTCGCGGATTAATTATATTGTAGGGGCTCGATCCTTCGGCTCCGCTCAGGACAAGTTTTATCGAGCCCTGTGGGCGGGTCGGATGAATCCGACCCCTACATTAACCCGCCATTTCGGGGTGGGGAAAACACTTGACCTAAAACCACATACTACTGACCTTACATCATTCTTTTCCGTAACTTGCGTGCGCGAATGAGAATATCTTTTAACCGAGCCGCATCGCCTCTCTTGAGCGCCTTTACCACCGAAGCCAACTCAGATTGGTGGGTTTTTAACGCACGGAGGATCTCGTCCCTGTTCGCGAGACAGATATCCACCCACATACCCGCGGGGCTCGCCGCAATACGCGTGGAGTCTTTGAATCCTGTGCCCGCACAAGAGAGGATTTTTCGCACGTCACCTGGCATGCGGGCAAGGCAGTTGACAAGTGCGACTGCCAGTAAGTGCGGAAGGTGACTGATCGCCGCGACAATCCTATCGTGGTCATCAGGGCTCATGAGGCTCACGCTCGAGCCGAGGTTCTTCCAGAGATCGCGCACCCTCTTGAGCGCATTTCTATCTGTCTTCCGCGTGGGGGTGAGGATGCACGGAGTCCCCTCGAAAAGATCCTCGCGAGCCGCGCGCATGCCGCTCTGCTCCGAGCCCGCGATCGGGTGTACTCCGACGAAATGCGCCCGGGGGTGAAAAATCTTCTCCATCGGACCGACGACGCACCGCTTGCTGCTCCCTACATCGGTGACAATGCATCCCTCTGACAGGAACGGTCTGATTGTGGTCGCAATCCGCTCCATGACGCCGAGCGGCGTCGCAATAATGACCATCTCTGAACCGCCGACGGCTTCCTCGGCGTCCATCGTGGCACGGTCAGCGACGCCACGCCTCCTGGCCTCAGCTATAGACTCACGCCTCCTCACGAGCCCCACGACAGCGCGGGCGAGATGTTTCTTTCTCGCGGCGAGGCCGACCGAGCCACCGATGAGGCCGAGACCCACGATGCATAATTTATTAATCAAAACTACACCTCAAGTAAATTCAAATGACAAAGCACAAATGACAAATGAATGACAAATACCAAATGACAAATGTCAAAACACAATGAAGTTTTGTCATTTTAATTTTGTCATTTGTCATTTCTCAGTAATGGTTTCTTCCACCTTCACCCCGAAGTGCCTCCCCGCCTCTTCCAGGTATGCGAGAATCTCGCTCCCCTTCTCAAGCTCGACTACCGAGACCGGCGCGCCGTCAGGCCTCACGAGACGGATGGTCTCCGCGTTCTGGAGGATCAGCGAGACGATCTTCCCGCCGGCCTCCGCCTCAACAAGCAGCATGGGGCGCTTCTCTATTTTTGCGCGGCCGATTATCGTCGGCTGGGTCGTCCCATCGTGCCGGACGACGAGGGCTTCGTCACCTGTCTTCAACTCGGAGAGGTACTTCGTTTTCCCCCCCGGAAGCAGGGTATAGGCATGGATCCCGCCCGCATTCACCCTGAACGGACGCGGCGCGACATACGGATTTTCAATGCTCTCCGCGTGCACGAGAAAGAGCGCGGCGCTGGAATTCCCGACGAGGATCCCCTCACCTGTGCCCATGCTGGTACATGTGTCAATGCAGACGCGATCGCCCATTCCCAGTTGCTTGACCTGCGTGACCCGTGCGGTGCACAGCTTCACCCGCTCAGAGGACTGCGCGATTGCACCAATCGTTTTCTTTATCTCCGCAACGTCCCTGATATTGAGCACAACGCCGTCAACACCCCTCTCCAATACTCTTAACGCCGTCGCGGCCTCCTCAGCGTTGGCCACCTCCGCAAACAACCCGCTCGTCTGCGCGACGAGGTTCTCCAGGGGTATGATTTTCCAGTCGCGGCAGCGGACTACCACCGTTTTATTTCTGCTCAGGCGCAACGCATTCTCCTCGTCGGCCTTGCTGTTGATTTCCAGCTCAATCACTTCTTCTCCCAGCTTCAAGTCTCCATCAGGGGCGACCGTTTTGATCTTCCCGAGCTTCCTGACCTGATCGCTCCTGCCCGTCTCGACCACCACGGCGTCGGCGCCGCTCTCAAGGGCCGTGGTGACGATCGATTTATCCCACGGGATTGCCTTGACCCAGATCTTTTTCATATTAAATCACCTTAAAAGATGCCCAAGCCTGAAGGCTCGGTTATGTTGTTCCTTACATAATAACTCCATAGCCGAGACTGAAGTCTCGGCTACTTGCCCTTCAAAAATTCCAATGCCCGCGGTATATCCCATTTTTCGTGAGTCATCCGGCAAATGGCCTGGACCACCCGTATCGGGTCCTTGTGCTGGAACGCGTTCCGCCCTATGGAGACACCCGCCGCGCCGGCCTTGAGCGCGCCTTCCACCATCTTGAGCACGTCCTTGTCGGTCTCGACCTTTTCTCCGCCGGCAATAACCACGGGGACGGGACAACCCTCAACAACCTCCCTGAACGTTTCCGGGCTCCCGGTGTAATTCACCTTCACGATATCGGCCCCGAGTTCTGCCCCGACGCGTGCGGCGTGCTTCACGTATTTCACATCGAACTGGTTTTTTATCTTTTCGCCCCGCGTATACATCATGGCGACAAGCGGCATGCCCCACCGACGGCATGCCTTCGAAACCTCACCGGCATCGCGTATCATGGCGGTATCCATAACGTCGCCGAGATTGAGGTGGATGCTCACCGCGTCCGCCCCCAGGAACAGCGCCTCCTCGACGGTGCACACCAGCACCTTTGTGTTCGGATACGGGCTTAGGGATGTGGATGCCGACAGGTGTATGATCAAGCCCACATCCTTCCCGCCGCCCCTGTGCCCCGCCTCCACCATCCCCTTGTGGAGGATAATGGCATTTGCCCCTCCGTCGACCACCTTGTCTATGGTGGCCTTGATGTCCGTGATACCGCGGATCGGTCCCATGGTCATCCCGTGATCCATCGGGATGATCACCGTCCGCTTGCTCTTCCTGTTGATTATCCGCTCCAACCGTATCGCTTTGCCGATCATAACTCCCTCCTGATAAATATTCAGCACCTGATCACTCTGATTAACCTGCTCTTCCAGAACAATCAGGTCAATCAGGTGCTGCTCCAACTGCGTATTTACCGCGCCCTCGGATATGATCCCAGGTGCTCCACGAAAAGGGATTGCTTCTGGAGCTCCTTCAATGTCTTCACGACATTCGCGTCGTTGATGTGCCCGAGGAAATCGATAAAGAAGTAGTACTCCCATGCCTTCTTCTTTGACGGACGCGACTCGATCTTGGTCAGATTGATCGCGTGCTTCTTGAATGGAAAGAGCATCCGGTACAGGGCCCCCACCCGGTCAGCTATGGAGACAATGATGGAGGTCTTGTCATCGCCGGTCGGGCTGGCGGAGCTCCCTCCGATGACCAGGAATCGCGTCTCATTCCTACCCATATCCTCGATGCCGCGCTTAAGGATTCTCAGACTGTAGATCTCCGCCGCCAGCTCGTTGGCGATCGCCGCGGCGCCCTTCTCCTTCGTCGCCAACTCCGCGCCCTTAGCTGTCGATGTTACTCCCATTAAGCTTGCCTTTGGGAAATTAATATTAAGCCAATTACGGCATTGTGCAAATACAAGCGGATTTGAATAGACTGTCTTTATTTCACTTAACGCACAGTTCGCTAATAGACAGTGTGTAATATCAAGATAAAGCTCTGCGCAGATCTTAACCTCGGAGTCAATAAACATATCTAACGTATGCGTTACTGCTCCCTCAATCGTATTCTCAATTGGAACAACGCCGTAATCAACTATCCCTTTCGCCACTTGGGTAAAAATTTCCGTAATGGTGTCTAGCGGAGCATAACGTATCGAACTGCCAAATTTTTTACGAGCAGCGAGATGACTAAAAGTTGCCTCGGGGCCGATATAGGCAACAACGAGCTCCTTCTCAAGGGCCATCGCCGCGGACATGATCTCCCGATAGATGGCGCGCAGTGATTCGAGCGGCAGCGGCCCCCTGCTGAGCGCGGACAGTCTTTTGTAGACCGCCTTCTCTCTCTCCGGAGAATAGATCCCTCGCTGCGTCTCCCTCTTGATCTTCCCGATCGTGACGGCGTACGAGGTCCGCTCATTGATGAGGTCAACCAGTTTGCGATCGATGCGGTCTATCTTCTTTCTCAGATCGTCTATCTTCATCACGGCCTCCACCTTTTATGTGTCCGAGAGGGCGAGCCGGAGAGTCGGCGAGTGGGCGAAACGGCGAACTGCACAACTCGCCATCGCGCCGATTCGCATTCAGGTCAACGGCTTCTGCTCTCCGGGCGGCGGTACTGCCGCCGCTCGCTTCAGCTCCTCTATCTGAGGCAAATCCTTGAGATCCCTCAATCCGAAATGCTCAAGAAATTTCTTCGCCGTCACGTACAGGTGCGGCTTGCCGATCGCCTGCTTGCGCCCCCTCGTCTCGATGAGCTCCCTGTCGGCAAGGTTCTCGAGCACGCCATCGATATTGACGCCGCGAATCGCCTCGATTTCCGCCTTGGTGATCGGCTGGCGGTAGGCGACGATGGCGAGCGTCTCGAGCGCGGGAGCAGACAGCCTCCTGCGCGCGGGCGCCGCGCGCAGCTTGCTTATCCACCCGGCGTACTCGGGGAGCGTCTGCAATCGATAACCCCCTCCCACCTCGGCGATGGTGAAGCTCCGGCAGCTCGAACGGTACTCCTCCCGAAGCTCGTCGATCAACGCGCGGATTCTGCCCTCGGCCAGCTGACCGGTATCGTCGAGGGCCTCCCTGATCTCGGCAGGCTTGAGCGGCTCACTCCCGGCGAATAATAGAGCCTCTATGATGGATTTCGCATTATCAGTACTCACCGTATACTCCTGTCTCTATTTACACTCAAGGATGCACCCTCAACGAGCCGGAGAGACGGCGAGTGGGGGAAACGGCAAACTGCACAACTCACCGTCTCGCCGATTCGCCCATTCTCCGATTCGCACTCATGCCGCGCATATTTCAATCTCGGCGAATGGTCGCGGCTGGCGCGCCTGTATCTTCTTGAGTCTGATCAACTCGAGCAGCGCCAGGAATGTCACGACCACCTCCGTCCGGATGATGACATTTTTAAAAAGCTCGCTGAACTTCAACGCGGAGCGCACCTTGAGCAGTTCCATGATCGCCGCGATTTTATCGGTGACGGTATAAATCTCCTCGGCAATTTCCCTGGGTTCGCCCGTGACGCGTTTGAGCACGTCTGAGAACGCGCTTATCAGATCGAATATGCTCACGTCGGTGAGGGGGCTGTCCGTGGGCTCGGGGAGAAACGTCCTGTCAACGTAGCGCGCGAATACGGCCTGCTGTTCGGTTTCCCTCTCAGCGAGGTACCCGGCGGTCTCCTTGAACTTCTTGTATTCAAGGAGCTGCTTGACGAGGGCCATCCGGGGGTCATCCTCCTCCTCCAGCTCCTCTTCCACCGGCCTCTCCTCCGGGGGGAGGAGCATGCGTGATTTGATGTGTAACAGGGTCGCGGCCATCACGAGGAACTCGCTCGCGATGTCAAGATCGAGCATCCGCATGAGGTCGAGATACTGGAGATACTGATCGGTGATTTTTACGATCGGGATATCGCAGATATCCACTTCCTCTCTCCGTATCAGATAGAGGAGGAGATCCAGCGGCCCCTCAAAGACATCGAGCGCGACCTTGTAGTCCCGCATATCAGCCATGGCGCGGTCATGGGCTGCCGTCTCGCTCTCAGTTCCGCCACCCGGACGTGCTGATCCACTCCGAGGCGGTACCTCAGCCTCACTTGCTCCCGTGCGCGCAGCACCCCCGAGGGCATCCCCCGCCGCTCCGGTGCCGGTGTGGACGCCATCCCCGCGGACGGCAGGGGACGGCGTGGGCTCGCCGCCGGTCAGCGCAGGAGCCCCATCTTCTCTTTCACTTCCCGTATTGTTGCCTGTGCGATCTTCCTGCATCTCTTCGCCCCTTCATCAAGTGTGCCGTAAATCGTGGCCTTATCATGCGCGAGCTGCTGAAACCGCTCCCGGATAGGCGCGAGCTCGCTCGCGAGCTCGTCGGAAAGGATCTTCTTGCACTCAAGGCAACCGATCCCGGCGGTCCGGCATCCCTCGCTCACCGCGGAAAGCTGTGCCTCATCTGAAAAGAGCTTGTGGAGGCCTTGGATATTGCACACCTCAGGATTCCCCCGGTCAGCGCGGCGCTTGCGGGAGGGATCGGTCACCGCCACCGAGAGCTTTTTCCATATCTCTTCCGGTGTCTCGGTGATGGCGATGTAGTTGTTCATCGTTTTGCTCATTTTTGCCTGGCCGTCCAGCCCGAGGATTCTCGCCCCCGCGCCCAGGTGGGTTGTGGGTTCGGGGAACGTTTTGCCATAGAGATTGTTGAACTTGCGTGCGATATCGCGCGCGAGTTCCAGATGCTGCGCCTGATCCTCTCCCACGGGAACGAGCTCTGCTTTATATATGAGAATATCCGCAGCCTGGAGCACCGGGTAATCAAGGAGCCCCATATTGATGTTCTCGCGAAATTGCTCCGATTTATCTTTAAACTGCGTCATCCGCTCGAGGTACGCGATCGGGATGACGGTGTTGAAATACCAGGTGAGCTCGGTGTGTTCCGGCACATCAGACTGCACGAATATCGTGCACTTCTCCGGATCGACACCACAGGAAATATAACCCGCGGCGGTGTTGAATATCCTCGCCTGCATCTCCCGTGGTTCGTAAGGCACCGTGATGGCGTGCATATCGACAATGCAAAAAATACAGTCGTGGCCTGGGAGGAGAGAGACCCAGTTTCTGATCGCGCCCAAGTAATTGCCGAGGTGCAGAACGCCGCTCGGCTGTATGCCGCTGAACACTCGCTTCTTCATAGCTCTCCAGAATAAAGAGCACATTCTATCAACTCTCTCTGTTATTGTCAAATATGCGCCCCCCGAAATGGCGGATGTGTTGCCATCTGCCCCTGGGGGTGAAATCCAAACTTCAAAACAAGCTCAAAATCACAATTCCAAAATCCAAAACAATATGATCTCCCCGCGCATCACCTACAGCTCTGATGTGGGATTTTGGATTTGAGATTTGTTTTGGATTTTGAAGTTTGAGGTTTGGATTTTCAGGAAGATCGCGCTCACCCGATGGGTGACGTCAATCCAATTGCCGGGATGCACAAATGCTTTACCTGTGAACTGGTTTATTATAGAATGGCGGGTGCGTACGTATGAGGTGAGCTATGAAGATGGGTCAGCGAATTCTCATCATTGAAAAGGACGCACGGAGCCGTGAAAAACTCTATCATGTATGCCGCGCCATAAGCCCCGAAACCCACAAGGCCTCCTCCTGGGCAAAGGCCCAGGCGCATTTAAAAAAGCATTATCACGACATGATCATCATCGGCCTCACGACACCGCACCTCCTCAATATTGAGACAATCCGCCTCATTAGGCATTTTGGGCTGGATTCCTGCATACTCGTCAGTGGTCCTTTCAAAGATGTCAACAGAATCGTTGAATGCCTCTGCGTGGGGGCATACGATGTCATCCTTAAACCTATCAATGAGGAGTGGGCCAAGATAACAGTTACGCGGGCTATTGAGCGTAGAAGATTTTACGACGATGCGATGAAGAAAGACCACTACTGGAAGTTATCCATATTCGATGAACTCACCCGCATCCACAATCACCGATATTTTCATTACTCCCTCACCCAGGCGCTCAGTTCCGCGCAGAGGTACCGATTCCCACTCTCCATCCTCCTTATGGATCTCGATAATTTTAAGCAATACAACGACTGCCACGGCCACCTCGCAGGTGATGAGGTGCTCAGGATACTGGGCGGATCTTTATCAAAGTCAATCCGCTCGGGCGATATGGTTGCTCGCTACGGGGGGGAAGAGTTTGCGTTCATTCTTCCGCACACACATAAGAGGGGCGCGATGGCCGTGGCGGAGAAAATACGCAGGGGGGTGGAAGCTCTAGAATTCAATTCCAAGGGGCTCGGCCCACCCGCGCACCTCACCACCAGCATCGGCGTGGCATCGTTCCCACGAGATGCGCGGTCCAAGGATGAATTGTTGAGAAAGGCCGACAGCGCGCTCTACAAGGCCAAGCATAGAAACAAGAACACCGTATGCTGCGTGTAGAAGAAGCTATTACGTTAGCTCGCTGCGCTCGCTCACTAAATCCCAAATCCCAACTTTAAGAATTCCGAGGCGGCAAAGATATCCTCATCGCCAGTATGAACTCACCCGGAAGTCATCAAACTCACCGCGATAGGGTTGTTCCCTGGCGGTGAACTCGTCAACGTGCGCGCCCGGGGGGCCATGGCGAAACCACTTTACCATTCGATCAACCGCTCCATCCTCCCCCTCGATGAGCGCTTCAATGCGCCCGTCGGGCATATTCCTCACCCATCCTGCGAGACCGAGCTCCTCCGCCTTTCGCTGGGCGTAGTAGCGGAAACAAACCCCCTGAACGATTCCCCCGGCAATGATGGATACGCGCTTCATAATATATGATAACCATGCCCTGCAGAATTATACGTCATCTCCCGACGATCCTCAAGTTTCCATGAATTGGAGTTTCCCCATTTTTTAGAAACTAAGGTAATTTTTCACCACGGAGACACAGAGCCTGCCTGCGCGAAGCCGCTCCGGCATAGGCAGGGAGCACGGAGGATACGGAGAAGTTCAAGAGTTTAACCGCGGATTAAATCTAACCACAGATGAACACAGATAAACACGGATTATTTCTTGCCCTAGAAACCAGAAACGAGAAACTGTTGTTGCTGTTTTAGAGACCTCCCTGGTGAAACGGTGATGGTGTATGAGCTAGAATGGGGGAATACCAGTCACGTCCTCCAACCCCGGGCCGCTGCGCGTACTGACCACCATCCCCACACGCCACTCGCCGACGCTCCACCTCATGTGATATGATTATGCCCGTTCGAACCGTACCATAAGGAGATACATATATGCCTGACTCAGGGAATCCCTCTTTGCGCGAATCACTTCATGATCCCCGCGAGAGCCCGCTCAAAAAGTATATTCGACTGGTCATTGGGAAAGGCGGCATCCTGACGATTCTGAACTATGAGTTGCGGATTTTCCTCTTTGAGAACATTCCGGGAGCCATCGGGATCTTCCTGCGCCAGAAGTTCTATCGATCATTATTCAAGCGCATGGGGCGCAATGTGATTCTTGGAAAAGGGATCACCATCCGTCACCCCTCAAAAATATCACTCGGGGACAACGTGGCCATTGACGACTATTGCGCGCTCGACTCGCGCGGCGGGGACGGTTCCGGAATTTCGATCGGGGACAATACCGTCATCTCCCGAAACACCATCCTGAGGACAAAGGACGGAACCATCAGCATCGCCCGAGGGAGCGGCGTCGGTTCCAATTGCGTGCTCGCCTCCGCAAGCACACTCGAAATCGGAGAGAACCTGCTCATGGCGTCGTGCGCGTGCCTCCTCGCCGGCGGACAGCACGCCTTCGACCGCGTCGATGTACCTATCGTCTCTCAGGGCATGGTATCAAAGGGTGGCATCACTATCGGCAATAACGTCTGGATCGGGACACGCGTCACGGTGCTCGACGGAGTGCGGATCGGCGATGAGGCGGTCATCGGCGCCTGTTCCCTGGTCAATAAGGACATACCAGCCTACGCGATCGCGCATGGCACGCCGGCGAAGATGGTGAAGGACCGGCGCGAAGCGAATGACAAATGACAAATACCAAATGACAAAACGAATGAGCGGAATATATAGGCTCCCTTTGGGATTTGGGATTTGGGATTTGGGATTTACTATCCATGCAGCGTAATCTCTCGCATCTCGCTTCTGAGGAATACGACATCCTTGTCGTGGGGGCCGGCATCTATGGCGCCTGCGCCGCGCGGGACGCCGCGCTCCGGGGGTTGAAGGTCGCGATCATCGACAAGGGCGACTTCGGCTCGGCAACCTCGCAGAACAGCCTCAAGATTATCCACGGGGGTCTCCGCTACCTGCAACAGGCCGACGTCATTCGCATGCGCGAATCGATTCGAGAGCGCCGCACGCTGATGAAAATCGCTCCTCAGTTCGTTCACCCCCTCTCCTGCATCATGCCGACCTACGGCCATCTCACAAAGGGTCGCGAGGCGCTCTTCATCGGATTGCTCATCAACGATATCATCGGCTTCGACCGGAACCGGCTGGAGGACCCGGAAAAGCACCTGCCGCGAGGGCGCACCATTCCCAAGAAAAAAGTAGTCGAGCTGCTCCCCGGCATTGCCACAGAAGGGCTCACCGGCGGGGCGATCTGGTATGACTGTCAGACTCATAACTCCGAGCGCCTCCTGCTCTCCTTCCTGCTCGCGGCCGCCGCTGAAGGGGCCCGGGCGGCAAACTACGTCGAGGCCACAGGATTCCTCACCCGCGGCCGGCGGGTGATCGGCGTAGCGGCCATTGATCGCATCTCAGGTGAAAAATTTGAACTCCGCGCCAGGGTCGTGCTCACCACAACGGGGCCGTGGGTGGGCAATCTTCTTGGCCGTCTCGGAACCAGGCCGCGAGGTTCTCCACTCAGGCTCTCGAGCGCCATCAACCTCGTCACACGATCCCTCATAGGCGGCTATGCCACGGGCATTTCGAGCAGGGCGGGCCTCATCGAGGAAGATGCATTTGTCAGGAGAGGGTCCCGGCTCTATTTCATCGCCCCGTGGCGCAGCGTGTCGCTTGTGGGGACCGCGTATGCTCCATATGAGGGAGATCCGGATAGCTACCGCGTCACGGAAAGAGAAATCACCGACCTCATTGCTGAAATCGACCGCGCCTATCCCGCGGGCGGGTTGACCCGTGCGGACGTGAAGGCTGTCCATGCCGGGCTCCTGCCCATGGATAAGGTCAGCCGCCGCACCGGCGAGGTTATCCTCTCGAAGCGCTACTGTCTCATTGACCATAGAACACACGATGGTTGGGATGGGTTGATATCCGTCCTCGGGGTGAAGTACACCACCGCGCGCGCCGTCGCGGAGAAGGCCGTGGATATCGCGCTGCGGAAATTGGGATCGGCATTCGTCACGAGCAGGAGCGACGAGGCGCCGATCTACGGAGGCCGTATCCCGCGTTTTGATGACTTCCTCGCCGCGGCCGTGCATGGGCGGCCGGAGGGGATCAGCCCGGAGAGCATGACGCACCTTGTCTATCACTACGGCTCGCGCTACCCCGATATCCTCTCGTACGTTCAAAGAGAGCCCGCGCTCGCCAATCCCCTCCCCGGCCAGAAGTACGTGATCGGCGCTGAGGTTGTCCACGCGGTGAGAGAGGAGATGGCGCTCACGCTCGCGGATTGCGTCCTGAGGCGCACGGAACTCGGCTCCGCGGGTGATCCCGGCGAGGCATGTTTAGCCGCCTGCGCGAATCTGATGGCACGCGAGCGGGGATGGGATCATGCGCGACGGGAGAAGGAGATCAGGGAGGCGGAGGCGGTGTATATACCGAGGGTGTGAAACGGCGAATCGGAGAAACAGTGACATGAGTTATTTCGCCGGATCGCCGATTCCCCCATTCGCCGTTTCGTTCATTTCCCGGCATACCACCACGGAAAGGATGGGCTCATGGTTAAAAAAGCGCTATTTGACGCCGAGGCGGATGCATGGGAGAGCCTCTACCGCGATTCGTCGGAAGCCCGATGGGGTGTGTTTCAGTCGTACGCGAGGAAGCGAACCCGGGCGCGAATGGAACTCTGCCTCTCGCTCCTCCCGCCCCTCGCACACAAAGAAGTAATCGAGCTGGGGTGCGGTCCGGGTTACTACGGGATGCGGATTATCGCAGGCGGGGCCAGGTGGACGGGGCTGGACATTTCCGAGGGGATGTTGACGGTCTGTCAAAAAACCACACGCAGCGGGCGACTCGTGCGATCAAACGTCCTGCATCTACCCTTCCGTCCCCGCTGCTGCGATATCCTGCTCTGCATCGGGGTGGTGAGTTATTTAAGGGAAAATGAAATTGCCTCCCTTTTTTCAGAGGCATCAGGAATTCTTCGCACGGGAGGCATTTTCCTCACCCAGACCGTGCGCTTTGATCCGCTCACCTGGATCCGCTGCCGCCTCCCCCGCTCCATTCCAAGGCCCGTGCGCATTCCCGGACCGTTCTACCCGCGCAACCCGAACACCATCACCCAACTTCTTGAAGATAGCGGATTATCCCCCCGGCGCATTGTGCCCTACTGTAAGTTCCTTATCTATCCCGCCGGCACGGTCTACCTGGCGGAGAAGAAATAAAAATAGTAGGGTCAAACCCGAAGTTCTAAGTTAGCCAGCAATGAATTGCCGCGGATAAAAATGATTGTTTGAGTGGTCACGGTTTCTTGCCGCGGATACACGCAGATTAACGCAGATAGAATTGGCTTTGGCCTCTGGACGCGCGGTGCGTATGACCGGCTGACAAATAAATGACAAATACCAAATGACAAATGTCAAAATACAATAAGGTTTTGTCATTTGAATTTTGTCATTTGTCATTATTGGTTCTCGGTTTCGCCGATCCTCTCTTCAACCGGCGGCCTCACTCCACCGGGCCGGCGAGGACGATTGAGAGATTGTTCGGGTGGAGATACTCGCGCGCGACGCGGAGGACATCCCTGGCACTCACGGCCTCGATAATGTCCGGATACCGCTCGAAGTAATCCAGTCCGAGGTTGTAGAACTGGATATCCGCGAGCGCCGCCGCCACGGCGCCGTTCGTCTCCAGCTGCCGCGGCAGGCTCTTGATGATGAAGTCCTTGCTCTCCCGGAGCTCCTGGGGAGTGACCCCCCCATCCCGCATTTTGAGCACGCCATTCCGTATTTCCTTCACCGCCCTATCGACATTCTTGGGGTTGACCCCTGCCCTCACAAGAAACGGCCCCACGTAACGATAGGGTACAAATGCGCTCATGACATAGTACGCGAGCCCCTCCTGCTCTCTGATCGTGCGCCCCAGCCTCCCCCCCATCCCGAAGCGCCCGAGGACCGTGTTCATCACATGCAGGGCGTAGTAATCGGGGTTATCGCGCGCGATTCCCCTCATGCCGACGGCGATGTCCACCTGGGTCTTGGCCGGGATGTTCACCTTCTCCCAGTTCGTCTCCAGGGGGAGTGGGGGTGCGAGCACCGTAGGATTTTTTAACGGCTGCCCGGGCTTCCATTTACCAAAGAATTTCTCTGTGAGCTCCTCTGCATCTCTCGTCGAAACGTCTCCCGAGAGCACAATGGTCACCGCGCGGGGGCCGTAGTGTGTGGCGAAGAATTGCACGATGTCATCACGGCGCACGGAACGGATGCTCTTGATATCACCCTCCACCTTGTGCCGGTAGGGGTGTCCGGACGGGTAGATGCGCTCATAGGCCCTGTCCACGGCCACCTGCTGGGTGTCGTGCGCGGCCTCCTCGAGGGCCGTGATGATCTGCACCCTGAGCCTGTCCACCTCCGCCTCGGGAAAGACGGGCTCCTCGAGCATCTGGGCCAGCACCTCCATGACCAGCGGCAGCTTCTCTTTGAGCATGCGGGCGACGAGCGCCGCACGGTCGCGGTCACAGGCGATATGGAGCTCTGTCCCCGATGAGTCCAGCGTCTCGGCGATGAGCGACCCGCTCATGCCGACGCTGCCGCGCTCGAGCATTCGGGCGGTGAAATTCGCCAGCCCCGGCGCGCCCGCCGGATCATACGCGCTCCCCGCAGCAATGTCCACGCACGCGACGAGTGAGGGCGAGCTGTGATTTTCCCTCACGATGAGCGTGAGGCCATTCTGAATTACCTTGCGCGTCGCGTTCAGCGCTATGCGCCGAGTCCCGAGGCCGCGCGCATTGTCTTTGCGGCTCTTCTGCTCCTCCACCTGGCGCTGCGGCGCCGCAGGTTCCGGGCGGCCCTCTTTTTTCAGCCAGGAGGGGATGATGCTCAGCCTCTTTCGGGGGGCTGCCGCCTCTCCCTCCCGGTAGGCCGCGACCTTCCCCCGAGTGCTCCCGCCGGACGGCTGGTCCTGCCCGCGTGCAGGCGCCGCTTCCGGGAGATACCAACCCACCGTTCTGTTTTTCTCAGAAAAATATTTTTTCGCCGCCGCGACGATCGCGTCCTTCTTCACCTCCCCTATTTTCGAGATGAAGGACTGGCCGAATGTGTAATTGTCAAGTGTGTCGAAAAAGCCCAGCAGGTGAGCCTGCCCGGTCACGCCCTCGGTATCGTAGACAAATCTGGCCCGGAGCTGGTTGAGCACTTTCTGGAACTCCTCCTCGGCGATCGCCCCCCCCTTCACCTCATCGATTATTTTTGCCATGGCATCCTCGAGCTTCTCGAGGCCGACTCCTCCCGCGGCGGTGGCGTACACGCAAAAGGCATACGGATACTTCGTCGGCAGGTAGATCGAGCCGGCCTTCGCCGCGAGCTTCGTTTCCACGAGGCCCCGGTAGAGGCGCGAGCTCCTGGAGGCCTGTCCTCTCCAGTCAACGCCGTAGAGATTGATGCTTTCAGGTCCTCCCAGCATGGTGTCGAGTGCGAGCAGGGGGAAGAAATCCTCGCTGTCGATGGTGGGCGTGTGGTACAGCAGCTGGAGGTAGGCCGCTCCGCCGCCCCGTTCGATCCTCACGCGGCGCTCGCCGAGCTGTTCAGGCTCCCGCGTGTGCAGGCGCGCGACCGCCGGTCCTCCGGGGATCTCGCCGAACCTCTCCTTGATTTTCTGGAGTGCGGCCTCCTCGTCGAAGTCGCCCGCCACGACGAGTGTGGCGTTGCGTGGAGTGTAGTATCGCCGGTAGAACTGGCAGAGGTCTTCCCGGGCCATCCCCTCCACATCGCTCTGCCACCCGATGGTCGGCCAGCGGTAGGGATGCGCCTTGAACGCCGCCGCAGTCGCCTCGATATCGAGGAGGTTCTCGGGGTCATTCTCACCCATCTGGAGCTCGGAGATGACCACCGAGCGTTCTGATTCAACGTCCGCGGGGCGAAAAAGGCTCGCGGCCATGCGCTGGGCTTCTACATCGAGGGCGAGATCCAGCGCGCCGCTCGGGAGCGTTTCGTAGTACGCGGTCTGGTCGAGCCAGGTGTAGCCGTTCCAGATACCCCCCTCACGCTCTATACAATTTTTCATCTCCTCGCGGCTGTACCGTTCCGTCCCCTTGAAATTCATGTGTTCGCACCAGTGCGCGGCGCCCGTGATCCCGGAGCATTCATTTGCCGACCCCGCGTGCACCCAGCTCCACACCGAGACAAGCGGCATCCCCTCCACTCGCGTGAGGAGGATGCGCAGACCGTTGTCAAGCCGCTCCTCCCTGACGTCGCTCCCGAGGCAGCATGCATTGGTGAAGAGGATCGCCACGCACAGCCCCGCCATTGATACTACTCTTCTGCTCGTGCCTCTTTTCACTCTTCACTCCCCACTCTTCACTGAAGCGCTCCACCATTTTCTGTCCATGAACCGTGCCAGCCTGAGGCCTCCCCTGCGCTCGATGCACAGCGGCCTGTACCCCCGAAGCATCCCCATCGTCACCTGCCGCGTATTATTCATTCGCGCCATGAAACCCGGCCGGTAGATTTCGCACGATTCCCTCGTCTCAGGCGTGCATGCTGGTTGACGCGGGCATCCCTCGCAACTCCCGTTGACCCGCCGCTCCTCCGCTTCCATGTGGAGCGGGTAGATCGCACCGCTGAAAAAGTAATAGAACCGGCCGTAGTAAAGCTGCTGGAGCCTCTTCTCAATCTCGTCCGCGCGGTACGCGAGTGATGCGGCCCTCGAATATTTCAGGCGGCTGATCAGTCCGTCAAGATCAGGGCGCCCGGCGAGGATCCAGAGGACTATGGATGCCCTGCCGACTGAATCCCACGGTCCGCTTCATCAATTCCCGCACGTCAATGCCGCTCACCTGGCACTCGATCGCCACACGCGCGCCGCTCTTCTCCTCGAGATAGACGTCTGCCACAAGACCTTCCATCGGCCACTCAACCTCGACGCTCCCGACGCACGGGGAACGTGAGTAGTAGTCATGGAAAAACTGCTTCATCCCAAGGTGGAGTGGGCTTTCTCCGCTCGAGTAGGGACAAACTGCCTCCGCGAGGTGCGCGAAGTGCTGGATCCGGATCGAGCCCTTGCGCGGCAGGACACCCTCTCCGCAGGCGGGGCAGAAATAGCGTTCCCCCTTGCGCGCGCGATAGCCGACCGTCCTCCTGCCCTCTCTATCCCTCGCGACGAGCATCAGCGTCCATCTCTTCTATGAGCTGCTTCCAGTGCAGGATAAAACGGCGATCCGCCCGGGAGGGGGGGAGATCCCCCGGCGCCGTGCCGGTGAGTGCCGCGAGCTCATTGTTAAACGCGGTGAGTGCAAAAAGAGAATCTCCGCGCGCGCGCATCCGCCTGCAGATCTGGAGGAAGCGTTCACGGTGAGAGAAAACATCTCTGGCGTCGACGGTGACGCACCGCACCTGTCTCCCCTCCTTGCCCAGAGACCCGAGAAGGGCCCCCCTCAATCGCTGATCCTCCAACAGACGCGCGTCTACCAGGGTGAAGCGCGCCGGCGCACACTCCTGCGTCTCCCGGCCAAGTACGGGGAGGAGGGGGCGCGCAACCTCATTCGTGAGCCCTCGCCTCGCGCTTTCCGTGGACATATCGGGCACTACCGCCCCGGCGTAGAGTGTGTCTCTGGGCACCTGCCGTTCTATGAAGAGCAGGAGGGGAGCCATGTTGGCTGCGCTGCGGATTCCTGCCTGTATGGCAGGGCCGAGGCTCTGGATGAGTTGAAAAGGGAGCTTCATCACATAGACCGGCAGGCGGAAGAGTTCGATCATCATCATGTTAAGGATGTTTACGGTCGTCTTCAACTCCGTGCAGCCAGACGGGAGGAGGAATGCGAGGAAAAGGAGAGGATAGAGCAGTACTTTTTTCATGTTCTCCCGGGCGGGCTTACTCGGGTCATTTCTTCGCGCTATTCGTATTTTTCTCGTCGAGCCCCGCAACCGCTTCAGCGCACACCGTTTTGGTGATCGCGCCGTCGGGGCCGTAAAAATCAACCTGGGAGACCCTGGCGATCCAGTAGACGTTTCCCACCTCCTGTATGCGCTCAACCGCGCAGCGTATTCTCACCGGGTAGGTCTTCGTCTCTTCCATCTCATTCAGCAGCTTCCTGGCAATGTCAGCATCAGCGACGAAGGTGACACGCGCCATATTAAGAAAGCGGCCTGCATATCCCTCTTTATCCCCTATCTTTTTTTCCTTTGCGAGGCCTCGTGCTTCCACCCCCAGGCAGTAGAACCCCATGTCTTTTTTCATCCTCCCTTCGAGGTTCACCTGCTCAATCTCGATGGGGGATCCCACATATAATTCTGGAAAATTATTCACATCCTGGAGGGATACCGTATCCGCGAAACCGATTGACACAGAAATAATCGCCATGCCCGACACACACAACAATTGTCTATTCATCTCACGCCACCTCGTCCATGCCTTCCATACCCCCTGTGCCACGGAGATACGCCTCCGGCATCACTCTCGTAGGGGTTTTAAGCCATTGCGACAGTATAGTATGTCGACGCCACCCCCCGCAACGCATTTCACCATCGGCCCGTCGACCGCTGCACCATCCTCCACGCGTCACCGCGCGGGTTGTCCCATCCGGAGAAGGCTCTCGGCTACCGGCCGGCCCCTAATGAATATCGTTTCAACACCTCCCTGGCGGCTTCCGCTCCCTTCCACCCCTCCACGCGCGTATCTTTATGCTCGAGCAGCTTGTACGTTCCGAAAAAGTTCTCTATCTCAACGAGCCAGTGCTTCTGGACATCAGCGATGTCGTTGATGCCGTCGAAGCGCGGGTCGGCGACGGGGACACCGAGAAGCTTCTCATCAATACCGCGCTCGTCCCGCATCAGCAGCACACCTATGGGCCTGACCCTGACGCGGCAGCCGGGGAAGGTCGGCTCCTCCACAAAGATCAGGATGTCAAGCGTGTCCCCGTCCGCCGCGCGCGTCCCGGGGATGAATCCGTAGTCAGTCGGGTAATGCACGGATGAAAAAAGCACCCTGTCGAGCCTGATTGTGCCGCTCGAGTGGTCGTACTCGTACTTGTTGCGACTCCCCTTCGGGATTTCTACGATTGCGTCAATGATTGAGAATTCATGTTTCATTGCAATGCGCTGCCTCCTCTCAATGGTAACCGGATCAGCAGAGCAGTCGATGTGCGACCCTGCCGGCTACAGGGAATTATACAGAAACCTCCCCCTTGAGATCCCCGCTGCAACGCACGTCATGGCGATGGTGTTTGTGGCGCCTCTTCCTGCTCGGAACTCTCTTCCTCATGCTGCCCTTCTATAATAATCCCCGTATATGTAGTACGGCCCTTTTCTGATGCACCCCGACATCATGAGTGCCATCACTGCTATCGTTCCCAATATCAGTTTTCTCATTTTACCTCCTCGTGTACATCCTGGTATGGCGGATGACACCGCCATGACGCGAACCATGGCACCATTCTACCGCGTCACCGCCCGTCGTGCAAGCCATTCAGGGTTCCCGAAACGGCGGATTTGTGTTACGATGCGTGAGAAATTGCCGCATGATTCCCCATGCCGGCATTGAGGCTTGAAAATGGCGCCGACCGCTCAATCCAGAATCTCAGTAGTGAGGTGCAGCTCCTATGACCCTGATTCCGTGAAGGCAGCGTTAACAACGGCCATAGAGCTCCTGGGTGGCATATCGCAGTTCGTCATAACCGGCAAGTCCGTCCTCATCAAACCAAATATGCTCTCGCCCCACCCCCCGGAGAAGGCGGTCACCACGCACCCCTCGCTCGTCGAGGCCATCATTGCACTCGTCAAGGCCGCAGGCGGGATTCCTTCCGTGGGCGACAGCCCTGGCTTCTATAAATTTTCCAGGGTGGCGGAGGTCTCAGGAATCGGAGAGGCCGGCAGGAGAGCCGGCGCGCCCCTCGTCCCATTTGAGACGGAGGAAGAGATCAATACCGGCGAGGGGTGTCTCATGAAAAAGTTAGTTGTGGCGCGGGAGGTGGCCAAGGCCGATGCGATCATCTCCGTCTCGAAGTTCAAGACGCACGGCCTCACCTATATCACCGGCGCGATCAAGAACAGCTTCGGCTTCATCCCCGGCTTGAAAAAAGCAGAGATGCACTTCCGCTTCCCCAGCAACGACCGCTTCTCGCGGATGCTCACCGACATCGGCATGTCCGTCCCCGTGCGCCTTCACATACTTGATGCGATCATCGGTATGGACGGCAACGGCCCCGCGGCAGGGGATCCTTTTCGCATCGGCCTCATCATCGCGGGCAGTGACCCCGTGGCCGTGGACAGTACGGCATGCCGCGTCGTCGGCATAGATCCAATGAGCGTGCCCATGATCCGCATCGGGGCTGAGCGCGGCCTGGGGAACGCTGGAAGCGATCGAATTGAAATCGTCGGTGAAGATCTCGCGGGCGTACGGGTGGGCGGTTTCCGCTCTGTTCCGCATGGCGCTGAGGCCGGGAGGTTGCTCCCCATTCCTGAATCCACCGCCAGGCACATAAAAAATTGGATAGTCCTTAAACCCCGCTTCCTGCACGATGTCTGCACGCGCTGCGGGGCCTGCGTCGAGGTCTGCCCCGCCCGGCCCAAGGCGCTCAGCCTCGAGGGAGGCCGCATCCGGATCAATGACCGCGCGTGCATCCTCTGTTACTGCTGCAACGAGATCTGCCCCTCCCGCGCGATCCGGCTCAGGCGCGGCTTTGCGGCAGCAGCGCTGGCAAAACTGTTAAAAATATAGAGAAAAGTTATCCACAGGCATAGAGCACCCTTAAGGGTGCTCTACTGAGGGTGTAGTGAAGGGGGCTTAAGTTCCCCCTATTTTTTCCCTGTTGACTTTCGCTTTTTATTCGCCTACACTACTACCGGATGCTGGGGGATTGAAGTCCCCCCTGCGGAGAAACGGGAGGCGCCTATGCTGTCACCGGACAGCGGGGAAAGGACAAAAACATATCCAAACATCAAACTTCGAAATAAATCAAAAACACCAAATTCCAACAACTGATTTGATCGGAGGTTTTAATATCGTGGCTGTTTTATGGTTCGCGATTTGAGGTTTGGATTTGTTTTGGAGTTTTAGGTTGGAATTTTGAGTTTGTGTTGAGATTTGGAGTTTGGATTTTGAAGTTGTTTGGTCATTTGTCATTCCCAGCAAGGGGGGATCATTATGTACCTTACCAGACGTCAGCGGCAGATACTGGATTACATCAATCAATTCATCTCCAGGCGGGGCTACGCGCCGAGCCTTGAGGAGATCGGCCAGAGATTCGGCCTCTCCTCCCTCGCCACAGTGCACAAACATCTCGTCAACCTGGAGAAAAAGGGGGTCATCAATCGAAGCTGGAACCGCAGCCGCTCGATCGAGCTTGTTTCTCCAGGAGAAATCAGAACCAGCGGAGTTGAGATCCCGCTCCTCGGCATGATCGCCGCCGGGGAGCCGATCGAGGCGCTCCCCCACCGGGAAACGATGACCGTCCCCGAGGAATTCGCAGGGAAAGGGAATACCTACATGCTGCGGGTCAGGGGAGATTCGATGATCGACGAGCATATCCGCGACGGGGATTACATCGTCGTGGAAAAGAGGAATACCGCGAGAGACGGGGAAACGGTCGTCGCTCTCCTGCACAATGAGGAGGCCACGCTCAAGAAGTTCTACCGAGAGGATGGGAAGATCAAACTCACGCCGGCCAATCCCGCGTTGGAACCAATCACCGTGAGTCCCCGGGATGTTCAGATACAGGGCGTGGTGATCGCGGTGCTGAGGAAATATCGCTGAGTAACAAAATGACAAATGACAAAGTACAAATGACCAAAATAATGACAAATACCAAAGCACAAATGACAAAGTCCACGTTGGTTTTGTCATTTGGTATTTGTCATTTGACATTGCCCAAATGAACCGCATCATCTTTCACCTGGACATGGATGCATTCTTCGTGTCGGTCGAGCTGCTGCGCCGGCCGTGGCTCAAGGGCACACCAGTGGTGGTGGGAGGAGAAGCCTCTCGCCGGGGAGTTGTCGCCTCCGCCTCCTACGAGGCGCGCCGGCATGGGATCCGCTCCGCCATGCCCCTCGCCCGCGCGAAGCGACTCTGCCCCCGCTGCGTGTTTCTCCCCTGCCATTTCGATGATTACGCGGATGCTTCGTCACGGCTCTTTCAGATATTGGGACGTTTCACCCCTGACGTCGAGCCCCTCTCCCTCGAAGAGGCGTATTTGGACCTGAGCGGCTTCCGCTGGCTCTACGGCCCACCCCTCGAAACCGCCGAGAAACTGCACTGCGAGATCAAAAGCGAACTCGGGCTCGATGCGTCCATCGGCATCGCGTCGAACAAGCTCGTCGCCAGAATCGCGTCGGCGCGCGCCAAGCCGAACGGCGTCCTCTACGTGGTGCCGGGCTGCGAGCGGCAATTCCTCGCCCCCCTCGCCGTCCGCGAGATCCCCGGCGTCGGGGCGCACATGGAGGAGAGATTGCACCTTCTGGGTGCGCGGACGATAGGCGACCTCACCGCCATCGGCGAGCGGATCCTCGCCTCCGCTCTCGGCTCGGCGGGCGAATGGCTGTGCAGGGTTGCCGAGGGGGAGGATGACGCTCCGATCGTCCCTCCCTCCGGGCAGAAATCCGTGAGCCGCGAAGTGACGTTCCCCGAGGATCTCCTCGATCGGGAGATGATCCTGGCGGAGCTATCGCTCCTTACGGGGGACGTGTGCCGGGCGCTGCGCGAAGAGAGGAAGCAGGCGAGGACTATCACACTCAAACTCCGCTACGCGGATTTCTCCACCGTCACGCGCTCGTCCACCCTCCGCGAACCGTCTGACCTCGACATTGAAATATTCGAAGCCACGGCCGAACTCCTCCAGAGAACATGGACACGGAGGCTGAAGATAAGGCTCGTAGGGGTGCGTCTCTCGAACCTCATTGGCGGCTGCTGGCAACCCGGCCTCGCCATCGGGGGAGTGGACAGGGGAAGGCTCAAACGACTCTACGCGGGTGTGGATCGTATCAAGAAGAAATACGGCGCGGGGGCGATATCACAGGGGACAAGGCTATTGGCACTCACAAATGACAAATACCAAATGACAAAACAGATACGGGGTATGTAGGGTCTCCCTTTGGGATTTGGGATTTGGGATTTGGGATTTTCTTCCATGTTCACCCACCTTCACTGCCACAGTAACTACTCATTTCTCGAGGGGGCGAGCCGCATCGAGGAGCTGGTCGCGCGCGCCGGGGCGATCGGGATGAGCGCGATCGCCCTCACCGACACGAACGGCCTCTACGGTGCCATCCCCTTCTACAAGACTGCCCTGAGCGCTCGCATCAAACCGATCCTGGGCGCGGAGCTCCGCACGAACGGCATCCGTATCATTTTGCTCGCCCGCAACAACGCCGGATATGAAAAACTTTGCGGACTGATCACTTCATTTCACCTCGCAGGGGAAAAATCACCCGCGGGGGCCGCTCTCCGACAATCCGCCGCCAGGGACAATGCGTTCACTCCTCTCCTCCGAGCATTACTCGCTGACGGCGATCCCGACCTCTATGCCATACTCCACGCCGATCTCCTCCTGCGGCTGCGCCATGCATCGCGCATCCCGCACAATCTGTACCTGGAGATTCCCGCCACCGCCGGCGCCGCGGCGATCACAAGACTCGCACGCCTGGCCGCGCGATTCAGCATACCCGCGGTCGCCACAGGTCCCGTGCTCTTCAGCACCCCCGACGGCTACGAAATACACAGAATACTCACGGCCATCCGGACGCGCTCGACGATCGCCACGATCCCTCCCGGCGAGCTCGCGCCGCGAGACGCATACCTCCGCAGCGCGGAAGAGATGCGCGCCCTTTTCGCGGCGTGCCCGGAGGCGATCGAAAACACCTGCCGCATCGCCGCGGACTGCAACCTCGAGCTCCCCCTCGGCCGCTTCCACCTCCCCCGGCTCACGCTCCCCGCCGGAGAGACAGCCGAGGCGCGCCTCCGGCGCCTCTGCCTCCGTGGGCTCGCGAAACGGTACCGGCGTCCACGGCGAGAAGCGCGGGAGCGCCTGGATCACGAGCTCGAGGTCATCAACCAACTCGACTTCGCCTCCTACATCCTCGTGGTGCACGACATCGTGCGCGAGGCCCGGCGGCGCGGCATACCGATCATCGGCCGCGGGTCTGCCGCGGGCTCCATCGTCTCCTATTGCCTCGAGATCACGCACGTTGACCCCATCCGGCATAACCTCTATTTTGAGCGCTTCCTCAATCCAGAACGCGGCACCCCGCCCGACATTGATCTCGACTTCAGCTGGAAACGCCGCGACGAGATCATCGACTACGTCTATAAAAAATACGGCCCCGACCACGTCGCGATGATCTCGACGACGGTGACATTCGGCGCGCGATCGGCCGTGCGCGAAATCGGCAAAGCTATGGGGATCCCGGAGCGCGATATCAACCGCTGGACGGAGGTGCTCCCCCACACCGACGCCGCCTCGATCACGAAAGCCGCCGGGCTCCTACCCGAGTGCCGGGGCCTGCCGCTGAACCGCGAGCCGCTCAAATCCATCATCCGCCTCGCGGAAGCTATAGACGGCTACCCCCGCCACCTGAGCGTCCACACGGGCGGCATCGTCATCACCCCATTCCCCCTCACTCGCCTCGTCCCGCTCGAGTCAGCCGCCAAGGGCATTGTCGTCACCCAGTACGAGATGCGCGCGGCGGAAGAGATCGGCCTCGTGAAAATCGATCTCCTCGGGCAGCGCTCACTCGCTGTCTTTGAAGACGCACTCGCGTCAATAAGTAAAAACTACCGTATGCGCCCTCCCGTGGAAGAATTCGACACGCTCTTCCGCGACGACGCTACCCTCAACCTTATCCGCAGCGGCCGCACCATGGGCTGTTTCTACATCGAGAGCCCGGCAATGCGCCAGCTTCTCGCGAAACTCGATGTCACCACCTACGAGGAACTCATCGCGGCGAGCTCCGTCATACGCCCCGGCGTGGCGGAGAGCGGCATGATGCGGCAGTACATCGAACGGCACCGCGGGCGCGAGAGGCCCGAGTTCCTGCACCCGGGCATGGAGGAGATCCTCGCCGAAACGCACGGCGTGATGATCTACCAGGAGGATGTGATGCGGGTCGCCCACCTGATCGCCGGCATGCCGCTCGCGGAGGCGGATCTCCTGAGGCGCGCGATGAGCGGGAAGATGCGCTCCAGGGAGGCGATGGCGGCGGCGGAGAAAATATTCATGAACTTTTCCGCCGCGCGCGGGATCGCGGAACCCACGGCGGCAGAGATATGGCGCCAGATAGCGAGCTTCGCCGAGTACGCCTTTTGCAAGGCGCACAGCGCCTCATTCGCGCTCCTCTCCTTCCAGGTGGCATACCTCAAGGCTCACTGGCCGGCCGAGTTCATGGCCGCCGTCCTCTCGAATGGCGGCGGCTTTTACCACACCCAGGCGTACATTGACGAGGCGCGGAGGATCGGTCTCAAAATTTTGCTCCCCGACATCAACCGCAGCGAGATCGCCTACAGTGCGGGCCCCGGTTGGATCCGCGTGGGATTGATGCAGGTTGGCGGACTCAGGCGAGAGACGATGGAGCGCATCATCGCATCCAGGCGCAGGGACGGCTACTTCACTTCGCTCACCGAGTTCTGCGAGCGCGTGAAGCCGGACAGGCGCGAAGCCGAAAATCTCATCACGTGCGGCGCCCTCGACTCATTCGGCCTCACCCGCCCTGCCCTCCTCAGAAAACTCCACCTGCTCATCAGTCAGTTGCCGCGCCGGCACCACGACACGATGTCCCTCCCCTTTGCAGACTTCCCACGCCCCGGCTCCCCTCCTGGCCCCAATCAAGAAACTCGTAGCCGAGACTTTAGTCTCGGCAGCAATGATGCTGCAGGCGGAGACGGTTACACTGTGATGAGTAGCCGACACTTAAGTGTCGGCTACGATGAGGAGACGAAAGACATCCTCGAGGAACCAATTCAAGACGTAT
>Ga0315291_10001889_pt1 | contig 27736 bp, 21 predicted proteins | sample YL17G12_20_MG_FD_203070 | JGI IMG/M metagenome (GOLD analysis project Ga0315291, IMG submission 203070) | Sediment microbial communities from Yellowstone Lake, YNP, Wyoming, USA - YL17G12_20 | ecosystem: Environmental > Aquatic > Freshwater > Lake > Sediment | place: USA: Wyoming | collected...
TGGCAGTGCCCTCCGCCCCGGCTTCTGTAACGGGACGTCCTGTCAGTGCCATAAAGACGTCATCCAGAGTTGGTGGTCTGAGTGTGACGTCGTAGAGCGTGATTCCGCGTGCATCCAGGCGGCGCACCAGCTCCGGCAGGATGGCCGTGCCATCCACCACCGGCAGGCTGATCTGCCCGGTCTTCTCATCGACCTGCAGCTTGCCGTCGCCGAATGTGGACAAGACCTCTCCGGCTGCGGCCGACTGTGTGCGGTCAGTGAGGCGGAGCTGCACCAGCACGTCTCCGCCACAACACTCCTTCAGGTACTTCGATGTGCCGGCCTCGATGATGTGGCCGTGGTCGATGACGGCAATGTAGTCGGCCAGGCGGTCGGCCTCTTCCAGGTACTGAGTCGTCAGGAGCACGGTAGTGCCTTCTTTGACCAGCCCGGTGATGATGTCCCAGAGCGCCATGCGGCTCCGCGGGTCCAGGCCGCTGGTCGGTTCATCGAGAAACAGCACCGGTGGCCGGGCCACCAGGCTGGCGGAGAGGTCCAGGCGCCGCCGCATACCTCCCGAGTATGTCTTCACTCTGCGGTCGGCAGCGTCCGTCAGTTCAAATCGCTCTAAGAGTTCGCCTGCCCTGGTCCGGGCCAGCCCACCGCCGATGTGGTACAGCCGGCCGACCATCTCCAGGTTCTCCCGGCCGGTGAGGTTCTCATCGACGGCGGCATACTGACCCGTCAGGCCGATGAGGGACCGTACTGCAGCCGCTTCGCGTACAACGTCGTGGCCAGCCACCTCGGCCCTTCCGGCATCGGGGCGCATCAACGTGGCCAGAATACGCACGAAGGTGGTTTTGCCCGCGCCATTGGGGCCCAGCATGGCCATTATGGTGCCCGGCTGCACCGAGACGTCGACGCCGTCCAGGGCCTTGATCTTGCCGAAGGCCTTTTTCAGCCCTTCCGCCAGGATGGCCGGGCGCCCTCCGGGAGCTGGGGCTGTCTTGGAATCAGGACTCTCAATCATGGTTCCCCCTATCTGACGGATTGGACTCGTGCGGTGGCTGGAATGACCGGGACTACTTGATCCGATATGGCGGCGATTGAGGCGGGGATTCTGTGAGATGTTAGAGATGTTACCGCCGCCCGATACCAATGTCAATGAACCAGTGCGATTGATCAGCGGTCCCCCGCGATTTCCGCCGTGGGCAATGCTCCGGCAGCGATTGCGCTCCGGGACGGTGGCTGGTAGACTCGGGGCAAGTGCGGTGGATCGTCGGAAGGGCATCCACACAATTCTGTCTGGGAGGGACGGAGGATGGTTAGGTTCAACGGCGTCAATCATCTGGCTATGGCGACGGGCGACATGGACAAGACGGTTCGATTCTGGCGGGACCTGCTGGGGATGAGGCTGGTGGCCGGGCTGGGCCGCAAAGGCTACAGGCACTACTTCTTCCAGATTTCGGATGATGATCTGCTGGCCTTCTTCGAGTGGCCCGGCGTGGAACCGGCAGTACCGAAAGATCATGGAAGACCGGTCAAGGGGCCTTTCATCTTCGACCATGTCTCTTTTGGCGTGAGCGCGGAAGACGAGCTTTGGGAACTCAAAGACAAACTGGAGGCGGCAGGGTTTCCGGTGTCGGACGTCATCGACCATGGCTTCATACATTCCATCTATGCCTTTGACCCGAACGGGATTCCCATCGAGTTCTCCCACAATGTCGAAGGACTTGACATAAGGCGGCAGCCTCAAATGCGAGACGAGACTCCCTCAGACGTGACCCGGGAGGGGGCTGAACCTGTGCCGGCGAAGTGGCCCGCTGTGAAGAGACGGACTCCGGAGTCGGAATGGGTGGCATACCCGGGTGCGGGCAGCGAACTCTTCCACGGGAAAAAGAAGCCCTAACCCCGGCTCGCCCGCTGCCGCGAAGCCCTGAAAGCTGAACTCCGGGCCATGCGTGTGCCTGAGAATCTACCGGCTCGGCTTCTTTCGCCTACTTGATTCAGATCATGATGGCGGTCGGGTCTCTGCCCCGACGCTTGGGGATTAGCCCAACCGGCAGGTCAGGTCGGGGGACATGACACTCACCTCATAGTGCTTGTGGGCGAAGCCCACTCTACGGCCGTGACTGGATTCCCTCTCCCCGTCTTCACGAGGACAAGCTCCGCGAGAATGACAGAGAACAGTGTCCGCCTGAGGCGGACCGGGGTCTGGGGTGTCCCCATATCCCCCTTTTCTTCCCACATGATTAGGGGTCAGGGGGTTGGAGGAGGATTCCCTCGGAGTTCTCCGAGTCGTGACCGGGAGTGCCCGACCCTAGCCAATGTGATACCATGTGTCTTGCCCGAAAGAGGCGGCGGAGCCCAGGAACGCCTCGGGGGAATCGGGGCCACATGAAATCGCAATCTTTGACACCAGTGCAGGAACCATTCTGTAGGAGGACGCATGAAGCCAAGAGAGATCAAGCCGGGAATTCACGCCGTCGGAGCCATAGACTGGGATCGGCGACTGTTCGATGCGCTCATACCGCTGCCCGATGGCACCAGCTACAACTCCTATCTGGTTAAAGGCAGCGAGAAGACCGTTCTGATAGATACGGTGGACCCGACCATGGAGCATGAGCTGTTTCATCACTTGGCCGATTTGAGTTGCCGCCGTATTGACTACATTGTCGCCAATCATGCCGAGCAGGACCACTCCGGCACACTTTCTCATGTGGTCGAGCTATACCCGATGGCCAAAGTGGTCTGCACACCGCGGTGCAAAGGAATGCTGATGGACTTCCTGCTGATTCCGGAAGACCGGATTATGACCGTCGAGGACAAGCACACGATCTCGCTGGGCGACAGAACGCTGGAGTTCATCCACGCGGCCTGGGTGCACTGGCCGGAAACCATGCTGACGTACTTGAAGGAGGAGAGGATTCTCTTTGCCTGTGATCTGTTTGGGTCCCATCTGGCCACCACCGATCTCTATGTGACCGACGAAGGCCAGGTCTATGAGTCGGCCAAGAGGTACTATGCCGAAATCATGATGCCGTTCCGGGCCAATATCGAGAAGCACCTGGAGCGCCTCAAGGGCTACCAAATTGACATCATTGCCCCCAGCCATGGCCCGATGCATAGCAGGCCGGCCTTCATCATGGATGCCTACCGGAGTTGGGTGTTCGACAAGCCCAAGAATGAGGTGGTCCTGCCGTACATATCGATGCACGGGAGCACCAAGGTGATGGTCGAGTACCTCGTCGGCGCGCTGGCTGACAAAGGCGTCGCCGTGAAGCAGTTCAACCTGGAAGCCACGGACCTCGGCAGGCTAGCGATGGCGCTGGTTGATGCCGGCACCCTGGTGATTGGGACGCCTACCGTCATCGTTGGCCCTCACCCTAACGTCGCCCACGCTGCTTTCCTGGCCAACGCCATCAGGCCCAAGCTGCAGTTCGTCTCCATCATTGGCTCGTATGGCTGGGGCAGCAAGGCGGTGGAGCAGCTCAGCGCCATGATTTCCAACTTGAAGGTGGAAGTGCTGGCGCCGGTGTACTGCAAGGGATTGCCTAAAGAGCAGGACCTGAAAGCGCTGGATGCCCTGGCTCAAGCCATCGCCCAGAAGCACAAGGAGCGAGGTTTTGTCTAGGGGCGTGCAGAGGGGCGGAGCCCCTCTGCACTCTTTCTATCCCCCAAGATCGAACATCCGTCTCAGGAGGAATGGGGGATCAAGGGGGTTGAAGACCTGGTTCATTGACGGAGGTCAGAATCATGAAGAAAGACGAAGGCAAGGCACTCAAAGGCGAGAGCCTCTTGGCTCAGGTACTGAACATGGCCGCCCTGGTCGACTACCAGAAAGGCGCGGTAGTCAGCCGCCAGATCGTCAACAAGCAAACCGGCACCGTGACGGTGTTTGCCTTTGACAAGGGGGAGGGACTGAGCGAGCATACCGCACCGTTTGATGCTCTGGTCCAGATCCTGGATGGCGAAGCCGAAGTCACCGTCTCCGGCAAACCCAACAGGCTGGTGGCAGGCGAGATGATCATCATGCCGGCCAATGCACCTCATTCGCTGAAGGCGCTGGCCAGATTCAAGATGGCCCTGATCATGATCCGGTCGTGAGGGCCTCACCACACGATTTGTGTCTGTCGGGTCGCCGACCCGGCGCAGGGTGATCTGCTCATCCAGGAGGTCAGGTCGGGAGACCTGACACTCACCTTTGCTTGAGCTCCGACGCGACGTCCCCGAGCCCCATTTCCTTCAGCCTCGCTGCGGTTGGCATACCGGTGGCCGAGTCCCATTTCCGGATCTGGTAGTACTCTTTCTTCATGGCTTCGAACTGCGCTTTGTCGACCACCCGCCCCTTCATGGACACGGCTTCATTCCCGTTTCCAGGCAGAAGCAGATCGGGGTTGGTCAGGTCGAACTTCAGGGGCGTCGTGTACCAGTGCTCAGGCAGTCGGTCGTCCCCCGCCCCCCGGTGCCCCTCCCTCAGCAGCACGGCCCGGTTGAGGTTGAAGACCCGCTCGCCGATCTGGTTGAGTCCGTCTTCGTCCACGTTGCGGCCGGTCACGGCTGAGACCAGCTTGCTCTCCAGAGAGGGATCGCCCACGTGGTCCTCCGTGAACTGGGAGTCCATGATGGGCCAGAGAAAGCCGCAGAGCACCAGGCAGTCCTCGGCGTACTCCCGGTCCTGCACCATCTTGGCGGCTAGGGCCATGCCCTCGGTGCCGGAGAGATCGCCGGCGGCCTCGCTGCCCCAGCACCTCCGGGCGATGCGGCGGATCACTTCGTTGGAGACGTAGCTGTTCTCGTCGCCGCGGCGCCACTGGATCCACCGGAGCACGAGGCGGGTGATCTCGTGGGTGTGGCCCAAAGGCAGCTTCGGCTCCATAGCCAGCGGCAGCCACACCATGGGGTATAGCCGGGCATCGATGGCGTTGGGCAGGCCGGCCCTGGACAGGAATGGCGTCAGCTTCTGCACCGCGGCCGGGCCGACGCTTGCGGCCGCGGACTCCACCCCTTGAGCTAAGACATCCCCGAAACCCTCGCGCAGCGCGATCTTCCGCACCAGGGTTTCGATGAACTCAGCGGTGCCCACCTTCGATATGGGTATGCCGGTGCTCTCGTCAGTGAGGATGCCGTCTCTGGCGCACCGGATCAGCCAGATGATGATCAGGGTAACGGCCATGGTGTCCAGGCCGTACTCGTCGCAGAGCTTGTTGGCGCGGAACGGCACCTCGTAGTCCTTGCCGTAGATCATCTCGGCCATGGGCTGGTAGAAGGTAGCCGACTGGCACATGAACTTGCCCCGCCGGCCGTCCTTCGACTGGTAGTCCCATCTCAGGCAGTCGCCCATGCACCCGTAGCAGGGCGCCTTCCTTGACTGCGGCACGGTAATGCGGAGGTCCACGCCTCCGGCGGTGGCCATCGGCGATGGCGTGATGATGCGCCGGAAGTGTCTGGTCAGTTCATCAAGCTTCTCCGGCCGAGCGGCTTTGGTTCTCTTCCGCGTGCCCTGGACCACGATGGCCTTGAGGTTCTTGGAGCCCATCACCGCGCCCATGCCTGCGCCTCCGGCGGCGTCGTCGCTGGCGATCAGGCAGGCCATGGTGGCCTGGTTCTCGCCGGCCGGGCCGATGGCCACTACGCTTATGGAGTCGCCGAGTTCAGCCGTGAGCGTCTTGCGGGCCTGGATAGCGCCCTGGCCCCAGAGGGCCGAGGCGTTCTTAATCTCGGCCTTTCCGTCATGGATGAGCAGATAGACCGGCTTGTCTGCCTTGCCTTGTACAAAGACGAGATCATAGCCGGCGGACTTCAGCCGGACGGCCCAGTCCCCGCCCATGTTGCAGTAGGAGAAGTGCTCCGGCGACGTCGCCGGGGATTTGCCGCAGACGAACAGCCGCGAGCCCCCTATCACTGGAACACCCGCCAGCGGCCCGGTGGCCAGGATCAAGGCGTTCTCCGGGGCGAGCGCGCCAGCTTGAGACAGGACCTTGTCCCAGTACAGCTTGGTGGCGATGCCCCGGCCGCCGAGAAATCGGTCGGCGTAGTCCGAGGTGGGGATTGCGTCAATCCGTCCGGAGGACAGGTCTACCCGCAGGATTATTCCGGCATATCCAAAGGATTCCATGACAGCCACATTATAGCGATTCTCAAGCAGTAGGGTGGGTCAAGCAAAGCGGACCCACCAAGCCGCAGAGGATGGACCGTGGATTCGATGACGGTTTTTAGCGCTGCCTATTGCCGGACTCAGTCCGCCAATCTCTGCCTAGGAAGACGATTCTGAGGTCATACCATATCTTGGTGTCTTCAGAGAATGCGCTACTGCATGCGACTTGGCAGTCATCTTCATAGACTATTGGCAGATATGTGAATTCCTTTCCGTGGGATCCATCCAGGGAGTCCAGAATGCCGCCAAGGTAGTCAGCTTGTCCTCGATTTGTCTCGAAATCAGGAGCGTGCATCACAAAGTCCAGACGGACACCACCACGATAGGGGGCGCGGCCAGCCATTGCCTTGATTGCTGTCTGACGCAGAATCACGAATCGGGCGTAATTCTTGTGCCGAGAGTTTCGAAGGGAGAAATGGAGGTCTTTGTAAGGCGGGAACCCTTCAATCTTCAAGGCTATTTGTTCTCCCGCAGATGGTGCAGGAGCCGATGGAAGCACACCAGGATCGTATGGAAGATACTGGTTCATTCTCTTTGGTAGACACTCCCTGCGGTGCTGCCGCAGTAGCACGAATCATACGGCCCGCTATAACTGAGAGTCAAGGTTGGTCATGTTGGTGGGCACAGCCCTCCCTACGGACCTACCTCAAGCCCAGCGCCTTGAACAGTGCGTCCACTTCGGACGGGCGCATTTCACGCCATTTGCCCTCGGGCAGCCTCTCGATGCTCAGCGGCCCCAGCCGGGTTCGCATGAGGTCGGTGACCTGCAACCCCACCGCATCGCACATGCGGCGGATCTGCCTCTTCCAGCCCTGGTGGATGACTAGCTCCAGGACGGTGGAATCTCCTTCGCGGCCCACCACCTTCACCCGGGCGGGGGAGGTGTGGCCTTCCTCCAGGTCCACCCCCTCGCGCAATCTTTTCAAGATGCCCGGCGCGACCGTGCCCTTCACCCGCGCCACGTAGGTCTTGTCCACCTCGAATCTGGGGTGTGTAAGGCGGTGGGCGACGAAACCGTTGTTGGTTATCAGCAGCAGCCCGCGGCTTTCCAGGTCCAGGCGGCCAACAGGGAAGAATCGCCCCTTCTCCTTGAAGAGGTCGAGGATGGTAGGGCGGCCTTGCGGGTCGTCCGTTGTGGTGAGGTAACCGGGCGGCTTGTTGAGCAGGAAGTAGCGGGGTTCCACCTGCGTATCCAGGCGGATGCCGTCCACCTCCACCGAGTCCACCGCAGGGTCTACCCTGGTTCCCTGGACCGTTATCTTGCTCCCGTTCACGCTAACCCTGCCGGCGGCGATGATCTCCTCGCAGGCGCGCCGGGAACCCAGCCCCGCCGCCGCCAGGACCTTCTGCAGTCGCTCGCCCCTCGCTTCCACTTCTTTCATAGCAAGAACTATATCATCGGGGCGCGAAGCGCGTCTAATGAGAGGTGGGGTCGTGTTTCTTGAAGGTGCTCGTGGGGAGCAGGAAGTGGCTATTCGTGGGCACGGCCCACCGAACGGACTAGTCTCGACAGACCGATACGGTCCTAATCCCTTCCTTCTCAGCCGCTGCCAGTAGCTTCTTGTCAGCGCTCACGAGTGTAGGTCTGCCATGAACAGAGAGCATGCCTTCCTCGATGGCCATGAATTGGATCGCGTCCGCAGCATCTAGCTCAGGATGTCGACCCCTCACGTCTCCGATCTGGACTTCGTAGGTCTTTAGACGTGCCTCTCCGTTCAGTATCTGAAGGTCGACAGGGTGAATGTAATCCATAGTGGTATTCATGAGAAGCTCTTGAACCGCGTCCAAGTAGGCCGTGTCGTCCAGTTTCTTTTCGTGCTGCCACTTCCGCTTCAGGACTCCAAGGGCTTCTGCAATGAGAACCCAGGAAGTCAGAGGCTTGGCATCAGCGCCCCTCATCAGCTTTTTCAGTGTTTTCGAACCAGGCTCATCGAACACGAGTTTGACAAGTGCGCTCGCGTCCAGGAAGTAGTGCTGCAAAGGCGTTTTCATGAGTCCGAGACTGCCAATCATCTGGTTTCAACAACTGGGTGAATCATATGACTCGATCTGACGAAGAGTCAAGGTTGACGCCGTAGGATGGGCACAGCCCACCGGAACAAGCACCTGCCTTGGTGACTTATTAGGGGCCTATATCCATTCCAGTTCCGCATCGGTTAAGGGTCCGGCCACGTTGCCGGTGTTCAGAGTTCCCTTTGGCTCTATCAACATCACCGTACACTGAGTATCACAGATCGGCTTGTGCTCGATGCCTCTTGGAACGACGATCAGTTCTCCTGTCTTTAAGTCAAAGACCTTGTCGCGGAAAGCCAGTTCCATCTCACCTTCGACAACAAAGAACAACTCGTCTGTTTCCGGATGGCTGTGCCAGACAAACTCACGCTTCGCTTTGACCAGTTTCACTTGGTAGTCATTCAATTCCGCAATGAGCTTGTACCTGTGCAGTTCCTTGATCCGGCTGGCCTTTTCTTCGAGATTGACTACGCGTATGTTCATTTGCCCGCTTTCTTTCTAGTCCGTTTCGGTTTGGGAATGGGAAGTTCTTCTGCTGTTATCTTGATCAGACCGCCGATCCATTCCCTATCTTCAAACGTGTCTCCTATCAGGAAATGCTGCTTGGCTCCGGGATACGGTGCAGCTTCAACAATACTGCCTATATATGACCTTCCACCTTCGGTTTGTTTGACGAAGACCTGATTGTCACAGACGAGCGCTACAACTTTGCCAGAGCAGTATATTGCATACTCGCCAAACATCTTTCTGTATGAAATAAGCCCGGCATCTCCCATTTGGTCTGCAATGAATTCGACGAAACTCTCATCAGATGCCATTGTGATCCCCCTCGTGGCGGCGATTCTTGGGGCTAGCATCCGCCATAGTTGCGCGAATCATACGGTTTGGTCCAAGAGGGAGTCAAGGTCAGTGGATGATTACGCAGTGGAAAAGGTGCGACCCGCCGGGCCGCTAGGGAGATCGCTGCTCGTAGTAGCTCACCAGAAGGTTCACGGCCTGAGCCGCCTGGGTGAAGGTCCAGTACGCGGGGACCCCGGCAGCCAGGCACTGCTTCTGCAGCTCCCAGGCCATGATCTCGCCCTCGGCGAAGCCGGCGGTGTGCAGTATGATGGCCACCGGTTTGCCGGCACCCTTGGCGGCTTGCGCCACCGCTTCGATGCCGTCTCTCAGATACTGGATACCCAGCCTGACCCCCAGAAGCATGGGGAACGACACCAGCAGGACATCGACGCCGCTCCAACCGGCCACCACGCTGACGGTCTTGCTGAGCACCGAGGAGTCCACATAGACCTTACCCAGCGTGTCCACCGGGTTGCGCAGCCCGGTGCCTGCCGCCGGGGTGAATCTCCTCAACTCCGCCCTCACCTCGGGTGGAAACCCGGGGACTGTCAGGCCGGCACTCTCGCAGGCGTCGGTCGCAAGCACGTTGGCCCCTCCGCCAATGCCGATGATGCCCACCCTTCTGCCATGCGGCGGATCCAGATACACAAAGGCCTGAATGGTGTCGATCATCTCTTTCAGATCATGGACCTGCATTGCCCCGGCCTGGCCGCAGAGGGTATCCCAAACTTCCCGGCTGCCAGCCAGAGCCCCGGAATGCAGCCTCACCGCGCCTGACCCTGCCGGACTCTTTCCGCCCTTGAGGATAATCACCGGCTTGGCCGTGGCGACCTGTCTCAGTATCCGGGCGAACCGGTCTGGTTGCCTGATACCTTCGATGTAGATACCGATAACCTGAGTGTCATCGTCTTGCCCCATGTACTCCAGGAGATCGGACTCGTTCAGGTCAGCCGCGTTTCCGAAGCTGACTAGCTTGCTGGCGTATATCTGTCGCTGAGCCAAACCCAGGATCATGTCCTGGCCGTTGCCTCCGCTCTGGGAGAGCAGGCCGACGTGGCCGCTTTCCCGGCTGATGCTCCCGACAAGAGACAGGCCTGCTTTGGGGCAGTGTATGCCCAGGCAGTTGGGCCCCAGGACATGCACCCCACCCTGGCGGGCGATCGCCACCACCTCCCTTTCCAGCTTAGCCCCTTCTTCGCCTGTTTCGCTGAACCCGGCAGTGTACATGGAGACCACCTTCACCTTGGCGGCCACGCACTCCTGCATCAACTTGGGTGTGTGTGGCGCTGCGATGGCGCAGACGACGTAGTCCACCGGCTCGGGAATATCGCGGATGCCGGCATATGCCTTCAACCCCAGGATTTCACTGGCGTGGGGGTTGACCGGGTAGATTCTGCCCTGGTAGCCGAAGTCCAGGAGCTGGCGCAGGAAGGTCACGTTGGTGACTGTGTTGGGATTGGTGGTGGCTCCGACAACGGCAACCGACTTGGGCTCGAAGATGTATCCGAGGTCCTGCATTGCTGTCACTATTCTTCCACAAGGCGGAGTGGGAAGCAAGGCAGTTGCCCGATCGCATCGAGTGTGGTGTCCTAAGACTCTCTCCCCTTGATCCCCCACGCTTGGGGGAAGAAGAAAGGAATTGGGGGACACCCCCAAACCCTCGGCAGGGAACGAGTCCCTGCACCTTCTTTGGATTTCGGATTTGGAGCTTGATGACACACAAGGGGTTTCGCCCCTCTGCACGCCCCGACATTGTGTCATTCCCGCGGAAGCGGGAATCCAGGAGCGATTGCCTATCCGTACTTCTTGGGCTGGGCTGAATCCTCGACCCTCTTCTTGATCCTGAGCAGCTCATCTACCAGCGAATCCGGTTCCTTCTTGTCCGGTTCTTCCCAGGGCTTGGCCAGGTTGAAATCCTTGGCAATGATCTTGTAGCAGTTGTACGACTCGCTGGAACCGGCGCTGGCCCCCAAGTGCCAGCATCCTCCCGTGGCATAGAGGTTCTTCACCGGGGTCCGGTGGTTGGCCAGTTCCGGAGTCGGCCTGTTCGCGTCCACCTGCCAGTAGTTGCGGTCGACGCCGGCGGTATTCCCGTCCGGCGCCATGTTCTTCATGCGCAGGTTGTCATAAGGACTGTTGGTGTCGACGCCGATGACGTTGTCCCACGTCATGTTGGGAGCATGCTGCTGCCAGATCCGGATCAGCTCATCGGCATATCGATCCTTCATCTGGAGCCACTCCTTCTCCGTGTGTCGGTCTGCCCGTGGTGCCATCTGCTCGCTCTGAACGATGTGCTTCCCCGGAGGAGCGTAGGTGGGATCTGCCAGGCTGTTGCAGCCGATGGCGGGCACATAATCGTCGAAGGGCGGCCACAGGCCCATTTTGAGGTTCAGGCACTGCCGGGCAATGCGGTCGGTGCTGGCGTCAGGCGCCATGCCCAGCCACGCACACTCGTGGATGTCGGGGTTGAAAGCCTCCGCCTTGTAGCCGGGGGCCTCGTGGACGGCGAAGGTGTAATTCATCACACAGCCGAACTTCTGCTCCAGGAGCTCTATCCGCTTTGTCAGCGTGGGGTCGATGTACTCGCGGCCAACCAGGTCGAAACACAGTTGACGTGGTGTCAGGCCGGCGCTGATCACCATCTTATTGGCCCTGATCTGGCTGCCGTTGGTGAGACGGATGCCCTTGGCGGTAACGTTCTCGATGATGACTTTGTCCACCTCGGAATGGGTGTAGAACTTGCAGCCCATGTGCACCAGCAGTTGATGCGCCGCGTGGGCTATCATGTGCGTACCGCCCGGGGTGTACCCCATCAAGGGCAGGTAAGAGGCGAAGCCCATGGCCGAGACCCCCCAGCCGGGTTCGTTGATGTCGTTCACCGACGTGACAGCGAACCTCAGTATGAGGGACTGCATCTCAGGACTTTCGAACCATTCTTCGATCATGCGCTTGCTGCTGGCGGTCAGCACCAGCGAATCAGGGGCGAATCCGGCATCCACCAGCTTGGGGTATAACTCCATCTGTCTGTTGAAGATCGCAGGGTCAGTTCTGAACTCCGCCGGGTTGAACATCAAGTCCGCCTGGGCTCTCCAGAATTCCCAGCTGCGCTCCAGAGCCGCCAACTTCCGCCATCTGTCGGCATCCTTTTGGGAGAACCGGGCGATCTGTTGGGCACTGCGCTCCTGCAGGGGATCATGCTTGAGGCTGTAGATGGAAAGGGCAGTTTCGTTGTTCCGGAACACAAAACCGGCACTGCAGGTAGCCTGATCCCATCGGCAGCCGTAATCCCAGAACTCAGGGAAATCGCGCCACACCGGCAGGTAGTACACTGCCAGAATCATGTGGGCATGGGTGTTGCCGCGGAACCCCGGGGCGGCGCTCTCTTCGGTGGCCAGACCGCCACCGACCTCATGCCTCCTCTCAAATACGCCGACGGTCATGCCGCCGTATTTCATCAGGTACATTGCCAGCAGCAGGCCCTTGTTGCCTCCACCGATAATCACTGCATCGAACGCGAGATCAGCCATCGTACCTCCTTCACCAAGACATCATTGGACCTTCATGGGCAGCGGATGCTGGCAGAGCCGTGGTTCTATCGAATCTCCCTCCTACTAGTCCCAGGGCTGCTCCGTGGCTACATGACGCGGAGTACTGACTGAGTGTATCTCGTTGTCCAGAAGCTCTCTAGTGGAGTTCTACAGTGATCCACACTATATCGATGAGTAATGAGTAAAGCATTAGGAGTATGTGATAAAGAAGTGAGTAATAAGGACCGCCTCGTAAGTCCGGCCTCACAAGTGGTACAATCGGGGTGGCTGCCAGGTTATTCTCCGGGATGATCGATCCGGACGAGGATGAATTATGAAGAAGATGACTTGCTACGGCTGCAAAGGCAAGGGGCACGTATCAGGTGAGGTGTGCCACATATGCGGCGGCTTGGGGAACATCCCGGCACCCGTTGAACCGACTCCCCCCGAGATAGAAGAGAAACCGGAGGAGGAGTAGGGAGAGTGTCTCAGAAGGGGCGTGGGATACTTCCCTGCCGGGGGTTTGGGGGTATCCTGGGAGCATCGCAATGTGCCCCTACAGGCCTGTCCCGTGACGGTGTCCGCCTGAGGCGGACCGGGGGTTTGGTCGTAGACTCGCCTCAGGATGAGGGGTGTCCCCCAACTCCTCAACCTCCCCCGAAATCGAAGATCCGCCTCAAGAGGAGTGGGGGACCAAGAGGGTTGATGTATTGTCATGGGACGGCATGGTAGGCAGGCATCCAATAGACAAGACAGCTTTGCAGGGGATCGATTGGTATGGGAGTTTGGGCATGTCTTGACAGAGCGGCAAGAAGCCCCACCTAGGTGACAGGAATGCGGAAGAACGGCGGTAGCAGACTAGCCGAGCTGAGAGAGCGATATCCCAAGAAGTTCGCCCCGGAAGAGGAGATCTTCAGTCACATTCATCGAGGCGGGAGACTCTTCATAGGTACAGGCTGCGGACAGCCTCAATACCTCATCCGGGCCCTCATGAAGTATGTTGAATCCCACCCCATGGCATTCTTCGATGTCGAGGTGATCCATCTGTGGACCATCGGGACCGCCCCCTACACCGACAAGAGATTCGAGCGCAACTTCCGGCATACGTCCTTCTTTGTCGGAGACAGCACCAGGGAAGCTGTCAACGCTGGCCTGGCTGACTACACCCCCATCGTCTTGTCGCAAATCCCGGACCTGCTGCGCCGGGGATTGCTTCCGGTTGATGTGGCGATGATTCAGACTTCGACTCCTGATGAGCACGGGCACGTCAGCCTGGGCATAAACGTTGACATAACCAGGGCAGCCATGGAGTGCGCCACAACGGTCATAGCCCAGGTCAACGAGAACATGCCACGTGTCCATGGTGACAGCTTCCTGAACGTAGAAGACCTGGATTTCATCGTGCCGTACGACGAGCCTCTGCTGCAAATCAGGCCGCGGGCCACCGACGAGGTCGCCCAGAGGATCGGCAAGTACGTGGCACATCTGGTCCACGACGGCGATACCATTCAGGTGGGATTTGGCAGAATTCCAGACGCTGTGACAGACTGCTTGGCCGACAAGAAAGACCTCGGCGTACATTCGGAAATATTGACAGATGGCATTGTCCGATTGATGAAGAAAGGGGCCGTGAACAATGCGAAGAAAACCCTGAATCGCGGGAAGACGATAGCCAGCTTCTGCATGGGCAGCAGGGAAACGTATGAGTACCTCAATGATAATCCCAAAATCGAGCTCAGAACTATCGACTACACGGACAACCCCCTGATAGTGGCGCGGCACGAGAACATTGCCGCCATCAACAGCGCTCTGCAAGTGGACCTCACCGGCCAGGCGACCGCCGAGTCCATTGGAAGGACATTCTACGCCGGCGTCGGCGGCCAGGCCGATTTTGCCAGGGGTGCGATGCTGGCCTCGGGGGGGAGAACGATTGTCACCCTCCATTCCACCACCCAGCACGACAGAATATCCAGGATCGTGCCCTTTCTGAGTGAAGGAGCCGGGGTCACCCTGTGCCGGGGGGACATCCACTATGTTGTTACCGAGCATGGGACGGCCTATCTTCACGGCCAGAGTGTCAGACACAGAGCGATGCAGCTGATATCCATAGCCCATCCCAAGTTCCGGAGCTGGCTCATTGAGGAAGCCAGGAAATTGAACCTTATATACAAGGACCAGGCCTTTGTCGATGGCAAAGCCGGAGAGTATCCGGAGGAACTGGAGACGCAGCGAGTCACTTCCAGCGGGGTTGAAGTCCTGATCAGACCCATCAGGATCAGCGACGAACCGCTGCTCAAGGACTTCTGGTACGAGCTCTCAGACAGAAGCATGTATCTTAGCTTTGCCTCGGCCAGAAAGGACATGTCTCACGAGCGTCTCCAGGAGATGGTGGCCATTGACTACACCGAGCAGATGGCGCTTCTGGCCGTGACGCCACAGGATGAAAAGCCGAAAGTCGTTGGGGTGGCGCGGTATTTCCTGAACCCTGATATACGCACTGCCGAGGTAACCATCGTGGTCAGGGACGACTATCAGAACAAAGGAGTAGGCAGAGAATTGCTTACCTATCTGACCTATCTGGCCAAGAAGAACGGCCTGGTGGGTTTCACCGCAGAGGTTCTCGTCGCCAATGCCGCCATGCTGCGGCTGTTCAAGAGAATGGGCTTTGACATAGAAACAGTCAGTGAAGACGGCGTAGTCTATGAATTGAAGCTGGCGTTTCGGTAGGTTTGGACGACGGGGACTTCATCACATCCTGGGCCGGTACATCCGGACTCGGAATTGGCTCTCGCACCATCGATCGGTCATTGGCAGCGGCAGTGGCATTGAAGCTACCGCTTCCCCCGAGGTGACCCAGCACTCCAGAGTTGTCCAACTGCCATCTCACTTCTGGGCTGAGGCTGCCGTATGGTTGCGGAGTGCAGCGTCACGCCGCCGGGCATCGCAGGAACGCGTTCATGGGCTATCATGAGAGCCGATTCCCCGTTCCTGGCGTATGCGAATTTGGATGGCGCTGGTTTGAGAAGCGGCAATCGTAATGGTTTTGTAATAGCGCCAGGCGCATGTGAGACACAAATGTGATCTGATCTATCTAGAATGGCGGAAGATGTCGGTCTAGAGCCCGGCCCATATGACAGGTTGCATTGCGCTGCTCGTGTTCTTATCTTTGAAGGCCCCGATGTCCGGGATTGCCGCGGCGAGTGCCGCAGTGACGGGACCTCGGATTTGACACCAGGGATTAGATGACGGGACCTCGCTGGATCAGGCCAGCCGAGAGGAAGGGGAGGAAAGACAACATGCAACAGAGATCAAGGAAGAAATTCAGGTTCACTGTGACATGGAAACTGGCGATCTTCGTCTTCATCGCCCTGACTTTAGTTGTGTCTACAAATGACTTGCTGTCCCTAGCAGGTCTTGACAGCAAGTACACCCAGCTTGCACTTTCCGGTCTGACTGCTGTCGCTATCCTGATTCTGTTCATCATCGTCGTTCGTATAGTCATTGTCAGGCCCCTGCAGTCAATTACCGAAACATGGGCGGCTTTGGCCGAGGGCGATTCAGATCGCACATTCACGGTCAGATCGCACGATGAGGTGGGGGCAGTAGCCCGTTCATGCCGCATGGTTGCAGCCCGCATGAAGGAATTGATTGACATCTCTGAACGGATAGCGGCGGGTGATCTAACGGTGGAAGTCAAGCCGACTTCAGACAAAGATACTCTCCTTATGGCATTCGCAAAGATGGCGGATAATCAGCGCAACCTTATCGCCAAAGTGAAGGCGAGCGCGATGAGTGTCGCCGAAGCCAGCAAGCAGCTATCGAATGCTTCCGAGGAGACAGCGCGGGCAACGCAGCAGATAGCGGGCACGATACAGCAGATAGCCAGGGGTGCCGCAGAGCAATCGACGTCGTTGCAGCAGACATCAACCGGTATGGAGCAGTTGTCAAACGCCATTGACCAGATAGCCAAAGGGTCGCAGCAGCAGGCCAGGGACGTGGGTGAGGCCAGTGCTACAGTCAAGAAGGTCTCGATGGCCATAGCCAAAGTATCGACCAACGCCAAGGCCGGAGATGAGGAGTGGGGAAGCACGGCGGCTTCTGCTGCCGAGGGTGCCCGGAAGGCGCATGAGACAGTGGAGGGGATGAACAAGATCAAGAAAGCGATGGAATCGGTGTCGGTCAAGGTTTCGGACCTGGGTGGAAGGTCTGAAGAGATAGGTAAGATAGTAGCCACAATAGATGACATTGCAGCCCAGACCAATCTGCTGGCCTTGAATGCGGCTATTGAAGCGGCCAGGGCGGGGGAGCAGGGACGGGGGTTTGCCGTGGTGGCGGATGAGGTTCGGAAACTGGCTGAAAGGTCGTCGGGAGCTACCAAGGAGATCGCAGGGTTGGTGGGTGGAATACAAACCCGTGTAAGAGAAGCGGTGGGCGCGATGCATGAGGGCGGCAAGGACATAGAGATGGGTTACAAGCTGGCCGCCGATGCTGGCGTAGCGCTGGATGACATACTGGGGAGATCGGAGAGAGTAGGCAGGCAGGTAGAACAGATATCCAGAGCCGCGCGGGAACTGCAGGAACTGAGCAGCGGTATGGTAGAAGCGATAGACCGCATCAACCGGATAGTGGAGCAGAATGCGGCGGCGACTGAAGAGATGATGGCGAGTTCGGGAGCAGTGTCGAAGGCTGTGGAGAGTACCGCAGGCGTGGCAGAGGAGAACAGTGCGGCCTCTGAAGAGGTATCGGCGTCGGTGGAGGAGATGTCTGCCCAGGTGGAGGAGGTGCTCGCTGCCGCCCAGTCATTGACGGACACGGCCGACGAGCTGGAGAGGTCCATGGCGATCTTCAAAACGGACGGAGGCGCAGCTACCGATAAGGCTGCGATTGGGAGAGTGAGACAGCCAAGGTAAGCCCTTGGCTTGAATGACAACAACTACGGAATCTACCGGCCAGACTGCCGCAGAGAGTTCAGGCCCAGTGCCAAGTGCAGCCGTTGGATGAGGGCTCAGGCTGCAACCATCTGTTCTGCAATAGCCTGCTGATCTCGTGACCGGCCACCTCAAGCGGGGCATTCAACTTCTCGGCCACCACTTCAATCAGCTTGGTTTGGGCTTGTTGCGGCATTGCTGTCCCTCTCACTTTCCCCAGTTTCTCAATGGCGTCTTGCTGCAGAAGCGTCCAAACGAAGCCGCCGGTCTGCTTGTTCTGCAGACGATCAATACTGTCTGCGTCGCCGGCCGCGGCGTTTCTACGGATGGTGTCCCAAGCCATGGCAATGCCCTCGTCGTAGCGAGCCACTACCTCTCTAACCCCGGCGATACCACCTTCCGAAGCCTCTGTGATCGGTTCGTTGGCATTGTAACGGCTCCAGTCCTTGGTCAAGAAACGAATCCCCAGCTTTTCGGCTTGCTCGAAGAGCTCCGTCCCGGGGAATGGCGAAAGATAGTGAAATCCGTACTGGGTGCCCCAGCGCTCTGCCAATTCCATGGCCAGAGCCAGCGTCTCGCGAGATCTCTCAGGAGTCTCTCCAGGCAGCCCCAGGATGAAAGAGGCAAAGCTGCCGATGCCAGCCTCCGTGGTCATCCTCACCCCGTTTCTGACCTTCTCCGGTGTGATCCCCTTCTTGATGTTCTTGAGGACTTCCTGGTTGCCGGACTCCACGCCGAACAACAGGCAGGTGCAGCCGGCCTCACGCATGAGATCCAGGAGCTCGGGCGTGAGTGTGTCCACACGGGAGAAAATGCTCCATTTGACGGGCAGGTGGCGGCGGATCAACTCGCGGCACAACTCCGTGGCATGAGGATGATTGAGCGTGAAGGTGTCGTCCACCACGCTAATCTGGCTGAATCCGTATTCCCGGTGTATAGCCTCGATCTCGTCGACCACCAGAGTAGGCTGTCGGAAGCGCACTTTTCGCCCATACATCCGGGGAGTGGTGCAAAAGATACAGCCATAAGGACAGCCGCGGCTGCTGACGACGGAGCAAGCTGCCCCTAGCGCGTGGTACTTCGATAGCGGCAGAAGGTGGCGAGCGGGGAGTGGCAACTCATCCAGATTGCCAATGAGCGGGCGGGGAGCAGTCTTGGTCACCTTGCCATTTCGGTTGATGAATAAGCCAGCCACCTTTCCCAAATCGGCGCCTCTGTCCAACGCCGATGCCAGTTCAACAACGGTCACATCGCCTTCGCCAGCAACCACGATATCGATCCAAGGAGCTCGATGAAAGGTGTCCTCGGCGGCGAAGCTGACGTGCGGACCGCCGATTACGGTAGTGATTCCCGGGTCGAATTCTTTGCAGACTCTGAGAATCTTGGCTGCTCCTGGAAAGGTCATGGTGACACAGGTGGTTCCTACTATCTGCGGCTGATACTGTTGCAGCTTGCGCCGGATCTTGGCTGGGGACGCCTTTGAAGTGAGCAAGTCCAGTATCTCTACCTCAAATCCGTGGGCCAAGAGACTGCCGGACAGGTAGCTCAATGAGAGGGGAGGAAGGGGATATTCCTCCAAAGCGTAGGGCGGGACAACTAGCAGTATACGCACTGTTTTGGCTTCAGCTGGTATTATAGGCTCTTCGACCGGGCGGATTCAAGGAACCAGCGCAGCAGGCGAACCGCCGGATGCCGTGGCCCCCATCATCCCAGGACTGCGGTCATGCCCCCGTCGATGATGAGATTGGCTCCGGTGACGTAGCTGGAAGCGTCTGAGGCTAGATATATCACGCCACCGACGATATCCTCCTGCTTACCTGTTCGTTGCAGGGGCACGCGCGACAGCCTCTCCTTCAGGGTGGGGAACTGCTCCAGAGCCTCAGGCATCCCGGGGTTCTCAATGTATCCGGGGGAGATGCAATTGACCCGGATGTGGTGGGGGGCCCATTCTACGGCCAGGCTGCGGGTCAGGTTTATGACGCCGGCTTTGGCCGCCGCGTAGGCGGCACAGGTAGCCGCGGAGCGCACCCCTTCGGTCGAGGATATGTTGATGATGCTGCCTTTGCCTTGCTTGATCATGGCCGGGGCCACGGCTTTGCTGACCAGAAACGGTGTCTTCAGGTTCTCTCTGACCAGGGCGTCCCAGCCTCCCTCACTGAGTTGGAGAGTGGGAGTGAAGAAGGAAGCGCCGGCGTTATTGACCAGGATGTCAATCCAGCCGAACTCCTTCATCGCGGCGTCCACTACGTTGTATATCTGATCGCTGACCCGGACGTCGGTGGATATAGCCAGGGCTCTCCGGCCCAGCGCCCGTATTTCCGACGCGGTCTTCTCAATGTCGGCGGCAGTTCTGGCCAGGACCACGACATCGGCGCCAGCCTGGGCCAACCCCAAAGCTATGGCCTTGCCGATGCCTCTGCCGGAACCGGTGACGATGGCAACTCTCTTGGTCAGATCGAACATCGAACCCATTTGAGTACCTCCTTGGATGCGCCTGATCGCCTCTACAGGACCTTGCCAGGAGCCAGACATAGGATCGCTCTCGATTCCAAATCTCTCCTGGGACACTGCTGGAGACCGGTGGCACCTATTCTATAGATCGATTGCTGAAGACGCAATCATTGTCACCAAACGAAATTTCTTTGATAAATGCCTGATGCGGTGTTACCATCTATCGAGATGGGGTGAAGGCCAGGTACAGGGATCAAGATTCGCTCCAGTCAACATGCTGACCTTAGTTGTTGCAGATGCTCTCTGACAGGAGTTGGCACCACCTAATGCAGTACGCTCCGGGTTGAGTTTCCTTCAGAAGGCGGGACTACTACGCAGTAGCCTGCCTTCACTATTAATATTGGGGAGGAATGGCTGATGATCAAGCATCTCGTACCCGAAAAATGGGATTTGGAAGTTGACTTGGTGGCAGTTGGCTCCAGCGCCGGCGGACTCGTCGCCGCCATCATGGCGTGCGATCTCGGTCTGAGCGCTGTGGTTCTCGAGAAGAGCGACGTGATTGGTGGGGCCACGGCTTTCTCCGGCGGGGCCACCTGGATTCCCCTGAACCATCACATGGCTGAGGTGGGCTGCAAGGATACCCGTGACGGCGTTCTGCAATATGTGCGTGGCCTAAGCATGGGGCATCACGATGAGGCCCTGCTGGCGGCCTATGTAGACAATGGCGCCGTGATGTTGAAGTACCTGGAAGAGCACACGCCTATGAGGATGTGCTGCGAGGATGATGGCAGCGGCACCGAGTATCTGGCCGACATGCCCGGAGGAGTGCCCTTGGGCCGCAAGGTGTGGCCCGACCAGAAAGTGGTTCCCGGCATCATGGAGGCCGCGGAGAAGAAGTATCCCCTGGTGGGCAAGGTGGCCAAAGATCCGGTCAAGTATCTCATAGGGCCGCGTGCGCCGTGGGTCATGGGCCGGGGTCTGATTGGGCCGCTGGTGGTGGGATGTGTGGAGAGGGGGGTTGACATAATCATGGAGTGTGCCGGCAAGCAGTTGATCGTGGACAACGGACGGGTGGTCGGCATAAGGGCCGTGCGGAGCGGGCGGGATTTCCTGGTGAAGGCGAACAGGGGAGTGCTCTTGGCCACGGGCGGCTTTGAGTGGAACGAGGAAATGAACAAGAGGTTCATCTACTCACCCCCTCTTCATGCTTATACCTGCCCTACCAACGAAGGTGACGGTCATATCATGGGGATGGAGGTGGGGGCGGCGGTGGCACTCATGGATCACAGCATATTCCAGCCCGGACTCAGTATGCCCACCGACGTTGTGGGACAGAACAAGCGTCTCTGCCGACCGTTCGTCTACGGCTATCCCGGCATGATCATGGTTAACCGCCACGGGCAGCGCTGCTGCAACGAATGCTTCTATCCCGACATGGGAAAGGCCTTCTTGGAGTACGACAGGATCACCGGCAAGTTCAAGAATGTGCCCATCTTCTTTGTCTGTGACCAGTCGTTCCGGGATATATTCCCCATCATGACGCTCAAACGCGGCGGAACCGAAGTGAACGAGTGGTCGAAGAAGGGGGACACGGTGAGAGCGCTGGCTGAGGCCATTGGAGTGCCTGGCAACGGCCTGGAAGAGGCGATCAACAGGTTCAATCATTTCGCCAAGGAGGGCAAGGACCCGGATTTCCATCGCGGCGAGAGCACCTTCGACCGCCGCTGGGGCGAGGCTGTCTTCCCCGGCCGCGGTGCAAAGGCGGTCCTGGGTCCGCTGGAGAAGCCGCCGTTCTATGCCATAGAGTTGTCTCTTACTACTGCCGGGAACCTGGGTGGCCTGGTGACCAACGCCAGCGCGCAGGTGATCGACGTCCATGGGGATGTCATACCGGGACTGTATGGCACCAGCAACGCTACGGCGATGTTGATACTGGGCCACCACTATGACAGCGGGTCGGCACAGGGGAAGAGCATGGTCTTTGGCTACCTGGCGGCGAAGCATATGGCCGTAACTCACGCAAAGCACAAATAGGGGCGCATTGCCCTGGAAGCTGTGTGAAGAAGAGGAGATGCAGGGGGGTACCTCCTGCCGTGGGTTTGGTCGTAGACTCGCCTCAGGATGAGGGGTGTCCCCCAATCTCCATACTCTCCCCCCAAGATCGAAGATCCGCCTCAGGAGGAGTGGGGGCCAGGGGGTTGAGAGAGCGCTGTGAGTCAGCCTCATGAAGGGAGTAGCATGGCCACTATGGAAGAACTGGAAGCCGAGTTGAAGCGGGTAGAGCGCGAGCTTCAGATGTTGAAGGACGTTGAGGCTATCAAGCAGTTGAAAGGGAAGTACTTCCGCTGCCTCGACTGCAAGCTATGGGATGAGCTGGCCGAGTGCTTCACAGAGGACGCCACTACCAGCTACTCGGGAGGCAAATACAGCTTCAAGGGCAGGGATGCTATCATGAAGTTCTTCCGGGATAACATGCCTGCTTCCATGGTCAGCATGCACCAGGGCCACCACCCTGAGATTGAGATCACCGGTGAGACCACTGCCAAGGCTATCTGGGGCTTTGAGGACTACCTGATCATCAAGCAAGCCAACATGGGCTTGCGGGGCGCGGCTTTCTACCGCGACGAGTACGTCAAGATCAAAGGCCGGTGGAAGATCAAGCACACCGGCTACAGCCGCATCTTTGAAGAGGTGTGGGACCGGGGAGAGACCAAGAGCTGCAAGATCACCGCCAACATGCATGAACCATGCTCGGAGTGAAGCCAGTGTCAACAGAGGTGCAGCCGAAGCTCCTGCTGGGAGTCCGATGGCATACCTCGGCCCCATTTCTTGTTCTCCCCCAAGAGTGGGGGACAGGGGGTTGATGAGACCCAGCCAGGTGTCTCCTGGATTCCGATAGAGTCCTGAGAAGGAGGAAGTGAACCATGACAACGGATGAAGCCTACGTCAAACTGGCGGAGCGAGGCGGACACGCTGATTCCAAGCTGCTGCACAGAATACTGGAGAAAGCCATGACGCCCGAAGAGGCTCGTTTTCTACTGGAACTGCCGGCCTCCAATGCTGATCTGGCAGCCAAGTTCAAGATGACGGAGAGCGCAGTCGAGGAGAAGGTCTATGGGCTGGCGCGCAGGGGCTTGGTGGTGACGTCCCGGAAGGGCATACGCTTTCCGCGGGACCTGGGGACCCTCCACGACAACATCCTGGCCAGCGCGCCGGAACTCATCCCGACTGGAATCGGCGAGCTCTGGATGGAGTTCTATGAGTCGGGATGGTGGAAGGAGATCGTAGGCGGTCTGACTATGCTGCCTACTCCGGCTCTCAGGGTGATCCTGCCGCTCAAGGCGGTGCCTCCAGGCATCAAACTGCTTCCGTGCGAGAGCGCGGAGGAAATAATCAGGGCACACAAGGACCTCATCAGCATCCGCCGCTGCTGCTGCCGGGTGGGGGCGCAGTCGGTGGCCGGTGCCGGATGCAAGCACCCCATATTTACCTGCACCCAGTTTGGGCGCCGCGCGGAATACGATCTGTATCGGGGCAGCGGCAAGAAGGTCTCGGTGGACGAGGCCATCGCCATTCACCACGAAGCCACCGGGGCCGGCCTGACGCCCACGGTGACCAACATCTCGGTGATGGAAGGCCTGGAATTCATCTGCTACTGCTGCGGCGATGCTTGTCTGGTGCTGAACCCCATCTTGCGGGCCGACAAGGTGGCCGCGGCCCTTTCGCCCAGCCGTTTTCTGCCAAAGGTCGATAACAAGCTGTGCAACGGCTGCGGGGACTGTGTGCCGGCGTGCTGCTACGGCGCTGTCGAGATGAGGGCCGTTACTGGGTCCAAGACACCTGTTGCTGTCATCATCAAGGAGAAGTGTGTCGGCTGCGGCATCTGCGTCCTGAAGTGCCCGCCCAAGGCCATTGTCATGGAACTGGTGAGGCCTCCGGAGTTCATTCCGACGAGCATCACCGGCCCCTCGTCCATCGTGCACGGATAGGGTTCCTCGGGGAAACTGTAGGGTCACGGCGCGCCGTGCCCCTGCTCATGGATGAGAACGTGATGCGCAGCGACGCCGCACGGATTCTCTTGAGGACCCCTCTTTCAACCCCCTTGATCCCCCAATCTTGGGGGTAAAAGAGAAACGCGGAGGGGCGAAGCCCCTCTGCACGCTCCTACGGTAAGAAGACACATCGACGCGCCGGCGTCCTAGGTCTCACGCCTGCACCGCCGGACGACATCCAGGAGACCATCTCGCGCCGCATCCGTGCCGATCCCGCCGTTATCGAGCGATCTGACTATCTCGGTTACCTGCGCTTCGATGCCCAGACCGGTGAGCCAACTCTCGTCTCCGACTCTGACTGGGGGATCGATGAAGATCCCGATCCCCCAGCCTCTTTTCAGTGCATCCGACAGTTCCCTGGCTGGCTGGTTGATGACCATTCGTTCCCTCTCGCTCAACGCCTCGTTCTCCAGAATCCTCTCACAGAAATAGAGGCGGCACTTGGCGGGCCGATACTCGAAGATGGGGCAAGAGCCAAACTGCTCAGAGTAGAACTCGCACTTGATTCTGCGGCAGCATTCACCCCCGCATTCACGACACACCGTGGTGGCGTGCCGGCTCAGCATGCGTGTGGCCTCAGAGGCCTGGGCGCCGAAAGCGGCGTCGAACTCGCTATCCGTGAGAAAGACTCGTACCTTGGGATTCTCTGAATTCATGAGTAATGAGACCAGGACTGCGCGGGAATCTCGAACGAAGGCCTGACTGCCCAGTCCGCTCTGCTTGCCGGCAGCTATATTTGTCGCCCGATATCGTATCCGGTAGCGATGGCGGCCATGATGGTGCCCTGCCCCTCGCTTGCGACTCCTGTGGCGTCGCCGACCAGGTGGAACTCGATGCCTTTCTTCTCCGCCACCTCGGCTAGGAAGATGTTCGGTCGCCTCTCATTGGCCAGAACGATCGTGTCTATGCCAGGCAGTCTCTCGCGTTTGCCGCCGCAGACCATCCACACATCGTCGGTGGGTTGGATGTCGACTCTCTCGACGTTCTTGTACCGTTTGACCCCTTTGTCGATCAGCCTCCCCGTCAGGAAACGTCTGTCGGCATTGGCCAGCTTCTCTCCGAAGTGAGCCGCCCTTTCGACCACGGTAGCCGCCTTGCCCTTTTCGGCGAGATGGTCGGCGACCTGAAGTCCAATCTGATCTCCTCCCACAACGAGAACGGTGTTTCCTGTCAGCCGTTCGTCTTCTATCAGTTCATCGACCATGAAGACCTCAATGTCCCTGATGTGGCTCAGCCCGTCGACGAATCCCAGAGGGACCTCGGGCAAACTGCCAGTGGCAATCACTAACACGTCCGGTTTGATCCGGTCCAGCAGTTCGGTGTCCACAGTAACGTTCAGCCGGATCTCCACACCAAGCTTGTGGAGCTGCCTTTCGTACCAGGGGATGATGTTTCCGATCTCTGATCGCTTGGGCATCATGGCAGCCAGCTTCATCTGCCCGCCTATCCATCCCCGGCTCTCGCATAGTGTGACCTTGTGTCCGGCGAACGCCGCCCTTCTGGCGGCTTCCAGGCCGGCAGGCCCGGCCCCGGCGACGAGAACTCTCCTGGCGGCAGCCTTCTTCTCGCCTTCCACTTCCCGAATCAGGTACTCACGACCGAGGCGCGGGTTTACGGTGCAAGTGGCTTCTCCGTGCCGCAGGATCCCTTCGATGCAGCCGAGGCAGTCGGCCAGGCACAACCTGATATCGGCCATGTCTCCGTTGCGAGCCTTCTCCACCATCTCCGGGTCGGCGATCTGCGCCCTGGCCATGACCACCAGGTCGGCCTTCTTCTGGGCGATCAGCCTGTCAGCCATGACCGGGTCCTTTATTCTGCCCACGATGCCGACCGGAATGGAGACGTGTTTCTTAATCTCCTCGCTGAAATGAGAGAAGACGCCCTGGTCCTGGTACATGGGCATCACCGAGTAGTGCAGCGTGCCCATGGTGCTGGCGCCGGCTGTTATGCTGACATAATCAATGGTCTCTCTCTCCAGAATCGGGGCCAAATGGCACAACTCAGAAAGGTTCCAGCCCCCCTGGCCTATGAAGTCGTCTCCGTTCACCCGCACGCCGATGGGCAGCTTGGGGCCGATCCTTCGCCTGATGGCTCTTATGACCTCGATGAGGAACCGGATCCGGTTCTCGAAGCTGCCGCCGTATTCGTCGGTCCTTCTGCTGTAGAAGGGCGTGAGAAACGTGTTGATCAGGTAGCCGTGTCCTCCGTGAATCTCCACGAAGTCAAAGCCCACCTTCACGCAGCGCTCGGCGGCGACAGCGAAGGCCTGTACGTATTCTCTCAGGTCGGCTTTCGTGGCTTCCCTGATGGGGAGGCCCATGCCGGTCAGTTCCGGGATGGTGGAGGGGCACACGGATTCCTGGGGCAAGTGGGCCAGGCCGGCGTGGTTCAACTGCGCTCCGAACTTGATGTCGTACTGATGTACGGCCTTCACCATGCGCTCGAGGCTGGGCAGGACCCTTTCCTCCCACAGAGGCACCATCTTGATGGTGTTCGGGTCGGCTGTGCCCAAGGGGTGCACCGGATTGGCGCCGGTAACGATCATGCCCGGTCGACTTCGGGCTCTCTCCACCAGGTATTCAATCAACTGGTCGGTGACGCAGCCGTCATCGTCGATGCCAAAGCCGGGGTCCATGCCGGACATAACGATCCGGTTCTGCACTTCCATGAAGCCTATCTTCAAGGGCTGGAAGAGGTATCTCAGCTTTTCCAAAGCCGCGCTCCCTATTCGTGGTCGATCACGTAGTTCTTGAGCGTGCCGATGTTCTCAATCTTGATCTCGACGACATCGCCGGGGTTCATCTTCCCGATTCCTGAGGGAGTTCCGGTGGCGATGACGTCGCCCGGCAGCAGAGTCATGATGCCGGAAACGAAGCTGATGACATCAGCGATGCCGAAGATGAGGTCGCTGGTGCGCGCTGACTGCCGCACTTCGCCATTGAGATATGATTCCACCTGAAGGTCATCCGGGTCAACCTCGGTCTCGATCCAGGGGCCGATGGGTGCGAAAGTGTCGAAGCCTTTGCATCTCGTCCACTGGCCGTCCGACTTCTGGGCGTAGCGCTCAGACACGTCGTTGAAGCAGGTGTAGCCCAGCACACAGGCCTTGGCTTGCTCCTTCGATATCTCCTTGGTGCGCCGGCCAATGACTATGCCGAGTTCCGCTTCGTAGTCGACCCTGCGCTTCTCCAGGCGGGGCAGCACTATCTTGTCCTCGGGCCCGATGACTGCCGTAGGCGGCTTGAGGAAGATGAGAGGCACGGGGGGCATGGGTAGCCCGATCTCTATGGCGTGGCTGCGGTAGTTCACGCCGAGACAAACGAGTTTCGATGGTGTACAGGGGGCGAGGAGCTTCACTTCATCCAGTCTGCACTTATTGCCATCGTATTTGGGCTGAAGGGGGGCACTGTTTCGTTGGGCGAAGGGGCTGGTCTGGAGGCTGCGGACGAATCTGCCGTCCAGAACTCCGTACTTTGGTCTGCCGCCGGCGGTGAATCGAACGATCTGCAAGGCTGCCTCCTAAGTCAATCCTAATTATAGCGGCATTCATTCATTTGATCTAACAGAGAATCCTCGGTAGGCTGCAAAGGAGGAGGGCGGGAACCTTCAAGGCTCTCGCCCTCTGCGTCTCAACGATCGCCCGGATCAGGCGGATGGTCTCTGGTCCAGGGTGGCCTCGGTGGTCAAGGTCGTCTGGCCGCGCTTGAAGGTGATCACCACCTTGTCACCCGGACCATGGCTCTGGATAGCAGAGTTCAGCTCCTCACTGGTCCCTATGTCGGTATCGCC
>Ga0315291_10001893_pt1 | contig 27699 bp, 23 predicted proteins | sample YL17G12_20_MG_FD_203070 | JGI IMG/M metagenome (GOLD analysis project Ga0315291, IMG submission 203070) | Sediment microbial communities from Yellowstone Lake, YNP, Wyoming, USA - YL17G12_20 | ecosystem: Environmental > Aquatic > Freshwater > Lake > Sediment | place: USA: Wyoming | collected...
ATGGGGACCGAGCCTATTTTGAGGAGAGGAGGACCCTCTTAGAGACGCGTCTCAATGAGTTGACCGAAAGAGCAGACCACTATTTCGACTCAGGAAAAAACTAGCCAAAAATATTTGAAATTTCCCCAATAATCCCCTCCCCCTTCAATGGGGGAGGGTGCGGGTGGGGGTGGGCGAAATAGAGACCGTTTAGTCCCCCCTCCCCTTCATCCCCTCCCAGCTAGGGGAGGGGGAATTTTTTGAAGAGATTTCAGAGAAAGTTAGAGGCAAATTCTCAGACCTTATTGTGTAAGTATTTAATATCGAAACCCGTATCATGTGGAAATGCCTTTTCAACGAGAAGGGTGAAACGATCAATCGTTGGCAGGTCAGATAGGATTTATGACATGAAGATTTTCAGATTCAGCGGCCTTGAGCAAATTTAGATCGGAGGCAACGAATTTCACATCCTCCCGGGCAGTATGTTTTAACCACAACGCCGACGAAAGATGGACAGTGTCTGCACCCTTCAGTGGATATTTTTCAATCAATACCTTGATGGCCGGGAAAAGGTCATCATGGAATTCGATGATGAAAAAGTGTTTCCAGTCGCTTTCGAATTGGTCAATAACCGAGCGAAGGGGTTTCTGGACCAACTCGCCCGCACGGTGCTTCCTCATGAAAGCCGAAAGGATTTCGGGATAAGCCAATTTCGAGGTGATGATGGTCTCTTCCGAAAGTAGGATGGCGTTGACCGATTCAGATCCAACCTCTCTTAAGTATCTCTTTACGAGGGCGCTACTGTCGAAATAGATCATCTTCTGTCCTCTATGATTATTTCGGACGCCAGCCTCCCGCTCACCTGAATGCTTTTGAAGCTCCTCATTTTCCCCCGTTTTGCAGGAAGTTTTATCATCCCTCTCTTGGAAAGGGCCGCCAGCCGTTCTTCTTTCCCTGCATCTTCCTCAACATGGTCGAGACTATGCAGGATCGCAATGGGTGAACCCCGATCCGTCACAATGATCCTGTCACCCCCCTTTGTGAGTTTCAAATAATGCGTCAGCTTATTTTTCAACTCTTTTACACCGACCATCTGCATGCTCTTCCACCTCCAGGTAGCTATTGTAGCTACTTGTTACCAAAATGTCAACCCTTCGGTCTGTTTTTGTCATTTGCAAATTAAAAGTGCACCGTTTTTAACAGATTTTCATTTTAAAACTGCACACCTAATTCTCTTAAACCGCGCTATGGCACGGCATCACGGGTGTAATTGGACATCCGACTACGAAAACCCATGATTCTCCCTCTCCCGCTGGCGGGAGAGGGTTGGGGTGAGGGTGGTCTCCAAATATATCCCCCTCACCTTAATCCTCTCCCCCAGGGGAGAGGAGATCCGAAGGTGTGCAGTTTTAAAATGCAAGGTGTGCACTTTTAAAAAGTTGCTAACACCCTTCGGGCTGTTTCATCGTTTCACCCCCGAAACGCAGCGACCATACCGGAGGACCAGATCTTCTTTACTTAATTTTTGGTCGCCGCGTGACACCTCACTGACGGATATCTCATTAAGTTCGGCAGAGAACCGGTTACAGATAAGGTTTAAGGACTTGGATTTTGCGGATAGAATGTGGAAGTTATTAGAAGCCGTTCCCTAAATTGTAATACTCGAAACCCAGAGCTCCCTCTTATATTTGTGAATATTGTGAGCAATGTCCCCTCGATTTTTCATAGCGCCCCAATGATCTCAATGACCTCTATTGATTGTTGCCTCCTTTTGCATTTTCCCGGCCTTTGCAAACCCATCCCGAAAGTGCTAAGATAATCTGACTAGACTGACTAAATTAAGGAGGGTTTTATGGGCATGTGGCAGCTTCAGGAGGCAAAGGCCCGCCTGAGCGAGGTTATCAAGAAGGCGGTGAAGGAAGGCCCGCAGAAGATCACTGTTCACGGGGAACCAACGGCTGTTGTGATTTCGAGCGAGGAGTACGAACGGCTCAAGCACCCCAAAGGCAGTTTCGTCGAATTCATGCGCTGCTCACCGCTTTACGGCTTGGAGCTTGACCTGAGGCGTGAGCAAACCCTCACGCGCGAGGCGAAGGTTTCATGAGTTATCTGCTCGATACCAATATCGTATCCGAGACGATCCGTCGCAACCCGAATAAGGCGGTCATCGCATTGCTCGACCGGCTTCCCGGTGAGGCGCTCTTTGTGAGCGTCCTGACACTTGGTGAAATTCGTAAGGGCATCGAGGCGCTCACCGACAGAAAGCGGCGGGAGAAGTTGCGCCTCTGGCTGGAGCACGAGCTTCCGGCATGGTTCGAGGGTCGGGTGCTTCCGGTTGACCTTGCCGTGGCCGACCGCTGGGGCCGGCTGCTTGCAGAGGTGGGCCGGCCGGTCCCCGCCATCGACAGCCTTCTTGCGGCGACTGCGTTGCATCATGAGTTGCGGCTGGTGACGCGGAATGCCGGTGATTTCGGTTATCCGGGTCTTGAAGTGATCAACCCCTTCGACTAAGCGCTGAATTCCTGGCACTGTCCTTTTCCCCTCCCGCCACGACGCTGGTCGTATGCGCGGGTTCCGGGTTCCAGCCCGTCACGCGATGAGGATACCGCGCAAGTGTCCATCACCCGGAGCAGTCCGCTCCCCAGACGATCACGTGCTGCAAAAGCCCTGGCATGTCTAAACGAGAAACCCTCGGCATGGGCCCAATAATATATCAAATCCCTGAATTAGCAAAATAGAAAACAACGCCCGCCCGCCTTTCCCATATGAAGATGTGATCCCGCATCTTTTTCGTCGCAACCTCAAACCTGACGACCCTCCATGGGTTAGTCTTCCCAGAAAAACCCTGCTGTGTAAGCGCCTACGGTTAGTACTGCTGCATCATCAATATCAGCCCAGAACAAACCGTCATCCTCTTCTTGCCTTCGGTGAATCTGCTTTGCCGCATGATCCCGCTCATCCTCCATCTGATAAGGCCCTTGAACGGATGGTTCTACACCACCTTCAACTGCCAGTAGATAACGAGCCTTTTCCATTTTCGAATTCGGAATCAGGTTCACCGCGGAGGCGCGGAGGTCGCAGAGAGAGATTTTTCTTCTGATCCAATCGGGAGATGGCGATTGGATCAGAAACTTCTTCCCTGCGGAATTAAGATCCAGCCCTTTTAATGGCTATTCAAGCTATTGTGAGACTTGTACTTAAAAAACAGAAGCTTTTTGTTTGGCGGTATCTCTCCGCCAAACAAAAACTCCTTTCTCTGCGTCCTCGGCGACTCTGCGGTGAAAATTCTATTTTGGACAAGCATGAAACAAAATATATGTTCTGATATTGTAGACTAAAAATCTACAGACTATAGTATTCATGAACTTCTGGAAAGGAGAAGAAAGGAGACCACAATCCAATCGGGCGGTGATTTAGGAATCACAAAAAGAAGGATTGGGAAGCCTTTCTAATAACCATTGCCTGGTACCAATTCTTCACTCGTTTCCTTCCCTGTCAAGAATTATTTTTCTTTGCACCAACGTCCCTATCTTCACTGAATGTGTCTTCTCAATTATGGACTCATTAGTAACTGCCATGAGGTTTGAATGTTTAATTGAATGTAGCATGCACAAACTTGAATAACCTTTTAAATCATTCGTCTAAACCAAAAATAGCTTGACACTTCTCCCTCACCTACATACAATTTCTCCATCCACAGAATAAACTTAAAAAATAATGTTGTAAGACAAAACAATAACGGCAAATTAATGCGGTGGTTACAAATTTTTCTTCTGGTAATAGCATAGAAAGGTAAGTAATAATCCTGTGGCACGGGTACCGCAAAATATGATGCCTATTAAAGGCAAATCCAACCACGACCTTACAACAAGGCAATGCACCTGACCGTCGCTCCGCTCGGGCAGGTGATTTCGGGTGTTCGCCGAGAGGAAGATGAAACCGCTATTCACAGTTCACGCTGGTGAGTACCTCGTCGGATCGTACATAGAGGAGCACTACGCGAAATGGAACGTGTGGGTTCCCTCGAAAGACACAGGCGTAGATCTCCTGGTCACTGACACCCAGAATGCGAGGGCGGTCTCCCTTCAGGTCAAGTTTTCGAAGGATTTCACCCCGACTCACCGCGCGATCCTCCTCCAAAGCAAACTCATGGCTGCCGGGTGGTGGACCCATCAGGAGAAGAAGATCAAAGACTCAAAGGCCGACTTCTGGGTTTTCGTCCTGCCCTCGTTTACGGAGCACCACACAAGCTTCATCATCATCCCTCCTGTCGAGTTGCTCCGGCGTTTCCGGGCCATACACGGCAAAGCCGAAAAGAGACTCCATTCCTATCTGTGGGTCACGAAGTCGGGGCGTTGCTGGGAATCACGCGGACTGAACAACACCGACCAAGAGATGATCGCCTTTGATCGGTTTAACAACACGACCCGAGACTTTACGCAGTTCCTAGACGAATGGGTTGAGGTTGAGAAAAAACTAAAGAAATGAGCAGTGCGACCCGTTCGATCCCTTGGTTGGTACATTCGGAATGAGAACACGATTGTCCAAGAACGATATCGATGATACGAATGCTAAGGAATGCAAAGTGTGTTCTGAACGGATCAAGAACTGGCCCACATCGGACTAGGGACGTTCAAGAACATCCGCGGTGTCGCTGACCTGCGCGAGCGGGCATAAACCCGTAAGGTTTCAGGAGGCCCGTGATGAAAAGGATCGAACTGGCTCCACCGGATCGCTGACGCTTCCGGTGAGCTTGGCGTTCGTCACTCGTCGCTCACGGCGAGAATATGACTGACTTCAGCAAAGGAGGAACACAATGGGAGACAAAGGCGGCAAAAAGAACAAAGAGAAGGGCCAGAAACAGAAGGCAACCAAACAGGCAAAAGATCTAAAAGACAAGAAGGACAAACAACCAAAAGCGCACTGATGGATCAGTTGCATTGAGGGGGACGTAGGGAACTTTGGGGACTTGTTTAATGCTTTTTGTCTCCTCCCCAACTTCTCGTGAATCTTAATAAATTCCCCTCCAATCCCTTTCCCCTTCTCAAATACCCTGTAATGTTTCCTCAACCATTCTTTTTCCCATCTTCTTTTTGTCAGAACTGGCAGTGGTCTCCACCTACGTTATATACATGCAAAAATATATTTGAAAGACACGAATGACAGCGAATTGGAAATCTATTCGTTATCATTCGGGCAATTTGGTTCGGAGCAAGTTGTTTTCATGAATCGAAGGGGAGGTTCACCCTATTCCATTTGATGTTTTTCTACACCTAAATGTTAAGATAGTCAAGGCTATTTTGGGAGAGCTCTGAACAACTTTTGCACGCTCTCTTGATTGTACAGATCTTTTATTTTCATCTGTGTAATCGCTCATAATCGCTGTAATCAACCGTATTCTTTTAGGCTGCGATTTGCTTGAAGACCGGAAAACGGAAATGGCCTCCCTCGGTCTCCTCAGAATAGCTGACCTGGATTTTATTGCCGGGAACAAAAATTCGTTAACACAAAATATTACCACCCACTCGTCTTGAGTGGCGTGGACTCGTTCGAGGCACGGAGTTCGCAAAGAGGTAGATGATTTCCATGCCCGCGGCTTGCGGGACGTCGTTGACTGAGTTGAAATACTCATGACAGATTTGACCCGGATTTTTATGATTTCGGGAAATTTGACATCACAGCGGAGTGATAGTATAATGGTAGCAAAATGGTATCGGAGGTCGGTGATGGCTGCTTTGTTGATAAAAAATATTCCCCGTGAATTGCATGAGTGGTTAAAACGTGAAGCGGAAAGAAACCGCCGCTCCATGACTCAACAGACGATTGTGGTTCTTGAGGAGAGGATGCGGCGTTTTCGGCCGGTGAAGTTTCCGCCTCCAGTGCAGACCCGGACAGTCTTGACGGCGGAATTTATCGATCGAGCTAAGCGCGAAGGTCGTGTATGATTGTTGTGGATTCGAACGTCGTCGCAGCGCGGAACTTGACGAGTTCTCTGACACCTGAAGCCAAACAGGTTGAGGAAAAGGACCCCGTGTGGATTGTCCCTGTCCTATGGCGATACGAATTTCAGAACATCCTGGCCACCGCGATCAAAGCGAAACAGATCAAGCCGGAACAAGCTTTGGATATTTGGAAAAAGGTTTCGAAAATCCTGATTGAGAACGAATGCGAACCTTCTGCGTCCAAGGTGATGGACCTCGTTGCACAATATGGAATCACCGCCTATGACGGGCAGTTTATCGCCGTAGCCCTGGAGATGGGAATCCCATGCTTGACCGAGGATCGAGAACTACAGGAAAAATTTCCAGGTATTGCGATTTCTATGGATGAATTCCTAAAGCCCGAATCTACTCCCGAGCCTACATACGTCGTTCGTGAAGGTAAGGCAAGATATCGCAAAAGGAAGGGGTGATGCCTGGCCGGCCATCCTCACTGAAAGAATAAGGAGATAGGGGGATAGGGAGACAATGAGAAGATGATGGGGAGATAAGGGGATGGGAAGATAGGGAGATAGAGTCAGTAATTAAAATAAGGATAGATCAAGACCGCATCCTCCTACGTCCGGCCCTACGGGACTACGGAGAACAGGTAGCGCATCGCGTAAGTAGAAAGAATCAAAAGCTGTGCAGATCCTTTCAGGTTTAGGCAAGAAAAGCATCATATTCGGCAAGGGGAAGGCAGGAGGCTGGACCGCTTTTCCTGAAGAAGGGTTTAACGGCCGCCAATATTATGCCCCAAGATATGGCAAAACATGATATAATAAATTTGGTTTGGGAGGTATCGTTATGAAAACCGAAGAATTAAAGATAAAATATCCCACTGGATTTGAACACGCTGTCCATATGACAAAAGAGGAAATAGAACAGCACATTCGTTTGATGGCCGCACTTAAGATGTTGGAATTAGGCAAAATTTCCTCCGGTAAAGCTGCGGAACTGGCTGGAATGTCAAGAACTGAATTTCTTGAAGCCTGCGGTCGCTACCGTGTCAGTATTTTCAATTACCCTGATGACGAGGCTGAGACAGAAATCAAGAAGGACCTTGAGACAATTTAAAGACCGTTAACTCTCGGTACAACGAGTTTAGTAGACTAAGGATATCCCCTGAGACCTTATTCGGACTTTCATGACTTCGATGGTTTGATGGCCTATCTACTATACAATACCCTTATTACTATTTTCCTTATTTTAGTTGCGCCTTATTTCCTGTTCAGGGCTCTTATCGACGGACGGTTTCGAAGGGGCTTGATTCAGCGGATTGGATTTCTGCCAACTCTCTCCCCCAAAAAAACGATTTGGATCCACGCCGCATCCGTGGGTGAGGTCTTCTGCTCCATCCCTCTTCTGAAGATAATTAAAAAAGAGTTTCCACAATGTCACATCGTCCTCACTACGATGACCCGGACAGGAAATGAGCGGGCCAAAACGATCCCGGAAGCGGATCTCGTTTTCTTCCTCCCCATCGATCATCCCCTGGCCATCCGAAGGGCCCTTCGAAAGATTGATCCCGGCCTTCTCCTTGTCGCGGAGACAGAACTCTGGCCTAACCTCCTCCGTTCCTGTGGAAAGAAGGGTATCCCCGTCGTCGTCTTCAACGGAAGGATCTCCGAAAAGTCATTTCGAGGCTACCTCTTCTTTAAGTTCTTCTTTAAAGAATGTTTGAAACATGTCTCCCTCTTTTTAATGCAGACAGAGGAAGATCGAATGCGAATCATCGAGATAGGCGCGGTATCCAATAAGACGAGGGTAGTGGGAAATTTAAAATTCGACCAATCCATTTCCTCCCTCACCCAAGAAGCAATGGCTGAAATGGCAAAATCCCTTGGCCTCCAGGGAAAGAAAAAGATTTTCATCGCAGGGTCCACTCACTCGGGAGAAGAGGAAATCTTGCTCAGTCTTTTCAAAGACCTGAGAAAGATCGACCCCCATCTCGTCCTCATCCTAGCCCCACGCCATCTCGAACGGTTGGAGGAGGTGGAGAGGATTTTAAAACAAGAATCCATTTCATGGATGAGGCGAACGTCGTTTCCCATGGGTCATAACCGATCCAATGAAGAGCCAAAGGAACTGCCTGAGGTCATCCTCCTCGACACCATGGGTGAATTGATGAGTCTTTACAGCCTCGGGACATTGATTTTCATTGGTGGAAGCCTTGTCCCCGTGGGTGGTCACAATCCTCTTGAGCCTCTGCTCTTCAAAAAGTGTGTCCTCTTCGGTCCTTATATGTTCCATTTCTCAGAAATCTCCCGGAGCCTGATCAAAGCAGGTGGATCGATCCAGGTGAGGGGAAGAGACGATCTTTTTTCCCATTTGAAGCATCTCCTTTCTGACGAAGGGACATGCAAAGAAGTAGGAGAGAGGGGCTATCAATTTCTTCAGAAGCATCGGGGGGCAACAGAAAGGATGTTTGAGGAGATTCGGCCCTTCCTTTCCAAAATGCGAAATGCAGATTGCGGAATGCGGAATTAAACTTAAATTTCAGTTTCTGGGTTGGAAGTTACAAGTTAAAAATTTTAAATTAGATTTTTAAGATTGCTATTCCGAAATCCGCAATCCGAAATCCGAATTTGAAATGTGGCGCTTCGATCGATTCCTATATCGAAAAGAAAAACGCTTCTGGGAAAAAGTGCTGCTCTTCCCTCTCTACCTCCTCTCCCTTCCCTATGGTGGGGCGATTTGGATGAGGACCCTCTTCTATTCCCTTGGTCTCTTGAATCCCAAACGCTTTCCCTGTCCAGTGATCAGTGTGGGAAATATCACTGTGGGTGGAACTGGGAAAACGCCTTTGGTGATGGCGTTGGCAAGAGGGTTGAAGGAGAGAGGAATCTCTGTGGCCATTCTGAGCAGAGGTTATAAAGGAAAGAAGGCTCCCGGACCATTAGTGAGCGATGGCCAGATTACCTTTCTCTCACCGGAGGAGTCAGGCGATGAACCTTTCCTGATGGCCAAAACCCTCAAAGGCATTCCTATCCTTGTTGGGAAAGATCGATTCATAAACGGTCGGACAGCCCTTCAACGATTCAGTGTTCGTGGGTTGCTATTAGACGATGGCTATCAGCATCTTCAACTCTATCGAGATTTAGACATCCTGCTCATCGATTCACACATCGGTTTTGGGGACCACCACCTCCTTCCGAGAGGCATCCTGAGGGAACCCTTAACTCATCTTCATAGGGCCGATCTCTTCCTCCTCACGAAAGTGGAGAATTCTGAGACCTGTCAATGCCTCGAGGCAAAACTCCACCGGCTCCATCCCTCATCCCAGGTATTCCACAGCCATTACGAACCTCTCGGGCTGATCGGCCCTGAGGAGGAGTGGGAGGAACTTCATTCCCTTAAGGGGAAGAGGGTTCTCGCCCTTTCCGGGATCGCCGACCCCGATTACTTCTCCTCCCTGTTGAGGAAATGTGGAATGGAGATTGTCGAGGAGGTGATCTTCCCAGATCATCACCTTTACACTACCAAAGATATGGCCGCCATCGAAGAGAAGGGTCGGGGAGTGGATTGGGTTGTCACCACGGAGAAGGATATGGTAAAATTAAAAAAATTGAAGATCGATCATCCTCCCATTTGGGCCCTTCGTATCGAAATGAGGATATGGGAGGAAGAGGAATTCTATAAAAGGGTGATGGAGATATTTAGAGTTAAGAGTTAGGAGTTAAGAGTTAAGAGTTATCAATTAACGGATACTCGACACGGACATGTTATTTTCTACCAAGAGGAGATGAAAAAGGATGAGCGAGCTTGTGAAAATATTTGATACCACTCTACGTGATGGGGAACAATCCCCTGGGGCGACGATGAATGTTGCCGAAAAGGTGAGGGTCGCCGAGCAATTGGAGAAACTGAATGTAGACATCATCGAAGCAGGTTTCCCCATCTCTTCAGAGGGAGATTTTAAGGCGGTTAAAGAGATCGCAAAAACTATTCGGCGTTCTCAGGTGACTGCCCTCGCACGTACGAACCGACAAGATATTGAAAGGGCATGGGAGGCGGTGAGATTCGCTAAGTCCCCAGCTATTCACACCTTCATAGCCACTTCGGACATCCACCTCAAATATAAATTACGGAAGACCCGTCAAGAGGTCTTAAATGAGGCAAGCAAGGCCGTAAGGTATGCGAAGACCCTCTGTGGGAATGTGGAATTCTCTGCAGAAGATGCCACCAGGAGTGATTTAGATTTTCTCTGTCAGGTTCTGTCGAAGGTGATCGAAGCCGGTGCGACCACCATCAATATCCCTGACACGGTAGGCTATGCAATTCCATCGGAGTTTGGAAATCTCATTCGAACCATCCGGCAGAAAGTTCAAGGGATCGAAAAGGTGACGCTGAGCGTCCACTGTCATAATGATCTCGGCCTGGCGGTCGCCAATTCTCTCATCGCCATCCAAAATGGCGCCAGACAGGTAGAGTGCACAATCAATGGAATCGGTGAGAGGGCGGGGAATGCTTCCCTCGAAGAAATCGTCATGGCTCTTCGGACACGCAAGGATTTACTCCAATTTCATACCCGTGTCCTCTCCAAACATATCTTCACCACCAGTCGTCTGGTCTCAAAGATCACTGGCATGGTCATTCAACCCAACAAGGCAGTCGTCGGTGCCAATGCCTTTGCCCATCAATCCGGGATCCATCAGGACGGTATCCTGAAGGAGAAAATGACTTATGAGATCATGACGCCGGAATCGGTAGGGATCCCAAAAAGCTCGATCGTCTTGGGCAAACTCTCCGGGCGGCATGCCTTCAGGGAGAGGTTGAAGGACCTCGGATATCATCTCTCTGAGTCGGACCTGCAGTTGGCCTTTAACCGATTTAAGCACCTCGCAGACAAAAAGCGGGAGATCTATGATGAGGATATTGAGTCCATTGTGGTGGAGGAAATCCTCAGGATGCCCCATCGCTTCAAATTGGTCTACATCAATGTCGTTTCAGGAAACGTCACCGTGCCCACCGCCACCGTTCAGATGGAGGTGGATGGGCAACTCAAACAGGAGGCCGATTTCGGCGATGGACCTGTGGATGCCACCTTCAAGACGATCAAAAAAATTACCCACACGAGGTCGAAGCTCTTGCAATTTGCAATCAATGCCATTACGAGCGGGACAGAGGCCCAAGGGGAGGTGACCGTCCGGCTGGAGGAGAAGGGTCAGACGGTGATCGGCCAGGGCACAGACACCGATGTGATCGTAGCCAGTGCCAAGGCGTATATCAATGCCCTCAATAAGATGGAATTCAAGAAGCAGAAGTTGGTGGGGATGTAGACGTTAAGCAAAGGCTAAGGTTCAGGATAAGGTTGAGGGTAAGGATTTAATTTTTCGTAATACTTTAGTGCTTTGAAAATCCCTCCCTGCCTCCCTTTTCCAAAGGGAGGAGATATTAGCTTCCCCCTTTGAAAAAGGGGGATAGAGGGGGATTTTATAGTGATTCTTCTAATTTTTTTGGCTTTTGAAATTCATTTTTCAAAAGGCTAAACTGATACAATTTTTCTTAACCTTAACCTCAGCCTTAACCTTTTTGTGTAGTGCAGGTAGCCGATGAAGAAAAAGAGTCCAATGACCATCACGGAAAAGATCCTGGCCGTGCACGCAGGTAAAAGACACGTCGTCCCTGGCGAACTCCTCGATGTCCGGATCGATCTGGCCCTCGGGAATGATATCACCGCACCGCTTGCCATCCAGGCGTTTAAAGAAATCGGAGCAAAGAGGGTTTTCCATCGGGATCGCGTTGTACTGGTCCCCGATCACTTCACACCTGCCAAGGACATTCTTTCTGCAGAACAATGTAAGGTCCTCAGAGAGTTTGCAAAGGCCCATCGCCTGACCCATTTCTTCGAAATTGGAGAAGCAGGGATCGAACACATTCTTCTCCCCGAAAAAGGCCTGGTCCTCCCCGGGGAGTTGGTGATCGGTGCGGACAGTCACACGTGCACCTACGGAGCGCTTGGCGCTTTTTCGACAGGGGTGGGCAGCACAGACCTTGCAGCCGTCATGGCCACCGGAAGGCTGTGGCTGAAGGTTCCAGAAAGCCTCAAGCTCATCTATCACGGAAAAATCAATCCCTGGGTTTCAGGAAAGGATCTGATCCTTTTCACCATTGGCGACATCGGCGTGGATGGAGCCCTCTATCAGGCCATGGAGTTTTGCGGAGAGACGATGCGAAGCCTTTCGATGGCGAGCCGATTCACCATGGCCAACATGGCGATCGAGGCAGGAGGAAAGAATGGCATCTTCGGGCCGGATGAGATCACGCTTGAATATGTCAAACCCAGGGCCAAAAGACCTTATCAAGTCTATCGAAGTGATCCAGAGGCCCGTTATGTCGAGGAACGAGAATACGATGTCTCAAAAATCCATCCACAAGTGGCACTCCCACACATTCCATCCAATGTCAAGGATGTGAGAGAGGTTGGAAAGATCGAGATCGATCAGGTCGTTATTGGTTCCTGCACCAATGGTCATCTCGATGACCTTCGAGTCGCCGCAAAGATCTTGAAGGGGAAAAAGGTCGCTCCTTCTTTGCGTCTTATCATCATTCCTGCAACTCAGGAGATTTATCGTCAATCTCTGAAGGAAGGGCTCTTCGAAATATTCCTTTCAGCGGGTGCAGTGGTTAGCCCTCCTACCTGCGGTCCTTGCCTCGGAGGCCATATGGGCGTATTGGCAGAGGGAGAAAGAGCACTGGCAACCACCAATCGTAATTTCCGCGGAAGGATGGGACATGCCGGGAGTGAGGTCTATCTTGCAAGCCCGGCAGTGGCTGCTGCCAGTGCGATCAAAGGGAGGATCTGCCACCCTGAAGAAGCAGTGGGGTAATCCAAGTGCGGAATGCAGAATGCGGATTGCGGGGTAAGGAATTAAAATAATCTCTCCTCCCCCTTGACGGGGGAGGATGAAGGTGGGGGTGGAGGATGATATAAGTGAAAATCGCAGGAAAAATCTGGAAATTCGGGTCCGATGTCGATACGGATGCCATTATTCCCGCTCGTTACCTCAATCAGTCCGATCCCAAAGAATTGGTAAAACATGTGATGGAGGATGAGAGACCTGAGTTCTGTCAGGGAGTCAGGAAGGGTGACATTCTCTTGGCCGAGAAGAATTTCGGTTGCGGCTCATCTCGGGAACACGCGCCCCTCGCTTTGAAGACGGCTGGGATCTCCTGTATCATCGCGAAAAGTTTTGCCCGAATCTTTTACAGAAATGGGCTCAACCTCGGTCTTCCCCTCCTCGAATCCTCAGAGGCTTCGGAGGCGATACAGGAAGGGGACCGGGTTCGGGTGAACCTCACCACTGGCGAGATCTTCGACCTCACGCAGAAGAGGAAGTTTTTTGCAAAACCGACCCCCACGTTTATGCAGGATCTGATCAGAGATGGGGGGCTAATCCGGCATCTTCAGAAAAGAGGGCTAAAGGGGAAGAAGTAAACCCTGCACCTTATCAAAGGTGCAGGGTAGATTGGGATTTCCGGAAAGGCACTCTTCGTTTTTCCCTGTAATAGGAAGGACTCAAAATCTTTTTTTCGCCGGAAGTCTTACCTCTCAGCCTAAGAAGAAAAGGTTATACAAATATTGCGAGCCTCGCTTAACTAAAAAAAGATGTAATTGCTTAATACGTGAAGAGAAGGTATAATTGATTTCCGTCCGGGTGAATACCCCGCCCCTTGGGGCGAAGGATTTTGCCCGTTGTGGTCTTTGATACCCCGCTGCTTGCGGCGGGGTAGTTCATTAATGGGAATCGATTTGGTCGACACTTCCAACAATAATAAATATTGGGGGAAACATGCCGTAGCTATAACAGGATACAGTCTTGGAAAAAATAGTGCAATGCAATATGGTTCAACCGGTATCCTTCTAAAAGCTTCTCGTATCGATAAGATTTATGTCCATGACGACCAAGTAGGACCATTTGCCCGAATGGTCTTTGATAATATATCTTCAGTGCTGAATGGAACATCAGTGAATTCAATTTCTACTTCATGGATAGGAAAGAACGGTGTGATAGGCAGTGTCAGAGCTATACCGGATAACATTCTGGCGCCTTTGTACCACAAAATTCGTATCCCGTTTGATGTCATTCACGATGCAATTATCCCTTTCGATGGAATCATTGAAGCAGCAAGAAACAATGGAATCATTCCGTTATCGGAAAGGCTCGAATGGGATATCTTTCTCACAACGGTAAATGATTTAAAGACTCACTTCTTTCAATCACATTGTTTGGGCGATGGTGAATATTGCTGTAGGGTTCTTTTAGAAAACATGCCAAAGTATATCTGGCGTGCAATTGCACTCAACAAAAACAAGCCCTTGATCGAATTACTTTTTGATGCAACTGACATTGAGCAAGGCACATTATTTATCCGCGCAGTGGAGTATGACCCAACTCTTGCGGTGGCATTGCGGGCACTTTCCAAGGAGCCAAATTTTGCAGCGGGATTAAGAACTAAGCCTGAGTGGAAGATATTCGAATGGTTTGAAAAACAACCTTAATCTCAGGCAGAGGTAATAAACACTCACACCAACCCCTCGCTGCAAACAATCCTTGGAATTGGGTGGTTTTCGAGTTGTAATCCCCGGCGATCAAGTAATTCCCTCATACTATGTTGGTGGTAAATTCGTGTCAGGTGTTTCAATAATTCTTGGCCAGTAGCCCCATTCCGGCGTAAAAAGTTTAGCTCTCGGTTGATGGCTGTTGTGATTGTCCCTCGAAAGGCTTTCTCTAAGATATTGATCTGTGCCTTTAAGTCTTCATCTGTTATTGCCTCAAAGAGGACACGCATTTCCCGAAGGGTGTAACGTTGACCATGCGTTAGCGAGAGAGTGTGCTCACGTTCAGTCTGACGGTGTTTGACCTCTTCGGTGAATTGGCGCTTCACACGCATGACAGCCGAGTTATAGCCCGACGGCAACATGTTTCCCGCCAAGTCTGGCCCGCACTTTATTACTCCAAGGACACGCGGAATGTCTCTTGATTTAACATCTCCCTTTTCATCCAAAAGAAACAACTGTTGGTAGCGTCCAGCCTGGCAGAACACGTATAATCCCTTTGTTGATGACGGTTTGACGGTGCGAATGCCATCTCTCAGGTTAGCGATTCGCTCGTACTCAGCTGGGTTTTCCCTCCTCAACTGTCTTAGAATTTCCTCTGCCTCGTTGAGATCTAGAAATTCCTCTTCTTCCTCCTCAAATAGGCTTAACTGCCCACCCTTCTTTTCATAGATGGCGTACATTGCCTCTTCATTGATTTGTTCGGAGCGATCAAGAATGGCTGAATCTTCTCCAATGGTATCGTGGATTTCCTGGATTCGGTTCTTTAGTTTCTGCCTTAACCCCAGGTTCCGCTCGATACCGGTCTCTGGGAGAAAGTTGAAACCATAGATAACATCATAATCAGACCCGATCCGATCAATGCGGCCAAAGCGTTGTATAAGCCTCACCGGGTTCCAGTGCAGGTCATAATTAATAACCTTATCACAGTCTTGGAGGTTCAAACCTTCTGCCAGAACATCCGTAGCAATAACAGTAAACAGTTCCGATTCCCCAGATTGGAATTTATATTCAGGGTTGGCCTTCGGCGCAAAACGACCCACAACACGAGCCTTGCTCTTATCGCCGCTAAAAATGACTTCGACATCATTCAGTTTGCCCCCAGGGTTCAAGTTATCGAATAAGTAACGTGCTGTATCGGCATACTGGGTGAATATCAGCCGTTTACCATCTTTAAGGGGTTTCTCCTTCATCCACTTCTTGAGAGTCTGAAGTTTATTATCTTTGTCTGGAGTGATAGGCTTAACCAGAGTCTGAATCTTCTTGAGGAGCTGAATGTCATGGTCAATGTGCTCTTGCAGGCAATCGTGGTCGAAATCCGCTATATCGTATCGACCCGAAATCTTACGAAGAGCGTCCATTAAGTCTTGTTCTTCAGCCTGGTTTGGCTCATAAAGAATTGCCTGTGCGTCTTCTCCTGCGGGGACAAATCCCTGTGATAGAGCCTCTCGAAATCGTTCATGTACTTTTAGCAGTTTATCTATCGTTTCTTTGAATGCGAAAACACTCGACTCAAACCGCTTGAACAACAACACCCTAATCAATCCTCTGAGGTTGGCACCAGCCCGATGTAGGCTGGCATAGGGCTCACGCCGTTGCTTTTCCTTGGTGGCATAGTGCCATAGGCCATACCGTGCATAGGTCAGTTCGTCCACTGGTGGCTTGCCCGGAATGCCCTTGCGAGATTTACCCAAGTATTTGCGCAATTGTTGATAGAGACCCTGGTATGTTTCTTCAATGCTGTACTCGATAGTATCTAACTCTCGCTTGGGAAAAAATTGGTGTCGCCCAGCCACAAAAACATATGCCCTTCGCTTTCCATCCAGATATTCCCTGAACCGTGAAGGATCGACAGGTTGATGGGTCTCTGCATCGAAACCGTACCATCGCAAGATGTGATTACGAGTACGCCGTATGAGTAGGTTGGCAAGTAAATCTGGCAACTTCCTTTCACCATGCTCAATAAGCTTGAAATATTCCCTTAATGATGGTGGGTTTACAGGCAGGTCAGTCTTGTCATCTTGATGAAAAAGCTTGATCTGGTGGTACACATCCCATGCACTCTTGTTGCGGGGAGTTGCAGTCAGAAAACAACACCGTCGTCCCGTGGCTAAGAAGGCCTGAACCACTTTGTATCGTTGCGTATCAGGATAGCGCAAATTGTGACTCTCATCTATCAGCACAAAATCCCGGTCACGGTACTTTATATCCTCAAGAAGAAATTTAGCCGTACCATCATCGTCTTCTTTCAGATACCCCATGGAAAGGACACGAGCATTAAGTTGATAAACCTCATTGTAGCGGTCCCACATATCTACCAGAGCAGCAGGGCAGATGATGAGTGGTCGGGCATGTTCGGTACGCTCGAAGTGTTTGACAATGGCGGCTCCGATATAACTTTTGCCGAGACCAACAACATCGGCGATGAATGCCCCGCCATAATCACGAACTATCTGTATGGCCTGTCGGACAGCTACTTTCTGGAAGTCAGCCAATCGTTTGGTGATCTCGTCGTCCCAGAGGATATCTTTGTCTTCCTCTCCTTCCAGCCGGTCTTTGACCAGCGTGTAGAGAGTCTTCATGTAGATGTCGTAAGGACGAACCGGGGCAACGGCCCAGGACTGCTTCATCTCCTGCATCAAGGCTTCGTCGAAATCTTGAGACTCTTTCCAAAGATCCTCGAACCAACGGACCAATTCGGCGTGATTGTCGTTTCCCTGGACGACCACGTTGAGTTCGGTATTGTGAGTAACACCAGACAGTGTGAGGTTAGATGATCCCACAATAGCTATACCATTCTCGTGACGATCCACAGGCTTTCCGGTTCCGTCATAGACTGTCCCATAGTCGAAAATGTAAGCCTTGGCGTGCATTCTCCCTTTTGTATAGACACGGACTTTGAGCCTCTTCTCTTCTATCATTCGAACAAGCGTCTTGACCAGATTTTCGTCTTCATCTGTTTGGTCCATCAGTTCAATAGATGAGCGGATATTTTCAGCAGTTTCAGATGACATCCGCTTGGTTTCGGTCCTCTTCGGATAATATTGGGCCTCGGTAGCTTCGGCCACGAGTTCCAATCGACGGTAGCCTTCGGCCATCTGCTCCAAAGTTTCTCGATTAGTAGTATTACCTATAAGCAAACGCAACTCCTTAACCTTTGCCAGCTTTTCAGCGATGCTGGTCAGGCCGGAGAGGAAGAAATACCCCACTGCGAACCGTGCTGCTCCGGTTGAACCGAGGATGCGATTGATGTGGTCAACCAACTTCTCATTACGGTTGTCAATGATGTCATGTGTGGGCATAAATCATTCTCTCCGACACGTTATCAATCATTGCATAGAAGTTAGGTTAAATGGCATTAAGAAGGATCTTATTTCCAAAGCCTTACAATGAAACGATTCTCTTCTTCGATTAAATCGGGGTATTTACCATTGTGCTCTAACATGCCCCTTATGATCTTTCGTGGAACGCCGAGTCCACTGGCCTCAATAAATCGATAATCTCTCAAGACCTCTTTGATCAGCTCGTTTCGTGTAGCCCGATATCCAGCCTTTATCTTCTCCACAGTAACCGTGTTGGGGAGGCGACCCGGCGAAATGACTTCAAGCCTGTCGTTAAAAATTGAAATTTCTATATCCATCACGGTAATAGTATAGTCCCGGTGAACTATTGCATTGACGATTGCCTCGCGGACAGATTCCAAAGGGTAATCTTTCCAGCGGTCCTGGCGAACCCCTCTTTCATCAATCCATGCTTCAACTGATGTATTACGTCGGACGAACTCTATCGCTTGCTCTACGATTCCAGTTTCAAGAACTTCTCGTGAAGAAGCATACAAAGGCGTAATCGGCCCCCGTATTTGAACCCGTTCAAGCGAGGCATAGTCCTTCTCTTTTCCGGGATATGCAACGGCTGAAATACCTGACTGTGGCAAGTATCGATTTGGAGAACGGCCGAAAAGCAAGATTCCTCCAACCGTAGGGATGGGCCTAGTATGACTCTCCAACATAAACTCAGTATTGATCAAAAGCTTTTGCCAGTCTTCCATATCTTTATCTTCTATTGAGGGACATTCCTGTTTTCGTATTTCTCGGAAATAGTTCTGTAATCGCCGAAGGTCTAAATCCTTGAACTCCGAACCCGGCACTGGTTTTCTGTCATAGCGCATAATCCCTGAAGCCTGATAGAGTCTTGCTTCCTCTTCCCTTGTGGCTTCACGGGATGTACTACCCACCCTAATATAAGTTGTCCAGGCACTCCCCTTCTTGGCCTTGTAGGGCTTATCCGGACTGTCGGATGGCAAGGTGATAATTCCTATAGACTTCCCTTCATTCCATTGTATATGTTCCCAATAAGGTATTACTGAAAGTTGAATATTGTTGCGTGCCACATTAATCACCCATTCTTCTGCTTCCTTATGGCTTCTTGTCAGTCCGGCCACAGTTCCGTCATCCTCAACCCCTAAGATTATATAACCCCCCTCCAAATTGAGGAGGGCTGCCATTTCTTTAGCAAGACTATCGGGTTGGACGTCATCACGTTTGAACTCAACACCTGAGTTCTCCCCATTTTGTATTATTTCTAACAATTCTGTTTTCGTCATCGCAGTTTTCCTCAAAATCCGTATTTAAGCCGCCTCATCTCGAAGGCATCCTTACCACCTTCCAGAACCTCTTCCACCAGTTCGCGCACGGAATGAGTGTCAATGGAACCCATGTATTCTTGTGGCAGTCTGGCCTTTCCCTGATCTGCTTCTCCTGATGCGGTCAGCCCAATGATTAACTCGGCATCACCCAGAACTGGGATGTTGGCATTATGGGTGGCAAACAAAAACTGTCTTCGACGTTTCTCGTCTCGCATCTTGGGTACAACCCCATCTGTGATGAACCGGTTATCGAGATCATCCTCCGGCTGATCTACCACCAAAGGTGCCTGCGATTCCAGGAGAAGAAGAAGCAACACTGCCGTCGCCTTTTGACCTGTAGAAAGTTCATCGAGGGTCTGCCATTGAGGAGATTGGCCCTCGGAAGCAACATTAAGTCTAATTGTGGTTGTGGGAGGGAGGTCTAGCTCTTCAATTTGCATAATAACATCAGGGTCCGCCTGAGCAATTCGGTCAGCTTGCACAGGTGGAATGTTGAACTTCTGTGTCAGCACCTCTCTGCCTTCACGGCAGGCATCTGCAAATGTCTTAAGTGAAAGATCAGATTGCTGCTTCAATATTTCAATCGTTTCCGATAAACGTCCACGCACCTGATCGCGTAGGAGCTGGTATAGTGGTTCCCGGTTACCTGCGGAGGTCACTTCAACTTTTACGCGACCTTCAAGTTTCCTGCTCACTTTTTTTGCAGCCCTTTCAAGTTGCCGAAATTCCTCAGCCTTAACATCTTCCCATTCCGCAAGAAGATTGCGCCGATGGTCGCTATACTCTCTAACATCTCGTTGAAGTACTGATAATCGATCTTTAAGAGGTCGAAGTTCCTCAATCTGCTTACGGAGGTTGATAAATTCTTGGCCATCAATTTTTGATTTCTGAAGTTCCCGAAGGATCTTTTCATATTCCGCTTGCACCATCATTTTCCGTTTTTCCCATTGGCTACGAACTGACTCAATCTCCCCCTGAGCCTTATCTATTAGCTGCTTTATCTGGGCACCTAAAGTTATGAGATCCTGACTAAATTGCTCCAAAATACCGTCCAACCGAGAAAGGATTTCCTTGCCTGGGAGCCCTTCCAGCGCTTTTAAAGAGAGGAAAGCCCGGTCGATTGGTAGCTCGCGCTGTAATTGCTCTAACCATTCTCTGAAAGGAAAAACTCTCTCGGTAGCCGTTTTAAGAATCCTTTCCTCACGCACGAGCAGACTCTGTTCTTTAAGCCGTTCCTCAAGCCCAGCTTTCTTGAAGCGACCCAGAGTCTCCTCAAGGGCAGGTAGGGCTGACAAACGTTCCTCGATTTGTTTCTGTTCTTTGCGGACATCAAGAATGCTCACCCTTGAGCGCTCCAGTTGTCGTTTCAGCTCACCTTTGCGTCGCGACACATTTGGATCACGCTCCACAAAACGTTCCAGTAGGCGAGTCAGTTTCTCACGGCTTTTTGTTAATTCAGATATTTCATGTTGTCCAAAAACTTCCACTTGCGGAATGATGTCTAAAGGTGATAGATTGAGAACGTTGCCCGTCTCATCTCTGACCAATGGAGGATTAGGGATTGTCCGTTCGATCAAGTAGTCACGCTTAGCCGGACTGTGAGACCGCACCAACAAAGAAATTTTCGTACCACTGCGGAGTACCTGCCGGACAATTCCTTCATGAGCCTTTCGAGCATCTTCCCCTAAAGGATCAAGGCCAAGCACATAACGGAGGCTTTCAATCACTGTCGACTTCCCCGTTCCACGACCACCTATCAGAACATTCAAATTCTCATTGAAATGAATAGCCGCTTCATCGAGAAAACCACCTTGCCAGGCTACCGCAAGAAATTCAGTATGTTCTTCAGGTGCAGGATCGCTGGACAATTGGATTCTGGAGGATGGATCCAGAAATGCTTGTCGCAACCCCTCAACCGAAACCTCTGACATTTTAATCCAGCACCAACTGGTTGCATCTTCAAGATCTTCTGCCCTTACAACGTCCTTTGAATTAACAACTGCAACCGCGAGATTCTCACCTGCAGGGCGGGGGCGCCTATACTCTGCAACCTGGTTCCTTAATATACCGCGTTTATCTTCCGGTACATCATCTACCCTCCCAGGAATCTGAACAGCCATTAGATTTTTATCCCTCCATGCATTAATCCTTGCTTGTCCATGAAGCACATAAAGAAGACCGGAATCTTGCGTAATATGTGCTGCAATGGTCACACCCCCTTGCTCATTTACGAAGCGCAAAATATCGGTGAATGATTTGTTTGATAGCTTACTCGACGGGTCTGTGTCACGAATCCCAAATTCACCTAAATAGCGACTGAGTGTTTCGATAGCAATATTTGAAGGATAGAGGCAAAGTACATGCACCCCCTCGCTCGATCCGATCTCAAACCCCGGAAATACATTAATATTATGCTCCTTAGCCACCTGCCTGAAGAGATCAATTGAACCAACATGATTATGATCCGTTATCGCTATAACGCGGATATCCCGCTCGACGCATTTATCAATTATAGAATTCACATACTCTTCTTCGCTCATCCCTTGGCTTTGTCCTTGATAGGTATTCGAATAATGGTGCGGATTTACCTGGAGCACACAGCGGAAAAACCGAGCTCCAGTATGCAACTTTAAAACCTCTGAGAGGCTCCCCGATCGATCCATTATTTATTCCTCCTTGTCCGTGTGGCCACAGAGCAGAGACAGGATAGCCCAGGAGATTTCCCAAACAGGGCCGACGACAAATTGCTCTTTCCAGACATCGTAATCATATCGGGTGCAATTGTACTCTTTTTAGTTACAGGCTTCAAGATTCTTAAAATGACCCATTACCTCAGCAGGTAGCAGGTAGGGAGGAGAGCCATGCCGCATATTTCAAGGCCTGAACAATATCCTCTTCCTCAAGCTCAGGGTAAGCCTTGAGGATTTCCTCTCTTGTCATCCCGCCTGCGATCTGCTTAAGAATAACGGAAACCGTTATCCTCATCCCTCGAATCGTGAGTTGACCAAGGCAAACTTCGGGGTCCACTGTGATACGGTCCAATTCTTTCATTGTGTTTTCCTCCGTGATTGCATTTTATACTCTCTAATTATTACTTAAACCATGCCTTGTTCCCCCACAACAGGGGCATCTCTCCTCTCGATCCGACGGAGAACCTATCCGGTTGTCAATTCCACCTTGAGTATTACAGTGTGGGCATCCCCAGAGAATAGAATCAGGGATGGTGGATCCACTTCGCTTGATCCACCCTACAAATACTGAAAAAGCTTACAGATAATTTCGAGAGTGCTGTGTTCTTCTCAAAAACTTTGAAATCGCCATCGTTCCTCCGTAATAATACGATTTGCTTCACGATACAGCTCTGGAAGATTGTCTTTATGACGATCAAGCAATTGGCCAAGCAATTTTGAGGCATGTCTATCCGAGGTTCTCCTAATAAGGTCAAAATCAATATTTCGTAGCTGATTGTCAACGGCGCCTGGGGTTCGGTGCAAAGCCCTTGCAAGACGTATACAGTCAGCATGACTGTCTGTATGCGAAGATCTTGGATAACGGAAATAAAAGGCTAAAAGCACAACCAATTCCTGTTCAGTCCATTGAGCCATAAGATCCTCCTTTCTTTTTTAGGCTATCCGATTTAGCCAGTCGTCTATTGACAAGCTCATATGCTACCCGATAAACTTCCTCCCTTTCGTGAAAATTTAGTCCAATCAAGTCGAATATAATATTGTCCAGAAGGACACGGTCTTGCAAAGGATGGGGGGTAAGTTTAGGGCCTTCAATTCCTACCTCTTCTGCAATGCTTTTGACTGTCCTCTTAGAAATACTTGCAATAGTATGTTTGATTTCTTGTAAGTGTTCAGATGAAAAAATTTGTGGATCGATAACTATTAGCTGTTTGATGTCGTGACCCTCAGTTTTTAGTGCTCCTTGCCCGAGGTTTGCACGGCCATAAAGTTCACGGAAAATGATTTGTCCAGTCCAAAAAAGAGAAGCCCAGATTTCTAAATTTGAATTAGTGATAATTTCAAATAAGTTGTGATCAACGAGGACTCCATATTGATTCAAATAAACACCAGGTCTATCATTATGAATCATTGGCCAAAGTATTTTCGCAGGAGTTCTTGTTCCAAGGTCATACCACAGGTTTCGGTTTCTGCAGCTAGGCCTCAGCGGGAAATCCTGGGACTCGCCCCACTCAATATATTTCAATGCCTTTGTTCCCACTAACTTGGGCTTGGGAACATTGCAGACAAAAGCCTTGAATTTCAATGTGTTAGGTTCTACTATGATCGATCTGCATTCTCTTGGGCTAACAATGACAGTTTGTAAAAAGCGAGGTTCTATTTGCCAGTGAGCTATCTTTGGTTCATCAAGATAGAAAAAATCATTGGCTCCAGTCTTAATGCCAAATCTCACTTCAGCAATGTCCTCCAAACGTAAAAGTTTGTCTTTGCCTTTTTCAAGAATTGTCCAGTATATTTCAGGTGCTCTTAGATACTTACCACCCCATTTGTTGCCGCCATACTTGCTTCCCTTCACAGTTAAACCAAACCTCTTCTTTATCTCCTCTGTTGCATCCTCCGGCCACTCCCAACCATCTTCCAATAGCGACTTCTGCGTAATTGGGCAGGTGCGGTATTCAGGTGTGCCCTTAGGGTCGGCGGCGGCTTCGATTTCATCAAAGATGATTGGTGATAGAATATGTTCGAACGGGACTTTAAACATTACAAACCGTGCGGTTTTTTCCAAGGCCCAATCACGGCGATCATCAGGGGACGAAAAAAGGACGATCACCGTGTTTACATCAGCCTGTGCAAAAGATCGTTTGGCCTGGTTATCCAACACCAATCTGATGTGACAACGTTTAAGAAGGAATTCTTGGAGGTCTTTCCCATAGCCGACATCGAGCCAGGAATTGGAGGTAATAAAGCAGAACGAACCCTTTGAGTTCAAGAGGGAAAGGCCATGGAAGTAAAAATAGATATATAGGTCACTTTTTGCATCCAGTTTGTGTGCTGCGGTATCGGTTTCCGCTCTATAGCTAAAGAAATTCGGGAAAGCCTGGTAAACGGACCGGGCCAATTTGGCTTTATATTCCTTTTTGTTTTCGGTCGTAACGTCCTCGCGGAAGAGATGAGGATCGGCAATGTTTTCCTGCCTCACATAAGGGGGATTGCCAATAACGATGTCGAAACCTTCCTTTTCACTCTCGAAAATTTCGACAAACGCAATATCCCAGACAAAGGGGATCTCGCGAGTCGTTCTGAGAGCAGACCGCGCCCGATCTATTTGCTCCAGGTCTTCTGTTAACGATTCTATCTGTTTTTGCCACAAAACAGAATCGAGGACAATTTGATGAGGCTTCTCTTCGACTTTACCATCCAGTCTCAATTGGCGTCCGATAGGTCCCTCGATCTTTCTGCGGAGGGATTTGATCTCTTCTTGAACCTTATGGTGTCTTGCATCAAGGATATCCTGGAACAGACGAAGCTCTTCCCTTTTAACCTGATCGGGCGATTTGAAATGGCAATCGGGATCGTTGTCATAGAATTTCAGCTTCTCGGTTTTGAGTTTCACAACTCGGCTTTGAATCTCTTTGGGGATGTCCCTGGCCGCCCGAATATGGCCAAAATTTATCCCTCCCACCTCCTGGACAAGACTATCACCACACCGGATCTTAAAGGTGAAATGCGGCAGAAGAGGCTCACGCCGTATGTAGAGCTCCTCGCTGGTCAGGTCGGCATCAACTACAAGAGCAAGCCACAGGCGGAGTTCAGCAACGTGGCATGCCCAGTCCATGACGTCTACGCCGTAAAGAGATTGGCCGATGATCCGCTTTTTTCTGTCGTATGGCGTTTCTTTGATGTTGAGATGCCGATTGGCTCTCTCCTGAAGATTGTCGAGAATATGGAGCATCCCAACGAGAAATGACCCGGAACCACAGGCCTTATCCAGTACGGTCAGCTCATGCAGCCGATGATTGAGTGCTGGCCATAACTTCGCATCAGAAAATGCCTTATCCGCATCTGCTTTCTCATCGGGCTCAAGTGCAAATATCAACTGATAAAGAAGGCTCCTGTGTTCTTCTCCGAGATAGTTGGAAAGATTATCCACAAGGGCAAGCCTGCACATCAAGTCGATTTCAGTCCGAGGGGTGTAGAAAATCCCCGCGTCCCCCCGTTCGTCCGCTTCCTCAGAAATATTAACAAGGCTTTCGTAGACCTTTCCGATCACTTCAGGATCAACCGCCACCTCCTGGTCCAGGGGACTGTCTTCTGCTATGGTGAAATTATAGCGCTCAAAAAACTTGAAGATCTGCTCAAACCGGTTATCCGTCACCAGGAAATCATGTTTCGTATCGAGTTCATTTTCAGTGAATAGGCCGCCGTTCAAGAAAGGAGCTTGGGAGAGCGTGTCTTTGATCTTCCCAGGAAAATGCCTGTGGCCCCCGTGAAACTTTCTATTAAACGCTTCAAAAAACAGGACCTTCATCCATTTATGGACGAAGGAATTTGGCGGTTGGTCCACTGTCCGGTAGCTTTCCCAGAAAGTGTTCAGAAATTCTCTGTCTTCTCCCAGCCACCCCTTCCGCTGAATAAAGTAGAGGAACATGCAGCGGTTGAGGAATTGTAGCGCATAGTCATGAGCCCAGGATTTGTCTTTGGTCTGCTTGGAGAGATCCTGTTGGAGAAAGTCAAAGACAATCCTGTATTCACCGAAGAACTGTTTGGTGACTGCCTCAACATCGAATGCCTCATCGTGGCGTTCCTGAATGGCTAAGGGGGATAGTCCAAAGGGATCGCGACCAATGGCTCCCAGATCAAGCAACGAAAGCCTTTCAGAAGCGGTACGAAGGCGGACACCCAGCCGTTCCTCTGGGCCAACGGTGATGCGTCTGAAACGACGGCGCTTTTCGGTTTCCATTTCATACTTGATGTTAATGAAGTGCCACCTGTCTTGTGCAGAGTTGGAAAAAACAAAGAGGGCATACGGGTGGTCTCGAAGGAGTCTGGAGGCAACAGGCCGTTCCTGGACTAGTGACAATCGATCTGATGTCAGGCGGGCATAGATCACATGGAAGTCGGTATTCTCCCCACCACCAGCAAAAAGAATGGGGTCTTCGGCCAAAGCATTGGCTGCCGTGTCGGTCCATCCATGGCGAGAGAGCGGTTGGTTGACCCTCTCGTAGCTTAACTCAGACCAAAATAACTTTTTGAGTGGTTCCAACCCTCGAAGGTTCTTGAGGAGATCGAATACCGACTGCTGAAGTTCGATTCGAGCCATCTACTTGAATTTCCTTGACTAACTGTTTGAAGGTTTTTGGTGGAGGATACCCTTTTGGATAGCATTCTATGAAACAAAAACCGTTTAGTCAACAATGAATTGGAAGGATGGCCTGACCGCAATGCTTACCGCTGGCTGCGGAGAAATGTTGCTTAAGAACGATAAAATGAAAACCCTATTCAAATTGGTGTCTATCTTGGAATTAAAATTCCTTCTACCCCTTTTTCTTCCGTCTTGACATTTATATATAAAACATATATTTTTATATATATAAAGGAGAAGTCAATAATGAGAACATTAGTAGATATCAATGAAAATGTTTTAAAAGAAGCCATGGAAGTGTCAGAAGCGACCACTAAAAAGGAGACGATTACACTGGCCTTGGAAGAACTTATCAAATCGAGGCTTCGGCAGAAATTAAAAGGTATGGCAGGAAGTGGGATCATAGAAACAGGGCTTTCTGAATTAAAAAGGCTTCGTAAGAGGCGAGAAAAAGGTCAAAAGAGTCTTCGGACCGCAAAAAACTGATGGATGACCTCGTCTTGATCGATACGAGTGGATGGATATGCTTCTTTTCCCGTCGAGGGTTTGAAGAAATTAAAAAGATTATATCCACTCTTCTTGACGAAGACAAGGCTGCAATAGTAGGTCCTATCCTTGTTGAACTTATTCAGGGGACTCGAACAGTCGAAGAGAAAGAAACTATCAAAAGATTATTCAGGGGCATTCACTGGCTTTCAGTAACCGACGACCACTGGCACAAGTCAGCCGAGATGGCCTTTGATCTAAGGAGGAAAGGTATTACAAGTTCTGCCATCGACACCTTGATCGCTACGTTGGCTATCGAATACCGCTGCAGCTTGCTACACAAGGATTCCCACTTTGAACTTATCGCACGAAATTCTCCATTGAAGTGCTATCAATAAGCTTCCTTTCGTTAAGAATGACAGATCGAGACTTTTTACGAGTTCATCATATCAAAAATGTAATAGTAATTATTCAATCGAAAAAGATAAAATAGAAGAAATGGTGAGGGAAGGGGAGGTCATGTATGGGAAAGGTCAAACTTTCAGATTGTGCAAGCTGTGCTTTGAATCCACAAGAAAGGGTCTGCCTCAATGCTGTGAAGGACAGAGTGACAGGCCATAACCCTTTGGGCCCTATCTACTTATGGGGGAACTACTATTCATGGCTCAATATGCCGTAATTCAACCCGTGGAAATTTTCCCTCTTGACAATATCTCTTT
>Ga0315291_10001896_pt1 | contig 27689 bp, 15 predicted proteins | sample YL17G12_20_MG_FD_203070 | JGI IMG/M metagenome (GOLD analysis project Ga0315291, IMG submission 203070) | Sediment microbial communities from Yellowstone Lake, YNP, Wyoming, USA - YL17G12_20 | ecosystem: Environmental > Aquatic > Freshwater > Lake > Sediment | place: USA: Wyoming | collected...
TGAAGGCTTCAATTCGCCCGTTGCTGGCAGTTATGTTTGGGCCAATTCATCCCTGGCCTGAAGGCCTGGGGGTTCTTGGCCCCGATTCAACTAAACGAGCTGTTTTTCGTTTGCGGCCTAGACGACCGGAGGTCGTCTGCGGCCGGGAAGGCTGCAGGGCCGAAGCGGCCTAAGCGGCCCGCTTGTTGCTTGCCGTGCCAGCCATTCCACTGCCTGCAGGCGGGGGAATGGCGGCCGTATCGACCTTGCGCTTGCGGTTGCACTTGTCCCCGAACATGCATTTCGTGCAATCGCCCTCGCACGGCTTGTCATCCGGTCTGTACCGGTCGTTCGATATCATCCGCGGCTCTTTCTTCTTCTTTTCAAAGGTCATTTGCATCCAGCCTCATGCTCTATTACCTTCTCGTCCGAAGTCCCGTGCGCTCTCCGAGATGCAGCGGGACGGCTCCAAAACCGGGCCAGGGCTAAGCGTTCCGTTATGGCTCCCACTTCCGGGTCGGGTTTGTCATTCTGGCCTCCTAGCTCCATATGAAGGGTACCTTTTAAACCTTCACATTAGCGCCCCGACACCCAAAACGGCCCCCGGGCCTCTAATATTTAGATACTAAGAAGGCAATATCCCCCCGGACAGACCATCGAAGATGATGGTTCGGCAACGCCGCGGCCCGCAAGGGCTGCGGCAGAAGCGAACAGGATCCTCGAGGGCGAAGTCGGAAGAGAGTGGACAACATGGGATACGGAGACAGGGACAGGAGCGGGGGCTTCGGCGGCCCCAGGGAAATGCACAAGGCGACGTGCGCGGACTGCAAGAAGGAATGCGAGGTACCGTTCAAGCCCACCGAGGGGCGCCCGGTATATTGCAGGGATTGCTTCCAGAAGCACCGCCCCCCGAAGCGGTTCTGAGAGCGGAAACGGCATCGGCCCGGAGAACCGGGCCGATCCTCAAAAAGCCCGGAGGCTCTCCGGGCTGATTTTTTTGTTTGGGTCGCCGTCCAGGGCGCCCTCTGAGTTCGATGGCGGAGCCGCCGGCGGGGCAACCGTTAATATCCACCATACCCATGACTCATCCCGGAGGCTGCAGATACGGGCCTGGCCCCGGATGAAGCGTCAATTCTAGGCGGTTCGGCGGTGCTCTCGACGCACAAGGACGGCAAACCCGGCCGCCGGCTGTACGTCAACATATTCTTCCAGGGCCTGTCCATGTCGGCGCCCTTTTTCACCGCTGCGGTTTTCCTGGGCATGCTCCTCAACCTGCGCTCGGCCATCCTCGACGAATCGGCGGTGCCGTGGAGGTTCATCCCGCTCGGCCTGCTTGCCATCGGGGCCGTCGCCTTCGTGGCCCCGGTGCTCTGGGGCCTGCGGCCGGAAACTGTCGAGATGACCCAGACCGGCCTGAAAATAAAGACCGGAAACAATTCCCGTGAAATTCCCTGGTCCTCGGTCCGGAGGCTTCGCGCCACGACCATCGTTTCCTATGTCTCGCGGCGGCTCATAACTTCCAGGCCGGCGGTAGTGGTCACGGCCGACCCGGGCGAGTACATCATGAAATATTGGCGGTTCTCCTCCGAGGACATGAAGCAGTTCTTCAACTACGCCGCCTCGAAGGTGCTCCCGGCCGGGGTCCCGGTCATAGACGACCTGCACTGGCTCGCCCCCGACAAGGCGTCCCATCCGGGAGTGTCCTCGCAATGGGTGCGCGACTACAACACGGCCGTGAGGGTCGGGCTGGCGCTGATGCTCGCCGGGCTGTTCCCGCTCGCCGGGTTCTGGGCCGGCTTCCCGCTGGCGGGGGCCATCGGGGCCGCGATGATGTTTCTGGGCATGTTCAGCGCGGTGCTGGGATGGGCGGCCCTTTCGGAGGAGAAGAAGAAGCGGGAGCAGATGTAGAAAACGGGGAACCGGGGAGCCGGGGAACCGGGAAGCCGGTGGGTTTGCCGGCGAGCCGGCAATCCAAAGGTATAGATATCGACGCGGCCAATATCAATCGCTGGTCGAAGGGGGAAATTCCACGAGGCGCGGTCTGTTGTTGTGCGTACTGTGCCTGCTCGCCGGAACGGCCTGCACTGCGTTCCAGCCGGCCGCGGCCGACGGGGCGGCGCCCCTGCCCGACCTCTATCCCGAGCTCCACATCTACGCCGGGAACGCCACCGCGACCTGCGCCACGGCCGGCACGCCCGTGGCGATGGTCATCTACGCCTACAACGCCGGGCCCGGCAACATCACCTCGGCCAACATCACGATTTCCGTCGACGGCTCGGTCATCGCGGTCGTGCCGGCCGTCTACGACTTCTCCGCCGAGGGATACTTTGGCAACATCTACACCTGGGACACGACCGGCGCGGCGCCGGGGAACCACACGATAGGCATCCTGGTCAACGACACCCACGGCGACGCCAATCCGGCCAACAACACGCTTGTGCAGAATTTCACCATCGTAAAGCCCGCGCCGGGCATGAACCTGAAGCTGGACCAGGCGGTCGCCGTGGCCGATGTGACGGAATCACTCCCCGCCACCGTGGCCATCACGGGCAACATAACCATGACCAACCTCGGCGGTGAGACGATGAACATCTCGCTTCGGTCGAACGTGGACATCGGCTGGGCCTCGAGCCTGGAACCACAACTGTTCCTGGCGGACCACGACGGCCGGTACGGTTTCTCCGCATGCGTGACGGTCGCCCAGGCGACAGGGGCCTCGCAGGTCGGAAATCTCCAGATATTGGCGAGCGGCCGTGTCGGCAACGACTCGTTCGGGGCCTCGGCGGCGGCCGTCATCCAGGTCCATCCCTACTACCGCCTCGGTCTGGACTCGAAGGGCCCGTACGTCAAGATCCCGCCCGGAGGACAGGCCGTGTTCGAGATAACCCTGAGAAACGGCGGGAACGCCCTGGATTCCTACGAGATAGAGGTGGCCAACCTCAATGAGCTTGGGGCGAAGAAATGGCTGGTGGCCCTCTCCGCGAACACGCTTGCGATGATACAGCCCGGCGAGTTCAAGCGTTTCACCGTGACCGCCCGGGCCTCCGACGAATGGGTGCTGTCGAAAAGCGAGTCCACGAGAATCTCCATCCGGGCGACCTCCACCGGGAACCGCACCGTGTCGCTGATGATCCCCGTCTACGTCCAGGAAGAGGGCTCCAACCCGGCGTGGTACAACTATTACACCATCGACGCATCTGTCGTCATCCTGGCAATCGCGATAGCGGCCGGATTGGGGATGCGGTGGAGAAAAGGACGGACGGGCGGGGAACCGGGCAGCCCGGGAGTCGGGGAACCGATGGGCGGGAAATCCGGGGCAGAGGGGAAGAAATGAGGGGAGGCGCCGCCCTCACCATCCTGCCTGTTCTCCGCTATGACCGCGGTCCCGCGTCGGCCGGGCCGTCCGCCGGGCTCTCCGCGCCGGGCTGAGGCGGAATCGCCTCTCCGCCGGGCCCCCCGGGCGGTGCCTCGCGTCTCCCCGGCCGCCGGCGCATGAGAACGACGGCCACGGCCGCCGCCGCCGCCGCGACAATGCTCAATACCAGCCCCCAGAGGATGGCCCCGCCGGATGCCAGCCCGCCGGCCGGGGCCGCCTTGACGGAAACGGTCCAGTTCTGGTAGACCGTGTCGCGGCCGTCGGTGAGGGCGAGGCGGACCTCCGTTTTTCCCGACTGGTTCGCGCGGGGCGTCCAGGTGAGCCTGGAACCCGTCAGGACCATCCCGTGCGGGGCCTGGACAAGAGAGAGTGTCAGGGCGTCCTGGTCGTCATCATCGGCGGACGAGACGTCGTAGCGCCAACCCTGGCCGACGGTGGCCGTGCGGGGGGGCTGGCTGGTGAACCGGGGGATCCTGTTGACCGGCCTGACGGTGACATTGACCGTTCCGGAGCTCTCCCCGTAGCTGTCGTTCACCGCCAGCCTGAAAGTGTAGTTTCCCGGCGCCACGGCGAGAAACGACGCCACGCCCTTAGTGGCGTTGACGAGCTGGACGGAGGGTCCGCCTCTCTGGCTCCAGCGGTAGGCAAGGGCGTCCCCGTCCTGGTCCGCGGCCGAGGCGTTCAGCACGACGGTCTCATTGGCGGTGGCGAGGATGTCTGCCGGCATTGCCAGCACCGGAAGGCGGTTGAATGCTGTGATTTTCACGGATGCCGGCGGGCCGGCGTCGTAGGGGTCGCTCGCGACGAGGCTGAACACGTACGCGCCCGGCTTGCGCGGCACGAAGTTCGCCCGGAACAAGGCGTTGTCCTCGATGGACACCGGGGGCCCCGATGTCTGCGTCCAGGAACACGTCAGAGGGTCGCCTTCGACGTCGACGGCGGAGCCCTCCAGCATGACCTTCTCCAGCCGCGGCACCAAGGTGTCGTTGCCTGCAAATGCGGTCGGGACCAGGTTCACGACCGTGACGTTGACCAGGTCCGGCCGGCTCTCCGCATAGGAATCGTTGGCCACGAGCGAGAACGTGTAGTTGCCCAGCGCCACCGGGACGAAGCTCGCGTTGGCCGAGCCGGCGTTCGAAAGCTCCACGGCCGGGCCGCCGGTCTGGTTCCAGGTGAACGTCATCGAATCGTTCTCCGCGTCGGTGCCGGTGCCCGCAAGGACCACGGTCTCGAAGCGGTGGGCGACGATGTCCGGCCCGGCGGCGACGGACGGCTCCCAGTTGATCGCGTTGACCGAGACGGCGGCCGGCTGGCTGTCGTTGAACGAGTCGTTGACGGTCAGGCTGAACGTGTACCTGCCGGGCTCCGAGGCGTAGAACGAGGCGTTGGGCGTGCCGGAGTTCTCGAGCCTGACGGGCGGGCCGGCGGTCTGGGCCCAGCGGTAGGACAGGGGGTCGCCCTCCGCGTCGCTCCCCCATCCGCTTATGCGGAAGAACGTGTTGTGGTGCTGGGACGGGATGTTGTCGACGTATGCCCGCGGGGCCGTGTTCACGACATAGTGGGCCGTGAGGTTGAACAGACAGGGGGACGCTTCCACGCCTCCGGATGACAGGTCCGCCATCCACTGGATGTACCGCCCCTGCAGGAGAGGGAGCGACCCCTCCCCGAAGGGCTGCCAGTCCCCGAACGCGATGCCGTCGGGCGAGGCGCGTGCCCGGACCGAGAGCCCGGTGCCTGGCGGGACGGAGGCGTTCATCGCGAGGCCGGTGTTGGCGATCCAGTCGTCGGAAGTGACGACCGGCTGGTACAAGACCGCGCCGCCTGGGGCGAAGTGCTGGCCGTACGTCCAAATCTGCCTGAGGTTGCCCCAGTTCACATAACCGCCCATGACCACCATCTCGTTGTCCCGGTCGTTCCAGAGCGCCGCGTGGTTGGTCAGGGTGGTGAACGCGGCGTCCTTCCGGGACCATGAGTTGTTGCCGGGCGAAAAGGACCACATGTTGGTCGGGCCGGTCCCCTGGGTGTTGCCCCCGTACACCAGCATTTCGCCGTGGATGCGGTCCCAGATCGCGCTGTGGCTGTTGGTCTGGAACGGGCCGGGCGCCATCTGGCTCCAGCTGTTGGACGACGGGCTGTACGCCCAGGTGTCCTTCAGATACTGTGTATTGCCGTCGTAGAAGAGCCCCCCGAACACTATCATCCGGCCGGAGCGGGGATCCCACGCGGCCGAGTGCTCCGTCCGGTTGAGGGGCAGCGGACCGGCCGGCGAGAGCTTCTGCCAGGCGTCGCCCTCCGGGTCATAGCTCCAAAGGTCGTTGGCGACGCCCCACCAGGAGCGCGTCGGGGAGCCACCGAAAACGAGCATCCGCCCGTTCCAATCGTCCCAGACCGCGGTGTGGCCGGTCTTTTTCGGAGGCCCGTACGCCCTCATGGCCCACGAGTCGTTTTCCGGATTGTAGGCCCAGGTCTCGTTCGATTCCCCTCCGTAGACGAGCATGAGGCCGTGCAGGGGGTCCCAGACCGCGGCGCTCTCCACCCGGTTCGGGCCCCGGGCCCTGGGGCTCCAGGCGCCCGTCGACAGGTTGTACGCCCAGGTCTGGTCCGTCTCTCCGCCGAAGACCAGCACCTGGCCGCGCCGGTCGTCCCAGACCGCGTTGTGGCCGGAGAGCGGCGGCGGTCCCCATTTCGCCTCCCACCAGCCGGTGGAGGGGTGGTACGCCCATATGTCGTCCAGGACGGCGTGGCCGTCGCCGCCGAACAGGAACATCCGGCTCCCGGCGGCGTCCCAGCAGAGGGCGTGGCGGACCCGGTCGTCCGGGTTCCAGCCGTTCACCATCGTCCACCTGTCGGAGGAGGGGCTGTAGGACCAAAGCTCGTCCACGACGCCGGCGTTCTGTTTCTGGCCTCCGAATACCAGCATGCGGTTGTACTGCGTGTCCCAGACCGCCTTGTGGTTGAAAAGATAGGTGGTGCGCGTGGCCTTCTGCGTCCAGGTGCCGGACGATGGGGAATAGGCCCACGTGTCGGCCTTGTTGTACCAGCCCCCGAATATCAGCATCTGGTTGTTCTGCGTGTCCCAGGCGGCGCAGAGCTCGTCCCGCGCCGACGGGCCCGTGGGGCCTTGCTTCCACGAATTGGCGGACGGGTCATAGGCCCAGAGCTGGTTGTTCTCGTTGCCGTGTACGACCTCTCCCCCGAACGAGCGCAGCACCAGGTTCCCGGGGTCCCAGACGGCGGCGTGGTTCTTGCAGGCCGGGCCGGCGCTGTTCAAAAGCTTCCAGGAATCCGCCGCAGGGTCGTAGGCCCAGACGTCGCCGACCACCACCGAGCCGTTCGTCCCGCCGTACACGAGCATCTGCCCCCGGACGGTGTCCCAGACGGCGACGTGGGCGTACCTTGAAGGGCCGTCGGCCAGGCGGGTCCAGGTCTCGTTTTGGGGCGAATAGGCCCAGGTGTCGTTGAGCACGCCGAAGTCGCCCGAGCCCCCGTACAGGAGCATTTGTCCCCGGAGCTCGTCCCAGACTATCGTGTGCGAGGTGCGCCGGCCGGGGGTGAGCAGGTTCCAGCTCCCGTTGTCCGTGACGAGCCTGGCCCCGCCTTTCTCGACGGTCAGGTTCTGTACGGACGCCCCGACGAAATCCTTCATCTCCCACCTGAGGGCGCCCTCGTGCCTTCCGGTCTCGACGTGGGTGACGCTGCGCGGCGAAGCCGGCGCTTCGCGCTCGGGGGCGCTTTCCGGGCCGGTGCCCTCCGGCCGCTCACCCGCCAGGCGCCCGTCGCCGGGGACCGACAGGAACGGGCTCACCAAAATCAAAAAGACTAAAAGTGCGACTCCGTACCGCAGGTTCCCGTTCATGCAAATCCCCGGATTCGAATGGGGAAGCGGATATAAAACCCTTTTCGGACGGCGGCGGCGCCTCAGGCGTCCGCCGCGCCCTGCCCGCTCCCCGCCCATCTTCCTACAACAGCATCAGTATCGCCACGCCGGCGATGGCCACGACGGCCCCGAGCACCCCGCGCCAGCTGGTCTTTTCGCGGTAGAGCACGTAAACGACCGGTATTATGAACACCGGCATCAGAGACCCCAGCGTCGCCGCCACGCCTGCGTCGGCGTAGGTCACCGCGACCATGAACGTCCAGACGCCCAGGAACGGGCCTATCACCGTCCCGGCCAGTGTCGCCTTCATGCCCTCCTTGTTGGACAGCGCGCCGCGTACCTCGGTCAGCTTTCGCATCAGCACGACAGCGATGAAGAAGAACACGATGGCGGCCATCATGCGCATCAGGGTGGCCGACAGCGGGTTGAGCGCGCCGTCGGTGGCGGCGTTTATCATCCCGTACTTGGAGAGCACGAGCCCCACGCCCTGGCCGACCGAGCCGACCACGCCGGCGAAAACGCCCAGCGCCTTGCGGCCCGGCGCTATGGCCGGCTCCGTGCCGTTCTGCTCCCTTTCGAGAATGACCAGCGTCACGCCGGTCAGCGTCACCGCGATGCCCGTGATGGCCCAGAGCGTGAGCATCTCCCCGAGCACGAAATAGCCCAGGACGCTGGAGAATATCGGGTTGATGGCCATGAGCAGGGTGCCGCGCCGCGGCCCGATTATCATAAGGGCGCCGAAGTAGCCCAGGTCGCCGATGGCGAGCCCGATTATCCCGCTGGAGCCCAGGTACAGCCACTGGGTGCCGTTGGCCGCGGGCAATATCCGGCCCAGGAGGATGATGTGGCACGTGGTGAGCAGCCCCAGCGCGAAGAGCATGCGCCACATGTTGACGCTGATGGGGCCGACCTTGCGGCTCGCCGCGGCGAAGGCCAGCGAGGTGAACGTCCAGAGCACCGACGCCGAGAGCGCCGCCGCCTCGCCGAGCAACGTGCCGTCCATTTACGGCCGGATGAACGCGGATGTATATGTAATCATGCGAAATCATTTTTAACGTGAATGCCATCGCATGGGGATTGTGGAGGAATTCGTACGATGATTGTGAACATAAAGAAGCAGGCGCTGGCCCTGTCGGCGGCCATCCTGTGCCTGGCCGTCCTTCCGTTGAGCGTGGAGGCCAACTCGCCCCAGTCCGTCGCGGTCGAGTACGACGCCGCATCCGGGAAGCTGAACGTGACCATCGCCCACGCCTCGCTGGACACCTCGACGCACTATATCGCCCAGGTCGTCATTGAAAGGAACGCGGTCGTCAACATCACCGCCGACTACACCACCCAGCCCACCAACGACGTTTTCACATACACTTATCTCATCAGCGCGGTGGACGGCGATGTGCTCAGGGCGACCGCGAAGTGCAGCCTCTTCGGGGAGAACTCGGCGAGTCTCACGGTCTCCACGGCGCCCCCGCCCGACTTCGTCATCCCGACCGTCCATATCGTGAAACCGGCCAACCTGCAGATATTCAACACGAGCGGGGTCGTCGTGAACGGCACCGCCGCCGACAACGTCGCCGTGGCCAAGGTCGAATTAAGCCTGAACAATGGCACCTGGCAGGCCGCCTCCGGGAAGGAGAACTGGTCCGCCCCGGTGACGCTCTCCCCGGGCCCCAACTTCATCCGGGCCCGGGCGACGGATACGTCGAACAACACCGGCCAGGACTTCGTCTATGTCACGTTCATCAACGACACTGGACCGCAGCCGGACACCACCCCTCCCTCGATAACGATAAGCGGCCCCCTCGAAGGCCAGACGGTCAACGTCAGCCGCATCGATGTCCGGGGCGCCTCCTCGGATGCAAGCGGCGTCCGGTTGGTCGAGGTCCGCCAAAACGGTGGCGCCTGGACGCCTGCGACCGGGAACCTGAGCTGGAACGCCACCGTCGACCTCCTGGAGGGCTCCAACCTCGTCGAGGCCCGGGCCACCGACTTTGCGAACAACACCGCCTCCGCGTCCGTCAATGTCACGTACACGAACCAGACCGGGCCGCCGCCGGACACGGTCCGCCCGGTCATCGCCATCACCCAGCCTTCCGAGGGCCGGACGTTCAACGTCACGACCGTCAGCGTGGCCGGCACGGCCTCGGACGACGCCGGGCTTGCCAAGGTCGAGGTCAGGGTCAATTCCGGGGCCTGGAAGGCCGCCTCCGGGACCACCGCCTGGTCATCCAGCGTGACGCTGGTCAACGGCTCGAACCGCGTGGACGCCATGGCCACCGATACGTCGGGCAACACGGCCGCGGCCTCCGTCAACGTGACCTACGAGGCGCCGGCCCCGCCTCCGCCCCCGCCTCCGCCGGTGGACACCACCCCTCCGTCGATATCCATCACCTCGCCGCCCGAAGGCACGATATTCACCTCGGCGGACGTCACGGTCAACGGCACCGCGTCCGACAACGCGCGGGTCGCACGCGTCGAGGTGCGCGTCGGGACCGGCGCCTGGGGGCTCGCCTCGGGGACGGGCAACTGGACCATCCTGCTTACGTTGGCAGAGGGCAAAAACACAATCGAGGCAAGGGCCGCGGACGGCGCCGGCAACATCCGCAACGCCAGCATTTCCGTGCTGTATGCCAGGCCGGGCGGGACATCCTCTCTCGACGGCACGATCTCATCGGGCGAGTACGACCACAAGGCCTCGTTCTCGGGCGGCGCGTTCGAGCTCCACTGGAAGGTCTCCGGGGACACCATCCTCGTGGCGATGGTCGGCCGGACCACCGGCTGGGTGGCGATAGGGCTCGAGCCGACGCTGATGATGAAGGACGCCGACATGATAGCCGGCTGGGTGGATTCACGGGGCAAGCCCGGGGTCCTCGACTGCTACTCCACCGGGCCCAATGGCCCTCACCCGCCGGACACGAGCTTCTCGCCGCCCGGGACCAACGACATCGCCCAGTACGGCGGCTCGGAATCCGCCGGGACGACGACCATCGAGTTCACGCGGCTTCTGAGGACCGGCGACCGGTACGACCATGCCATACCGGCCAACGGGACCCTCTCGTTCATCTGGGCGCTCGGCCCCGGCGACGATTTCAACTTCCAGCACCTCAGCCGGGGCTACGGCACTATCAACCTGACAACCGGCGCATCCACCGAGAAGACGGCGATGGCCTGGCAGCCGCACGCCATCCTGATGGGGATGGGCGTGGGGCTTCTCCTGGCCGGAATGTTCGTGGCCAGGATGAAGAAGCAGAAGTGGTGGCTGAAGGGCCACCGGGCCGTCATGCTGGCCGGCGCGGCGCTGACCGCTTCGGGCCTCGTGTACGGATATTACATGATACAGGCCTCGACCGGGGTGCATTTCCGGGTCGTCCACACCTATCTCGGCCTGCTGTCCATCCTGCTCACCGTCTCGATGGCCGCCTCCGGGCTCGTACTGCTCAAGCTGGCCCGGGACCATCCGGCCGCAAGGCCGGCCCACCGGTGGCTCGGGAGGATCACCATCGTCGTGCTGGTCCTGACGGTGATCATGGGGCTGGTCCAGGCGGGGGTCATAACGCTTGGTTGAACGGACCACGGGTGAGCCGGAAAGCCCGCAAGCCGGTAAGCCGGGGAGGCTAGCCGGAAAGCCGGTAAGCCGGCTAGCCCGCGGGCGACCTGGGAAGCCGGTGAGCCGGAGAACCGGTTGACGACGAAGTTATTCCGGTCCCCCGTCTTACCGGCTTCCCGGCTTTCCCCCCGGCTCCCCGGCTTCCCGGCTTCCCGGCTCGCCGGTTCGCCAGTTTCAACGACCGCAATCGATTTTAACCCGTCCCGCCATTGTTATCCGGGGCATCGTTCATGATCGGAAGGAAAGGGAAAGCACCAGTAATGGCCATCACAGCGATCGTCGTCGCGGTCGTCTTGGTCGCGGCCGTGGTCCTCATGTTGCCGAAGCCGTCGGAGCCGAAGCTGGACGAGCCTCCGAGCGCACCCATGAACCTGGCGGCCTTGTCCGGCGACCGGACGATATCGCTCTCCTGGCAGCCGCCGGCCGACATCGGCACCATGCCCGTCAAGAACTACCGCGTCTACCGCGGCACCGCCCCGGGCATCTTGACGCTGCTGAGTGAGCTGGACAAGACGCTTGCGTACACGGACGGCGGCCTCGACAACGGCCGGCCCTACTACTACAGGGTCAGCGCCATCAATTCCGTGGGCGAGGGCGCCCGCTCCGCGGAGGCCACGGCCACGCCCAGCGCGGCCGCCGGCTTCCCGTCCGAGCCGCGCAATTTCGCGGCGCACCCCGGCAACACGCAGGTGACGCTCACCTGGGACCCGCCGGCCAACACCAGCGGGGCGCCCGTCACGGCCTACCGCCTCTATCGCGGCAACGCCTCCGGCCAGGAGACGTTCTTCACGGAAACGGGCGGGTCCACCGGCTACACCTGCACCGGCCTCGTGAACGGCCAGACCTACTATTTCCAGGTCGGCGCCCGCAACTCCGCCGGCGAAGGCCCCCGTTCCGCCGAGGCGAGCGCCACGCCCGCCGGCGGGCCCTCGGTGCCTTCCGCCCCCCGGAACCTCACTTACGTCCCCGGGGCATCCAACGTCACGCTCAACTGGGAGCCTCCTGCCTTCGACGGCGGCTCCATGATAACCGGCTACTCGGTCTACCGCGGCACCGCTTCCGGCGCGCTGCTGCTTCTGGCGCCCATAGAGAACCTGACGACCTACGCGGACGAGGGCCTCTTGCCGGGCGTGACGTTCTACTACCAGGTCAGCGCCAAGAACGCCCTCGGGCTCGGCCCGAAGACGCCCGAGCTCGTGGCGATGCCGCTCTCGAAGCCCTCGGCGCCGCTGGACCTGCGCGCCACCGCCGGGCTGGGCAGCGTGACGCTGGCGTGGGCCCCTCCGGCCCAAAACGGCGGGAGCCCGGTGCTGAACTACATGGTCTACCGCGGCACCGCCGCCGGCGAGGAAAGCTTCCTGGTCATGCTGGATGCCATGACGGCCCACATCGATGCCGGCCTTATAAACGGCACCCCGTATTACTACCAGGTGAGCGCCTCCAACGCCCAGGGCGAGGGCCCGCGCTCTTCCGAGGCCACGGCCACCCCGCAGTCGTCCTTCGACACGCCCTCGGCCCCCCAGAACCTCAACGCGGCCGGGGGCGACGGAAAGGTCGACCTCACCTGGGCGCCGCCGGCGAACCAGGGCGGGGCGCCCGTGAGCAAGTACCGGGTCTACCGCGACGGGGCCTTCCTCGTCGAGCCGGGTCTGGTCACCGCCTACTCGGATACGGGCCTCACGAACGGACAGGCATACAGCTACGAGGTCTCAGCCTCTAACTCGATCGGCGAGGGCGCGCGCTCCGCCGCCGCGTCGGCCACTCCGGCCACGCTGCCGGGGGCCCCGCAAAGCCTTTCAGCAGTGCCCTCCAACCACAACGTCTCGCTCAGCTGGCAGGCCCCTGCTTCCGACGGCGGCGCGCCCGTCTTGGGCTACGTCATCTTCCGAAACGGCGCCTCACTCGCCTCGACCGGCGTCGTGCCATCGTACCGCGACGGGACGGTCACCAACGGCCAGGCCTACACGTACAAGGTCGCCGCCCAGAACCGGGTCGGCCAGGGGCCGTTCTCGAACGATGCTCCGGCGACGCCCGGCCTGAAGCCGGTGGCGTTCTCGGTCGGCGGAGCTGGCGCCGACACGGCCGTCGACATCGGCACGGACTCTTCGGCCAACATCTATGTCGCCGGCTATTTCACCGGGACGGTCGACTCCGACCCGGGCACTGGCGTTTCGGAGCTGACCTCCGCCGGCGACACGGACATCTTCGTCGCCAAGTACGACATCGACGGAAACTATGTCTGGGCGTTCCAGATCGGCGGCACCGGCGCCGACCGGCCGACGGCCATCCTTGTAGAAAGCGGAGGAGATTTCCTGCTTGCCGGCTATTTCAGCCTGGTGGCCGACTTCGACCCCGGCACCGGCACGGCGAGTCTTGCGAGCTTTGGCGGGACCGACGCCTTCGTTGCTCGATACGGCCCGGACCATTTCTATGTAAAGGCCGTTTCCTTCGGAGGGCCGGGCGCGGAAGCGGCCAACGACCTCGCGCGGGATTCGGCCGGCAATATCTATGTCACGGGCCATTTCGAGGGCACGGTGGACTTCGACCCCGGCACCGGCACCGCCTCGTCCTCCAGCAACGCCTCGAGGGACATTTTCGTTTCCTCTCTCGCCCCCGACGGATCCTATCGCTGGCATTTCGCGTTCGGCTCCGTGCAGGAGGACGCCGGCACCGCCATCCAGGCCTACTCCAACGGGAATTTCTTCGTCGCCGGCTACTTCAACGGCTCGGTGGACTTCGACCCGGGCGCGGCGCTCAACCTGACCAACTCCAGCGGCTTCAAGGACGTCTTCCTGGCGCGGTATTCCTCGTCGGGGGCATTCCTCTGGGCGGGCGCCCTGGGCGGGGAGGGCAACGACACCGTCCCTCCCGGCGGCATGTCGCTCGACGGCCCCGGCAATGTCTACCTTACGGGCTCGTTCGAGGGGCTTTGCGATTTCCTGCCCACGAACATCTCGGCGACCGTCCAGAGCAACGGCGGGAGCGACGCCTTCATCGCTGAGTACGACTCCACCGGCGGATACCGCTGGGCCTACGGCGCCGGAGGCGCGGCCAACGACGGCGGGATGCGCGTTGCGGTGGACGATTCGGGCAACATCTACTGGACCGGATACTTCCGGGGAACGCAGGTGGACTTCGATCTGACCCCGGACACGAAATACCTCGACGCCGCCGGCACCGGCGGTGCCAGCGACATCTTCCTGGCCAAGTACCAGCCCGGAGGGCTGGTCGTCTGGGCCTACGACTTCGGCGCGGCCGTCTCCGGCGCTGACAAGGACACCGTTGGCATGGCCATCTGCATCGACGTCAACGGCAATGTCATCCTCACCGGCCGTTTCTTCGGCAGCGCGGACTTCGACCCGACGGCCGGCACCAAGACCCTTTCGAGCAACGGCGACGCCGACATCTTCGTGGTGCGGTTGGACGGGGACGGAAAACCGGCGTGAACGTCAAGGTGCCGGGTGCCGGGTGCTGGGACGAGCTCAGGGTGCTGGGTACCGGGTATGACGAAATTCCCTGCACCCTGCACCCCGCACCCGGCACCCAGATTCGTCACGGCGCCGGCGTTCTCCCGAGGCGCTCCAGGGCCTTGAGGTAGCGCTCCCGCCGGGCGATGTAGGCGCCGCTTGCCGGGCCGAAGGGCAAGTACTCGACGACGCGCCAGCCCGTGGCCGCCAGGCGGAGCTTTGTTTCGTCCGAGAGGCCCGTCAGGAACCCGAACTCCAATTTCCGCCGGCTTCCGTTTTGCTCCAGCCAGCCGACGAGCTCCGGGTCATGGGTCCCGACGCAGAAATCGGCCCCGGCCTCCAGCAGGCGCCCGCAGAGATTCCTCATCCGTTTCCGGACCTCCAAAAAATCGTTTGTGTCACCGGCATAGGCCCCCTTGACGAGCCGGACGCGCAGCCGGCCGTCGAGCGCCCGCTCCAAATCGCCGGGCGTCCGGTCGAGGTAGGCCTGGAGTGTTTGCGTTACGGGCAGACCGATCGATGCGTCCTCGAGGGCCGTGCGCAACGTGAACTCCACGAGGCCTTGCCCCTCCATGTCCAGCTCGACCGGGACGCAGGATTTCAGCCCGGCCCCGGCGAGCGCCCGCAGGTTCCGTCGGCAGAGCTCCCTGTCGAAGGCGGCTCCCAATGTGGAGAGCTTCACCGCCAATGAGGCGCCGGCGGCGGCCTCGCCCATCGTCTGGACAAGCTCGAGATGGGAGCGCATTGCCTCTTGCGCCTCGCCGCCGGTCCTTGCATTTTTGCCCAGCATGTCGAGGGCGCAGCGGACGTGCTCCCTCTTTCGCCGGGCGCACCATTCCAGGGCGGCCGCCCGGTCCGGCAGGGCCCAGCGCTCCTCACCGGTCATGCCTCCGGTATTGGCGAACCAGCAAAAAAGCCCGATGGATGGCAAATACGAATTCTAGCTGAATTTATACCCATATATGTCTGATTTGCGTATATTCGTATATAACACCTGCTCGTTTTTCGAACCAGAGCCCCAAAGGAGGTTTGAGAATTTGAAAACATCGGACAATAGAAAGGTTGCGTTGCTCGTACTGGCTGCCATATCGCTGTCGTTCATCGGGCTGGCTAGCCCTGTGGCAGGGGCCCAGACCCTGGATATAACCGGCCTGAGGATATCGCCCAACCCGGGCTACTCCTGCGAGAACACCACCATCAGCTTCAACGTGACGAACAACCTGGGCACGATGGTCGACATGGCCACGGTCAGCGTGGCCGCCAAGAGCTCGGTCGGCGGAATGAGCTGGCAGTCGAACATCACGCTTTTTGCAGACGGGGCCACCAGCTTCCAGTCGTTCACCTGGACATATCCGGCTGAGGGAACTTATGACGTTTCAATTACTGTGTTTGGCGCCGGCCAGATAGCCCAAAAGAGCGGCGTCTACACCGTCCAGCCGTGTGCCGCCCACCGCTACATCGGGACGGTCACTATAGTAAAGTCCCCACTGGCGCCGGACAGCGCCACTGTTACCATCGAGGTGGGTAACGACGGCCACGCGCCGGCCTACAACACGACGGTGGCGGTGCAGGCGACGGGCCCGTACCCGGAAACGACCAGATATTTCATCGGCTCGACGGTTGTTCCCGTGGTCGATGTGGGCGCTATAGGCCGCGTCGATATCTTCTGGCAGACGCTGCCGGCGGCGGGCGTCTACAACGTTTCCGCCATGGCAATCGACGACAACGGGGTCATGGCAGACATGAAGAACAAAGTTACAACGGTGCAATCACAGCCTGTACAAATGAACTCGGTGCGGATAGTGAACATCGCTGTCGATCCTTACCCCCCGATGCAGGGGCAGGAAAGCAATGTCACCGTCGATTTGATGTTCCAGGGCAACTGGTCCGGCGTTCCGGTGACCGTCAAGGCCTATGCCGACGGGCCGTCCTCATATTCACTGCTCAACATAACCCTGAAGAATGTCATGGTCCAAAGCCTGGTCCCCGTCAACTTCTCCTGGCCGGCCGCGATAGAACCGGGCGAGTACAACCTGACCGTCACGGCCATGTTCAATCCGAAGGAGTTAACCATCTCCAAGGTCGCTGTCACGCAGATGGCAAAGCAGAAGGCCTGGCTCACCTCAAATTTCAGGCTCGAGCTCAAGGGCCTCAGGATGAGCCCGTATCCGCCGATGCCCGGCCAGAACGCCACGGTCATGGTCGAAGTGGCCAACACCGGGGACGCAGACGCCCCGCCGGCAAAGGTCACGGTAACGGCCGAAGGCCCGGCGTTCTACAACCTCGGTACCAGGACCACGCCGAGCACCAGCTTCGGGACGATGGTCCGGATGGAGTTCAACTGGACCCAGCCGATAGTTCCCGGCGAATATACCATCCGGGCGTTCCTGGAGGATGCGGGCGGCAACCAGAGCGAGCTTCGGAAGACCTACCCGATGCCGCACATACTCGAATCGAACATGTCAATTGTGAACGGCACCGCGGTCTACAATTACTACTATTTTGGCGCAGCGCCCAACGGCTCGCAGGGCCAGAACATAACGGTCGTCGTGCCGGCTACGCTCAACGAAACGGAGGCCGCGACCGGGCTGAACAATCCGGCCGTCGCGGGAGCGGCGGGCGTCGCCGTAGGCGGCGTCATCTCGATCGTCTCGGTGCTCGCCTACGCTTACGCCAAGCACAAGGGCCAGATGGGCAACGTGCAGTCCAACCCGATGTACAAGGAGAACGCCAATCAGGGCCAGAACCCGATGTACAAGGACAAGGGCATGGCGGGCGAGAACCCGCTCTACATCCACGAGAGGATGGTGCACGGCGTCCACGCAGGAGAGGGCGTTGCCGAGCCCCAGGAAGCGTCGCTGGTCGGCGGCGCCCTGCCCGGCGGGGCGGTTATTTCGGCAGCGGTGAGTTCCGATATCAGGGAGAGCCCGACGCTGCCTTCGACCGGCCCGACCTCCGACGCCAAGAGCAAGGTCGCAGCGGTCGGCAGGGTCGAGACCCCGCTGGGTCTGCAGGGGACCCGAGAAAGCCCGACGCTCGCATCCACGGGAGTCGTAGCACCGCGTGATGCGGCAAGCGGCCTGGCCACCGGGCGGCGCCAGTATGTACCGCACGGCGTCACCGACGCCGACGGCGACGCTTCCTCTGACGCCAGGATGGCCATCAACGAAAAGGGCCTGCCCGGCAAGAAAAAGCCCTCCACGCAACGGCTGGCGGGCGACGGGACAGAGCCCGTCGACGACGACAGCGACGATGACGGGACACCCGACGCCCTTTCGAAGAAGGGCTACGACTACTATCAGGCCCAGAGCCAGCTCAACTCGGCAGGCAAGCTGCGCGAGAGCCCCACACGGGCCACCACCATCTCGACCCGGGACAGTGTCTCGCCCGTGGTGCAGATTGCCGGCGGCGGGGACGACATGCCCACCGAGAGCCTGGACCAATCCCGAAAGGGCTGGGACGGGACGATCAAGGGCGTCACAACCGATGAAAGCGCCCTCGGCCGCGAGGCCGCCCACCCGGTGATCTCCAAATTGCGCGAGAGCCCGACAAGGGCCAGCGGGCTCAGGGAAAGCCCCACTCTGCCCTCGACCGGCCAGACCGCAGTGCGCGAAAGCCCCACAAAGGCATCCACGGGCCAGACGGCCATCCGGGAGAGCCCGACGTTGCCCTCGAGGGACCAGGCGTCCGGCCAGGCATCGGGCATCGCAATCGATGAGTCCGGCACGCAGGTCGTCCACACCCGCGATGTTGCGACCGGCCAGGCATCCGGCTTGCGGGAGAGCCCCACAAAGGCGTCATTGGGCCAGACCGCTGTGCGCGAGAGCCCGACGAAGGCCTCGGGCCTGCGCGAGAGCCCGACGCTGCCCTCCAAGGGCACGACCTCGATACGGGAAAGCCCCACGGGCTCGGACTTCGGCATAAACGAGCAGGGAATCAAGGCGCCGGAGAGCGGCCCGGGCGACGCCGCCCAGTTGGCGAAGGACGAGGCCGGCAAGAAGGAATTCAAGGGGCATGTGACGCTGCTTAAATAGGCGGCGCGGGCGCGTCGTGACGGGCCGGCCGTACTCCGGCCCCTTGCGGCGCGCCATTTTCCTTTCAATTTCCGAGAGTAATCCTTTTTATATACCTAGAGATTGATTAATCGCATGCCGAACGGCCGCGTCGATTCCCTGGCGCCCATGACATCGCGGATGCTGTGCCTTTCGACCGTCATGTTGCTCGTCCTGCCGCTGTTTTCCGCCTCGATGGCCGAGGAGGGCGGGGCCTCGCCCCGCAACCGGGCATCCTGGGCGCTGTCATCCACCGGCCTTCCCACGACCAACAACTACTACGGCGTCACGTTCGCGGACATCGACAACGACGGGGACCTCGACCTGCTGGCCACCGCCACGAACGGAGGCCTCAAGGCATACCTGAACAACGGGGCCGGCTGCTGGACCGCCGTCGCCCAGCCGCCGGGGACCACGGCCGGGAGCGATCTTCGCGCCGGGGACATCGACAACGACGGCTACTTGGACGTCATCACCGGCTCGCCGGACAGCACGAACGGCATCCACGTCTTCAGGGGCAACGGCACCGGCCGGTTCACCGAGATAACCTCCGGCTCGGGCGTGGCGACGAGCGGGACCTGGCGCGGGATAGCCGTCGGCGATGTGAACAAGGACGGAAAGCTCGACTTTGCCGCCACCAACGGCTACTCGGGCGGCCTGGGCATGCGCGTCTACACCGGCGACGGCACCGGCAAGTTCGTTTCCAACTCCACCGGTCTGCCCACGAGCGGCGAGCGCGACAGCGGCGTCGTGCTAGTCGATTTCAACAACGACGGGAACCTGGACCTGGCGGCGGCCGGGGCCGCCGGGGCCACCTGCTTTCTGGGGAACGGTGGCTCGGGTGGAGCCATGTCCTGGACCGCTTCCTCGTCAGGCCTCACGACCGAGCGCTTCGTCGGGGTGAACGTCACCGACTTCGACAACGATGGCTCGATGGACATCGTCCTGAGCTCTTATGGCCCCAACCGGGGCGTGAAGGTCTACCGTAACATTAACAAGGCGACCTCCTGGGCCTCCTGCTCCACGGGCCTCCCTAGCAACGGCAATTACCTGGACGTGTGCACCGCGGACTTCGACTCGGACGGCTATCAGGACCTGGCTTTTGGCAACTACACCGGCTCCTACACCGGGATGAGGGTCTGCTACGGCAACGGCGCCGGTTCCTGGTCGGAAAACTCCACCGGGCTGTGCACCACTGATCTCTACGTCGGTGTGGAGGCTGCCGACTTCAACGGCGACGGGAGCCCGGACATCGGGATAGGCAGCTACAGCAGCAAGGGCATCCTCGCATACAAGAACCTGCACTCGGCCCCGCCCCAGCCGGTGCTCAACCTCACGGCGCCTTTGGGGAACATGAGCTGGAGCGGCGGCAGCGTCCACAGGATAACCTGGAATGTCAGCAACGGGACGGCGCCCTACACCGTGAACCTCACCTACTCGACCGACAGCGGCGGAAATTACACCGGCCCCGTCGCCACCGGTATCCTCCAGCAGGCCGCCGGCCCCAACACTCTCGACTGGACCGTCCCGGCCGTCGATTCGACCCGCGTCCGCGTCCGGGTCTCGCTGAAGGACGCGATGAACCAGACCAACGTCCGCTCGAGTCCCAACGACCTGGAGATAGACTCCACGCGGCCCTACGTCAATTCCACAAGCCCCCTTGACGGAGCGCAAAACGTCTCCACGAACACGACCGTCCTGGTCCGCTTCAGCGAGATGATGAACATCACGGCGACTTCCGGCGCCGTGTCGATAGCAGGACCCGGCTCGCCGTTGCTGGGAACGCCCGCCTGGTTTGGCGAGGAAGTGGTGTTCTCGCCCTCCGGGCTCCAGCTCGAATCGATGTACACCGTCACAGTTGCCGCCATGGCCCAGGATGACTCGGAGCCCGGCAATCCCATGGCGGCCCCGTACACTTTCACATTCAACACCTCCAACGCCCCATTGCCGTCCGTCACGCTGCTTGCGCCGCAAGGCGCCGAGGTATGGGTCGCCGGCACCGGACACGAGCTACGCTGGACCGCCGCCGGTGGCACGGGCGCGCTGAACGTGTCGCTTGCGTACTCGACGACCGGCCCGGACGGCCCCTGGACGGCCATCGCCGATAACGAAACCAACGACGGCGCGCTCGTCTGGACCGTGCCCGACGCCCCGTCCCGGGACTGCCATGTCCGAGTGACCGTGACGGACGGCTTTGCGCCGCCGAAGACCGCCTCGGACGCAAACAACGCCCCGTTCACGATCAAGGAAGCCCCCATCCCGCTCTTTGTCAACCTGACCTCGCCCGAAGGCGGCGAGACCTGGCTCGTCGGGAGCAGGCACAACATCTCCTGGAACGCCTCCGGCGGGAACGGCAACCGGACCGTCTCGGTGGAGTATTCGACGCTCAACCTCGAAGGGCCGTGGGAGATCGCCGAGCAGAACGGCGCCGACGACAGCGTGTCCGTCTGGACCGTCCCGGACCTGCCCTCTCCGACCTGCTATGTCAGGGTAACGGTAACCGACAGCTACGACCCGCCGCAGGCCGCCAGCGACACCTCGGCGGCCTTCGTATTCAGGGCGGCCCCGGTCCCGCTGGGCATAACGCTCAATTCGCCCAACGGGGGCGAGAACTGGACCGTGGGGACGGTCCATAACATAGCCTGGATCTCTTCGGGCGGGAACGGCGAAAAGCGCGTCGGGATCAGGTTCTCCGGGAACGGGACGGCGGGCCCCTGGACGGACATCGCCGCGAACGGGACGGACGACGGCGTCCACAGCTGGACGGTGCCGAACCTGACGACCGATGCGGCGCTCATAGAGGTGTCCGTGACGGACAGCTACGACCCGCCGCAGGGCGCCAGCGACCAAAGCAACGCCGCGTTCCGGATATCGCGGCCAGCCCCGCCGGCGGACACATTCGCGCCGGTCGTGGCGATAAACCGACCGACGAACGGCTCAGTGCTCAACGGGACCGTCGCCATAACCGCCGGCGCGACCGACAACGTCGGCGTGGCCCGGATGGAGCTCTTGATAGACGGCGTGAGCGTCGCCAACTCCACGACGCCGTCCATCGCCTACGAGTGGCCGACCAGCCGTCCGATGGAGGGAACGCACACCATAACGGCCCGGGCCTGGGACGCCGCGGGCAACCAGGGCAATGCCTCCCTGACCGTGACGGTGAAGTTCCCGGCCGTCGAAAAGCCCAAGCCGCCCGTGAAGGAAAAGACATTCCTCGAAAGCTACTGGTGGGCGCTGGCGGCGATGGCGGCGTTCATTGCGGTGGCCGTCCTGGTCGCGGTGCTCATGCGCCGCAAGCCCCCGGAGCCTGTCGGGCAGATGGCGCCGGAGCCTGTCGCGCCCCCGCAGGCGATGCCAGAGCAGGTGCCGGGCGCGATGCCGCCGCAGTAAAGACGGACGGGAGGACCGGACAGCCGGTACCGGGAAGTCTGTGGCAACCGTATTTCAAATCCGGCTGCTCCGAAAAAGTGGTAGGTACCACCGAAGACATATATATCCCGGCGTGCCAACCAATTCCGATGGTGGTCGGAACACGAATAATCGAGGAACTCAGGCGCAATCCGAAAAATGTCCGGTTCGAGCATTTGTGCAATCTCGTTCAACGGTTCGGTTTCCGGTTCAGAGGCGGGAAAGGGAGTCATCGGATATTCGTCCGGGAAGGGGTCGAGGAATTGTTGAATCTCCAGAATGCCGGAGGAAAGGCAAAACCTTATCAAGTCCGGCAATTCATCAAGATTGTTGACAAGTACAATCTGCAGGAGGAGGAGCCGGATGAATAGATACGCCATGGAGATATTCTACAGCGAGGAGGATGAAGGTTTCATCGCCCTGGCGCCGGAGCTTTTGGGCTGCTCCGCATTCGGCAAGGATGAGGAGGAGGCTCTCAAGGAGCTCAAGGTGGCTATCGACCTCTGGCTCCGGACGGCTCGCAAGGATGGCCGGCGGATTCCGGCCGCAACCGGCAAGGGCGTGTCAGGCAAGGGCCTGGCGTCCACCAGGAAGCGGAACGGGCGCGCATCGCAGCTGGGGTGATTGGGAGATAGTTGGATTAAGGCGCATGGCGCGAGCGAGAGGGAGCAAGGGAAGGACCCGTCACGGTTTCCCCGCCCCCCTCTTCACTTAACCTATAGGAATGAACCGTAGCGGACTTGTCCGGGCGCAGGCGTCAGCCTCGGAGCTCGCGCCCTGAGCGGGCCTCTCCCGTCGCCGGCTCATGCAATCCCCGTTTTCGCAGACGCCCCAGCGATTCGGGCCTCAAGAGAAAGCCGCATACCTTCGTGTATCCCTTGAACCGCTCCTGCCAGTCCGTGTCCCTGCGGCACATGGAATCGTAATGCATGGCGAGCCTCGCCACATGCTCCGGCGGGAGGCGGATGAGCGGGAGTTCCTTCATCATGGTCTCGAGAAAACCCGTGTCCGCCATCGACTGTATCGTCAGCGCCGGGACCAGATGGTTGTACATGTGGTCTATGAACCCCTCGGCGACCTTGAGGTTTCCGGCCTCCGTCCCCCGCTCCGCCGGCGCCACCGCCTCCGCGGGGACCAAACCGGCGAGCCGCTTGGCGAGCGCGTCGGGAATCGGGGCCATCCCGCCCTTCCGCTGGAAACCGTCCCAGATCATCCGGCACATCTCCTCGTCGAACGGCATGACGCTTTCGCCCGTCCCCAGGCTGGCCCCGAGCGAGCCGAACAGCTCGCTGACTAGTGGGGGCTCTTCCCGGCTGAACAGGCTACGGAGGGCATGGGAGCCCTCCTCGAAGATCGCGTGCGGCGAGACTGTCTCTACACCGTCTCTGATCGCGTGGGACAGCAGTATGACCCGCCGGGGGTTCGGGCCGCTGTCGTTGACGTACACGTCCGGTCCCGGCTCCGTCAGGAGCCTCACCTCCAGCCCTTCCTTCAGGCCGGCGTACTCGCCGGGCGCCAGGCCGTAAGCTGCCCCGAGCCGATCGAGCGCGTCCATGACCTGGTTCCGGATGTGCGGGGGTGCCGCGATGGAAGCCGACATCCTCGCCCTCACCGTCTCATTGAACGCCTCGAGGCCGGCAACCTTGTGTTCCTGGAGCGCCCCGAACAGGGCCTCGATGTCCGAGCACAACGCCTCATGGCCGGACCGGACGGATGCCGCCTCGGCCGAGATCGCGTCGCCGGCCGCTTTCCAGAACTCGTCCGGCGCGGCGCCGGGCGGCCCGAGCGCCTCCAGGAGCTCCCGCAGCTTCCAGTCGGCCCTCTCCAGTTTCCGGCTTGCCTTCTTGGCCGAAACCGGCTGCGTCCTCGTGGCGCCGGAGACCCCAAGCAGCCTCTTCCGGCCATCGAGCAGGCGGGCGATCTCCGCGATCTTCATCTCCCGCCGGCACAGGGCCGCCGTCGCCTGCTCCAGGTTCCGGAGCCTTGCATACATCCCGTCCATCCTCCGCGACGCCTCGCGCAGCCGGGCGTTCTCCCGGAGCAACTCCCGCCGGGTCTCCGGCGGGCACAGGCCGTTTCCCTCGTCACTCAGCAGCTGGGCCTCCGCCTCCTGAAGGACATCCTCGTCCCGGTCGCGCTGGCCTTCAGCCTCCGGCGGGTCCCTTCCGCTCCGGCCGTCCTCGCCGTCGCGACTGAGATGGTCTATCATCGCCTTGGCCTCGGGCGTGCCCAGCCGCCCGTACATGGGAATCATGTGCGACATGTCCCCCGGCCGGCCGCCCCCCTGTCCGGCCGGCCGCGCCGAACGACTGACGGCATACATCTTCCCCGAGTGCGCCTCGGCCGCGTCGCTGAAGGCGGTTTCGAGCTGGTCCATCCAGGATTCCAGCTTGCGGAATGTGTCGCTGGCGTCGGCGAGCAGCCCGGACAAGCGTTCCATGGCCGCCGGAACTCCCTCCTCCAAGGCGGCCAGCGGGTCGGAATCGTTCACATCGGGCAGTGTTTTCCGGGGCGTATCGGCCATGCAGTCGGCTCCCTGTCACCGTGGCGCGCATGAAATGGGAAGGGATGGTAATCATGTTTTCGGAAGGGCCCGGGACGAGAAAACGCAACAAGGACCGAACTTGCTTCAATGGGGCCACGCCTTCGCAAGCTTCGCCGGTATGTATTATTGGGCGAAGCTTGGGACAACGCCACCCGCAACAGCGGGTGGAGGAGTTTCAGGCGTGGAAACTCTCATACCACATCCATCCAGCGAAACCCATTGCGAAGCTTCAATGGGGCCACGCCTTTTCAGGCGTGGAAACAGCGATAAACCGGGTGAAGCTATGAGAAGCCGACTGGCTTCAATGGGGCCACGCCTTTTCAGGCGTGGAAACAAAAGGCCACCGGCAGGCGTTCCACGGCGAACCCCTCGCTTCAATGGGGCCACGCCTTTTCAGGCGTGGAAACAGCCGATGGAGACGGAGGTTGTCGCCGAGGCTACCACCGCTTCAATGGGGCCACGCCTTTTCAGGCGTGGAAACGGAAGGGATGACCGAGGTAGTGTGCCATACTATATGGCTTCAATGGGGCCACGCCTTTTCAGGCGTGGAAACTGACCATGACGGGTCTGGGGAGCCTGGCGGAATTCATGCTTCAATGGGGCCACGCCTTTTCAGGCGTGGAAACAAGACCATCCTTCGGGCTCGATAATAACAACTCTTGTGGCTTCAATGGGGCCACGCCTTTTCAGGCGTGGAAACGAAGCGCCTGATGACCAGGGCGGAGATAGAAGCCGCGCTTCAATGGGGCCACGCCTTTTCAGGCGTGGAAACGTGAGCAAGATGCACTTCGAGCGGCCTGGTGACTACGGCTTCAATGGGGCCACGCCTTTTCAGGCGTGGAAACAGACCGAGGACGGTATAATCTGTACGAATAATACAAGCTTCAATGGGGCCACGCCTTTTCAGGCGTGGAAACGGAATGAAAGGTCCTTGTCGGACCACACGATGACCTTACAGCTTCAATGGGGCCACGCCTTTTCAGGCGTGGAAACGAGATGAGGTATTGGGCTGGCAGAACACAAGACTGCGGCTTCAATGGGGCCACGCCTTTTCAGGCGTGGAAACAGCCCTCATTCCGGCGTTCGACGTACGGACGGAGACCTGGCTTCAATGGGGCCACGCCTTTTCAGGCGTGGAAACGGGGGGTACGGCTTGCCGAACGACCGCCAGACCTCGCTTCAATGGGGCCACGCCTTTTCAGGCGTGGAAACACGGACTTGGAATCAGCCAGGGCGATTACGATGTCCTTGCTTCAATGGGGCCACGCCTTTTCAGGCGTGGAAACAATCAAATTGCGCAGTTTTCGATTGAACATGAACATGCTTCAATGGGGCCACGCCTTTTCAGGCGTGGAAACCGCTTCTTTCCTCTCCACCTGCGACGAAATCGCCATGCTTCAATGGGGCCACGCCTTTTCAGGCGTGGAAACGGGAGAGATGGCGTTGACTGCGAGCCCACTGACGTTGCTTCAATGGGGCCACGCCTTTTCAGGCGTGGAAACAAGCGTCATTGCTCCCGCTGCGGGAAGGTAATGCGAAGCTTCAATGGGGCCACGCCTTTTCAGGCGTGGAAACTCTGCCGGCCAGAGAGGTGCATCATCGCCCTGGACTGGCTTCAATGGGGCCACGCCTTTTCAGGCGTGGAAACACAGGGCCCTGTATGACGCCGCGGCGCGCAGGTTCGGCTTCAATGGGGCCACGCCTTTTCAGGCGTGGAAACGTGCTTGTTCTGGGTCTCGTTCCACACGGCGATGATGCTTCAATGGGGCCACGCCTTTTCAGGCGTGGAAACCCTCCCCAATCAAACCCGAGGTGGTAACTTATAAATCGCTTCAATGGGGCCACGCCTTTTCAGGCGTGGAAACTCGTCGAAGGTATCCTGGGGCCGGAGGTCCACATAGAAACGCCTTTTCAGGCGTGGAAACCCTCCCCAATCAAACCCGAGGTGGTAACTTATAAATCGCTTCAATGGGGCCACGCCTTTTCAGGCGTGGAAACTAGCTTACAACATAGTGGATGTGTGGCTGACGGTCAGCTTCAATGGGGCCACGCCTTTTCAGGCGTGGAAACACTATCTCCAACTGCTCCTGCATTATCTGAGGCGATGCTTCAATGGGGCCACGCCTTTTCAGGCGTGGAAACGGGATACTTAAAAAGGTCCCAGAATGCCGCCTCAGCTTCAATGGGGCCACGCCTTTTCAGGCGTGGAAACAAGTCGATGACACATGGCGCAGACGCGCCCCCGGGAGCTTCAATGGGGCCACGCCTTTTCAGGCGTGGAAACGAGGTCGCCGCCGGGTTCCGCCAAGTCAAGGCGTGGATGCTTCAATGGGGCCACGCCTTTTCAGGCGTGGAAACAAGACCCGACCGACAATGCGGCGTTCAAAGGAGTCATGCTTCAATGGGGCCACGCCTTTTCAGGCGTGGAAACGGCGGGTGAACGCGTGGCGTGGGACTGGCCGATAGCGCTTCAATGGGGCCACGCCTTTTCAGGCGTGGAAACAAACCTTATGCGGGCATACGTCGGGGCGATTGCGGGCTTCAATGGGGCCACGCCTTTTCAGGCGTGGAAACTCGGCGTTGGTCAGTCCGGTGACGACGGTCATGGCGCTTCAATGGGGCCACGCCTTTTCAGGCGTGGAAACGAGATAGAGGGCGTAGTAGATGGCCGGCATGACGGCGGCGCTTCAATGGGGCCACGCCTTTTCAGGCGTGGAAACGCGACAAGCCGTCGCAGGTGCGCCTCACCCGAGAGGTGCTTCAATGGGGCCACGCCTTTTCAGGCGTGGAAACGGCGCAGGCATTCCGGAAGGAAACCTACAAGTGCCCGCTTCAATGGGGCCACGCCTTTTCAGGCGTGGAAACGATACACAAGGCCACAGGGGCCAGTGAAGCGAGCATCGAGCTTCAATGGGGCCACGCCTTTTCAGGCGTGGAAACGTCGAGCTTGCGGACCCGAGGGGACTTGGAATAATCTTTGCTTCAATGGGGCCACGCCTTTTCAGGCGTGGAAACTCAACTGCGCCCGTTTCAATCCTCTGAGCCAGTCCGCTTCAATGGGGCCACGCCTTTTCAGGCGTGGAAACGAGATAAGCCTATTTCCGTTCCGGTGGAACGGGGAGAGGTGCTTCAATGGGGCCACGCCTTTTCAGGCGTGGAAACAAAACGTTGAGTGGCGATGAAGGGCGGGAGCAACGCTTCAATGGGGCCACGCCTTTTCAGGCGTGGAAACGTAGTATCGACCCATCACGACCGCCCCCGCTCCTCTAGCTTCAATGGGGCCACGCCTTTTCAGGCGTGGAAACAGCCACTTATCGCCGGCCTTGCAATCATCACAGATAGCTTCAATGGGGCCACGCCTTTTCAGGCGTGGAAACAAGA
>Ga0315291_10001898_pt1 | contig 27677 bp, 18 predicted proteins | sample YL17G12_20_MG_FD_203070 | JGI IMG/M metagenome (GOLD analysis project Ga0315291, IMG submission 203070) | Sediment microbial communities from Yellowstone Lake, YNP, Wyoming, USA - YL17G12_20 | ecosystem: Environmental > Aquatic > Freshwater > Lake > Sediment | place: USA: Wyoming | collected...
GTTATTCAGACGTCAAGCAAAATGGAAAGAGGATTGAGCGCTCAGGCAGATATGACGCAATGCAATTTTATACATTTTTATAGGGGTCTGACCCTCTTATTCTACTCTTATTCTACAAGTCGATGCATCCTGGACGTGGACGAGCCGCGCCAAAAATAGACGTTTAGCAATGGATGCTTTCCATATAATCGCAATCCGATAAAATATGCCCCCCGTTGCGTTCCACTGCCATGAGAAAGATCTCTATTCTGCCCATTGAGCGTGCTCAATCCCCGATAGGTCAGAATTGAGCCAACCAACAGCGGATAATTCCCATTTTCCCGCTGTCCCGAGGATTTTACCGTTATGGATAAGACTACATTCTTCTCCAGGATTGTGCGCTCAAAAGGTATCTGAAATTCGCCAGCCGAGAAATTTGCTCCCGGCGCGGCGTGATATACCTCCTCCCCATTCACAAGCACCCGGAAATCATACTCTGTAAGACGCGGGTCGCTGTTCCGCACTTTGATGATTAACCGGCAATCGCTATAGCCTTTTGCCCATTTCGGCACGTCAATTATGTGAGTTGCCACGTCGCCATTGTGCAGCGGAGTCTCAAACGCGACGGCAATATCGGTGGGCAGAACATTGAATAACAGCGCCACAGACAGTCCTACCGCGCAAAACAGCACTGCTTCTTTTTTCCCTTTAAGTAGCTTTTGCCTTGCAAACACAGGTATCGCGATAAGCCAATACAACACAAAAACGAACCAGAATGCCAATCCCCCAGCCTTCGACAGGAAAAACGGATGAAACGATAGCGAGAAAACGTAGTTCTGTCCTTTGAAATTATTAATCAAATTCAAGAAGAGGTAGGCTATAATCAAGAACGCAGCAAACAGCAACGCAGGCTTGGGCGAAGCCAATCGCTCTCGCGCATACGCCATTCCATCTCTGAATACATCAGCCACAAATATCCCACCGAAGAACAAGAAAGGAAGTGCATATCTCGGAATCGCAATAAAAAAAACGTGGAGAACCGTAAAGTAAATGAATAACCAGCCCATAATTGCGCGCAGCCCATCCTTGCTGTGAACAACCCAGCTAAGCGCCGCAATGATGATTGAAAAAACAATCAGCGTATGAAGCATGTTTATGACCATCAACTGCGTATAAGTGGCTTGCGCGCTTAAGTAATACGGTCTATTCCACAACGTGAACGTCTTCCCCAGATACCAGCGAATATAGTGCACCGGCTCTCTGGCAAGAGATACTCTAATGTTTTCCCATCCCTCGCGCCACCAACGCTCGTTCTGCTGAAATTCGCCTAAACCGGCCTTAAATATTTTGTGCCCGAAAGATTCCGGTTTATAATTATAGAATGCACCCAGGAAAAACGGATTCCCCGATTCGCTCGAGAACAGCACAAACCGATGAAAGGCGATTGCGTTCCTCACAACCCATGGCGTCAGCAGCAAAAGGCAAACGCCGTAATGCACCGCAATGTGTTTTGCCGCGCGCAGAAGAACCTTCACTGCGTCCTTCTTCAGTCCCATCCGCACCAGCCGCTTGATAGCCAATATGACAAAGAAAAAAGCGGGGAACAGGAAAACGTTCGGGCGAACGTAGCAAAGCACCGCCAGGGCAGCGCCACCGACCGCAGAATACATAATGCTCTCGCGCTTGGCAGCTAAGACAAACAGATAAAGCCACAGCGCCATCAGGGGCAAAAACACTCCCTCCGTCAGAATCACATCGCTTATTGCGATGAATGGAGGATGCAGCGCACCGACCGCCAGCGCCACCAGCGCCCACGTCCTATCCCCCAGAATCAAAAGAGCCACCAAATAGAGGAAATAAAGCCCAACAGTGTTGAAAAAGACCTGCACAATCCTGACCGCTTGGAAATTCGACTCGCCCGCGACTCTGTAAATTGCGGCGAGAAACAGCGGATACCCGGGCGTCGTGTAGGCGGTCGGCTCGAGCTTCCCGGAAGAATAGGAAAACGTCCCGCGGTGCAGCAGGTTTCGTGCGCCGGTGTCATACAACGCAGCATCCAGAACAACCGGCTCATGAGGAGAATAGAACACGTAACCGAGACGCAGAAAGAGTCCTGCAAGTAACAGCAGGAACAAAGGCAGGCGATTTATAAAGGGTCTACTCGTCACGGATGACAAAAGGGATTATCTCCATTTCTCAATCTACAAATTTATGCTTAACGAGTGTCCAGATGGCTTTGAGCCCGTCGCGAAAATAGTGCAGCTTCTTCCCTTCGGTCTTGCCGCGCGGATTAAAACCAATCGGCACTTCAGCTATCCGTGTGCCACGCTTCGCCAGTTTCGCAACGACCTCCGGACAAAACTCAAAACCGCGGCATTGCAGATTGATACTCTTTATTACATCCGTCTTAAAGACCTTATACGCAGTGGCTTCGTCGGTGATACGAAGACCGTAAAGCAGGTTCGCAAATCCCGTGAGAAAGAAATTGGCAAATCGCGAGCGAAACGGGATGTTCGGATTTTTTCTTAGAAAGCGCGAGCCGAACACCACATCCGCCTCGTCTTTTCGTATCGGCTCGACTAGCTGATAATATTCTTGAGGGTCAAGCTCGAGGTCGGCGTCCTGGATAATAACGACATCACCCTTTGTATATTTGAGTCCAATCCTGATTGCCAGCCCCTTGCCCAAATTCACCATGCTATGGTGAACGGTCGTGAGCTCGACGTTCCTCTTCTTCAAGTCGTCAACAATCTCGCTTGTATTGTCGGTTGAGCCATCGTCAACAACGATAATTTCCTTATTAATATCAACAAGCAAGACTTTGCGGATGACCTCAGCAATGGTGCTCTCTTCATTATAAACAGGTATGATGACCGAGATTTTCATCCGATTTCTAACATATCGTCCATCTTCAGAATTATTTTAGAACGAATCACGGCCTCAAGGTCATTGTCAATTGCTTAATTTCTGCAATAATGTCATAAAATCAGGCACGTCTGACCTGTCTGACCTGTCGGAAAATCGTCCCCTCCTAAAATTTTTTAATTGATGTTATTTTTTGGTGATTACTCAAGATTTGGACCAAATTTTGTGATTAAATTAACCATTCCCAAAATTTAAAAAATCCCCCAAAATGTTATCTTAGATATCAAGCAAAATGGAAAGGAGATTGAGCGCGCAGGTGGATATGTCGCAATGCAATTTTATACATTTTTATAGGGGTCTGACCCTCTACCCATACAGATACCAGACTAAGTCGGCAATATCAACCTTGCCATCGCCGTTCAGGTCTAAGCCTGTCGGGTCCGAATCCAGCCCCAGCAAATGGCGTTTTATCTTCTCCGGCATAGGTATCGGAGTCGGCGTTGGGGTCGGAGTCGGTGTTGGCGTTGGAGTTGGCGTTTGGGTGGGCAGGGCAATCCATGCGTTATATCCGCCCAGCATGTTGAAGATATTGGTATGTCCGTTGTTTACAAGGAACAGGGAGGCGGCGGGACTTCTTCCGCCTGAGGCGCAATAAACGATAATCGGCTTAATGGGGAGTGATGTGTGGTGCAGTTGAAGATAGCCGCTGGTCCAGGGCATGTTGATGTCGTCCGGGATATGACCCGCCACGCGTTCAACCTGCTCCCGGACGTCAAGGAAACAGACGTCCTCGCCGGCATCCTTGCGCGCCTTTGCCTGCGCGGCGGTGATATTGGTATAAGTCGGAACCGGCGTGGGTGTGGGGGTTGGCGTGGGGGTTGGCGTCTTAGTGTTGATTGCGATGCCGTCCCATCCTGCCATGCGCGCCACCATCCACCAGAAGACACGTCCCTTCATATTGCAGTTGAGGGGTTTGCTGTGGGCGCAACAATCATCCGAGCCGCATGATTGCGAGAGGGGGGATGCGGGATGTGCCGTTGTCCACTCATCCGCCCAGTTCCCGCCGGAGTAATTGCAACCATCATCCGCGCCGAGGTCAAGAAAGTCATTCCCATCGGGATTGAAGCGGTCAATATCGGCGAAATCAAAGAGGGTTTTTTTGTTGTCTTTACAGAATTTGCGAATCTGCTCATTGCGGATATGCAAGTTGCCCGTGCTGCCAGTCCCGTCAAGGTGACCAGTCATATAAATGAACTTCACGCCAGGATAACCATTTTCCAGTTTTGACATCTCGTTCAGATATGTGTTGATTCCAGATACCGTGTTATCCGAGACGCCGCCGCACCATGACCACATGACCACATTGCGATTGTTTGTGGGGGAACCCAATTGTTGTTTGGTTATGTCAACCCAGGCGGTGTCGCCCAAAGTCCCGAGGTCACCATCCCCCGGCTCAATATAGGAAAGCGCCCCGCCGGAGCCATCCTCATTATAATCGGTAGGCGACTGATTAATGAGGCTCATGCCTGTGGAAAGCTGGCTGCCGTGGGAGGTGTGCATATACCAGAAACGGAAGGCGCCCTTTCCCGCCGTGATATAGTTCGTGGGCGCCTTTGAAAGGTCAATGCAGGTGTGGTCAACGATAATCTGGGCGTTCACCGAGATGAGACAATTGAGAAGAATGAAGGTAAAAAGCAATACACACCAACGGAAATTACCCCTTCGCGACATGTCATATATCTCCCTGTTATGATATGTTTTAATCAGCAACATGGCAGTTTCTCTTTCTGTCAGTCAACCACATTACCATCCGGGGAAACTTTTTTGTCATTTTTAATTTTATTTTAATATTGCAGGGGCAATTATCAAAAGGGATATGATTAATATTATTTGAAAAGGAGAAAGAACTATGAAAAAACCGGGGATGAGACATTGGTTATTGTTATTCTGCGTCCTGTTGGTTTCCGCTTCTTTTTTGGCTCTGGCGGAAAATGAGACAAAGGCAACGGGTAAGGAGGAAGGGGAGAAAATTGTCAGCATTACCGAGGTTCCACCAGGCGTCCGCGCTGTGATTGAAAAAAATGCGGCTGGTGGCGAAATCAAGGAAATTGAGATGAACAATAAGGATGGGAAAATCTTCTACACTGCGGATATTGTGAAAGATGGAAAGACTCAGGAAATCTGTGTTGCCGCCGATGGCACGCTTATGAAGGAGGAAAATGAGGGAGAAAAGGAGGAAAAAGAGGAGGAGGGAGAGAATGAGGAAAAAGGTGCAGAGCAAAATATAGACTTTAAGGATGTCCCGCAGGCGGTGAAGGATGCGGTGGGGAAAAATCTCGGCGGAAATGGTCCTTTTAAGGCATCCCTGGAGATGGAAGATGAAAAAAAAGTTTATGAGATAGAAACCGAAAAGGATGGCATGACCTCCAGTATTAATGTGACGGAAGATGGCACATTGCTTGAAATTGAAAAGCAAATCCCAGCAAGTGAACTTCCAAAGGGCGTCCTTTCGGAACTTGAAGAAGAATGCCCCAATGCGAAAATCCAGAAGATAACCGTGGTGCAGAAGTTTTCTTACGAGGTGGAGATTTCGGTTAACAAGGTGAAGGAGATTAAGATTTCTCCCACAGGCAAGATTGAAAAGGATAAGGGCGAAGAAGGCAAAAAGGAATGGGGCAAAAAGGGAGAAGGCAACGAAGAAGGCAAAAAGGAATGGGGTAAAAAGAAGGTGAAAGAAGAATCAGAGGAGAAAGAAACCGAGGGAGAGAAAAAAGAAGCACCGGAAACAGCTAAAGAAAAGTAAACACTTGTTATTTCGGACATGACGGATTTCACACTATCATGCCTCCCTGTCATCAGCCTACTTCGCACTCCGTCGCCAAAGCTATGGAGCGTCGGTGACCGAAGTGGCTACGAAGGCTGAACTGAGAGGTCGTGAGGGAAAGGGATATGCATCTTCTTGTCGTGGAGGATTTTAAACCGCTTCAGAAATCCCTTGTCAAGGGTCTGAGAGAGGAAGGCTATGCCGTGGACGCCACCGGAGACGGTGAGGAGGGTCTATGGTATGCCGAGTCCAACGATTATGATGTGCTCATCCTTGACCTGATGCTTCCCGGCATGAACGGGCTGGCGATTCTGAAAAAGATACGCGCCCTGGGTAAGAAGTGTCAGGTCTTGATACTCACGGCGCGGGACGCAATAGAGGACAGGGTGAAGGGGCTTGACGCCGGAGCGGATGATTATCTTGTGAAGCCTTTTTCCTTTCAGGAGCTCCTTGCCCGCGTGCGCGCCCTTCTTCGCCGCTCCTACAGGGAGAAAAATCCAACCATCACTGTGGGCGACCTTGAGATTGACACCTCCGCCAAGAGTGTAACCCGGGGCGGCATCTCCATTTGCCTGACGCCTCGGGAATATGCCCTCCTCGAATATCTCGCCCTCCGAAGGGGGCAGGTGGTCACAAGGCTTGACATCTGGGAGCATGTCTATGATTTTCATAACGACGCCGCCAGCAATGTGGTGGATGTCTATATCAGTTTCTTGCGCCAGAAGATTGAACGACCTGATAAACCAAAATTGCTTCACACGCGGCGCGGTCTGGGTTATGTTCTGGATTACAGCGGTGATGAAGTCGCTTAAGCGGCTGCGAAGGCTGAACCATAGTTTCAGCGGCGGATTGTGAATGAAGTCATATTTTTTCTTTTCTCTTGTTGCGTTATTTTTATTAGTTCCGCCGTCATTGATAAGACCTCTTTATCCGCGGGATGAGGGGCGTTATGCGGAGGTGGCGCGTCAGGCGCTGGAGGGCGGTCACTGGTTTATTCCCCATCTGAACGGCGTTCCGCATTTTTCGAAGCCGCCCCTGTATTACGACATGACGGCGTCAGTTTTTGCCATACTGGGTCATGGGCGCATTTCTGTTCGGCTGGTCTCCATCCTTGCCTTTCTGGGATGTCTCCTACTTTCCATGCGGTGGACGAAGAGGTATGGGGCATCGGGCGCCGGGGAAATTTCAGCGCTCCTCACACTCTGTATGGTGCAGGCGGTTATAGCGGGGCAGTTTGGCGACCTGAACATGGTCCTCACGTTTTTTCTGACGGCGGGGCTTCTTTTTCTTGCTGAGGCTCTCGTCTCTCCCGAGGAGCATGGCGGGTCATGGATTGCCGGCTGGATATGCATAGCCCTCGCCTTTTTAGTCAAGGGACCGCCGGCGCTGATAATTCCGCTCGGCACGATTTTAATGTATCGCCTGATAAAAGGGGAGCCGCTCCGGATAGGGAGGAGGCGCTGGCTTCTTGCCCTTGCCATGTTTTTCCTTATTGCCGCGCCGTGGTATGTGTGGGTCATTGCGCGGGAGGGGGGGCGTCTGGTAAATTTCTGGTTGGAGGATATTTTCCGGCGGACGGCGGTTGGCAAGCATCACATAACGTTCTATCTCCTTCTTTATTATGTGCCTGTGTTTATTGTGGGAACATCCGGCTGGGGACTGGTTTTGATATGCAGAGGGATTTGCCGTGTGAGGGACACATGGCAGGGACTGAGGAAGTCAGGGATTTTGCGGTGGGTGAAAGCCCTCTTTCACGGGCTTGCCCCATTTGAGACCTTTCTTCTCTCGTGGATACTTTTCACCCTTTTATTTTTTTCCCTCTTGCGGGCAACAATGGTCTCATACATCCAGCCGCTTTACCCCGCAGTGGCGATGTTCCTCGGTATATATTTATCTCGCAAAACGGGGGGTCTGCGGGACTTTTTTTTACGCCACCGCAAAAGGTTGCTCGCCTCTTTCATTGCAACGCACCTTGTGGCGTTGCTGTTTGCATGCAGCTATCTCTTTGCCGGGCGCCCCGCTAATGCCGAAGGCAGGCTTGCGAAGATGTATGAGCTTAACATCATCGGCGACCTGCTTAAGGAAGAAAGTGGGAAACCGCTTGACCTTGTGCAGGTGGATATCTTCGCCCCTTATTTCAACTTCATCATGAAAAGGGATTCTATCCTTGTGGAGCAAAAGGTTCATCAGGAATGGCATGTGCCGGCGCATCTTGAGGCGACGCCGCAGGAAATCCGCAGGAGGATTGAAAAAGGCGACCCGTTAGTCCTTTTCATGGAGCGAAAGGTCTCTGAGAATATGGGGTTCAATAACCTCAAAAATCTGCAAACGATATACGGCAGTAAAAGATATGTTGTATATCAGACCTCCTCGCGCCGTCGCTGAATCTATGGCGCGTAAGCGACTGGCGGAAATCCATCTTTCTGAGAAGGATGTGGACGTGTATGGTGATGATGGTTGAAAGTGATGAAAAGCCGCGGGCGATGAGGAGCGTCAGGACGATGATTCTGGTGCGGCTTTCCCTCTTTCTGGCGCTTGTCTTTTCCGCCCTCTGGGTGATTGTGGCGGAGCGCTCCCACAAGGCTCTCTATAACGCCCTTGACGAGGCGGTGATGGCGAGGGCGCAAGGACTCGCTTCCCTTCTCTCTTTTGATATGCAGTCGGGCATCCTGAGCCTCGAGCAGAATGAGCGCTTTTTGACAGAGTTCAGCGAAGATGAAGAGGGGGCTTTTTTCCAGATTCGGGGTCTCAAGGACGGGAGGGTCTATTTCCTATCCCCATCCCTGAAGGGCAGACCCTTCAACACCGCCCGGTTGGGAAAGTATGAGAAAGTGGAGAAAAAGCATATCACCTGGAATGACGTCTGCCGGGGGGAAAATGTCCGCTGTCTCCGCTGGCTTATCAAGCCGGATGTGGTAAAGACGGGAACATCCCCGGCATCGAATCCTGTCCGGGTATTCAAATCGGAAATCGTGTCGCTGGCGCAGAGGAACGGAGCGCCCCCACTTGAAATCCTGCTATGTGTGGAGCGTGAGAAGGTTGACCGGAGTTACAGCGAGATACTCGGCTATACCGGCGGTGCATTCTTTCTTATTTTGTTTCTGGTGCTTGGGGCGACAAATCTCCTTCTGAAATATTCACTGAGGTCGCTGACACGGCTATCCCATGAGGTTGACCAGATACAGAGTCTCCCCCACACAACACCCCTGAGCCGCTGGGGTGACAGGGAGACGGACATTGTTGCCGCGGCGGTGAATGGCCTTCTTGAGCGGCTGGCGAAGTCGGTGGAATGGGAACGGCAGATGACTGCCAGCCTTGCCCATGAGTTGCGGACGCCCCTCGCCGCCCTGCGTTCCGTCCTTGAGGTTTCACTGATGCGGGAGCGTGGCGTGGGGGAATATCACGAGACCGTAGAGGAGTCGCTCGCCCTTGTCAGCCAGATGCAGCTGATGATTGAGAACCTTCTGCAGCTGGCGCGGCTGGAGTCGGGTCAGGTCAAGATAGAATATGAGGCGCTGAACCTGACCGACCTTATCCGTGAGTGCTGGGCGCTCTTTCATGTCCGCGCCGGGGAAAAGTCAATCCGGATTGACTCCGGTCCTGAAGAGGATTTGAATGTGGTCTCGGACAGGGGCAAGCTGAGGATTGTGCTTAATAACATTTTTGACAATGCAGTGGAGTACACACAAAAGGGGGGAACGATTTACATCGGGGCGAGACCCCTTTCCGATGGCTCCGGATGCGAGGTTATTGTTGAGAATTCCGGCGAGCCGCTCTCCGAGGAGGAGTTGGAAAATATCTTCAAGCGTTTTTACCGCCGCGATGAGGCGCGGGAAGGCGGACATCACTGGGGTGTGGGTCTGAGCCTTGTCCGCTCTATCGCCGGACTTCTGGGGATGCAGATTGAGGCAACATCGCGCCAGGGCATCGCCCTCTCCCTGAAATTGAGCATCCCCGCTCGTCCTCCGGGTGAGACCAAATTTCCTTGATGTTGCACCTTTAACATAGGGATGTGGTTGATATGATGAACCATAAGAAGAAAACCATCGTCCTTATACTGCTCCTTGCTGGAGGACTCTGGTTTGTGGCGCCAGCATTCTGGGATTTGTGGGGTCCGGATGAAAGTCGCTATGTCCAGGTGGCAAAGGAATTTCTGCGCAGTCAAAACTGGTTTGTAATGAAGCTGAATGGAGAGTTTTACCAGGACAAGCCGCCGCTGCCGTTCTGGTTTCTGGCGGGGTCTCTGGCGCTGACCGGCGGTGAGGTGAAAGCTCTCGCGTGCCGCATCCCTTCCATTCTGATGGGTGTTGCAATTTTATTTTTCACGTATGGGCTGGGATGCCGAATGTTTTCGCGCCGGACGGGTCTTATGGCGGCGCTGGTTTTGCTCACCTCTCCGCTATTCTGGGAGGAGGTGCCATCCGCCCGTCTGGACATCCCACTCACCTTTTGGGCGATGCTGGCGGTGTGGATTTACGTGGCGGCGCGCCGCCCGGGCGAGGCTTTTCCCTTGTGGGCTGTGGTCGTATTCTGGCTGGCGGCGGCTGGCGGAGTTTTTACCAAGGGACCGGTGGTCCTTGTTTTTCTGCTGTCGTTTTTATGCGGGATGAAACTGAGCGCCGCCGGCGCAAGACCTTTCAGGGATGTTCGACTGCTCTATGGACTTTTCTTTCTTGCGGCGATTCTTATGGGATGGATGTATATGGAGAGCCTGATAGTCACGCCGAAGGCGGTAGAAAAGCAGGCGCTGGGGGAGACAATTCGGAGGGTTTTTTCCCCGTCGCTGCACAAAGGACCGCCCTGGTATTATATTGAGGCACTCGCAATCGGCGTTTTTCCGTGGAGTTTTGCCATTGTTGCGGGCGTATATATGCTGATTCGCAACCGGGCGTTCCGCCGGCAACATGCGGTGCGGATTCTGCCCCTTGTGGTATGGTTTGGGGCACCGTTTATCTTTTTCTCCATTCTTAGCGGGAAACGGGAGCAATATCTCCTCCCTGTTTATCCGGCGCTGACTCTTTTTGCCGGCTGGTTCTTGAGCGAGGCGATATGGGAGTGGAAAGTGAGCCGGTGGTTCGGGCGCAGCGCCGCGGCGCTTGTGGCTCTTGCATCCATCTGTATAGCCACGCTTGCCCTGATAGTTGTATTCCGCCCTGACCTTGCGGCGAAATTTCAGGTGACAATCGGGACATGGAGTCTATTGGGGCTTCTGGTCTGTGCGGTGGGGATATTTATCTGCGCCCTGACCCTGTGGAATGTGATGGCGTGGGGTGTTTTTTTCAGGCGGTTGATGGTGATGGCATATATTGCGGCACTTCTCACCCTGTGGATAGTCTTTCCTGCGCTGAATGAACGCAAGAGTCCGCGCGCATTTTGCCTTTATCTGCAGGGACTTCCGGAACGCAAGGGCGGTCCTGTCGGTGTTCTGAAGGGGGATGTCAAGGCAATTTATCAGGTGTATGGCGACTACATGCTTCAGGGCGTTAATCCGGATGTAAAGCCCGGAGAAAAGGCGTTTGATACGGCGAGTCTTCCGCCTGTTATCATGAGCAGGGACAAATACTGGAGCCAATATGGGGATATGTTTAAAAAACTCGGATACAAACCCACGCGGGAGTTTCACATCGGGTGGGAAATCCTTCAGGTGTGCGTGCGGAGAGAATAATAAACAACAGGGGGCACCGGGAGCACGGGGGAAAAGCATGATTCAAAGAATTATCCCTTGATGGCTCCCAGGGTGAGACCCTGGACGATTTGTTTCTGGAAGATGAGGAATATGATAATCATCGGGACGGCGCTGATTGTCGCGCCAGCCATCACAAGCCCGTATTCCACCGTGTGCTGCTGCTGAATTGTCTGCAGTCCCACCTCAAGCGGGAAATACGGCTCATAACCGATGATGACAAATGGCCAGAAGAAACTCTTCCAGATGCCTGTGAATGAGAGTATGCCCCATGCGGCTAAAACGGGTTTCGAAAGGGGCAGAATCACACGCCACCAGATGCCAAGCTCCCCGCATCCGTCTATCCGCGCCGCCTCCTCCAAACTCGCAGGAAGAGTCTGAATGTACTGCCGCATGAGGAAAATTGCCACAGGCGAGCACATCCCCGGCAATATCAGCGCCCAGTGAGAGTTGATGAGCTGGATGCCGGTAATGCCGGGAATGCCGTTTGTGATGACGATGAAGAGTGGGATGACAAGCGCCTGATAAGGCACCATGATTGAGGCGATGAAGAGACTGAATATGAGGTTGCGTCCCCTGAACCGTATCTTTGCCAGCGGATAGGCGGCGAAGTTGGCGAGGAGTGATTGGAGAAAGGTGATGAGGAGCGCGAGGTAAATGGTATTGCCGAGCCAGCGGACGAGTTTGCATCGCTTCAGGAAATCCCAGAGATTATCCGCAAGGGGCGGGCGCACGCCGGGGGAGGCAGCCACTGCCGCAACCTGGGAAATCCCCGTTTTCGGAGTCATGGTCGCCTCGATGAGGCTCTTGTAATTATCAAGCGCAAAATTTTTCGGGCGCACATCCGGCGGTGTGCTTTGCAGGTAAACCCCCGGTGTGAAGGCGGAGAGAAACATCCAGAGCATCGGGATGAGAAACAAGATGGAAAGCGGTAGCAGGATGGCGTGTGCGGCATTGCGGGAAATGAAGGCGAGAAGCGGAGATGGTGGGGCTGAATGCCGCAAGGCAGTTTTGTCCCGCGCCCGCTGGCGCATTTTTCTGATGGCGGTAAATGGCGCCTGCGCCGCCGCCCATATTCCGCTCGCCGCATATTCAATAAGTCTGCTGAAACTGTCGATAATTTTTTCAAAGATGGTGGGTGCGCGCGACTCCTCTACGTCGGTGCGGAAAATCCTGAATTGCAGGATGGCGAAGAGTGCGACAATGAGGAGCAATATCAATGACAACGCTCCCGCCTGCCCATAATAGCCGTTCACAAAGGCGAGATTGTAAATCTCATAAACAAGGACGGTGGAAGAGCCTGCAGGTCCGCCCGAGGTCAGCATGAAAACCAGCTCAAACACCTGGAATGAGCCGATGGTGTTAAGCACGACAAGGTAGAGCGTGATGGGGCGGATAAGCGGCAGGGTCACATGCCACCAGCGCTGAATGGCGTTTGCGCCGTCCACGCGGGCAGATTCCATGCACTCCTGCGGGACGCGTGAAAGTCCGGCAAGATAAATCAGGATATTTCCGCCCGGGCCTCCGCCAATTGCCGCAAGTATAACCGCCCACATCGCCCAGCGCGGGTCTCCCAGCCAGTTTATCTTCGCAACCCCGAACCATGAGAGCGCCCAGTTCAGAAGTCCAAAGTTGTAATCATAAAGCCATCTCCATATCATGGAAAAGATGATGGCGGATGTGACGGTGGGCAGGTAAAAGGCGCTGCGGTAAAAATTTTTGGCTCGTTCGCTCACCGAGTGGATGAGCGTGGCGAGAATCAGCGAGGCGAGAATGTTAATCGGGACGAAAATAACGGTGAACAGGAGGGTATTTTTAAAGGCGCGAACCACGCGGTCGCGCATGAGGACGTTGCCGAAGATGTCGCGGAAATTATTCAGTCCTGCCCATGGACTGCCCAGAAATCCCTTTGCCGGGGTGTAATTCTTGAAGGCGAGCAGCAGGGCGAGCACCATGGGAATGACGGCGAAGACGAAGAATAGAATGAGCACCGGCGCGAGAAATGTCCATGCCCAGACTTGCCTGTTTGTGCGCTCCTTCATGAGAACGGGTCCTGCTGATTGTCATGAATTAGTGCACCCAAACATAAAAACAGAATGGAACGCAACCAAAAATTCCGTGCGTTGTGAGATGTCGCACCGCACTTGACAGCGCCTGCCGGGTGAGATGATAAGTATTTTTAGAATGATGTCTGAGTCACGACAGCGGTTGTGGATGTGGGGTGTCCTGTGGGTGGCTTTCTGGCTGCCCGCATTTTCGTTGCCCGCGGGCGTGCTGGTGCAACTGGAATCGGCCAGACCGGATAAAGGCGCCGCCACACGCGCATGGATGCGCAAGGCGGGCGCAAGGCATGTCCGCTCATTCCCGAATATCGGATGGGAATTCTGGGAAGCCCCGCCCGCATTATCTGATTCCGCCTTTGCAGAGTCGCTCTCAAAATACCCGGGCGTAAAACATGCCTGCCTGCCCACGCGCATGAAACTCTTCTCCACCTTCCCCGATGACCCGGATTTTTCTTACTGGCAGTGGGCGCTTTACTCACCAAACAAGCCGGATTATGACATTGACGCCCCTGAGGCATGGGACGTAACCACCGGCTCGGCGCAACTCATCGTTGCCGTTATTGACACTGGAATTGACCCCACGCACGCAGACCTTGCGCTGAACATCTGGCACAACCCCGATGAAATCCCGGATAACGGCAAGGATGATGACGGGAATGGATTTGTCGATGATGACATGGGTTGGGATTTTGTGAACCACATAAATCTGCCCTATGATGACCTCGGTCACGGGACACACGTCTCCGGCATCATCGGAGCGGTGGGGAATAATGGCATTGGTATCTGCGGCGTCAACTGGCGGACCTCCATCCTCCCGCTCAAGGTCTTTGAACAATCTGAAACCACGGATGATGTCATCGTCGCCGCTTTTGACTATGTGCTCGGCATGAAGCGGAATGTGGCTGTCATCAATGCAAGCTGGGGAGGCACAACACTCTCCCTCCCGATTTACGATGCCATTGCGGCATGCGGGAGGCGCGGGATTCTTGTCTGCATCGCCGCGGGCAATGTGAAAATTAGCACCGCCGACCACCCTATCTATCCCGGCGCCTGTGACCTGCCGAATATCATCACCGTTGCGGGTTCCAATATCGATGGAAATAAATATGACTCAACCAGCTTCGGACCGCTGGTTCATGTGTGCGCCCCCGGGGCAAGTATTCAGAGCACCCTGCCAGCGCCCTTTCTCTATGGACGCCTGAGCGGCACCTCCATGGCGGCGCCCCATGTCTCCGGCGCGGCGCTCCTGCTCTTATCCGTCCAGCCGGCGCTGACGCCCGAGGCGTTGCGCAACCACATCATGGGCAGTTCGAGGCCCATTCCCACACTTCAGGACATCTCTCTTTCCCAGGGGCTGATAAACCTCCCCGCCCTCTTTACCGTTGATTCTGAAGCGCCCGCGGCAATTACAGACCTCTCAGTTACCGGTGCAGGCATCACCACGGCAACGCTGGAATTTACACTGCCGCATGATGAGCCGCCGGATGAGCCGGTGAGCATTGTTGAATTGCGATGCGCCGCATTTCCCATAACGGCGCAAAACTGGTGGGAGACAAGGCGCATCCCCGCGCTCATCCTGAGAGGAATCCTGGGCGAGCGCCGCACAGCCTCTGTGGCGGGACTTTTTCCCGATACTCTTTACCACTTTGCCGCGCGCTCCATTGATGAGGGGGGAAATGTCTCAGCGTTGTCCAATGATGCCACGACGCGCACGGTGTCTGCTCGCACGGTGTATTATGAGGGTTTTGAAAATGGCGCGACCGGTTGGGAAATTGGCGAGATGTGGGACATTGCCACATCGCCGAGCCTTGCGGCGGGTGGCGTCCATTTTCTCTTTCATCCGGAGGCAAACCCGCCTTATCCGACGCTGGATGTTGCAACATCCCCCTGGCTTGACCTCACAACGAGCCGCGCGCCATATCTGACCTTCTCTAATCTATACGAGTATTACGGATTCCAGCGGCTGACGAATGCGGGGATTGTGGAGGTGTTGTCAGAGGCGGAGGAGGAATGGCATGAGGTTGCCCGCTTTGAAATGTATTACTCCCCGTGGAAGAGAGAGACCATCTCGCTTGGCGCATGGATTGGACAGCGAATCCGCATACGGTTCCGTTTTTTGCACGTATTCAACCCCACGGAAGAATTGAAGGAAACCGGCTGGTTAATAGATGAGTTCAAGATACTTGAGGCAGGTGCGTCTTCAACGCCATCGATGGGCATTATAGCATATTAGCGAGCCACATCGATGCTCCCCGCAATTTTATATATTTTTATAGGGGTCTGACCCTCCGATGTCCCGCATACGGTTCCGTTTTTTCCACGTATTCAACCCCACAGAAGAATTGACGCAAACAGGCTGGTTAATTGACGAGTTCAGGATACTTGAGGCAGGAGCGTCTTCTGCGCCAGCGATGGGCATTATAGCCTATTAGCGAGCCACAACGATGCTCCCCGCAATTTTATATATTTTTATAGGGGTCTGATCCTCTGAGATTCCCGTGAGGTCGCGCGTAGCGCGTCGGCTCCATGCCGTTGTTAGGCCCGTTGCTAGGAATGAACGAGACCACTTGACCTTGCGACGTTTTCCTTACATTTGATGTAGCTGCTCATCTCTTCCGAAAACACGCGCTATTTCTTCATCAAGCCATGCGAGTCGCTTGTCTTGATGCCCAAATTCCTCGACTGCTTCCTCGAACCATTCTCTAGCCATGTTACGGCGAACACTGCGTGGATGTTGGCGAATTGCTTTACAGATGGTCTCGGTAGAGAGCAATGGCCCATATGAGTTGGTCTCACGTATGGCTTGACGCGCTGCTGTTTGTACAGCAGTCTTGATGTCTGCTGGTGTAAATAGAATTGCCTCTGCCGCCAGACGTTTTGTATCAATGGCTTGCTTATTTTTGAATTCTTTCAGGCGTGGCGGTGACAAATAATACTCAAATATCTTGGCGCGATCAGCTTCGTCAGGGGGAAATACAGGCAGTTTAACATCGAATCGCCCGCTCCGTTGAATTGCTGTATCAATGCCTCGCACATAGTTTGTGGTTGCTACTACGACAACACCTTTGCCGGAAATCCGATCTAGTTGGGCTAAGAGTTCATTAACCTGTCGCTTCTCGTCAGTGTGCATATTTTCTTCTTTGCGCTGTGGTGCAACAGCGTCGAGTTCGTCAAGCACCAGTAGACATGGCGACTGTTTCAACGCCCAGTCAAATAGGGCGCGAATCTTGATTACTCCCTCGCCAAGCCACATACTCGTCACGTCGCTTGGCACGATTAAGCGGCACACCAGGCCGGTCTCGCCTGCCAAAACACGTCCAATCAAACTTTTTCCACACCCTGGCAACCCATAGAGAAGTAATCCATTTGCTGCACAGAGTCCATGCTTGGAGTATTTGTCTGGGTCTAATAACGGGTCGAGCAAGTCCTCTCTAAGACGCTCTTTCAAATCGCTGTAACCAGCAATGTCATCCCAAGTCAATGGTTGCGTCACGATCGTTTTTCTGGTACGCCATGAAACTCCAGACAACCTTACATCGGTCGTGGAGACATACGTATCCGAGCTGAGAAATACTGGCGTTTCCGCAAGGATGTCCACAAAACCGCAACGTAATTTGCTTGAACCGAGAGCGGTATTTAGGTTGCGTGTAAGTGCGCTTAGCTGCTCGCTTGCCAGTAAAGCGACATCGTTCGGGACCATGAGCCATATTTCTTGAAATGCGCGCATGTTGCCCAATTTTTGCCGTAGTTTTGATTCAAGCACGAAAAATGGATTTGAACCGCGCAGGGACAATGCACGCATGGTTTCCACTTCAACCCACAAGGTGCTTCCTACTCTGAGATCAGGTTTGTCACGTCGAGAGAAATCAACCGTGTCTTGATCTGCAAAAGCATCGTCTTTGCGCGGGTCTACAAACTCCTCAATGGCAATAGTCTCATCAGGGTAACTCCGTCGCAATCCATTTAGTAGAGCACTCTTGAGTACCATGTGTTCGGTGCTTTCAAAGCCAGCCCGAAATGCGCTGTCAGTAGGACGCAAGGCTTGACGTTCCAACAATGTATCTCGGGTTTGCGATGCTTCAGCTAAAAGACTTGCCGAGTCAATCTGTTGTTCCACTGGCGTTTGAGATAGTCGAAACGTACCAGCAAACCCTGACATCCATTCGATTATTCTGTTAAAGCCAGCGGCATCAACCGCTCGCGTTCCTTGAGAAGGATCGCCTGACGTTGTAGCATATTTAGCTCTGACACGATATGTGTGTGGGATGAAGCACTCACGTGCGAGTGCAATCATCTCGTCATCTTCGAGATCGTCTGGGTTATCGCGCATAATATAAACAGCGCCCGATTGAGGAAATTCACCCTGAGAGTGCCAATCAATCGTTTGCCCCAAGAATCGCTTCAGATAGTCCACAGTGATTATATCTGGGGCAAGGGGAACTGACGCTATCAGCACTCCATGACGTACCATCAAGGCACGTCGTCGCATCATCGCTGAGAAGAACCCGCACACGAAAGAAAAGAATTCGTCTCCTGCTTCTACTAAAAGACATACTGGTTGAAAAGACCATACTGCATTCTGGACATCAACCGCGAGCGATTTGGAACGCGCCTCGTCCAATGTTTCGCCGATATGAAACAGAAAAGCAAACGGCGAACTACATGCAAAAGTCTCTACTGGCAAAGTCGAGGGTTGCGGAGTGGTGAGTTTAGTTGAAGCGGGAACTTCAACTATTCGACTGAGGGTAACGTAATCGTTTGCTGTATTCCCACTATAGCGATACTCAATCCCCCATTGATTGAGCATGTCAAGAACAGCAAGAAAAGAAGATTGCCGGACTCGTTGAACAGCAACAAAACCGAATTCGGCCATGAGTGTCTTGATTTTGATTGACCATTTTCCTCTCTCGCTACGGTCAATCGCTTCTAAAATCCTTTCACGCAAAAGCTTCATGCTATCGGTTGTTTCGTCTGACATGATGTTTTACTCCTTTGCTGGCTGGCTTTTCTTCCACACTGCATACGCCGTGCGGGCAGAACAATAATTAAACAATAGAGGGTCAGACCCCTATAAAAATGTATAAAAATTTCAGTGGACACCGATGCTCCATGGTGTCACATCTCCTTCAACTCTTGGATAAGAAACAATATAATTTCTACGTTTGATTTGGTGGGATGTCAACAACAACTCATTCTATTTTCTCACCAGTAAAACGGGGAATACTAATTGTCATATAAGAATATGAAACCGCCGATAGACGCCGATGGACGCAGATGAAACAAAATTAAATACTATGATTGTTTTTATCTGTGTTAATCGGCGTGCATCGGTGGTTATAGTCTTTTTAGAACGTGATTTTTAGGAATTATTGACCAATAAAACATTGATTTGTTTTTATTCGTAAAGGAGCCAGTGGGCGGCGGCGCTGGGATGCTCAAGTATGGTGAGCGGGAGTCCGTTGCTAACCTCTTGACCTTTTTCAATGCGGACTTCTCCGCTTGCGGCGCCCGACGGCACTATGAATTCAATACGTCGGTCGCCCCAGGATGAAATGGTGTTGATGGTCATGGCGCCAAGGAGAAGTCTTGAATTTCCACTTCCGCTCGCGCCGAAATTGTATCCCTGCAGGCGCACTGTATCGCCCGCGTAGGCGCTCTGCACGGAAAGGGATGTGAGCACCAGCCGCGTGGGCGGCTCGCCGAATGTGTAAATCAGGTCGTCTGAGCTCATAACGCCATCCGGTCCAAGACTTACAATGGCATAAGAGTCAAAATAGTCGCCATAAAGCTCAAGCGTGACGATATGCTGGTCGGTGCGGACAAGTCCCGCGGGCGAGAAGAGGTAGTAAGGCGTGCCCCAGAGGTCGAGGAGTGTGCCGCGGTCATAGCCTGAGCCGGTCAGGGAGATGCGGCTGTCCTGATAGGTGACATACGGACCCTGCCAGAGGTGCGGAGGCACGGTGAGATTTGCCATTTGTGGCTTAAAAAGGGCTGTGGTAGGGTCAATCACCCATGTCCCGCCCCCATTGTTGATATTGTCAAAATCATACACGGTGTTATTGGAAAGCAGGTCGTTCAGGTTCTCAATGGAGACATAATAACCGGTATCCAGATAAGCGATAGTCATGGCATCGGCGAGGGTCTGGAGCTCAGCCAGCGTGGCGGTGATTTCCCCGAAGCGAGGCGGCGGAGGCGGCGCCGGCTTCGCAGATATCCCCATGACAAGGGGCATCCCACAGAGCATTAACGCTGCAATCATGTTCCTGAAATTCATCCGCATGATGGCATAAATCCCTATCTTTAATAAATATAATTATGGCTGAAAATCGGGGGAGGTGTCAACCAAATCTCCCTCAGCGTCGGCGGGTGATGAGGAACCAGAGCCCCTGCGCAAGGGCGCGCAACTGCATGAGCCGGAAGCCGCGAGCATCCGGCTCACAGAGCATCCAGCGTATCTCAAATGGCAAAGAGCGCGTCAGGAGCTTCCAGAGGGAATAGTTCTTGAAGAGAAATCTCATGCGCATCTTGTAATAGGTCTCGTGAAATTGGGGGCTGGTTTTATTTAGACCGGGTGACTCATAGTGGTAAAGCACCGCCTGCGGGACGTAAAGGACTTTATAGCCGCGCCTGTGCGCCTTGTAGCAGATGTCGGTCTCCTCATAATATGCGGGGAAATAATCCTCGTCAAATCCGCCGATGCTCTCCAGAAAATCCCGCCGCACCGCAAGCGACGCGCCCGTCACATAATCCACATCCCGCAACTCATCATACTGTCCTCTATTCTCCTCGCCATTGCCATAATGAGTTGTCATCCCGTTGGGATACAGGATGCCGCCGGCATGTTGAATGATGTGCGAGTTGGGATAATAAATCTTGCAGCCGGCGATGGCGGCGCGCCGGTCTGCCTCCAGCGCCTGAACCAGCGCCTCCAGCCAGGTCTTTGCAACAACGGTGTCCGGGTTCAGGATGACGACAATCTCGCCGGTAGAGGCGCGCCAGCCGATGTTGTTTCCGCCGGCGCAGCCGAGATTTTTCTCATTGGTAATGACCTTTGTGACAATCTGCCTGAATGGTGAAGCCCTCAGACGCGCCAGCGTCCCATCCATCGAGGCATTGTCCACGATGATAATTTCCTTATTCGGATATGTCTGATTGGAAAGGCTCTCCAGACACAGGTCGATGAACGGCTCACTGTTCCAGGTGAGAATGATGATAGAGGCGAGCGGTATTTTTTCATCGGGGGTCATGGTTGACATCCATCAGAATTGATAATTACTTTTCCCGAGCCGGCGTCCGTGCGCAACAGATATTTTTCCATAAAGATTGTAACCGCCGATAAACGCCGATAAAAACAATTACACTGTTTAATTTTATTCTATCTGTATCCATCTGCGTTTATCTGTGGTTTCATATTCTCATATGACAATTAGGATTTCCAGTCGCGTCGCCATTTGACTTTTTAAAAAATGTTTTGACTTTTTTCTCATGCAATGGTCACTTTTCAAATTCTTGTTTTATACTTGCTTATAAAACTACACCGTTTTGTAAAATTTCAGGAATGGATGGGAAAACCTTCATGAAGACTCAGAAAGACCAGCCCACACTTTACCCCCCGCAGTTTGAGGGCGTTATCAAAGATATAGGAGACATCATACGGAACCACAGCCGGTTTCTGGTCTGCGGGCATGTCCGTCCAGATGGTGATTGTATCGGCTCACAGATGACCCTGTATTACCTCCTGAAACAGATGAAGAAAACCGTCCGGCTTTTCAACTCCGGTCCCATCCTCTCATATTTCAAAGTTGTCCCGCAGATTGAAAAAATTGAGACCACCTATGATAAGACATTTGAGCACGAGGTCTGCATTTATGTGGATTGCGGGGCGCAGGACCGCGTCAATGGCGACATCCGGCAATGCCAAATCGTTATCAACATTGACCATCACAAGTCCAACGTGCATTTCGGCGATATCAATTATATCGACCCGACCGCGACCGCTGTCGGGGAGCAACTGTTTCATATCATAGACGCCCTTGGTGAGCCATTCACAAAGGAAATTGCGGAAAGCATCTATCTCTCGCTCCTCTCAGATTCGGGATGTTTCTGCTTTTCCAACACCAGTAACGTTACATTTGCCGTTGCCTCGCGGATGGTGGCGGCTGGGGCGAACCCCTCAGCCATCGCTCAGGGGCTCTTAGATGAGCGGAGCCATGAGTCCATCTCACTCAAGGCGCAGGTGCTCTCCCATCTCAATTACCTTTGCGGCGGAAGGCTGGTGTGGGGTGAGATTACGCAGGAGATGTATCGGGCGGCAGGCGGGGAGGATAACGAGCCGGACGGTCTGGTCGGCGAGATGCGCGGCATCGGCGGCGTTGTGGCGGCAATCCTGATTCATGAAATTCCGGAGGGTGGACTGAGGGCGGGTCTCCGCTCCAAGGGGTCATTTGATGTGAGCCGGATTGCAACCGAGATGAGAGGCGGCGGCCACACAAATGCCTCAGGCTTATATGTGAAGGGCGATTACGGGTCTTTGAAGGAACAACTACTGAGCTCTGCCGTCCGCCATATAGACAAGTTCGGGAATTAGGCACAATCCAGTTCTCGCCGGCATGGCGAAAAAATAAAAGGGGGGAAGAAATCCCCCCTTTTTTATTTCGAACCGGTGTAAGATTCCGGTTTCAGTCTTTCATCAGGAATTCATATTCGCCTGCCTTGAGGATTCCCTCCTTTTTAGCGCTGAGAAGGGTTCTCTGGTGTTCATTCATGAGGTCATTTTCTATCAGTTTCTTGCAATCCTCGAAAGAGCGCACCTCCTCCGGCTTGATGTTATTCACTCGGAGGAGATAGACGAAGTTTCCGAACTCAAATGGTTCGCCGACATCGTCCACTCTCATTTTTTCAAGCCTGCCGTCAAACCCATTACGATAGGTGGCGGGGATAAGCCCCACAGCGCCCTTGTGTGGACCGGTGGGGTCTTCTGACATCTCCTGCGCGGTCTTTTCAAAGTCCTGTTTGGTCTTGAGGGAGGGAAGGATTTCCCCGAGGCGTTTTTTGTTTTTGGCGATGCGCTCCTCGCGCTCCTTCGGGTCTTGTTTTTGTCCGGGGTCGCCAATCTTGAATCCTATGAGACTGATGTCATACTGTTTGGGATTGGTGTATTTGATGGCTTTATTCTTGTCATAATATTCCTTCATTTCACCCTCTGAGGGTTTTGGCTGTTCACCGATGATTTTTTTGCGCATGGCTTCAGACAGAATCTGGATTTTTCTATTATTGAAGAAGTCCTGGAATTCAGCGCTCTCATCAATCTTTTTGTATTGTCCGTATTTGATGAGGAGTGGCATGAGAATTTTCTGGGAGTTGAGGACAAGGATGAAGCGCTCCCTGTTTGTCTTGAATGTGGCGCGATGGGATGAGGGAATGGTATTATTGAAATCGGCGAGGGTGAAAGATGTTTTAGTGTCAATGGCGATGACGAGGGAGTCGGATGTTCGATTTTCCGCGGTGAAAATCTCCTCATTCATGGCGATTCCGGGAGTAAGGTTGGCAAAGTCATAAAGGGATTCATTCTCACGCCTTTTCACCTGCGTGATGTGGAGCCTTCTCGATATATTGTCTTTCACCTTATCAAGGGGTGTATAGCCTTCATCCTTTTTATCCTCCAGCCGGATGATATTAAAGCCGCGATTGGAGCGGATAATATCGGAGACCTTGCCCGCGGAGAGTTTCTTGACCGCCTCGATGATTTGCGGGCTTATGGGGCGCGGTTCCGTTGAGGGAGTGACAGTTTTCATCTCACCGGCGTTTTTATCACCCTCGCTGTATTTTTTGGCAATGAGTGAGAAATCGACTCCGCTGTTCGCTTCCTCCAGAATCTTTTTCACGCGGGAAAGGACGGCGTCCGTCTCCTCTTTTGTCATGGGGACAAGCAATTTCTCGCCGGGCTGTATGGGACGGAAAGGTTTTTCCGCCCGCTCCTCAGGTTTCACATAACGATAGTCTTTGTATTGATTGTCATCGGCGAGAATCAATTCCACCATCTTTTCATCGCCGGATATCTCCTTTGCAATTGACTCCAGTGTGTCGCCTTCTTTGGTTGTATAGGGCTTGAGTGTTGAGAGGAAGATGTGGCGCATGGAGAAGGAAAATGGCTGGAAATATTTCTCTTTGTTATCCTCATAATACTGTTTCACCTCCTCCGGGGAGGGAGCGGGGCACTTCTGGACGACCTCTTTTTGATAGATGACGGTGGCGAGGCTCTGCTCACGCCACTTATTGACTTGGTCTTTCACCTTGGCATCTTCCGCCACCCCTTGCTCCACAGCCATCTTCGCCAGCTTTTCATTGAACAGGTAATCCTTGACGATTTCCTCCAGGTTCTCCTTTTTCATTCTGCGGAGCTGTTCCGGACTGGAGCCGCGTAAACGGAAATCACCGCGGACAGTTATGCTCTTAACGAATTCATCCATTGTAAGAATCTTGCCATCGAACTTTGCCACCTGGGGATTGGGATTTTTCTCCATTGCCGCCTCCGGGGATGTCTTCTCCTCCGGCTTCTTTTCCCCGTCAGGGGCGGCTATGAGGACTCCCCACGCTGAAAGTATCAACATCAGGACAATCAACCCGAAAGGCTTGAAGTATTTCGAACGCTTCATATGCAAAACCTCCCTCAAATGGTATTTTTTCATCAGGCACAAAAGTATGGATAAATATGAGAAATTATGGGAAATAAGGCAAGTGAAAAGTGGAGCGTAGAGAGAGCAGTTAGCCACAGTCATTCATGAAAATACATTTTCAGCCGGGATATCAGGCTTTCTCAATGTCTCTCCGACTCTCCCTCGGTAAGGGCATTGAAAGAGGATAGAATATTCTGAAGGTCGGGGTTTTTTATCAGATACAATTTTCCGCCAGCCGTCCAGACGGTTATGCTTTGTTCCCCGGTGGATGCCGCCGAAAGGTCATCAAGTAATTTTTTGTCCTTTGCATAAAGGGCAATGCGCACGGCGGGCTTTTCGGGGGCTGGAGGCTTTATCCCCGATGGCTCTGAAATCTCCTTATCATACTCCAGACTCAGGATAGAACCAAGGACGCCCGCCGCCTTGAAATTGGGAACCTCCTTACGCCCCGCCTCGCTCTCACTTTTGAGGAACCACCTTTCCCCCTCGCGCTCCAAGGCGCGAATATTCCCTTCTATCGTAATCTCGATACGCTGAATGGCGTTCCCTTCAAGGCGGAAGATGCGGCGGTCTTCGAGGTCATGACGCGTCATATAAAAATCCCCCACCTTTGTCCACTCCACGCCAAAGATGAGCGGGCGCCCGGATGCAGTGGCATAGGCAATATCTTTTCCTTCCGGTTTGTTCCCGAAGGAGAGAATCTCCCGCCTTGTGTGGTTTGCGGGATACAGGATGATGCGGCAACGGGGGCTTTCCAGTCCGTAGGGTGCAAGGGAGGCGGGATGTTCATCCTCGAAGGTCAAGATGCGGAGGGCGTAGAGGTCGGCAATGAGACGGTGGACGCGCCCCTGATTGACGAGCCTGCCCGTCCCATCCTTGAAGCGCCAGACGCCGTTTGCGCCCCTTTCAAGGTTGGCATAGCTTTCACCAATGATGATTTTTATCTCGGTGAGTTCGTCTTCCCTGACTTTAAAAATCGTGCGGCTTCGGAGACTGTTGGGGGCTGAGGTCAACTGGACAACAAATGATTTCGGGAGGGTAAAGACCTGTTCCGAGCCATCCAGCCGGGCAAAGAAGCGCTCGTTGGGGGCATCCTCCCTGCCGAGGAGCATGGTGGTGGGGCTGTCCGTCCGGACGATAAAAGTCATAAACGGCTTCTGCAAACCGTAAGATCCCGGCGTGGAGGGGTGGTCATCCTCAAAGGATGCGGCGCGGATGGTGGCAATGCTTGAGAGGAGATTTGAAAGGGTATCCGTGTCCGTTTCATCGCGAACGGGAGATTTGAGAACCCAGCGTCCGCCGGCTTCCTTTTCAATAAGTGTAATCTCCTTTCCACGGTGAATACCCACGGATTGAATCTCTTCCTTCTTGACCTTCAGGATATTTTTGTCTCTCAGGTGGTAAAGATTTTTCTCCAGAGATGTCTTGATATGGCTTGCGATGGTGAAGACGGTCTTGCCGCCTTCGAGCGTGGCAAAGAAGCGTCCGCGCGTTGTGGATTCCACGCCTGCAAGAAGGGTTGACTTTTCCTTTGTGGCGCTGTTTTCCAGCGTTATGGAGATGGCGGGCTTATCAAGCCCATACTGGGCAAGGTCTTTCTTTTCAACCGGGTCATACTGTCGGGCGGCGCCGATATTGGTGAGGAGAGATTCCACCTGGTCATTGTCGGCGGGAAGTTGGCGCGGCTTGGTGATTTCCCACTTCCCTCCCTCTTTCTCCAGACGGAATGTCCCTGAGGGATTGATAAGGGTGAAGGCGGTGACATCCTCCTTTTTGATGGGGAGGAGCGCCTCCTCACGTTCCTTCACCAACTGGCGGCGCTTTGTCAGCGAGCGGTCGGCGAAATAACCTGCCGCGGCGCAGAGGAAAATAAGTCCGAGGATGATGGTCTTCCGCCACATTATCTAACGCGTCTCCTTATGAGTGAGTAGCCGAGTCCGCCGAAGAAGATGAGAGATGGAATGGTGACAACGAGAAATATGGCGAGAAAATCCCTCTGACCCGCGGTCAGGCTCAGGGGCGTGTCCTCCACCACCTTCGGCGGAATGGCAACCACGTCCGCCATCTGGGTCATCCATGTGACGCTGTTCAGAAAGAGGAAAAGGGGTATCTGGTAAACGATATTCACATCGGTGAAGATATCCGAATCGCCGAAGGCGACAATACGTGTCTCTTTTTCCTCATCGCCCCCTGGGGGCATTATGGTGGCGACGGCGGCAAGGCTCTGCGGTCCAATCTCCACCTGCATGGGCGGGGCGAATTTATCCTCTAATATTGCCTGAATTGACTGACTCCAACTGTAAGGACTGCTCTTCAGGAGGGGCGTCACGGAGACGCCGGCGGGCAGGTTGGGTTCAGGATTCACCGTCCGCGCAATCGGCACAAAAAGGGGCATCTGCCCGTATGGGATGTTGTCTGTGATGGGGTGTTTTGCATAACTGGTCACCAGAGGCACAACGGGCATGTCAAACCTCTTCATGCTCTCCTTGTTGGGGTCGAGGATGAGGTCATCCTTCAGAAGGATGCCGAACTGTGCCATGAGGCTTTTGATGTTGGGGAAGTTCAGGTCTGATTTTGAGGGAGGGTCAAGCATGAGGATGAGACGTCCGCCCCCCTCCAGCCATGAGGCGATGGCATCGCGCTCAAGGGGATATATATCGAGGCGTGGTCCGGCGCAGACAAGGACGGTGGCGTCCTCAGGCACAACGCCCGTCCGCATGAGTTCCGCCTCCTTCACCTTTATGCCTCGCTCCTCACAGACGCGTTTCAAGGCGTGGAAGGTCGGGACATTTTTCTTCAACTGCTCCTTGGTGGGTTCTTCGAGAGAGCCCTCGCCATGACCTGAGATAAAATATACGACAACATCCTTTCTGCGGCGCACCTCAACAAGGGCATTCACAAAGACGCTCTCATCGAGGTCATGGATTTTCTTTTTTTTATTGCCCGCCCGGATAAAGATGTCGCCCGGAGCGAGGTCTGTCTCAAATTCATTCTTGAGCCGCTGAGCCTCGCGGAAGTCCGCAAAGGGGTTGCGGATGGAAACTTTGAGTTTATCGGTATAAACGGAATACTGCTCAAAGAAGCGTTGCATTTCCTGCGGCGTTGTGGTGAAGCCGGTCACCGTGATGGGCTCCCTGATAGTTCGCAGATACTGAATTGTCTGGGGCGAAAGGCTGAACATCTTATTTCTGGTCAGGTCGCGGCGGAGATTGTGATTGGTAATGATGAGATAGAGGAGGACGCATGCGCCTGTGATGAACACCATGTTCAGGAAGAAGCGGACATAGCCCCCGACGTTTCCCGCCTCGCCCGTCAGGAGGATGGAGAGAAAAAGGAGAAGCCCGACGGCGCCGATGGCAAGCGTGGGCAGTGAAAATCCGCCCGTCACGGCGGCGACGATATTCGCCACAAACATCATCCCCACCCCGGAGACGGCAATCCACTTCACCGCGCCGGCGCCGGATTTCGGCTGTGATTTTGCACCATCTGAGTTCATGGCTCTGAGTCCATCATCTCCCCGGAATTCAAGTCATGTTCTCCACCGCCTCACCTTCAAAACCTCTAACGAAAGGAAAAGGAAGAGAAAA
>Ga0315291_10001900_pt1 | contig 27664 bp, 19 predicted proteins | sample YL17G12_20_MG_FD_203070 | JGI IMG/M metagenome (GOLD analysis project Ga0315291, IMG submission 203070) | Sediment microbial communities from Yellowstone Lake, YNP, Wyoming, USA - YL17G12_20 | ecosystem: Environmental > Aquatic > Freshwater > Lake > Sediment | place: USA: Wyoming | collected...
CAACCTCCTCTACGGCCTGGACCTCGCCCGCGATGCCATCCGCAAGGGCGGCGCGGCACTGGTCATGGAGGGGTACACCGACGTGATCGTGGCCCATCAGTTCGGGTTTGACCACGCGGTGGCCGTGCTGGGCACGGCACTGGGGGAAGGCCACATTCCTATCCTCAGGCGTTTCGCCGACCGGATCGTGCTGGTGCTCGATGGCGACGAGGCAGGGCAACGCCGGGCGAACGAGATCCTGGCCCTGTTCATCGCCGGGGAGGTCGACCTGCAAGTGCTCACCCTGCCCGAGGCAAACGACCCCTGCGACTTCCTCCAGGAGCACGGCGCCGAGGCCTTCAGGGACCTGATCGAGAACAAGGCGGTCGACGCCTTGGACCACGCGTTCCTCGCCAAGACCCGAGGAGTCGATTTCGAGCGCGACGTCAACGCCGTCGATCGTGCCGTCGAGGAACTGCTGTCGATCATTGCCCAGGCGCCGCGGTTGGGCGCCAGGACCGACGCCCAGCGCCGCAACCGCGAGTGGAAGGTCCTCTCGAAACTGGCCCTGAGATTCCGCATCCCTGAAGACACCATGCGGTATCGGCTGAGGGAATTGCGCTTAAGGAGCCGACCACCGCTGCGCGGCGGGGCCCGCCAGCCGATGGGGCGGCCGGGCCAAGGCCCGGATGCCCAAGCCCCCCCCAGCCCGCCCGAGAAGATCGAGCCGATCGAGCGGGAGCTGCTGGAGCTGTTGATCGGCAATCCGGAGTGCTTGCCGACCGTCCGCTCGCAGATCGGCCCGGGGCATCTCGCGGCCGAGTCAGCCCGGCGGATCTACCAGACCTGTTGCCGGCTTGCAGACGCGGGCGTCACGCCCTCGTTCGACCGGCTGATGCTCGAGTTCGACCAGCCGGCCCTCAAGAGCCTGCTGGTCGAGCTCGACGAGGGAGCGCAAGCCAAGGGAACTCGCGACGCCGCTCCCGAAACCCTCTTACAGGAACTTGTCAAGACCATTCAACGAAAGGAGGCCGACAGGCAGCGCCCGGCGGACCTGGTGGCGCTGCGCGAAGGAAGGCTGGACGACAGCCAGGAAACCGAACTGCTGGAGAAGATCATCCGGCAGGAACGAAGCCGGCAGGGTATTTCCAAGCCCACGGATGGGTAAGGGTATCCCGGACCTAATGTCACATCGTTTATTGAGCCTCAGAGAAGCAATGTCGTATCGCAATAGCCGGCGGCTAACAGCCGCCGGCCGAAAACGCGGGAAATCCCGGCGGCTGTTAGCCGCCGGCTAACGACATTACTTTCGTGACACTCAATAAACCAGTCACTCCCGGAATCGTGCAACTCCATCTAGGAGGGTGTTTGGAAGATCGTATCCCGCTTCACCTAGCGCCACGAAACGGCGCGGAATGAGTAAAGGAGTACCGAGGTGGACCTTTTCGACAGGGATATGCAGGAATTGGTCGCCAGGGGCAAGCTACAGGGCTACTTGACCTATGACCAGGTGAACGACTATCTGCCCGACGAAGAAGTCAGCCCCGAAAGACTCGACAATCTCTTGATCGCCCTGGAAGAGCAGGGCATCGACCTGGTCAACCATCCTCCGGAGCCGGACTTCTTCGATCCGGACGGTCCCTCGGCCGAAGCCGCCGGGCAGGCCGCAGGGACACGGCCGCCAGCCGAGGGCGAGATCCCCGACGGCGAGAGCGAGCTGGCGCCGCCTCCCGCGGAGGTGGCCAAATGGAGCAGCGATCCGATCCGGCTGTATCTGTCTCAAATGGCCGAGATCCCCCTGCTCACCCGCGAGGAAGAGATCTCGCTGGCCAAGAAGATCGAGGTCACGCGGAAGAGGTTTCGCCGCACGGTCATCGGCTGCAATCTGGGCATGCGGACCACGCTCCACATGCTGACCAAGGTCCACGACGGCAGCCTGCCCTTCGATCGGACGATCAAGGTCTCGCTGACGGAGCGGCTGACCAAGGACCAGATCATCGCCCGCATGCCCCATAATCTGCGGACCTTGAGGCACCTGAGCGAGGAAAACCGGCGGGATTTCAGCCGGCTGATCAACCGGCACACCCCGGCCGAGCAGCATCTCGCGGCCCGCAAACGCTTCATCCGCCGCCGCCGCAAGATGCTCAGCCTGATCGAGGAGCTGAGCCTGCGGACCCGCCGGGTGCAGTCGATGATGCGCCACATGCAGGAGACCCTGGCGCGGATGGAGCAGATTCGCGCCAGACTGCGGTGCCTGATCGAGAACTCTTCCACCCGCGACAAGCGGGCGAACCTCCGCCGAGAACTCCGCGACCTGATGGTCCTCACCCAGGAGACCCCCCGAAGCCTCCGCCGGCGCTGTGAAATCATGCGCCACCAGTACCAGGACTATGAACAGGTCAAACGGCAGCTCTCCGGCGGAAACCTCCGCCTGGTGGTCTCCATCGCCAAGAAATACCGCAACCGTGGGCTGAGCTTCCTGGACCTGATCCAGGAGGGCAATACCGGGCTGATGCGGGCGGTGGACAAGTACGAGTATCGCCGCGGATACAAGTTCTCGACCTACGCCACCTGGTGGATCCGCCAAGCCATCACCCGCGCCATCGCCGACCAGGCCCGAACCATCCGCATCCCCGTCCACATGATCGACGTGCTCAGCAAGCTGCGGAACACCTCCCGCGGGCTGCTGCAGGAGTTGGGCCGGGAGCCCACCACCGAGGAGACCGCCGCCGCCGCCGGACTGAGCCTGGACGAGACCCGGCGGGTGCTGAGCATGGGCCGCCACCCGGTAAGCCTTGACCGGCCGGTCGGAGAGAGCGAAGATAGCTGTTTTGGCGAGTTCGTCGAGGACAACGGACTGCCGTCACCCGACAGGGCCGCCGGCAATGGGCAACTGCGGGAAAAGATCGAAGCCCTGCTCAAGACGCTCACCTACCGCGAGCGGGAGATCATCCGCCTGCGGTACGGATTGGGGGACGGGTATACCTACACCCTCGAAGAGGTGGGCCGGATCTTCCGGGTCACCCGCGAAAGGGTGCGGCAGATCGAGGCCAAGGCAGTCCGCAAGCTGCAACACCCCGTACGCAGCCAACAGCTCGCCGGATTCATCCGGCGAGCGGCAGGTTGACGCCACTGGTCAAGCCGCCGGTCGAAAGGCCGGCGGCTTTTTTCGTCTCCCCATCTTCAGGAGTTCCAACTTCGGCTGGTCCGGCTTGGGGTGGCCGGGGTCGAACGTCAGCGAGCCCCCGGGAATCCGGCAGTCTGGGGGCTCACTTCGTTCGACCCCAGCCACCCGTTCCCCAAATCTGGAACTACCCTTCGTCCCGACGTCCTTTCACCGTCGCGACACATTCGGCAGAAAGCAACAGGCAGTATGTCATCAGCGAACGTAAGCACCAACGTCCTCCGCACGCTCCATCGCGTCCACCGGCAGCTTGCCGACCTGAGAGACCGACTCCAGCGCGGGCCAAGCCAGGTCCGCGCCTCTGAGGCAAGCGCGGCGCTGCGCGAAGGGCAACTGGCACAAGCCCGCGCCGACACCAAGACCGCCCGCGCCGCCGCCGACGCGAAACAACTCCAACTGAAAGCCGGCGAGCAGAAGATCGAGGAGCTCAAGCGCAAGCGCAACGCCGCCGAGAGCAACCGCGAATACCAGATCTTGAACGACCAGATCGCCGCCCACGAGATGACCAACAGCGTGCTGACCGACGAGATCCTGGAAGGGTTAGAGAGAATCGACGCCTTGCAGGAGAAGATCACCCGGGCAGAAGAAGTGCTGGCCAACGCCCGCCAGAAGGCCGAGCAGCTCCGCAGCGAAGTCGCAGAGCAGCAGCCCCTGATCCAGGGCGACCTCAGCCGCCTGGAGGCCGAGTTGAAGGAGTGCGAGTCGGCCTTGCCGCCGACCGTCCGCGAGTTGTATCAGCGGGTGGTTCGCCAGCGGGGAGAAGATACACTGGCGGCGGTGGAAAACGAGTATTGCAGCGGTTGCCATCAACACGTCCCCGTGAACGTGTGCGCCGAAATCATGCTCTCCCACCCCATGTTCTGCAAGACCTGCGGCCGGCTGCTCTACATGTCCGAGGACCGCTCGCCGGGCACGTAGGAGGTGCCGCAGATGAAGCTCGGCAGTGTCGCCAGACGGTTGCCTGTCCTGATCGTTGTCGCGTTCTCGGCAGGCCTGCCCTGCAAGGCCGCCGATCAGACGCCCGTCACCTTTGGGCGCGTGCTCTTGCACGCCGGGCCGGAAAGCAGCCCGACCGACCTCAAGGCAGCCTACGCCGACTACCTCCAACTGACGGCCAAATAGCCGCAGTCTGCCGTAAAGGGGGTCAGAGCTTGAGTAGTGATTAGCGATGCGACCGGGAACTGCACGGATTACGTGCAAAAGACCTCGGGCACGACCGTTTTAGATCAGGACCGCACGCACAACAAGGGCAACGAGGTGGGGGTTCCGGAATTCGCTCTGGTGGGACCACTTGTCGTTCCCCCCGACGAGTATTTCCGAACTCGCAGCCTCATCTGGATCCCCGAGCCCACTACCCGGACGGCGCTGGCGACCCTGGCCGCCGCCCTCCTCCTGCCCCATCTCTTCCGCCGCCAGCGACGCGCCGGCTGAAGGGAAACGATCAATGACTCTTCACAGTCGGCTCGGTCGCCGCGTGAGACCACGAATCGTGCCGTAGCAGTTTGTGTCCTGCGCGAGGAAGGGCGGCTCACTTTTCTCCAGTCCCGGCCTGCCCCAAGGACAAGAAACGAGACGGCGCGGACCGTTCGTTTCGACCTCTGAATCGGCGTCTGCCCGCAGAGTCTTCTCGATCGGTACATCTTACCGTACCGGCGGACGTGGAGAGTTCTCCAAGGGCCGCAGCCGGATTCGACCGATGAAAAGAGAAAGGATCTGACGCCGCGCTCAGTTGGCGCGCCGTGTCGGCAATCAAGTCTCTAGCCAGTGCGGGTGGCAGGTATGCGGAATTCTCGCCTCTTGGGAACGTTGTTGTTGACCCTCGCAGTAGTGGCACTGGCGTCGCGCCAGTGGCCCGCCCGGGCGGACACGATCACCGAATTGACCTCCAGCCGGGTGATCGACCTGCGGGGGCAGGCCCCGCACGAAAAGCCGCCGGTGGTCTCCAGCGTGGCGCTGGAGCCGAAGAGCAACTTTTTGGCCACCGCCGGCGACGATCACGTGGTACGGATCTGGGACGCCAAGCAGGGGCGGATCATCCGCCGCCTGGCGGCCCACACTGACTGGGTGAAGGCCACCGTTTTCAGTCCCGACGGGAAGATCCTGGCCACCGCGGGATGGGACTGCCAGATTAAGCTTTGGCAGGTGGCCACCGGCCAGTTGCTGCGGACGTTTTCCCCTTCGGTGCACGGGATCTCCGAGCTGGCCTTCAGCCCCGACGGCCGCCTGCTGGCGGCCGCAGGGTTTGAAGACAAGGTCTGGCTGTACGAGGCGGCCTCCGGGCGGTTGCTGCGGGTGTGGGACGCGCCGGGCCAAGACATCCGGGCGCTGGTCTTCTCCCCGGACGGGGCGCAACTGGCCGCCGCGGGGCGGAGCGGATTGATCCGCATCTGGGAGACGGCCAGCGGCAACCGGGTGGGCGACCTGGCAGGCCATCGCCGCCGCGTCCGCACCTTGGCCTATTCGCCCGACGGAAAGCGGCTGGCCTCTGCCGGTGAGGAGCAGAGCATCCGGCTCTGGGACACCTCGAAGCTGGCGGCATTGGCGACCTTGCCTGCCCGGCCCGGCATCGTGCTCTCGCTGGTCTTCTGTGGCCCCGACCGATTGGCCGCCGGCGGGAGCGACGACCTGATCCGCGTCTGGGACCTTGCCACCGGCAGCGAGCAACTCCGGCTAGTCGGCCACACCGGCTCGGTTTCGACGCTGGTCTGGGATCCTCAGGCCGACACGTTGATTTCCGGCAGTTTCGATACCACGGTGCGGCTCTGGCCCCTCAGGAGTAACGTGGAAGTCACGTCGCGATGAGAACGCCTGCATGGAGGTGAGTGATGGGCCTGCTACGGAGAGTACAAGAATATCGCCGCCGGTTCCGACAAGCGAGCTCGCTTCCCTGGCGTGCCACTGGCGTGACGCCGGTGCCATCCACCGGCCCGAGGCGATTCCGGTCCTGCCGGTTCGAGCAGATGGAGCCCCGCTGTCTGCTGGCGGTCAGCGTGGTCCCACTTCACGTGGGGCTGGTCTACTACGAAGACGCTAGCGGCGTCGATGAGGCCGGCGACCTGTTTGAGGTCACGTTCGACGGCGGAGTTGCGGGCACGCGACTGGCCGAATTGGCGATCCAGACCGACAAGACCGGCGACGGGCTGACGATCGGAGACGTCTTCTTCGACACCGATCCCGGCGGACTGGGCGCGTTCGGGGCCGGCCCGTTGGAGATCGTGGCCCAGTCCGGCATCGACTCGGTCCAGGCCTCGGTGGCCGACGGCGGGACCACGCTCAGCTTCAGTTTCAGCGGGTTCGATCCGGGCGACAGGCTGATCTTCAGCATCGACGTCGACGAGCAAGGGTTCTTGGGTCCCAACGCCGTGGCCGAAGGGAACGAATTTGAGGGCTCGCAGTTGACCGCCAGGCTGACGGCGCCGCACTACTTCGACGCCCCGGGCGGCGACATCTTCATCGACAACTTCCAGCAGAAGCTGGACCAATCGGGGTTGGACCTCCCGCCGGACGATTACGTTCCGCCCGGCCAGACCCCCACGCCCGTCCGAACCGCCGCCGCCGTCTTCTCGCTGACACAGAGACCGCTGCCGATCACCCTGGCCGGAACCGTGTTCGAGGACGTGGACCTGGACAACGCGCGGGATGCGGGCGAGCTGGGGCTGCCCGGGGTGAGACTCACGTTGATGGAACTGGAAGGGACCCAGTACCTGGCCACCGGCCGGACGGCCGTTACCAACGCCGACGGCAGCTACCTCTTTGATGACGTGCTGCCCGGCACGTATCGCGTGGTCGAAACACAGCCCGAGGGATTCTACAGCATCGGGGCCACCGCCGGCTCGGTCGGCCAGCAGCAGCGGGGCGTGGTCGCCGGCGCCGACGTGATCAGCCAGATTGCATTGGTCGGTGGCGAGGACAGCGTGGGCAACGATTTCGCCGAGGCGCGGCCGGCCACCCTCAGCGGCCACGTCTACCACGACGCCGACAACGACGGGGTGCTCGATCCCGGCGAGACCGGAATTGGCGGCGCGTTGGTCCGGGTGCAGTATCTTCCGCCGGGTGCCACTGGCGTGACGCCAGTGCCACTAAGTCCCGCACCTGCCCCCCAGCAATTGACCACCGCCGCGGACGGCTCGTGGTCGATTGCCGGCCTGATGCCCGGCAACTACTTCGTCGAAGAGGTCCAGCCCGCCGGGTATCTCGACGGACTCGACGCTGCCGGAACCGCCGGCGGGGTGGCCCACAACCCCGGCGATACGATCGACGGCATCCGGCTACAGAGCGGCCAGTCGGGCCGGGAATACAATTTCGGCGAGCTAATGTACAACAGCATCAGCGGCCGGGTGATCGTCGACGCCAACGGCAACGGCCTGATCGATCCTGGCGAGACTCCGCTGGCTGGCGTGACCGTCGTGCTGCGAGACGCCTCCGAGGGCGTCCGCGCGACGGTGCAGACCGATGCCGAAGGCCGATACGTGTTTACCGGCCTGGGCCCGGGAATCTATGCGGTCGAGGAGACTCAGCCCGGGGGATACTACGACGGCGCCGAGCTGGTTGGATCGGCGGGCGGGACGTTGTCGCCGCCCGACTCGATCACGGGCATCAGGCTGGTATCGGGCACGGCGGCGGTGGGGTACGATTTCTGCGAGCTGGAGCCGGTCAGCATCAGTGGGTTCGTCTACGTCGACCAGGACGACGACGGCGTACGAGACTCCGGCGAGGCCGGCATCGCCGGCGTCGAGCTGACGCTGCTGGACGAGCAGGACCAGTCCACCCAGATCACGGCCGTCACCGATGCGGTCGGCTTCTACCGGTTCGGGGGCCTGATGCCCGGGCGGATTTACGGCGTGGCCGAGACCCAGCCGCAGGGTTTCTTGGACGGATTGGATGCGGCGGGCACTGCCGGCGGGGTGGCGCACAACCCGGGCGACTCGATCAGCGGGGTGCTTCTTGCCGCGGGGATCAACGGGCAGGACTACAACTTCGGCGAGTTGCCGCCGCCCGTGGCTCCCGTGCCGCCCAAGAGTGAGCCGCCCGCTGAGCCGCCGCCCGCTGAGCCGCCGCCCGCAGTCCAGCCGCAGGCCAACGACAAGCCGCTGCCTCTGGGGGCGGCCTTCTATGTGTTCGACGTTGCGCCACGGCCCGCTCCGGTCGTGGCCGCACGGCCGGCAGTCAGCCTGGCGTCGCCGGAGTGGGCCGCTCCCATCGTGCCATACGTGGCCGCTCGCGCAGGCCAAAAACTGCCTCCGCCGCAGCTCGGCGGCGGCTGGCTCGGCTCCGGATCATACCCTTGGTACACGTGGCACCTGAGCGTCGTCAACGGCGGCCGGCCGCGCCGCGACTCCGACGGCGAGGCACTCACAGGGCACCCGGATCAGGTGGCGGAGATGCAGAACGTCGGATTCCATCCGGCCGCCTGGATGGAAGTCGACGTGCAGCAGTCGCAATGGATCGTGGCCGACGCCGAGGGCCGGCCGGCGCAGCAATTCCAGTTCGGTCTGACCGGCGGGACACCGGTGGCCGGCGACTGGGACGGCGACGGGGTGAGCGAGATCGGCGTCTACCTCGACGGCCTGTGGTTCCTCGACCTCAACGGCAACGGCACCTGGGACGAGGGTGATCTGTGGGTGCGGCTGGGCACCATGGCCGACAGGCCCGCGGTCGGCGATTGGGACGGCGACGGCAAGACCGACGTGGCGGTCTTCGGTCCGGCCTGGCCGGGTGACGGTCGGGCGCTGGCGGTCGAGCCGGGTCTGCCCGACACCGCCAACGTGCAGCCCGGCCGCTATAAGAACATCCCGCCTGAGCCCGGCGAAGCCACCGGCGGATGGCGAACCATGAAACGCACCTCGCAGGGGAACCTCCGCGCCGACGTGGTGGACCATGTGTTCGAGTACGGCAACCAGCGCGACGTGGCGGTGGCCGGCGACTGGAACGGCGACGGGGTGGCCAACATCGGCATCTTCCGCGACGGCAGTTGGTTCCTCGACGCCGACGGCAACGGACGTTGGAGCCCCGGCGACATCTACGTCGAGCGGTTCGGCACGGCGGGTGACGTGCCGGTGGTCGGCGACTTCAACGGCGACGGCATCGACGACCTGGGTGTGTATCGCGGCGGCACCTGGTATCTCGACGCCGACGGCGATCGCGCGCTTTCGGCGCACGACAAGGTGTTCTCACTGGGTGGTCCGCGCGACAAACCGGCCGTGGGCGACTTCAACGGCGACGGCATCGACGAGGTTGCCGTCTGCCGCGACGGCGACGGCGCGCCGGATGCCCAGGCCGCTACCACTTCTCCGTCGGGTACGCCAGAAGTGGCAACCAGCCAGTCCCAATCCTCAAGCCGGTGACATCGCTGCTGAATAGAGTTGCACGATTCCGGGGGGACTCGTTTAGCCCGGATTATTCACGGTGGTGTGCCACTGCTTGCCGTAAGGCAAGCAGTGCGTCGACGTTACGCACTGCACTGCTTCTGGTGAAGCAGTGGCACACTGTGATCCGACGTCGGGTGTTGGTGAGAAATGCGGGTTAGGTCGCCCAGGCAACCCGGCGTAAACGCCGGGCCGAATCCCGCCTGCGGCGGAGAAGGACCGTAAACGGCCCTCACGTTCAACGGCAAGCCACAAGAAATGCGTATAGCAACGAGGCGTGGCCGTCGGGGCGAAACGCTGCAGACCTACAGCACAAGTTTTCGCGCGGCGCAGGTCAACAAGCAGAGCGCGCCGGCCGCCAGCAGCCCGAGCGTGGAGGGTTCTGGAACGACGCCCAGCGAGAAGGGCGAAAAGGCATCGACGCTCAGGCTGATCGTGTTGGCCGCTTCGTTCGCGCTGCCGCCCATGACCCACGCGGCACCCGTAAAATGCCAGATGGCCAGGGAGCTTTCATCGATCCCACCCAGGGCCTTGTCGTCGTAATGAAAGACGAGGTCGGCCCGAGTAAGGTCGCCGCTGAAGCTCACGTCCCAGATCTGCGGAAACAGACCGACTGCCATGTAGTCTTTCAGCGCCTGCTGCGCGGCGGATTCCAGATCCTCGGCACTGACGAGGCCTACCACCAGATTCCCCCCGGACGCGTAGGTCATATCCAGCGACAGCGACCGTGCCCCACCGGTCAGCGCGAATGGACGGCTGAGCGTGCCCAGTCCGCCTGGCGGATCGGACAAGCTGAGTTGCTCGTGCGGGGGGACATGGGCTCGCCAGGCCTCGGTCTGGCCGGCGGGATTCTGTCCCCAGCCCACGATGGTGTTGCCGTCGTCCGAAACGCCCGTGGCCTCCTGCAACACCCATCCGGTCAGGTCCAAGCCAAAATCGTCGGCCAGCACTTTCTCGGCACGTCGCATCCCGTCCTCGGCCGTCCAGAGAAACGCGACGCCGTCGCTGCCTCCCACCACCACCGATCCGTCGGCGGAGACGCCGGCGGCGTGACTCTCGTTCCAGTGCGGCACGAGGTTGAGGTAGCCCAGGCCGACCATCTGTTTGGCGGCCGTCCAGCGAAACGCTTCCCCGCCCACGCCCGAACGACTATATCCCACCACGACCTTTCCGTCGGCGGAGACGCCAGTCGCAGCGCTCAAGTCAGACCCACCCGGCAGGAACCCAAGGGGGACCATGCCTTCGCCGGACGTCCAGCGGAACGCGACGCCAAGATCCTCAGCCTGAAAACTGGCGGCGGCGTTGCCCTTGCCGACGATCACCGAGCCGTCGGCCGAGACGTCGAAGGCCCGACTGACGCCGGCTCCGCCGGGCACGTCGCCCAGGCCCATGATCGTCTTGGGTTCGGTCCAGCGGAATGCTTCGCCGGTAACCGGAATAGGACCACCGCCGGCGCTATAGTTGCCGATGCCCACGATCACCGAGCCGTTGGCCGACGCGCCGGTGGCCCGGCTGGGGAAGTCGGGCGTGCCACCCGGCAGGTCGCCCAGTCCCGTCATCCCCTCGGCTTGCGTCCAGCGGAATGCCCCGCCGGACAAGTCCGAACGACTATCTCCCACCACCACCAGGCCGTCGCTCGAGACGGCGTCGGCCTCGCTGAGGAAAGCCCCGCCGGGCAGGTGGCCCAGCGGCTGCATGCCAGTGGATGGAGTCCAGCGAAACGCCTCTCGATAGGCGTCTGCGGGCTGGCCGGCTCCCACCACGGCTGATCCGTCGGCCGAGACGGCACGGGCCGCGCTGTAGAAATCCCCGCCGGGCAGATCGCCCAGGCCCTGGAAACTTGCAGCCTCAGTTCGCGCCCCAGGCACCTCCAACACTATCGCCAACACGATGACAAACCAGATCGGACGTCTCATGGTCCACCTCCGCCGGTTCCGAGGGAAAAAGGGGACAGGTCCAATTTGTGCGAAGCCGGGTACCGACCGAAGGTTGGTCGCGGGCCGTTCCGGCAAATTGGACCTGTCCCCTTTTTCCCGGAAAGGCCATTTAGAATGGCCGGATGACTGCCTACTTCCTGCGTAGCGAACTTCGAGAAAAAAGGCAAGGTCTCCGGCCGCAAGCAGGCCCACTCGGGAGGGGACCGGCTGAACTCCGGGGAAGGTAGCACAGGCCCCTTCATTCCTTGGGGCCCTGGTTGATCAGCAGCCAGGTGCCGGTCTTGCCAGAGACGGCGATATCGGGGCGGCCGTCGCCGCCCAGCTCGGCCACGCAGATCTGCATGCCGGTCCCGACGCCGGCGCCCGGCGGAGCGATCGTGTGCCGGACGAACTGCTTGGCAACAGGGTTCCACGTGTAATAGTAGAGGCATGCCGGTTCCGCCGCGCCGGGATCGAGGTCGCCATGGCCGCGGACCCGCTTGCCGGTGATCAGCTCACCGCGGCCGTCGCCGTCCAGGTCGGCCCAGGTCATGCTGTGCGCCTGGGACCACGACTTGTCGATCAGGTGCTCCGTCCAGGTAGTGGTTCCGTCGGGTTTCGGTGCTCCTTGCTCCCGCCAGTACAAGCCGTAGTCGTGTCCCTTGCCCCAGACCAGGTCGTTGCGGCCGTCGCCGTTGACGTCCACGACCAGGAACGGGGAGCTGGCACTTTGCAGGGCGGTCTCGCGATGGAGCTTCCAGGGTTTGGCGAAGGGGTCGCCTGCCGGTCGTTCGTACCAGCCGACTCCGCAGAGGACGTCTTCCCGGCCGTCGCCGTTGACGTCGCCGAAGGCGTAGCCGTGGCCGCAGCCGTCTTGTCCCAGCACGATCCGCTGGGCGGTCGGCTGACCGTCGGCCGTCTTGGCCAGTTTCCAGGCCACCAGGGGATCTTTAGCGACCCAGCAGTGGACCAGAATCTCCGGCACGCCGTCGCCGTCGAGGTCGCGGAGATGAAAGGCCTCGTTCTCAGCCCGCGCCTTCACGAGCAGCCGCGGCTCCCATTTCCAGCCCTTTTCCAGCGCCACTTTGCCGGGGTTCCTGTACCAGTAGAGTTCCGCCTCCGTCCAGCCGCCGGAGATCACGTCGATCCACCCATCGCCATCGACGTCGTGCAGGTGGTCGCCGTTGTTGGCGTAGAAGTCCGGGCCGCCGAACCCCAGCGATACCTGGGGAAGGTCGCGCAGCGGTCGGGGGATGAAGTCCGGCGCGGCAAACCAATGCGTGCCGGCCACGATGTCGAGTTTGCCGTCGCGACTGACGTCGGCGACCGCGCAGCCCTCATTGGGGCTCACCAGCAGGCAACGCCTGGAGAAAGTCAGGCCTCCTGGCTCCTCGGCCGCAGCCGAACGCCCCCCGCACAGGCAGGCCAGACCGAGACTCAGGGCCGCCAGGCCCGTCGTCACACACTGCATCGAGCAGTGACCGAACATGGGATTCTCCTTTCGAGAGGCAACTCGAGTAACCAGTCACCTTCGGACCTGGCCCTAAGGATAGCGGGAACGTCCGCGCCCATCAAGCGTCCACGTTGCCGTGCGGCCGCGCCGCCCGATGCACTGGAACTGACGCGTCCAGTGGGGCGGCTTGCCGCCCGCGTTAATCGCGATTTGCCCCACCGACTCACGACATAATCCAGAGGACCAGAAGGAGCGTGACAAGGAGAATCGCCGCGACCAGGGCGGTCGCCAAGGCGGCCGCCGTGGCGTGGCTCGCCCCGTCCCAGGAGCCTCGCGTTATCCAGCGCGAGATCAGCGCGTAGCACACCTGGTAGATGACAAGGCAGCCGCACGGGAGCAGCAGCCCCGCCAGCTCGCAAGAGCAATGGAGCCACGCGACCAACGAACAGACGACCGCTACAACCGCGGTCATGGCGAACAGCGACCGCAGCCCGAACTGAAACGGCGGCGACTGACTCCCGTGCGCGGCCATGGCCCCTGCTTCCTGCCCGGCTCAGGCGGGAAGGACCTTGCTGAGCAGGGCCAGGCCCTTGAGAACGGCCGTTGGGGGATCTTCCCAGCCTTCAGACTGCGGCAAGACGTAGCTGCGAGATTCGCGTTGGCGTTCGTGTCGAGCATGACTCATGGGAGAATTGTGCCTGAAGATGCATTCCTAAGGGGACGCGACGAAGGCTCCAAGTGAGAATGCCCCGGCGATCAGCGCCGCAAGCACTGAAGCCAGCGTCAGGAGGACGCTCGGCTTTTGCTTCATCAGGTAATCCCAGAGTTCCTTCGCCGAAGCCTTCTCCAACTCAGGATCGATGTCGAGGGTAACCTTCTTCAGCACGCTTCGGACATACGCGGATGCGTTCTCACGCGACTCTTCTTCATCGAGTCCGCGGAGCGTATACCTCCTCTTGCAAGCCAAAAAAGCGTCGCTCAGGTCTTCCCTAAGCTCCGTGATGGATGGCACATCCTCGGGATGGAGGAAACCTTGCTCTTCAGAAGACATGCGGACATCTACCCAGCACGAAGCAGTGACTGGAGTTTCGGACCAGAGGTTTCGCTGACAAGCTTCCTGATATCGCTCACGCCGTGGTCCAGAAATGCTTCTAAAGAGTTGCGAATATCGTCGACCCGAATGGTTACCGAACTGCTCAAGCCGGGTGACACCCCCTCGGAGGTAGCTCTGGCGTCGTTCAAGATCCACTTCTCAATGTGCCCCCCAATGGCGATGAGGAGCTTGTAGGCGTCGGGGTGCAGGTTCGTTTTGCTCATGAGTACCCCTCCATGGATTAACGGCAGAATACGCACGCCCACTATTCTGCCCCAAAAGACCTTGACCGGTCAAGCCCGTTTTCAACAGGCTCCGCGGCAGTTTGAGCCCCGGATTCTGCACCAGAAACGCCCCCTGGTTGCCCACCTCGTCTATCCGTTTGGCGTCCTGCTTTCCCGCGTGGTGTCCGGCGCACCTGTTAGCGTCGGGCGACTTCCCGACGCTGGAACCTGAAGTCATACTCCTCTCTGGTTGAGACTCCCGTACACGCGGCGGACTGCCGATCCACAGACCGCAGAACAGTCTGAGGGGAGGGACATGCTGCCGACGGTACTATGACGATTCTGGCCGATCACGACACGGTTGTCAATTCCTCTTGAGTCTGGACCCAACCGCGGCTGCTCGCCTTGTTCCCGTGAAGGCCGTAGCACCGGATGCCGGCCCGGATTAGAATGGTGGTTCCAGGTTTGGGAAACGGGTGACGGGTGGCTGGGGTCGACGGGCACCGACGCGAAGCGATGGTCGACGGATCCCCAGACCCTCGGCTTTCCCGGGGGCTCGCTGCCGCTCGACCCCCGCCACCCGAAATCCGACCAGCGGAACTTGGGACTACTGAATGATGATACGGCCGCCGGGGGAACCTGGCCGGGTGCAGTCTCATCAAGCAGCGTCTATCGCCAAGGAGTGTGCCATGTGCCTGAACGAAAATGAGCCGACACCTGCAAATCGGTCCGGAGTCTGTGGCAGTCCTGTGGGAAGAGGCGACACCGGCATGAGCCGCCGAGGGTTTTTGGGCGGCCTGGGCGGCGCCGCCGCGTTGGGCGGGTTGACGTTGGCGGCCACCTCGGCAGGAAAGGCTGCTGGGGCCGAACCGCTTCCCGCCACCGGCCGACCCACAAGTGGGTGCCCCGTCGGCGCCCCGTTACGGCTCAAACCGGCACTCGCCTACGAGCTTCCCCAGCGGGCGGAAAAGACCAGTTGGCGGTCGTACGGCGGCCTGCAGAGCCCTGCCGACGTGGAGCGGGAAGTCAAGCGGATCGAGGCCGAATTGAAGAAGCTGGCGTCCGACGCGGAGTTCCCCATCGAGGTCCTTCCCTTGACGCTGATCACCAGCGACCGGCAAGCCAAGGAAGTGGCAGACGGCGACGGCGACGCGATCCTGGTGTATGCGGCAGGGGGTGGGGGCGGCGGCCTCTGGGCCTGGTTCGCCGCGCTGGCCGCCTCCAAGGCGCCGATGGTGATGTTTCTGCGGCACAAATCCGGCCCATACTATCTCTGGCACGAGATCGCCCACTGGCGCTTCCTGCGACGCAACGGCGACACGCGGGAAGAACCCAACGCGGACGTGGACGACGTCGTGGTCGACGACTACGGGGAGATTCTCTGGCGGCTGCGGGCGCTGTACGGGCTGAAAAACGCCAGGGGCACAAAGATGCTGGCCATCGGAGGGCTCCAGGCCTACAGCCAAGACGGCCAGGCGCTGGGTCCCGCCCACGCCAAGGAAGTCTGGGGCTACCAGTTCGAGATCGTCTCCGAGGCGCAATTCGCCAAGCGGCTCCAGCAGGCCCGCTCCGACGACAAGGTCCGCAAGGAAGTCGAGCGGCAAACCGAGCAGCTCCTGGCCCAACCCAACGTGGTGTTGCAGACCGACCGGAAGTTCGTCGTGAACTCCTTCTTGGCGCTGCGGGTCTGCAAGGAGATCATGCGGGAGACCGGCGCCACGAACTTCGGTTTCGCCAATTGCATGGGCAGGAGCGTGATCGAGATGCTCGACACGCCGCCCTGCCTGGTCTTGAGCCTGGCCAACGACGAGGGGTACACGGCATACTGCCACACGGACCTGACGCACACGCTGCCGGGGGTGCTGCTGCGCTGGATCGCCGGCAGGCCGACGTTCGTGTGCAATTCGCATTTCCCGCACCACGGGATCTTCACGGTCGCCCATTGCGCCGCCCCCCGGAAGATGAACGGCAAAGACAACGAGCCGGCCCGGATCATGACCCATTTCGAATCCGACTACGGTGCCGCCTGCAAGGTCCAGTATCCGAAGGGGCAGGTCGTCACCGTCGTGATTCCCAACCTGCGGTGTACGAAGTGGCAGGGATTCCGGGGCAAGATCCTCGATTCGCCCTCTCTGCCGGCCTGCCGCTCACAGATCGACATCCAAGTGGAAGGGGATTTCCGCAGGCTGCTCTTGGAGATGGAGGGATTCCACGTGCAGGTCTGCTACGGCGATTACCTCCGCGAAGTCGGCTACGCCCTGAAGAAGCTGGGCAAGATCGAGTGGCAGGATTTCACGGCAGCTTCATCCCCAGGTTCTTGACCAGAAACGCCCACTGGTCGGCCAACTCCTCGATCTGCTTGGTGGTCGGCTTTCCGGACCCGTGGCCGGCGCGGGTTTCGATGCGTATGAGCACGGGCGCCCGGGTACCCGCTTGCGGGTGGGCCTGGGCGTGCTGCAACGCCGCGGCAAACTTGAAACTGTGCCCCGGCACTACGCGGTCGTCGGTGTCGGCGGTGGTGATCAGCGTGGCCGGGTAACGGGTGCCCGGCTTCACGTTGTGATAGGGCGAGTAGGCCAACAGGGTTTTGAACTGTTGGGGGTCGTCGGAGGAGCCGTAGTCGTCGACCCAGAACCGCCCGGCCGTGAACTTCTGAAACCTGAGCATATCCATCACGCCCACGGCCGGCAGGCAGGCCCCGAACAGGTCCGGCCGCTGGGTCATCACCGCCCCGACCAGCAGGCCGCCGTTGCTGCGGCCGAGGATGGCCAGCTTATCGCGCCGGGTGTACTTGTTTTCGATCAACCACTCGGCGGCGGCGATGAAGTCGTCGAAGACGTTCTGCTTGTTGGCCAGGGTGCCGGCCCGGTGCCACTGCTCGCCGTATTCCCCGCCGCCGCGGAGGTTGGCCGTCGCCCAGATCCCGCCCAGGTCCATCCACGTCAGGGCGGTGATCGAGAAGGCCGGCTCCACCGGGACGGCGAACCCGCCGTAGCCGTAGAGCAAGGTCGGATTCGAGCCGTCCAGCTTGAGGCCCTTGCGGTGCGCGAGGAACATCGGCACCCGGGTGCCGTCCTTGCTGTGGTAGAAGACCTGTTCGACCTGGTAGTCTTCCGGGTTGAACTTGACCTTGGCCCGGCGCAAGAGCCGGCTTTGGCCGGTGATCAGGTCGTAGCGGTAGATGCTCGGCGGGGTGGCGCAACTGGAGAAGGCGTAGAATGTTTCGGTGTCGGTCCGATGCCCGTCGAACCCCGCGACCGCGCCGATCGCCGGGAACTCCACCTCGCGGACGAACTCGCCGGACGTGGTGAACGTTTTGACCTGCGGCTTGACGTCTTTCAGGTAGGAGGCCACCAGCAGGTTGCCGACGAAGCTGACCTGCTGCAAGGTCTCCTCGGCCTGGGGGATGATCTGCTGCCAGTTTTCCCGCTGCGGCCTGCGGAGGTCGATGGCGATCACTCGCTTGCGGGGGGCGTCGAGATCGGTCTGGAAATAGAACACGGGGCCGTCGTTGCCGGCGAAGGTGTACTCATGGTCGAAGTTGTCGATCAGATCCAAAGGCATTCCGTAGGGCTCGCTGAGATCCTTGTACGTGATGCGGTACTTCTCGTCCGTGCCCTTGCCGATGGTGATCACCAGGTACCGCCCGTCCTCGGTGACCTCCGCCGAGAGGCTCCAATCGGGGTGGTCCGGCCGGCAATAGACCAGCACGTCTTCCGACTGCGGCGTGCCGATGCGATGGAAGTAGATCTTCTGATTGAAGTTGAGTTGGCTGAACGCGGCCCCCTCTTCCGGCTGCGGATAGCGGCTGTAGAAGAACCCCCGGCCGTCCTTGTCCCACGAGGCGCCGCCGAACTTGATCCACTTCAGCTCGTCTTCCAGAATCTTGCCCGAGGCGATCTCCATCACCCGCCAGGTGGCCCAGTCGGAGCCGGCCTCGGCCACGCGATAGGCCACGTACTTTCCGTCCTGGCTGAAGGCCGTCCCGGACAGCGCGATCGTGCCGTCCTTGGACCACTGGTTCGGATCGATCAGCACGCGGGCCTTGTCCTGGAGCGAGTCCAAGGTGTAAAGCACTGCCTGGTTCTGCAGCCCGTCGTTCCGGTAATAGTAGTAACGCCCGCCCTCTTTGAAGGGCGAGGAATACTTGGCGTAGTCCCACAACTCGGTCAGCCGTCGTCGGATCTTCTCTCGCTCGGGGATCGCTTCGAGATACGCGAAAGTGACCTTGTTCTCGGCGGTCACCCAGTCGGCGACCTGCGGCGACTTCCGGACGTCCTCCTCCAACCACCGATAAGGGTCGGCAACCTCGGTGCCGTGATACGTGTCGACCTGGTCACCCCGCTGGGTCTGGGGGTATTCGACGGGCGTGTCCGCGGCCGCGGCGACCGGGACCGCGACAAGCAGGGCAAAGATAGACGCGGTGACTGTCGTGATCCAACGCATAGGAAGCTCCTTGATTGGTTGGGGAAGGCAGGTTCGGCAGATCTTGGGGGCGGCCAGTGCCGGAAGCGGACTCCGCTAAACACTGGCACACAAGACTTTGGTGATTGTGCCGGGAGTTCTCTGATTTGTCCATCCCTCCCCGTCTTGACTGTGGTTTTCGGTCGAGCTGCACTTGTGTACAATCACGTGCTGCGCTACAGGGCGACCGAAGAGTGACTTCCGGAAGGTACTCATCACGCTCCGCGTGATGCCGACAAAGGCAGCGGTCTCCTTCGCGTTGCAGGGCCCATCACGCGGAGCGTGATGGTTACGACTAGGCCCCATCACGCGGAGCGTGATGAGTACGACTGGCGGAAATCGGGGAGTTGTGCTCCGGCTGGCCCCTGAAACCTTTTCTGGTTGCGATACTTCTGATCCTGCTAAAGCACCTCGGCCGACGGCAGTGGATTCCTCCCGTTTCTCGTTCGAACTGCACCACACCGACGCCGGCTGTGCCGCGCGGCGGAGCACCTTTCACACCCCGCATGGGCCGGTCGAGATGCCGGCCTTCATGCCGGTGGGCACCCTGGGCACGGTCAAGGGGCTGGAGATCGACCAGATCCGCGCCACCGGGACCCAGATGGTACTGGCAAACACCTACCATCTGGCACTGCGGCCGGGGGAGGAGGTGGTCGAGGCCCTCGGGGGGCTGCATCGTTTCACGGGCTGGGACGGACCGATCCTGACCGATAGTGGCGGTTTTCAGCTCTTCAGCCTGGCCCATCGTACCAAGGTGACCGAGCAGCAGGCCGTCTTCCGCTCCCACATCGACGGCCGCCTGCTGGAGATGTCGCCCGAGCGGGCAGTGGAGATCCAGGAGTCGCTGGGCGGCGACGTGGCCATGACGTTGGACCACGTGGTCGGGTTGCCCAGCCCGCCCGAACTGGTCCGCGAGGCGGCCCAGCGGACCGTCCGCTGGGCCGAGCGGTGTCTGAAGGCCGCCACCCGAGACGACCAGGCCCTGTTTGCCATCGTCCAGGGTGGGCTCGATCCCGAACTGCGGATCGCCTCCGCACGACAGTTGGCCGAACTGGGCTTTGCCGGGTACGCGGTGGGCGGCCTGAGCGTTGGGGAGGAGCCGGCGGAGCTGCTCCGTGTGCTGGAGGTGACCTGCCCGGCCCTGCCGGCCGACCGGCCCCGCTACCTGATGGGCGTGGGGCGACCGGAGGACCTGCTGGAGGCCATCCGCCGCGGAGTGGACCTGTTTGATTGTGTGATCCCCACGCGAAACGGTCGCAACGCCATGGCCTTCACCGACGAGGGGCGGTTGAGGCTGAGAAACCTCCAGCACGAGCGCGATGAGTTACCCTTACAGAGGGGGTGCGGGTGCGCCGCCTGCCGGCACAGCCGGGCGTACCTGCGGCATCTTTTCATGGCTGGGGAGATGTTGGGACCCATCCTGCTTTCGATCCACAACCTGACCTACTACCAGCGGCTCTTGTCAGGCGCTCGGGCGGCGATCCTGGCCGACCGGTTCGAGGAGTTTCGGCTTGAAAAACTAAGGGGGTGGGATAGCCTGGGGGGAGCTGCGGGCCCATAGCCGGAGACCAACGCCCGGCCGGCCGGTCCGACAGGCGTTGCCTGCCGGCTATTCGACGTCGTCGAACCGAGGGAGCATTCCGCCGAGCTGGCCGGCGACGGGTCTGCGGATCGCCACAGCGCCCGGGCTGCCGGAGACCGGTTCCCCTTGTCCGTTGCGGCGCATGAGTTTATGATACCGTGTTACGAAGGTGCGGCAGTGGCCCGGCACTTGACAAGGTCGGGCCGTGTGTTTTCCTGTCGCGTCGGCTGCGTGGAGTTTCACCTGCCGTGAGACGACCATAAGCCACCTGAAAGACGGAGGAGTATCGTGGGTGCCACTTGGCTGACCGACTTGGCGCTGTTCGCGGCAGAGAAGGGTGAAGACGCAGGGGGAGGCGGGTTCGGCTGGCTGTCTATTCTGACGCTCTGGCTGCCGATCATCTTACTGTTCTATCTCTTGCTGATCCGCCCCCAGCGCCGGGAGCAGGCCAGACGGCAGGCGGCGTTGGGCGCATTGAAGAAGAACGATCGGGTGATCGCGGCCGGGGGAATCTACGGAGTGGTGGCCGACGTCGACCGCGAGGCCAATCGAGTCACCGTGAAGGTCGACGAAGCGACCAACACCAAGCTCCGTGTGACACTCAGCTCCGTCATTCCGGTGCTGCAAGACGAGCCGTCGGAGGACAAGGCCTCTCCCAAGTAGAACGTTGGCCGGCCGGATTCCCCCCGGAGATGCTGTTCCCAGGAACGAAAGCAGACATGGTAAGAAGACACCCCGGAAAAAACAGTCGGATTGGGATTGCGCTATTGGCGACGGTGGCGTGCACGACGCTGTGGTCATTGCCGGGCCTGGTTTGCGGGCAGACCACCCAGGCAATCGATCAAGGTGAAGTCACGGCGAAGACTGCCGACTCTGTGACCATCGACTGGGCGCTGCGCCCCGGCCTGCCGGCGAACGTCGAGGTGACCATATTCTACGGGACGGAGGACAGGGGCACGAAGGAGAGCGACTGGCAGTATCGCGCAGACCTGGTCGAGAAGGGGAAGGCGACCGGCGATTACCAGGTAGTTTTGCAGGACCTGGGATCGCGGACGGCATACGTCTACCGCATTCGCGCCACCGGCCCGGCGGGCGCAACCTGGTCGGAGACGGCAACCTTTGAGACCGCGGCGTGGAAGGTGCCGGGGTACGTGCTGCTGTTGATCGTCGCGGCCCTGTTGGTGGTGCCGTTCTATTTGGGCAACTTCCTGGCGAAGCGGTTTCGCATGCCCGACCACGGCTGGAGAATCGGCCTGGTTGTCTGCCCACTGGCATGCGGGTTGGCGATCGTCGGTTTTGGCTGGCCGCCGAAACTGGGGATCGACCTAAGCGGCGGCACGATCCTGGTCTACGAGGTGGATCCAAAGCAGAAGGATCCCAACAAGCCGGTGGACATGGACGCCCTGCTGGCCGCGGTCAGCGAGCGGGTGAACCCGGGCGGGCAAAAGGAGATGACCATCCGCCCCTACGGCGCCGAACAGATCGAGATCATCATTCCCCGGGTCGACGCCGAGGAGGCCAAGCGGGTGGAGAAGATCGTCAGCCGTGCCGGCACGCTGGAGTTCCGGATCTTGGCCAACACCCGCGATCATGCCCCATTGATCAAACGCGCGCTTACCGAAATCGGCAGCGTGCTCACGGACGCGCGGGGGAACGTCGAGGCCCGCTGGGTTCCGGTCCAAGTGGGCCAGGAGAGAAGCTTCGAAGACTACCTCCGCGTTCCGGAGGCGCGGAGGGATGTAGCCATCCGAGAGACTGTGCGGCGCGGGCAGCGGGTCCTGGAGATGCTGGTGGTGAAGGACGACTTCGACGTCAACGGCGGTTATCTCGTTGATGCCGCGCGCGACTACGACCAGACCGGAAGCCCTTGTGTCGCGTTCCAGTTCAATGGGGCTGGCGCCCGGCTGTTCGGCAGGCTGACCTCGCTGAACCTGCCCGACGAGGTGCAGGACTTCTATCGCAAGCTGGGGATTATTCTCGACGGCAACCTGTACTCCGCTCCCCGCATCAAGAGCACAATCTACGACCGGGGCGTGATCGAGATGGGCACCCCCAGGGGAGAGGAGGAACGGAGGAACCAGCAGAAGGAAGTCGACGACCTGGTCAGGGTGCTGAACGCCGGCAGCCTGCCCGCCGCGCTCAGCCCAGACCCCATCAGCCGGCTGGCGACCGGCCCCACACTGGGACACGACACGATCGTCAAGGGCTGCTGGGCCGTCGGCATCTCGACCGTATTCGTGGTGCTGTTCACCCTGGTTTATTACCGTTTTGCGGGCATGATTGCCTGTGCGGCCCTGCTGGTGAACCTGGTGCTGACGGTGGCGATCATGATCGTCGTGGGGGCGGCGTTTACCCTGCCGGGCCTGGCCGGACTGGCGCTGACGCTGGGCATGGCCGTAGACGGCAACATCCTGGTCTTCGAGCGGATCCGCGAGGAACTCGCCCGCGGCGCCGCCTTGCGGATGGCCATCCGCAACGGCTTCAGCCGGGCGACGTCCGCGATCGTCGACTCCAACCTGACCACGGTGATCACCGGGATCATCCTCTACGTGATTGGAACCGACCAGGTCAAGGGTTTTGCCATCACGCTGAACCTGGGCGTGTTGATCAGCATGTTCACCGCGGTCTTCTGCTCGCACGTGGTGTTCGACATCGCCGAGAGGCGCCACTGGATCAGCAAGCTGAAGATGATGCAGTTCTTCGAGACGCCCCAGATCGATTTCCTCGGCAAGCGGCGCGTGGCCATCGGCGCCTCGCTGGTGGTGATAGCCGTGGGGCTGGTGGCGGTGACGCTCCGCGGCCTGGGGCTGAGCGTGGGGCTGTTAGACATTGACTTTACCGGCGGGGTTTCCGTCGTCGGCGTCTTCGACAACAAGGAGAATCCGCCGGACATCGCCGACATCCGCAAGGCCTACAAGGGACTGCCCGACCTGGTCGTCAAGAGCGTTCACCTCCCGGATGAAGCGCCGGGGACGTGGTTTCAGGTCGATAGCTCGCAAGCCGAGGTCGACCGTGACCAGTTGGCCGAGTGGGCGGTCCAGTCGGTGCGGCGGCATCTCGAGCAGAGCTTCGGAGCCGAGGCCGCGGCAAAGCGCAGCCAGGAGATCGAGGCGTTCCGCGACCAGGTTCTAAAGATCCTGGAGATCGAGCCCGACTCTCCCCAGCAACGGTCCGCGATAGAGGCACTTCATCAACGGATTGCCGCGCTGTTCGCCGCTGGGCCCGGGGGCCCGCAACACCAGTCCGCCCTCGACTCCGTGCGTCGGGAAGTCGACAAGATTGCACGAGTCAACACGGCCATCGAGTTCGTGGAGGAGTATCTGTACCAGCAGGCCCCCGACAAGTTGGCCAGCAACACCATGGGGTTTGAGGAGCTGGCGACCATCGGGCCGGCCGCGGAGAAGGCCCCCGAGCTGCGGCCGGAAGATGCAGCGAAGCCGGCCCCCACCGGCCAGACCCGCCGCGACCTTCCCGGCGACAGCGTGCTGGCGATGGCTGAGTCGGCTCCCGTGCTCCCGGCCCCGGTCGGCCCGCCGGAAGCCAAGGGCTCGCCCGCCGACACGGCGGCCGCACAACCCTCCTCCAAAGCCCCCCCGGACGCTGCGCCAGACAAACCGTCCCCGCCGCTCTCCAAGGCAACCCCGGACGAAGCCGCCGCGGATTCCGCGGACAAGCCGGCGAAGCCTGCCCAGAGTGCTCCGGAGCCTTCGGGCCAGAAGACGGAGGCCGCCGAACCTGCGGCCAAGCCTGCTGCCGATCCGTTTGCCGGTGGGACGAAGGCGCGGTTGACCTTCGCCCGCGAGGCGAGTTACGACACGGTCTTCGAGCTGTTCGCCACGGAGTTCGGGTCGGCGGACGCGGTTGCCGGGCTGGAGTTGACTCCTTTGCTGCCGTCGCCCAACCCGGGCGAAGCACCGAAGCCCGATCCGGGTTTTGCCGTCGGCGACACCACGCCGTACAAGATGTGGCAGGCAAGAATCAAGCTTCCACCGCCGCAGACCCGCTCACGGCTGGAGTCGATCCAGGCCGCGGTGACCGATGCGCCTTACTTCCCCTCCTCGAACACCATCGGCGGCACAGTCGCGCAGAGCACCAGAATGCAGGGTATGTACGCCCTGGCCGCCGGCATGTTGTGCATCATCGCCTATCTTTGGGTCCGGTTCCAGCGGGTGGCCTTCGGCCTGGCGCCGGTGGTGGCGGTGTTCCACGACGTCTCGGTCACCCTGGGGGCCATAGCGATAAGCTCGTTCGTGGCTCCCTATCTGGGCTTCTTGATGATCGATCCCTTCAAGATCGGCCTGTCGGTGGTGGTGGCGTTCCTGACGATCATCGGTTTCTCGGTCAACGACACGATCGTGATCTTCGACCGGATCCGCGAGGTGCGGGGGAAGGCCCCGCAATTGACCGCGGAGATGGTCAACCTCAGCATCAACCAGACGCTCTCCCGCACCCTGCTCACCACGCTGACCGTGTTGATGGTGGTGGTGATCCTGTATTTCTTCGGCGGCGACGTGATTCACCCCTTCGCCTTCGCGATGCTGGTGGGACTGATCGCCGGGACGTACAGCACGGTCTACATAGCCTCGCCGGTGCTGCTGTGGCTGATCGGTAAGCCGAAGACGGCGCGATGATCGTTCTGTGGTGGTGGGATCCCTCGGGTGGCGTCTGGGTCGTCGCCTTCCCTGCGATCGATCCCGCTTGCCTGCGCGTCAAGGTCTTCGGGACCGGCCACGGCATCTTCGCCAGACTCGACAGGAGTGTACCCTGCCGGCGGCATCTGGTCTTTTTTTGCCGCCGTTGACTGCTGCCCGTGCCCCGATCGCCCCGATTCCTTCAAGAGGCAGGGGCTTCCCGTCGACGCGCCGGGCGGGCGACGAACGTGGATCGGCAGGGTAACGAACGTGGAACCGGGTGTGAGAATCGCGGCAGCAGCGAGTGTTCTGTTGGTGGGAATGCTCGTGGCACTGCTGTTCCGCCCTAGTGCTCCCGGAACGGACCACACCATGCCCGGCAATAGTGACCGGCTGCTCCTTGGCCAGCAGCTCCAGCCGCAGGTCGGTGGGCCGACACGGGATGGGCCCCAGGGCGGCCCCGAGTTGCCGCTCTCGGCATCTTCTTCGGACCGAGCGGCCGGGCAGAAGGCAACCATCCTGACGCCGATGGAACCTGGCGAGGCCCCACCCCTGCTGGCAAGAGACTATCCCGGTGACGCCGGGCCGAAGGCTTCCGGCTGGGGTGCCTCGTTCGGACTGCCGCCTTCGGCCCGAAGGGAACAGCCGGTGCGGAAGCACAAGATCGTCGACGGCGACACGCTCCGCGCCTTGGCGGAGCGATACCTGGGTTCACCGGATCGCTGGCTGGAGATCTACGAGGTCAACCGTGAGCTGCTGCCCAGCCCCGAGCTGTTGCCGATCGGAGTGGAGCTAAAGATCCCGCCCTGGCCCCGCCAGGCTCCGCCGTCTTCCCACCCTTCGCCCAAACGCCCCGTGGTGCCGATTCCTGACGGCGTCGCCGGAGAGGGCTGACCTTAGTTCTCGGTTATCAGTTGTCAGTTCTCAGTTTTCAGTTCCGGCATGTCGCTCCTACGTCGTCCGGTGGTCACGAACTGACCACTGATAACTGAGAACTGACCACTGCTGACTCCATCGGCAACCATTGAACCTGGCGCTGCAGTAAGGCGGCAGGGGCCTTGGGCGGGCGATCGCCGTCACTTCTCTTGCGCGTGGGGGTCCTTGGTGCGGTGCTGCCAGGGGAACCCCTGGGCGACCAGGCGCCTTTGGATGAAGGTCGCGATCAACTCTTCCAGGCCAAGCCCGCCCACGCCTAGCATCTTGGTGCCCTGCAGCTTGGTCTCCAGAGTGCCGTAGTACAGATCCTGCTTCTTCTCCGCTTCCTTCGGGGGCAGATCGGGATGGTATCGCTTCAACATCGAATCCAGGCGTTGGGCGTCGCGGACCGCCCTGGAGTCGCCCTTGCCGGCGACGATCAACACCGAAACCTCCCTTCGCAGGTCGAGTTCATAGGCATTCTTGAAGGTGACGGCCCCCTTCTTGGCGGCGCTAATCAGCAGCGGATCCGTCAATGGGAATCTGGCGTTGGAGGTCGTCAGGACCGGCTTCAGCGGCAGTCCGGGAGTCGACCATTCCGGCGAGATCAACACCAGTGCCTTGACGTCCTGGCCCAGCTTACATACGCCGACGGGAGGACGACTCCAGTCGAACTGGGTCCAGGTCAGCGCCACGGACGCCCCCATTTCGGCGCCCACCACGCACAGCTTCTCGATGTTCAGCTTCCCGTCATTGTTCTCTTGCCGCAGGAAGTCCTTGAGCGCCTCCATGTCGCCGGTGACCATGCGGCCGTAGTCGGCCCGCGACAGATCCTCGGCAGTCAACGCGCCCGCTCTACCTCTCAGTTCGGTGCTGTCGCCGTGGCCGCGCAGGTCCGGCACGAGCACGGCGTGACCCAACTTCTGCAAGGAGACCGCCAACTCGGCGTAGTCTTTGCGACTCCCCTTGTGCGCGTGCAACAAGACAACCGGCACAGCGTCCCTTCCCTTCTCCTTCGTGACGGGATAGTAGGTCGTCGCCAGCTTCAGCCCGTCGTTGGTCAGCAGGACCGTGTCCTTGGCTTCGGGCAGTTTCTCCTTCTTGCTGTCGGCCTTCTCCGGGGCTCCGGCCACTGAGAAACAGACTCCCAAGAGCCAGATCGCCGCCGCCAGGGCCAAAACGGTTGCGGGGAAGGAAGGTCTCCGGGAGGTCCGCACCTCCCACGGCAGAGATAGTCTTGCGGACATGGCTTATCGGCCTCGATCAAGAGGGTCTGGAGATCTGCTTTGGGCGGCACGCAGCACAGGCTTCCAGCCCGTGACTGACGGCCCCGATGGCCGTGCTACTCCCCAATCGACGACGCAGAGAGCACCGGTGGTTCGTCACCCCTTCATGGTAAACCCGTAGCCGGCGCGCGTCAATGTTCGTGCCCAGCGCGGGCGACGGCGGGTCTTATTGACCCTCAGAAAGCTCAGAGCACCTCGTTTAGCCGTCGCCGGCACGGCGACGGGGGCGTTTCTCCCGGCCGACGTACCGTCGGCCGCTAAACCCGGATTATTCATGCGGGTGCCACGGCCGTGTCGGCCGTGTGACCATGGGCAAATGTGGGAGTCTGGAGCACGGCTGATACAGCCGTGGCACCCGATAACCGACTCGACCACGGTCCGACGAACCATCCCCGCCAAACGCAATACCGTTGAATTAGGCGTAAACACCAGGATGGATCAAGTGGCACCGGCGTCTCGCCGGTGTGGCACAACTCATGGCAACGCGTTCACTTACGTGCCACCGGCGAGACGCCGGTGCCACTGTGTTGACGCCAAGTTCGCCCTTAATTCAACGGTATTGCCGCTAAACG
>Ga0315291_10001901_pt1 | contig 27660 bp, 20 predicted proteins | sample YL17G12_20_MG_FD_203070 | JGI IMG/M metagenome (GOLD analysis project Ga0315291, IMG submission 203070) | Sediment microbial communities from Yellowstone Lake, YNP, Wyoming, USA - YL17G12_20 | ecosystem: Environmental > Aquatic > Freshwater > Lake > Sediment | place: USA: Wyoming | collected...
TGGTGGTCAAAGATGAATCGAACGCCCAGGAGTTTGAAGAATAGGCCGATCAGGAAGATAGTGTCGGGCGGGTTGCAGGCGTGCAGGATGCGAAAGCGAGTCCGCGCATAGACCTTCAGCGCCAGATAGAACTCCGCCGCAAGCGCCCAAGCGTATTCGAGCAAGTAGCCAAGCGGGCCCGAAGCTTCCCAAACCGGGTGACGGTAGATCTCAATTCCCTCGCGTGTCTCACGGCTTTGCTCGAAGCCGCGGCCCTTGGGGCAGATGACGGAAACGCGGTAGCCGGTCTCACGCAGGGTCCGGGCTTCCTGCCAGACCCGCCGGTCGAGAGGCACGGGCAGGTTCTCGACGATGACGCAGACCGAGATGGGTCTTGAGAGCATGTTTTTCGAGCAAGTCGACAGTCGACAGCTAACAGTTAACAGTCAGAGATCTGTTCTTACTGTCGACTGTCAACTGTCAACTGTGGACTTTCGACCGACACCACAGTTCAAAGTTCACCAGCGCCCACAACTGTTTCTGGCGGTCGCGGACGCCATCGAAATGCTCGCGCACAAAGCGCTGCATGGCCTCACGATTGAAATAGCCCCGTGCTTGTGCCTCGGGCGCCAGCACCAGGTCCGCCACCAGGGACTTGAGTGATTTCCTGAACCAGGGGCCGATGGGCACGGTGAACCCCACCTTGCGCCGACGCAACGTTTCCGCCGGGAGATACGGCCGGAGCGCCTGCTTGAGCAGAACCTTGGTGCGGAAGCCGTGGGCGAGCATCCGGCTGGGGAGGCGCGCCGCCAGCTCGACGAGTTTATGGTCGAGGAAAGGAAGCCGCTCCTCGATGCTGGCCGCCATCGTCATCTGGTCGCCACGCAGGAGGAGATTGTCGGGCAGCCAGATCTTCAGATCCGCATAGAGCATCCGTTTCAGCGGCGAGCGGTCACGGACTTTCTCCAGGTGCTGCTCGAAGATGCGCGCGGGGTGTGCAACATCCACCTGCGCGAGGAATTCGGGGGCAAAGAGGGCTTCGCGTTCCTCGCGCGAAAAGGAAGCAAACCACGTCGCCGAGCGTTCGGCCTCGTTGCGGATGGACAGCGCCTCGAGGGCCAGTTGCGCGCGCCGCTGGCGATAGGGGAGCCACCGCGCAATGGCGCGAGTGACCTCCTGGGGCAACGCCGAAACCAGCCCGGCCAGACGGTCGGCGGCATATTTGGGATAGCCCGCGAAGAGTTCGTCGCCGCCTTCCCCGGCTAGGACCACCTTCACCTGCTCGGAGGCCAGGCGCGCCATGCGATAAAGAGCCACGTCGGTGGGCTCGGCCACGGGCTCATCGCGGAAAGCCACCAGCCGCCCCAACTCCTCAGAGAGGTCTTGGGGGCGCACCACAAGCTCGTGGTGCTGGGTGTGATAACGTTGCGCCACACGCCGGGCGAAGGGCAGCTCACTGTATCCCGGCTCTTCGAAACCCACCGAAAAGGTGCGCAGCGGGTGCGCTCCCAGAGCGGCCATGAAGGCCACGACGGCGCTCGAGTCCGTCCCGCCGCTCAAAAACACACCCAGGGGCACGTCGGCAATCAGCCGCAAGCGAATAGATTCGCGCAGCTGCTCGATCACCTCGTCGGCGAAGTCCGCTACCGTGCGTGAGGTTTCTTCTTCCGGAGGAACATCCCAGTAGGGTTCGGTGCGCGCGCCGCGGGCGTCCACCAGCAGGTAGTGGCCGGGGAGAAGCTTCTTGACGCCACGATAGAAAGTGTGCGGCGCGGGGATATAGCGGAAGCCAAAGAAGTCGTAGACCGCCTGGGGCTCGATTTCCAGCGGACGCCCGACCAGTTCGCGCAGGGCCCGCAGCTCGGAGGCGAAGAGTAGCCGCCCCGGCTCTTCGCAGTAGAAAAGCGGCTTGATGCCCAGGCGGTCGCGGGCCACGAGCAGGCGCCGCTGGCGGGCATCCCACAGCGCAAAGGCAAACATGCCCCGCAAGGGCTCCAGGCAGCCTAGGCCGTAGTCTTCGTAGAGGTGGACGATAGTTTCCGTGTCGCTGGCGGTGCGAAACCGGTGGCCGCGGCTCTCGAGTTCGGGCCGAAGTTCCTGGTAGTTGTAGATCTCGCCATTGAAGGTGATCCAGACGGTCTCGTCCTCGTTCGCGAGCGGCTGGTGACCGCCCGGCAGGTCGATGATGCTCAGCCGGCGATTGCCCAGCCCCAGCTCGGCGTTGAGGTAGAAGCCCTCGTCGTCCGGGCCGCGATGCACCATGGCGTCCGCGGCGCGCTTCAGTGCCGCCCGGTCAGCCGGCGCATACGTTCCGAAATTGTAGATGCCGCAGATGCCGCACATGGGAAAGGCAGTCGGCAGTCAACAGTTGGCAGTCGACAGAAAACACGTCTCGCAGACTGTTGACTGTGGACTGTCAACTGTCAACTGGTTTTCCAAAACCGTCGCCGCAATACGGATACAGCAAATGGAACAACGTCATTGCTTGGGCGCGGGGATAAGAGCGAGTGTCCCGCAAGAATCCGTGGTCACCGGTTGAGTAGATGAAAGTGCCGTCAGGCCTTTGGCGCTCCAGAACGCGCGCGTAGCAGCGCGCGCTCAAGTCGTGCGTGGGCACCAGACCCAGTTCGGCAGTCTCCCGTAAGGCGGCCGCCAATACCGCCGTGTAGTAATCCACTTCAGGTTCGGCGTGCGAACAATCCGCCGCGCTCGCCCCGCTGGCGGTGACTCCTTGGGCCAGAAACCGGGGGAGCCGGGCCAGAATGGCATCGGCCTGCGTGGCGGGTTTGAGACGGGCGGACCAGGCCAGTTTCAAGAACTGGAACGCGTTGTATTGAAAGCAGAGGTAATGTTCCCGGCCTTGCTCGTGCCGGCTCGCGACCACGTAGGGGAGTTCGCCCGAGGGGAGTTGGACGGTGGCGACAAACTCCAGCAGGCCCTCTACTTGCTCGAGAAAACGTTCCTCGCCCGTGGCTTTCCAGAGTCGCAGAAAGAGCCACGCCGCCTCGACGGAATTGTTCGGTACCTTACCCCGCGGCCGGTCAAAGTAGTTAATAGCCTTGCCGCGCCGGTGTTCTTGAAAGCCGATGCGGTTCACCAGGAAGTCATACCAGCGGATGGCCCCTGCCAGGAATTCCGCGCGCGGTGCGCGGGCATGACTGGCCAACAGCCCGACTGCTCCCCAGTCACCCTCCACGGTGGCAATCAAATGCCGGCGTTCGGGGAGGGGATAGAGCCAGAAACCATCCGGCTGCTGGAGTCGCAGAGTCGCCTCGGTGCTTTCCAGCGCCAGGTCCCGATAGCGTGGCTCGCCCGTCGCGTCGTGGAGCATCCAGTTGGCGAGAATCCAATAGCCCTGCGTCTGCATGAAAGCGTAGTCGTCGCGCCAGGGGAGAAAGGCCAGCGTGCTTTTCAGGAAGCGCCAGGCCCGCAGGTTGAGGCGGACGCCCGCGTCGGGCCCGCGTACCAGACCGCGGTCGTGATGACGACGCAGGAGATGCGCATGCAACCGCTCGGCAGCGCTGAAGAGGTCCTCGCGTGTGGGCATCGGGCTTGGTGAGTTTACTCGCAAGCCGCCGTGTCTGGGGCGGGAGTTGAAGTGCAGGGGCGGCTCACGTGGCCACCCCCACCATCTACCGGCCACCGGAAGATTTCGTCCGCGCGGCACGGAGATCGCTGGCCGCCTGGCGAATTTCGTAAAGGTCGCGCTTCATCTCCGCCCAGCCGTACCAGTGCTGGTAGTCAGGGTTCATGTGAAACGCCCCCTGGAAGCTGCGCATGCGGTGTTCAAGAAACATCGTGTAAAGCGTCTGCTCGATGGGGTACTTCACCTCATAGAAGCGCAGCAGGTCCGGATGCGGCGGGCGGTCCTGGGGCCGTTCCAGGATGCCATCGCGGTAAAGGCCTTCCACGATGTCGAGGGCCTCCGCCATCAGCTTGTCGGATTCCTTGATGATGGAATCCGCCGCCTCCAGGTTCTGTTGCGCGAAAGCGCGTGCGTGGCAGTTGGCGCAGACGGCCACCATGCGCTCGCGCTCCGTCTGCCATTCTTCCGCCGTGAGGCGTGCGACTTTGCCCACTTTAACCACGTCCAGGCGCGCCGTCGGTTGTCCCTCCGGCGTGAGCACGCCCAGGCCGATGAGGATTTTCTGCCGGTACTGCATCCACTCCGCGTCTTTTTCCGGCAGGCGCAACGCCAGGAAGCCCCAAGCCGTCCGCACGGTGTGATCTCCCTTGGGCATATGGCAGGTCGCGCACACGGGTGCCCGGGGACGCTGGAGGGAAGCTTTATCGGGCTGGTTGAACCAGTCGGCCAGCTTGATATTCCAATCCCAGCGTGCGCCCTGCGTGGCGTAAATCGAACCGTGCTTGGAGGTGGAATACATTTCCCACTGCGGGTGGTCGAAACCCATATGGCAGGTCATGCAGGCTTCCGGCCGCCGCGCTTCGGCGGTGGCGAAGAGGTGCCGGGTGTGGCAGGAATCGCACTTGCCCTCGTCCCGCCCGATACGATGGCACCCGCCGCAACCCTTTTCGCCCTCGATGAGGGCGCGCGGCTGCTCGGCGGTGGTGGGCATGGCGGTCATCGCTACCCAGGCCGCAGCATGCTTTCCGCCGGAGAACTGCTGGAACTGCTCGGCATGGCAAGGCACGCAATTTTTCGGCGAGACCCCGCGCCGCACCCGCTTGTCTTCGCAGGCCGTAGAGGCGCCGGTAATAGCGGCAGCAGCGTCCGGTGCGGGCAGGTGACAATCGGCACAGCCGACACCGTTGGTGTAATGCTTGCTGAGTTGCCAGTCGCGAAGGGCGCTGCCCGTGATGGCCTTGGCGACGTGGCACTTCAGGCAGGCTTGGCTGGCTTCCGGAACCCTGTTCCAGGCGATCTGATTTGGGGCGACAGGGCTCCGGCCCACCCGCGGAGGCATCGTCCCACCTGCGGCTCGGGGGGCTCCGACGCAAAGAAGAGTGAGCGCAAAGAACAGAAGGGATGAGAACTTGAACATCCCTGAGGCTCGCATAGTTGGCCCTCCAGGAGCTGAATTTCCAGGCTAGCGTAACTACTTCAAGGCTTACAGAACGCGCTGATTCTAGCCTCTTTGAGGAGGTTTGACTAGGCCACGAGGAAGGAATTCTGTGGGGCTTATTTCCTGCCGGATGGGTGCCGCGGCGCTGCGCCCCTAGGGTTGCGTCACGGCCGCGTAAACCTCCACCACCTGCTTGGCGACGTTTTCCGTTGCCAGCCGAGAAATCCGCTCGCGGCCGCGGGTGCGCGTGCTGCGGCGACAGACCTCAACAATCTTGGCAGCGATGGCCTCCGCCTCTCGCGGGACCAAATAGCATCCTTCGGTGGGCCCGATTAAGTCAGCCACGTCGCCGACATCGACACTGATCACCGGCAGGTTGGTGGCCATGGCTTCCTTCACGGCGTTGGGCGAACCTTCAGCCAGCGATGCCAGCACCAGCACGTCGGCGGCGTTCATGTAGAGCGGCATGCGCGCGCCGGGAACGCCACGGGCGTGAAGGATTTCAAGCTCAGGGATGCTCTGGCGGGCGCGGGTTACCGCGGCCTCGATCAAGTCGTAGCGCTTCCGTTCTTCGGCAACGTTGTAGGGGAAGAGGACGAATTTTTTCTTCGGGTCCAGTCCCAGCGTGCGCCGTGCCTCGGCGGGGTCGAGGGGGCGAAAGAGATTAAGATCGACTCCGTTGGGAATCACGTGGGCTGAATCGAGGCTTAGCTTGGACTTCATCTCGCGGCTCTTGACGATGACGGCCGCAACCAGGCGCGCCAGAACATAACTCAATGCCTGGAGGAGACGGCCGTAAAGTGTGATGCGGCCGCTCCGCTTGAAGCGGCCCAGAACGTCGTCGCCCATGAACGAGACGACGACCGGCACCTTCCCCTGGCAACGCGCCACCCAGCCGGACAATCCGAAATGGGCGTGGATGAGGTCGTAAGAGACGGCCTTCAGCTGCGCGCGCAGCTCGCGCACGGCGCGCACGTAGTTCCAGCGGGACTCGCGGCCATTGATGAATAAGACGTCGAATGCGACGCCCAACGGCCGGAGCGATTCCATCTGGGCCTCGACAAAGCTGCCGTAGCCAGGGTCGGCTTCGGTGGGCCAAAGATTGGTGACCACGAGGAGCTGATATCGTGCCATAGGAGATCACACGCCGGGCTTCGTCCCCACAGCATAGAAAGCCGGGGATAGCGACCGCGAGTGCGGCCGTAACGGTGAAAGTCGAAATAGAAACGAGATGACACCATTGATCAAGCGGACCGACCCGTGAACCAGAAGTTGAAGCCATGCAGGCCACCGCCGGACCTCTGTCCACTGTGTATCGCGCCCGATGTGGATGAAGAAGCTGCCCAAATAGCCGCAAGCGACGGATTTGAGTCCCAGGCTTTTCAGAATTCCTTCCAGATCCTGCGGGCCGAAGACGCGGTGACGACCGAGCAAGTCCGGTGCCAGGCGTCTGAGGATTCTGCCTTGAACGCCCTCGAGATTAGGGATGATCAGCACCAGTCGCCCGCCGGGCCGCAGCACACGAAGATGCTCGATAATTACGGCCCGCGTGTCATCGAAATGTTCGATCAGGCCCGAGGAGTACGCCACATCGAACGCATCGGCCCTAAGCGCCGAATTGAAGAGATCTTCACAGACCACGCTACCGCAGACACCCTGGAGCGCGAGATTGGCGCGGAGCAGCAAGCAGCCGCTCGGTGAGAAATCGCTCCCGTATACCTTATAGCCGAACTTGCGCGCAACGTAGGGCAGGACCCTTGAGCCGCCGGCACCCATCTCGAGTACGCGGACGGCCCCCGCGCCACCGGCCTTTCTGAGCAGGCGCACGGTTTCAAAATCAAAATCGCGGTAGAGCCACAGCCGGCTCGGGCGTTTGCGTTGCCACCAGTTCTCTTCCCAGTACTTGGAATCAGTCAGTTGCTTCATGTGCTGCCCGCGAACCACATGGTCGCCGTGAGTGCCGGGGTCGGACGCCTTCGCGGATTCCGGAACGGGCTCGCGAAGATCTGGCGATTCCACTGTACCACTTGTATCCCATTCCGCTTTTCTACCCGCTGCGCCCGATCACCAAGATGGCCATGGACCCGGAATGGCGCGTGCTCGATACTTTCGCTTGGGACTCGCCGCGATATCAGTGGAAGCATACCTATCCGGAAGCGCGACGGTGGTTTGAGGCCGCCGGACTGGACGGAATCACCCTCCTGCCTCGTCCCGTGGCCGTCCGCGGGAAGAAACCGACGCGTTGAAACGGGAAATCCCAGGTCATAGCCTCGAGTGGATCAATCCTGCGTCCGGCGCCATAGCGCGGCCAGTCGGGCGATGGGCACCGCACCGAGGCCCACCAAGGTCGCTACGAACACCAGCAAGCCGATGCTGCAAACGACGCAAAGGTAGAGAAAATTGTCGAGGCCCGTGGCAGCCGTTTGCATCCACAGCCGCAGCCCCCACAGGCTCAGCACGGCCAACCCTGCCCCCACCAAGTTCTTGGCCGCGAAAACACCGAACGCCCGGTCGAACGAAGACTTGATTTTAGCCAGGTCGCGATGGAAGGCCAAGCCGCACGTCAGAATCAGGCTGGTAAACAGGCCAAGCGGGATACTGACGGCCCCCAGGCGCAGGACCCCGACATAGAGAAGGTCAAAGCCAACGTTGAGCGCGTATTGGAAAATGGTCAGGCGAAGGAAGACCGCGGCGTCATGACGCGCGAAAAGATAGAAAGTCAGGACACGCACAAATGAATAGAGTAGCAAGCTGAGGCTGTAATAGCCGAAGACCAGGGCCATCAGGCTGGTGGCCTCCGGGGTGAAACTGCCGCGCTCGAAAACCAGCCGGATGATGTGCCGGTCCAAAAGCAGGCAGAAAACCATCGCCGGGCATACCAGCGCTAGGCTGATTTTGAGCGTTTCCTGGAAAATTTTTCGCTCCTCGGTTTTGGCCTGGCGGGCGAAGGCTTTCGCCAGCGCCGGGAGAGCGGCGGTGCCTACGCTGCCCGCCAGCAACTCCGCCAACGTGGACATGATCTTGAAGCCCCAGTTCAACGCGGTGAGTGTCCCGGGCGAGAGGAAAGAGGCGATGATCCTTTCCGCGACCACTACCCCCTGCCAAGCCATCGCTGTGGTGATTTGCACCGTGCCCGCACCGCGGAGGTTCTGGAAAGCCGCGCCGCTGCCCTTCAGGGTCAGGGAGTAACGGACGGGAAACGAAAGGAGAATCTGTCCGCCGAGCAGCACAAACTGCAGCAAATAGCCCGCGAAGTAACCCAGGACGATGCTGTACTCACGGTACCGCGGGAAGGTGAGAATAATGCTCGCAATCACGGCCAGGTTGCGAATGAAACCGGCGGCCGAGGGGAAAGCAAAGCGGCGCTGGCTCAACAGAAATGATCGGAAGACCTCCGAGACGCCCGCGGGAACAATGATGATGAAGAGCCAGCGACCAAGTTGAGAGGCGAACTCGATTTGCGGGATTGTCAGTCCGGGGGCGATGCCCCGGACCAGCCAGGGAGTCGCAGTCGCACCCACCAGCGCGATTCCACCCAGGCCCAGAAAGATTACGCTAACCGCATAGCTGAAGCCGCGCCAGAGTTCCTCCGCGGCATGGCGAGCCTCCAGGGCGGCGAAGAAAGGGACCAGGGAGAACTGGCCCGTGGCCGAAATCAGGTTGGTGATGATGTAGGGAACAGTGATGGCGACATAGAACGTGTCGGAACTCCGCGACAGGCCCAGCTGGGCCGCAATGCTGGTGTCCACCAGGATGCCCGTGAGCCCGCCCAGGAGGGAGAAGAATCCCACCACCAGCGAACTCTGGAAGATTTGGCGCCTTGTGGGCATGGAAAGAAGTCAACAGTTGACAGTCGACAGTTGACAGTCAAAAGAGCAGTTCCGAGTGACAAACAACGTGTGACACGTCGAGAGCAATCGGATCCCGGCACCCTGCGTTTTGTTCTCTTCACTCGTCACTTTTCACCGGTCACTGCTTTTTCTCCGCCGGGCGCTCAATCCGCTCCGCAATGAATGGGGTGCAAACAACGAAAAGGAACAGCATGAGCACCGGCGAAGTGCCGAAGTTGAACTCAAAGCAACCTTCCACCAACATGGCCAGCCAGCCGGCAAGCGCGGCCTCCGCCATCCAGCGCCCGCGCGCCAGCCGGCGACGCATGCGCCAGAAATGCCAGCCCAGGGCGCCCATGAAACACACCCACGCCGCCAGGACCGGCAAACCGCGCTCGGCGCCGAACTGAAAGAAGTTGTTATGAAAGTGTCCGTGGTAGCCGGGCTCCGGCGGTTTTCCGGGAGGGAGGTATAGCACGTAAACCTGCTCGATGTTGTTCGGCCCCACGCCCACGAGCGGATGTTTCTGCATCATTCGCCAGGCGACTTGCCACATCTCAAAGCGGATGGAGAGTGCCGGGTCGCGCGACGGGTGCCGGAGGATTTCGATGCGCTGGCGCACCAGCGAGGGTGCCGCGAAGTAGCCGACGACGACGAGCACTGGCAGCAACAGAAGCCAGCGCGGCTTCCAGCGCGCGACGAGGTACAGGACGACGACCAAGCAGCCGAGCCAGACTCCGCGCGTGAAATTCAGCACAATCGACGTCGCAATTACTACCAAAAGGAGCCAGCAAATCGTCGGCTTCGGACGAGGTGCAGAGTCGCCCTTCCGAATCCCGAACCCCGAACCCCGAATCCCGGGACGGAGGAGCAGGAAGGCGAGCAGCGCCGCGAAGACCAGCATCTGCTGCCCACCGAAATTCATCCAGTGCCCCATGAAGCCGCTGATGCGCTCTGAGGTCAGGGATGCGTAGACGCGATCGGGATGAAGCGCGCGGACCTGGCGGTACTGCAATATGAACTGCCCAATCGCTACCAGCCCCGCCAGAGCTGATTCCGCGAACAAGCCATGGTAAAGGAATTCCAAATGCTTGCTGCTAGCCACCAGGTTCACGCCGAGCAGCAGAATCACGAAAAGCACCAGCTTGCGCACCGCAAACCAGCCAACCGCGGGGTTGGCTGCCCAGAAAATGGAGATGACGGTGCCCAGCGAGAACAGTGCCAGCGGCAACTTCACCGGCGGAAAATGTATGGCGGGCCGCGCGCGGAGGAGATAGACCACGTAGAAGACCGCGGCGAGGGCCAGGAACGCCTGTGCCGCAGCCAGCGAAAGCAGAAACGTCAGAACCGACAGGCTGAAGAAGACCGAAGCCCAGCGGGCATAAGTCGCTGCCGGAAGTTCTGCGCGCGCCGATGCGAGGAAATCATGAAGGCTAATCACTCAGGTTTTAAGACTCTAGTCAATTCAGGGCGGGAATTCAAGCTGGAAGGCAGCAACGCCGCTGCTTTCTTGAGAGCGCGAAGCGTATCGAGGGCGAGCAACACCAGCAGCGTCGGCGCCGTCACCACCACGTTAAGGTTGAAAGCCAAGGCCTGCGCGAACTGGCCGTGGAAGAAGGCGGCCAAAGCGCGGGTGCTGCCGCAGGCCGGGCAAGCCGCGAGATGAAACAGGTGTTTCCACAGGCAGAGAGCAGGGCCGCGCGCCAAGGTTTCAGGCGGCACAAGGCAGAAGACTGCCAGCGCGGCCGTCAGCACCAGCCAGCGAGGTATTCCCTTGGCAAAAGGAGGCAAGGCTTATCCCTGTCGCAACAGAAAACCCCGGGAATCGGGGAGTTTGTTGAGCGCGATGAGAATAGCGTCCACCAGGGTCCAGATGCCGCAAGCGCCGAGGGTGAAGAGCTTGAGGATTCCCCAGCCCGTGTAACCCAGATAGAAGCGGTCGATTCCCAGGAAGCCGAGATAGATGGATAGCAACATTGCAGTCGACCAATCTTTGTCTCCCGCCTGGGGGCAGGGTTCCACCCGCAGCGGGAAGCCCTGCGCGTCCGGAAGCTTCCTGAGGATGATGAGAATAAGGTCCACGATCGCCCAGATGCCACATCCTCCCAGAGTGACGAGCTTAAGGATGCCCAGCCCCGTGTAACCGAGATAGAAGCGATCCACCCCGAACCCACCGAGGAACATTGAGAGCAGGACCGCCGTTGCTAAATCCTTCTGGCCCGTCTGTGCTAGCCTCACTCCGCACTTGACGCAAATAACGGCGCCGGGGCCTGATTCTGCGCCGCAGCCCTGGCAATAGCGGATTCCCATCAGCGGGCGCTGTCCGCAGGAGACGCAGAACTCGGCGTTGTCAGCGAGTTGGCGAGCACAGTTACGACAATACATTGGAGTCTCCCGCCAGAACAGAATGTGACCAGCTCAGATGGCGGTATCTATAGAGGCAGGCAGGGCAAAAGTCAACGGAATTTGCGCAGACAGCAATTCACGGCACGGCGTGGGGAAGATATGTTCAAGCTGCAGGCCGATTGGGAAGCAGCCGCCGGTCAATTCGGCGGGCCGGCGTCCGGCTGGACGAAGGCAACTTCCCTGGTTGGCTTGCTGGGCTGCACGGGCACAGGTTCTTTTTCCAGCGCCAGATCCACGACCTCCCGAATTGCCTTGACGTAGTGCAGGCTCAGGCCCTCCAGCATTTCCTTGTTCAGGTCTTCGTGGACGTTCGCCTCGTTGTCGGCGGGCAGCATGATCTCGCGCACGCCGGCGCGCTTGGCGGCCAGGACTTTTTCCTTGATGCCGCCCACCGGCAGCACCTGGCCGCTGAGCGTGATCTCTCCCGTCATGGCCACGCATTCGCGCAGGCGCCGCCGCGTCAGGGCCGAAACCAAGGCCACCACCATGGTGACACCGGCCGAGGGGCCGTCCTTGGGGATGGAGCCTGCGGGTACGTGGATGTGAATGTCCTGCGCCTGGAAGAAGTCCGGGTCGATGTCGTAATCGCCGGCGTGGGCCCGCACCCAGGCCAGCGCCGCCTGCATGGACTCCTGCATCACCTGGCCGACGTGGCCGGTCATGGTGAAGCCCTTGCCGCCCTTCATGACGCTGGCTTCTACGAACAGCACATCGCCGCCGGTCGGCGTCCAGGCCAACCCCACGGCCACACCCGGCTGGCGCGTGCGCTCCACCAGTTCCGTCTCCAGGCGGAAACGGGGGATGCCCAGGTAATCCTTCAGGTTCTCCGGCGTGACCGCCAGCTTCTCGGTGGACCCTTCCGCAATCTTCCGTGCGTGCTTGCGACAGACGGTGGCCACCTCGCGTTCCACGTTGCGCACGCCCGCTTCCCGCGTGTAGTGCCGGATCAGATCCTGGAGCGACTCGCGGGTGAATTCTATCTGCTCCGGGCTCTTGATGCCGTGCTCGTCGGTCTGCTTGGGAATGAGGTGGCGGAAGGCGATCTCGATCTTTTCTTCTTCGGTGTATCCCTGTAGGTCCAGAACCTCCATGCGGTCGAGCAGGGGAGGAGGAATCGTGTCCAGCATGTTGGCGGTGGTGATGAACAGCACCCTGGAAAGGTCGAATTGCACGTCCAGGTAGTTGTCGCGGAAATGGGAGTTCTGCTCCGGGTCGAGCACTTCGAGGAGAGCGGAAGAGGGGTCGCCGCGGAAGTCGCGGCCGATCTTGTCCACCTCGTCGAGCATGAAGATCGGGTCGCGCGTCTCGGCCCGCCGAATGCCCTGAATGATCTGCCCCGGCAGGGCGCCGATGTAAGTGCGCCGGTGGCCGCGGATTTCCGCTTCGTCGTGGATGCCGCCCAGCGACATGCGTACAAACTTGCGGTCCAGGGCGCGCGCGATGGACTTTCCCAGTGAAGTCTTACCCACGCCCGGCGGCCCCACGAAGCAGAGGATGGGCCCCTTGAGTTGCGGCTTCAGTTGCAGGACGGCCAGATAATCGAGGATGCGTTCCTTCACTTTCTCCAAGTCGTAGTGGTCGGCGTCGAGAATCTCCTTGGCCTTGCGTAGGTCCACCTTGAACTCGCTGACTTTGTTCCAGGGCAGCACCACCAGCCAGTCGAGGTAGGTGCGCGTGACGTGGTAATCAGCCGCCGCCGGGGACATCTTGGCGAGGCGGCTTAGCTCCCGCATCGCCTCCTTCTTGGCCTCTTCGGTCATGCCGGCGGCCTCGATCTTCTTGCGCAGTTCTTCAATCTCCTGCTGCTCGTCGGCTTCCCCGAGTTCCTTCTGGATGGCCTTCATCTGCTCGCGCAGGTAATACTCGCGCTGGCTCTGCGTCACCTGATCCTGGACGTCGGATTGGATCTTGGAGCGCAACTGGAGCACTTCCACTTCCCGCGCCAGCACCCGGTTCAACCGCTCCAGGCGTCCCTTCAGCTCCAGGCTTTCCAGCAGCTCCTGCCTCTCAGTGGAGGAGAGCGAGGGAAGGTTGGCGGCGATGAAGTCGGTCAGGCGGCCGGGGTCGTCAATGTTCATCACCACCGTCTGGAGGTCGTCGGAAAGCGTGGGCGAGAGCTGAACCACTTGCTGAAACAGCGACATTACGCTGCGCACCAGGGCCTCGAAATCCGCCCCTTTCTCGGCGGGCAGCAAGTCCTGGAGGTGCTTGACGTGTGCGCGGAGGTAGGGCTCCTGCTGTACCACCTCCTGCACGGCGATGCGCTGCAAGCCCTCCACAAAAACAAACAAGCTCTGGTTGGGCAGCTTGATGATCTTGTGGATGTAGGCCGCGGTCCCGATCTGGTAGAGATCGACCGCCTGAGGATTGTCCACGCGCGGGTCGCGCTGGGCGACGACGGCGATGAACCTCTCCTCTTCTTTCAGCTCGTTAACCAGCTTCAAGGAACTCTCGCGCCCCACGGTCAGCGGCAGGATGGCATTGGGAAACAAGACCGTGTCGCGGACCGGCAGAATGGGCAACTCAGAGAACTCGGTGGTCTTTCTTGTTTTCGTGGGCATTGCCCTGTGACCTCAAGCCAAAGGTTTGAACCTGGTGTGGAAGCGCCAACCTTGGGATTGCTCCCTGCGCTCCTACACCCATTCTATCACGCAGGCCGCTAGACGTTGAGGTTTCGATACCCGCGCCGCGTCCGAAACCACCTGTCCAGCGCGGAGGCTGAATCGCTCCCCCGTCCCTTCCTTTAGATGCCTAGTTCGGCTCAGCAGGTAGGGTGCCGCCTCCCGGGAGAGCGAAATGCTTTTTCTTGAAGTGGAGAAGACAATCATTCCACGAGGAACTTTGCCATCTGGGAGACCACGCCACCTGTGACTTGGTCTTCGACCGTCACCTCGAAGGTGTAAGGTCCGGGCCGGAGTTCGCGAAGGTCGAACTGCTTCAGTACCAGCAAGCGGTTCTCGGAGGCCTTGGGCAAAGCCACAATCTGCTCAGAGGGCAGGGTCAGCGCCGCTTTCGCGCCGGACTTGAGGGCGAACGATAGCCGTAACTCTGGCCGGCGGGTGGTGGGATTGAGGGGAACGTCGAGGAGTCCAAAGTAAACCGTGAGCTTGTCGGAAGCGGAGGCTCTTCCGTGGGCGGCGCGGCCTCGATGACCGGCGGCACGAAGGTGACTATCTTCTGCGGGGCTTCGTCCTCGTAAACCCGGAAGTCTTCTGCGGCGAGCCCGCTCGCGTGCTGCCCCTTCTTGTCGGTGACAATCACATCTGCGATGACTGAGGAGGCCTCAACCTTGAGGCTTGCCTCCTGCGCCGCAGCAGCTTGCGTCTCGGCATTCTGGGGTGGTGGGTTGACAGTCTGCGGCCTGGACTCCGTTCGTGGGCAAGGCAGGGCGAAGGCGATGGCAAAGGTAGCGAGAATCAACCAGCCAGAAGAGACTCGGGACTCTGGGGGCCTAAACATTGCTCGCTCCCGGCGAAGGAAGAGCTACCCCTGGGATTCGCGGCGCGGGGTCAAAGGTGAGGGCGCGCGGAGAACCTCCTCCACTCAGCTACGATGCATTCTAGTCTATCCCGGTTTTTCCTGCTTGGTTGCTGCTTGAAGAACGCCCCGCCAGATGAGTTGGCAACGAAAGGGGCGCCGCCCGGTTACGGTATCTTGAGCTTTTGAGGAGGCGGCGAACATGGTTCGGGAATTGGCCGAGACCTTACACGTTACTCCCAGCGTGCTTTACACGGTCGCACTCGCCGGTTTGCTGATCGCGGCCCTGGTGGTGGGCTTCGTCCTCGCGTCTTTCAGGTCTTACTCAGGGCGTGGGCTCTCTCCCAGGGTCCGCCTACTGTCTCGCCGACTGGTTAATCGCTTGGATCTCCGCGGCGCTCAAAGCTCGATTGAAGATGCGGACATCGCCGCCGAGACCCTGGAAGTAGTCGAACTTCCACCAAGGCACCAGGCCTTAGGTCAATGCGCCTCCCGGCGGGCATCTCGGAGCCGGCGGCCTAGCGCCTGGCAGGAGTTGCCGTCGTCACTTCAAAACTTCAAACCTGAATTCGCCCGGGCGGGAGTGGGGATTGACCACGTAAAGGCTGGTCGGGCCCGGCAGAGCATCCGCAGCGATGTGGACGCGAGCCGTCAGCTCGCTGGCGCTCAAAACTCTGGTTTCCAGGACCTGGATGCCGGGATTCAAGAAGCTGAGCGTGGCTGCTCGATGGAAATTCTTTCCGCCGACCCTTAAATTCACTTGGCTGCCGGGGCTGGCACGTGGCGGATCCACCGCCGTCACTTCCGGCGTGGCCAATTCCGAGGGTGCAATCTCAGCCTCTGGCCCGGCCGGCTCCTGGGGCGCGGGATAAGGTGTTCCGGCTACTGGGCCTGCGATTACAGTCTGGCCGGGCCGGGAAACGAATTGCGGGTCCGAGATTTCAATGCCGCTATCCGAGCCGTCATTGGCAATCTCCACGTGGCTGATGCCGGGCGGAATCGCCAGTTGCAGCGTCCTCCCACCCGCCGGTCCCCATTCGTTAGGCATTTCCAGATAGAACTCGCCCAAGTCACTCATCAAAGTCAGGAGCGTTACGGCTTCGCGGACGTTGGCATAAGCGTAGCGGAGGAAGTTGCGCGTGGAAGGCCGTGTGCGATGCTGGTCATTCCAGGCCGTGAACCTCAGGACACCACCCTTCCGGTGTGGTAACACGATAGAGGCGCTCGAGTAACCGTAGAACTTCTTCCCCGAACGCTGACCGGCCAGCACGCGGCCGAAAGTATTGAACGTGCGATCCGTCCAATTCACCGCTTCGTCGTACTGGAACTCACGGCCCAGAGTGGCGCCGCTGGAAAACTGCACGTTGGAAATCTCGAAGCCGGTGTCAGAGCTGACATAGGAGAGGATGACCCGCGGCACTCCGGGGGGCACTTGCAGGCGCACCTCGGACCCCCCAGCCGGGCCCCATTCGTTCGCCGTCTCGGTGTAGAATTCCTTCAGATCCAGTGGCGTCGTATACTGTTCAAAAAAGTAGTATCGTTCCCCCACTCGTGCCGTCAGCAGATTGAGCGTGTAGGGACGTGTGCGGTGCTGGTCGTTCCAGAAGCGGAAGCTCAGCACGCCTCCGCGTCGGTTCGGCAGGGCAATCTCACCCCCGGAGTAGCCCGAGAAAATCGTGTGGCTCTCCGCCCCATGCTGGGTTCGCCCGAAAGCCGGGTAGGTGTCGGGGTTGGTGTTGACGGCTTGTTCGTACTCCACCGGCCGCCCGAGCGTGCTCCCCCCAGAGAAGCGAACATCGGAGATCTCAATTCCCGTCTCGGAGCCCTCGTAGTTGACGTTCAGTTTCTCCAGTTGAGGCGCGATACTGATTCTCACCCGAGAACCCCCTCCTGGCCCCCACTCACCCTGCTGCTCGGCGAAAAACTCTTTCACGTCGAGCGGAGTCGAATACGATTCCAGCATGTACTTCTGGTTGCCGAGCACGAAAACGAGATAGTTGGTCGTCGAAGGCCGGGTGCGATGCTGGTCGTTCCACACCACGAAGCTCAGGGTGCCGCCACCACGTTCCGGAAAAACAAAGTCCACCGAGCTGTACCCGTAAAAGCGGCGTCCGCTCCGCTCGCCGTTGAGGATACGGCCGGCGCGAATCGTCACGCCGCCCTCGGTTACTTCCTGAGCCCTCAAACATTCAAACGGGAAGAACACCAGGAACAGAAGAATACCCGCGCAAAGTTTACGCATCACGTTAGGCCTCCTATCCGCGATTTCGGTCTTGGGCATCGGCTGAAGGCGAATCCCCTGGTCCAAGCACTGTGAAGCCTGGTGGATTACTCGCTGTTCGCAATGTCGGATAAAAGAGACAGAGATGAACTCTCTCCTTGCAGGATTCCTATCGGCAGAAGCTTGTTCGCGCTTGAGCGCTTCGCGGCAAAGGACCCGAGGCTCGAAGCCCGGCCGTGGTCTATCCGCAGGAGGGGCACGGGGGCATGAAAATCTCGGCGGCGGTTTCAGGAGGAAGGGATCGAAATACCTTTCCTCACCCGTACACTCGTCCTGGACGAGTCAACCCGGAAATTGCTGGGCGGAACCGAACCAAAACCCTGAAGCGAAAGTGCCCTGCCTTGCATCCAATAACCGAGCGCCAGATCGTATCCGGCCTGGCAGGCTAAGCCTCGGGCGAAAGTTGGATGATAACCTGACGAAGCCGGAAAGGGAGGATAGCAGATTGCCTATGTTGACTGCGTCTCGCCGCAGGTTTCTTGCTTCGTTGGCAGGAACCCCCTGGCTGGCGCATCTTTGGAGTTCTGAAAGCAAAGGAGGATCGATGCCGTTTTCACTTCCACCCCTACCTTACCCCTATGACGCGTTGGAACCCTACATCGACAAGTTGACGATGGAGATTCACCACGACAAGCACCATGCCGCGTACGTGACCAACCTGAACAAGGCGTTGGAATCCACGCCCGCACTCGCCGGCAAGAGCCTGGAGGAGCTGCTGGCGAACGGCCTGGCGATTGTGCCGGAGAACATTCGGACGGCGGTCCGCAATCACGGCGGTGGGGTCATCAATCACAACATCTTCTGGGAAATCATGGGGCCGAAGGCTGGTGGCCAGCCCGCCAGCAAGCTCGCCGAGGCCATCCGCAGCACCTTCGGCAGTTTCGACACCTTCAAGGAGAAGTTCACCGCCGCTGCCCTGGGCCGCTTCGGCTCCGGCTGGGCGTGGCTGGTGAACACACCCGCCAGCAAGCTGGAGATCTATTCCACGGCCAACCAGGATAGCCCGGTGTCGGAAGGCAAGCAGCCGCTGCTCACGATCGACGTGTGGGAGCATGCCTACTACCTCAAGTACCAGAACCGGCGCGCTGACTACATCAACGCCTGGTGGAATGTCGTGAACTGGCCTGAGGTGGAGAAGCGGTTCCTCACCGGCAAATAGGCAAGTGGGCCGCACCTCGTGGTTGCCCGCAAACAGAATTGCTCTGTTACGACAAGAGGCCCGGCCCCAGGCCGGGCTTTTGTTTTTTGATGCGTTGCCCGGAGCTGCAGCGCGACGCACAGCCTATTCTGTAGAGGCTCTTTCTGCTAAGTCTGAAGTCGCTGGAGCGCCCAGGCGGCGTGCTCGCGGATGATGGGGTCAGCGTCGCGGGCTTTTTCTTCGAGCCACGGGATGCGCCGGGGCTCGCCGGAATTTCCCATTGCCACGCAGAGGTTGCGCAGCCAGCCGCGATACTTGGCGCGCCTGATGGGCGAGCGGGCGAAGACGCGGCGGAAACCCTCTTCCGTGAGAGACGCCAAGGCTTCGAGCCGGGGGCTGAACAGAGAAAAGGTGCTAGGTATCAGGTGTCGGGTGTCAGGACTCTCAGGTGTCAGGGGCCAGGTGTCAGGTGCCGGGGCGCGCACCTCGACCTGCAACGGCTGAAACTCCGGCATGACGGGAGCCGCGCCTTTTCTTTGCTGACGACTGAGAACTGGCAACTGACTACTGCTTTTCATGTTCCACGGGCACACATCCTGGCAGATGTCGCAGCCAAACACATTCGCGCCGATGGCCGAGCGTGACTGTTCGGGGATTGAGCCCTTGAGCTCAATGGTGAGGTAGGAGATGCAGCGCGAGGCGTCCATCACGTAGGGCTCCACCAGCGCGCCGGTGGGGCAGGCTTCGAGGCACGCCGTGCAGGAGCCGCAGCGGTCGGCAGCAGGCACGTCCGGCTCAAGTTCCAAACTGGTCAGCAGGACCCCGAGGAAGAACCACGAGCCCTTCGCCTCGTTAATGATGCAAGTGTTCTTGCCCATCCAGCCGAGGCCGGAGGAGCGCGCAAAGGCCCGCTCCACAATCGGCCCGGTGTCGACAAAGGCGCGTATTTCCACATCCGGAGCGAGTTTTTCGACTGCCGCACGCAGCTTTTCCAGCTTGGCTCGCACGATTTCGTGGTAATCCCTGCCCCATGCGTAGCGCGAGATCCGCGCCCTGGGAGCGCGGGCATCTTGCCCTCCTTCCTTGGGGCGAGGCGAAACTGGAAATTCGAAATGCGGAACTCCGCCAGGCTCAGCGGCCGTCTTTCTTCTGACTTCTGACTTCTGGCTCCTGACTTCTGTCGAGTAGGGGAGCGGGGCGTTATACACCAAGCCGACGCACACCACCGACTTAGCCGACGCAAGCACGAGCCGGGGATCGAACCGCCTGGGGTTTGCCAGGTAGTGCATTTCGCCGCTGTAACCGCGCTCGACCCATTGGCGGGCAAACACCAGGTCCTTGCCGGGCACGAGCGGGGCGATGCCGACCAAGTCAAAGCCGATGTCGAGCGCGCGTTGTTTGAGTGCCAGCTTCAACTCCATCACCCTCATCATAGCGCAGAGTCCGAAGACCGGAGGCCACCGCTTCGCCGCGTCTTGAATTCTCCTTTTGCGGCTTGGGAGGGTGCATTATCTGGCGCGCCTAGACGCTAGGTTGGTGTTGACAGTCTCAATCTCCGCGTGTGACAATTCGTCGTTGCGCCCGAGCAGATAAGGTGGGCTTGCCCGCAAGGGGCTTGCCCTGCCGCGAGGATTTCTGTAGCATTTTGGCGACTCTCCCGAGAATTTGCCGGGACTCTTTTTGTCGAGAGCGCGAAGCGTATGCCGGAACCACAGCCAATCCTCACCGCGCGACGTCCGCAGGTTCCGAAGGTCTCCCCCCTGCCGAACATCGAACGTCACAAGTTCGAGGACTATCTGGCCAGACCAATCACGCGCAAGTTTCTCGCGCTGCTAACGCGCCGCAACGGTGCGGGACGCTGCTACCTGGAGGAGGTGTTTGAACGTTACGACCGGCCCGACCTGAGCCTTTGGGAGCGCCTGAAGTTTGCGGTGCCGCATCGGGCCATTGAACTGTTTCGGACGCGGGCAGGCGTGAACAAGGAAGTCCTCAAGGAGAAGGCTCTGCATCATCGCCCGACGGCGCGAGCGTTGGTGAACACGGCGCGCAGCATCGCCACGTACGGGCTTACCGTCCCGCAACGATTCTCAGCTCCGCTTATTGTGGTGTGGGACTACACCCAGGCCTGCAACTTGAGCTGCCGGCATTGTTATCAGGAGGCCGCCCGCAAGCCGCTCGCCGACGAACTGACCACGGAACAGAAGCTCGACCTGGTTGACCAGATGGGATACGAGTACGTCCCCTTCCTCGCCATGGCAGGCGGCGAGCCGCTGGTCGCGAAGGACATCTGGAAAGTATTGGAGCGCTGCAAGACGCGCGGCGTTCACACCACGGTGGCCACCAACGGCACCCTGTTGAGCCAGGAGAACTGCCAACGGCTGGTGGAATGCGGCGTGAAGTACGTGGAGATCTCCCTCGACTCCATCCGGCCCGAGGAGCACGACCGCTTCCGGGGCATGGAAGGTGCCTGGAAGCGGACGGTGGAGGGCATCAGGAATGCCGCGGCGACTAAGGGCCTGCGCGCGGGCATGGCCATGTGCGTTACGCGGCTGAACTACCACCACGCAGAGCCGATGATTAACTTTGCCAAGGATCTCGGCTGCACCACTTTTGTGCACTTCAATTTCATCCCCGTGGGGCGCGGCCGGGACATGGCCGAGATGGATATCACCCCGGCCGAGCGGGAGAACTTGCTGCGCCTCCTGAACCGATACCTGCAAGAAGGGCAGATCTCCATCATGTCCACGGCGCCGCAGTTCGGGCGCGCCTGCATCCTCTACGGGCCGCTCGAGGGCTTGATGGCCACGGCGCATGGCGGCAAAGGGAAGGGGAAGCAGGCGAAGGTCCTCTCCAAGTATATCGGGGGCTGCGGCGCGGGCCGCTGCTACTGCTGCATCCAACCCAACGGCAAGGTGACGCCTTGTGTTTACATGCCTTCGGTCGAAGTGGGTGACCTGAAACGCCAGACGCTATTGGAGGCTTGGGACAACCCGCTGTTTGCTTTGCTCTCCAATCGCGAGGATCGCGGCGACCACTGCGCGGTGTGCGACTTCCGGGCCTATTGTGGCGGTTGCCGCGCGCGCGCCCTAAGTTATGTTGAGGATGTCCAGGCCGGCGATCCGGGATGCATTTACAATCAGCACGTTTGGGAGGAAGTGGTTCGGAACGCAGAAAAGCGGAACGAACTCGTCGTCCTGGGCCAGCACAATCGCGTCGATAGCCTGCTGGCCGGCGCCAGCTCCGGGACTATCACTACCACCAACACTGACCGCCTCGTGCGCGACACGCTCACGACGATAACGGACGCGGTCCCGCCTCGGCGTCAGACGTAGGCCAGGGCCCAAAGTCGTTTTCTACCCCGCCGGGGCAAGCCTTTGTCGCCGCTCATTACTTCGCCCGGGAGATGTGTGCCTTGCTCGCGTCTGGTAGACTTGCCTTCCGTATCTGCGTCGTTGATCCTCAGGAAGCGCCGTGACAGGAGTCTTCCCCATGTTCGGCTGCGATCATCCGGTCCGCGCGCGGCGGCACGACATCCAGCCTGCTCTAATCGTGTTGTGGTTCCTCCTCCAGCCTGTTCCCGCAAAGGCCCAGCTCGTCGAGCACGCCGACCGCATTGAGGCGGTGACCGCCCGCTATGTTCTGGTAGTGAAGAAGCAGCCGCTGCGCTTTGAGGTCTCGCGGGACGGCAGGATTGTGCTAGCTGCGCCCGACGCCGGGGGCGGCTTCTACTTTGCGGAGGGAGAAGCTGTAGCGTTTCAGACGCTCAGCCGGTTCTCCCGGAAAGGCTCGGAGCTTGAGCTCCAAGCCTCGACGGCGCGAGCAAATGTGAGCGTTACCTATCACCTCACGCTCGCCCCGGAGGAAATCCGCGTGCGCGCCGAAGTCCAAGGAGAACCGAACGTGGAACGCGTTGGCGAGAAGTTTACTCTTGCGGCAGGCGGGCACTGGTACGGAGGCCCCGTGGATCAGGCGCATCTCTGGCCGCTCGAAGCCCACGAGTGGAGCGCGGACCCGTTCCTCGCCACCTCCAATCACGCGACGCCCTTCTGGATGACCTCCAGCGGCGTGGGCATCTTCCTCGATGCCTACGACGACGTCGCGGCCTCCATCAACCGCGGCGGCGATGGACTGTTCCGCTTTGCTTATCTGCGGGCGCCCGCGATGCATTACACGATCTTTGTCGGGCGCAACATCGCCGAGGCGCGCGACCTGTTTGCCGCCGCCGTCGGAAAGCCCAGGAAGCGCCCGCCGGACTTCGTCTTTGAACGCCCGGTGTGGGGAACCTGGTGCCAGTATTTCGGGAAGGTCAGACAAAGCGATGTGTTGGATTACGTGCGGCACATTCACGACGGCGGCTGGCCGGCGAGTGTCGTGATCATCGATGACGGCTGGCAAACGCATTACGGCGATAACCAATTCAACTCCAAGTTTCCCGACCCCAGGACCATGGTGGATGAAGTCCACCGGCTCGGCTATCGGCTCGCCCTCTGGGTGGAGAACTTTGCGAACCCTGATTCGGACCGCTATCGCCAAGGTGAGGCGAAAGGCTGGCTGGTCCGCGATGCGGCCACCGGCAAGCCGGCACGCATCCGATGGTGGAATGGGGAGGCAGCGCTCATCGATTTCAACAATCCTGCGGCGCGGGAGAGTTACGTGAGCGGCCTCAAATCCCTGATGCAACGCTATGGCGTGGATGGTTTCAAATTCGACGGCGGCGACGCGGAATACTGGCCCGTCGCCGGCGCCCCACGCGGACCAGCCTTGTATCTTACGCGCAATCGCTATACGGACCTCTGGGCGGAGGTGGGCGGCGAGTTTGAACTGAACGAACTGCGCGTCGGTTGGCTTTCGCAGCCGCAAGGCCTCTTCAACCGCCTGCGCGACAAGAGCGCTTCCTGGTCCGAGAAGGATGGCCTTCCGGCCATCGTGACCCACGGCGGCATCCAGTCTTTGCTTGGGTTTGTGTTCAATTGCCCCGACCTCATCGGAGGCGGGCTCGACGAGGGTTTCAAGCCTGAGGAGGAGTTGAATGTTCGCTGGGCCCAGGCCGCTGCCTTCATGCCCGTTATGCAATTCTCTTACGGGCCGTGGCAGTTCAGCGAAACGGCGCAGAGAACCATCCGCAACTTTGCCGAACTCCACGGGAAGCTTTGGCGCTCGCATTTGAAGCCGCTGGCGGAGCGGGCGGTGCAGACGGGAAAACCGATTTGGTCGCCGCTCTTCTACGTGTTCCCCGAGGACGAGAAGGCGTATCTGATCAGGGACGAATTCATGCTGGGCGAAGACTTGCTCGTCGCGCCGGTGCTCCATTCCGGGGCGCGCGAGCGCGATGTCTATCTGCCCGCGGGCATGTGGCGGGATTTCTGGTCAGGGAAGATCGTGCCGGGCGGCGGGACGCTGGCGGCAGTTCCCGCGCCGCTCGAGACCATCCCCGTGTTCGAACGGATCCGGCGCCGCGCTGCTCACCGTGCCAAGCAGGAGGCCTCAGGCCTGTCACTTCTCCGGGGGCAAGGTGCTCATGGGTTGCAGCCGTAAGGTGGCGCAGAGCTCGCGTAGTGTCTCGCTGCTCTGTTGGTCCATGGAGAGAAACCGGAGCCCCGCTCGGCCTTTGGCATCCTTCCAGGCCACCACGGCTTCCGCCTGGATCTCCTCAGCCTGCCACTCCAGGGTCACGAGGCACTTTCTGCCGACCTCCGGGGCTCCCACGCCCTGAATGCAGCACCCTTGGACACTGAGGACGACAACGGTGACATGCGAAGTCGGCCCGCCTCCCGGTTGAGAAATGACGGCTGAGGCATCCGCAAGGTAGCGAGGAACTTGGCGGCGTTCCCTCATAGGGTGCGAGTGTAGCCTTGTGCGGAGGCGAACGCAAGTGCGGCGTTAGCTTGTGTTGACCGCGCGTCTAGGACAGGGCGCGCCCGGGGCAGCGGCGCTAAGCAGCGCGCCCACGCATTTCCTGGCCAGGTTGGGCGGCAGCCGCGAGGAGAACTGAGTAAGATGGCTTATAATGAACAGGTTGTGTCGAACCTACTCCAGCTTGACGAACAAGACAGGAAGCTCCTGAATGCGCTACAGCGCGACTTCCCGCTGGATGAGCGGCCTTTCGCCCGGCTGGCAGAAAGGGTAAATCTGTCCGAACAGGAAGTCCTCCGGCGGGTCGCGAGATATAAGCAGGAGAGGATCGTCCGCCAGATTGGCGCCATCTTCGACACGCGCAGCCTGGGTTACGAGTCGAGCCTCGTTGCCATGAGCGTGCCCGCGGAGCGCGAGGACACCGCCGCCGCCATCCTGAATGAACATCCGGGCATCAGCCACAACTATCGCCGCAACCACCATTTCAACCTCTGGTTCACCTTGGCCGTCGGCCCCACCAGCCGCCTCGGCCTCCAGGGGACAGTGGATAAGCTCCACCAGATGTGCCAGGCGGATTCCACGCGCCTGCTGCCTACGCTGAAGCGCTACAAAATCTCTGCCGATCTGGACATGATCGGCGAGCGCCCTCCGGACGCCACCACGGGCCAGCCTGCCCACCGCGGCACCCAGCAAAGCAACATCCCGCTCACCAAGCGCCAGATTGCTTTGGTGCGTGAACTCCAGAAAGACCTGCCGCTCGTTGAGCGCCCTTTTGACAGTTTGGCCGGGGCCGCCGGGCTTTCCGTGGCTGAACTCCTCGAGGAAGCCCGAGGCTTTCTCGCGCGCGGTCAAATGCGGCGCTTTGCTGCTGTCCTGCGTCATCGCGCCGCGGGCTTTGTGGCGAATGCGATGGGAGTCTGGAAGGTTCCCGAGAATGAGGATGCTGACCGATATGGCATGGTGATGGCCTCTTTCAGCTCCGTGAGCCACTGCTACCGGCGACCCACCTACCCGGATTGGCCCTACGCGCTCTTCAGCATGGTTCACGGGCGAACCGTGGACGACTGCGAGCAGACGCTCAAGGCCATCTCCGCAAAGGCTGGCTTGACCGAATATTTGGCGCTTTATTCGAGCAAGGAATACAAGAAGACTCGCGTCCAGTACTTCACCCCCGAAGCCGAGGAATGGGAAGCACGCGCCCTGGCCGGCCAGCCGGCGTAGCGCCCTCACCCCGGCCCTCTCCCTGGGGGAGAGGGTGGTCCAACTAGTCGGACCGGGTGAGGGGCACAGCTTCTACAGCCTTGTGCCCCTACTCCAGCAGCAGCACCACGACATCCTGATAGGGCACGGTGACGCGGACCGTGTTTTGTTCAATGGGAAGCGGCGCTTGGCGGTGCAGGTCAGTGGCGCGGCTGTAGCTCGCGGGCAGCTTGATCACCCCTGTCCGGTCCTCCGTAGCGTCGTTGAAGACCGCCAGCAAGCTGCGCTTTTCGCCCGGCACCAGTCGCGGCCGGACCTTCTCTGCCGTTACCGGCGGTTGCACCACCCGGGTCACGATGGCACGCAGCAACTCCATGCCGTTGTCGTTCCCGGCGGCGATGCTCGCCCCCAGGTTCGTCCCAAAGTAATACACCTGCCCCTTGCCCACTTTCTTCCTCGCCGCCACAGTCATCTCCTGGTACTTGCCGAGAGGCGTGGCCGTGGTGATTTCCAGTGGCGTCAGGTAGGTGTTTGCCTTCACCCGGATGGCGAGAGGTTCGGTGAACTCAATTTCCGGCTCGTAATAGACCCAATCGGAAGGCGGCAGATTCCTGGGGGGAATCAGCGGTTGCGCCTCCGTCCCCGCGTTGACCCAGAAGCTTTCGCCCTCGCGATAGCCGAAGACTTGGTCCAGTCCGTAAGGGGGAACCACCGGGTTGTAGTAGAGCCGTTCGTCAAACAATCCGAAGCCGGTCTCGATAATCAGCGTTCCGCCTTGCTCGACGAACTGCCGCAGCTTCTCGCAGGTCTCCTTCTTCCCCATCAAGTGCCAGGGGGCAATCAGCACCTTGTAGCTGCCTTTGCCCAGGCTCGTGGGTTCGATGAAGTCGGCCCACAGATCCATGTTCCATAGCGCCTTGTAATAGCCCTGGAAAGAAGCGGTGGAAGGGTCCTCGTTGCCGGCCGCGGCGTAAGTGAGCAAGGCGTTGTCCTGGTCGGTGAGCAGGGCCACCTCGGGCTGGGGTCGCCAGTCCTTGATGAGGTCCCAATGCTCCTGGATGAGGCGGTTGTTTTTGGCGGCTTCGAGCGAGCGCTCGGTGGCTGAACCATCCCGCGCGACCAGGCCGTAGCCGGTAGCTTCGCGCCCCGTGGCTTCCGCCTGGTAGTTCCAGTAGATAACACCCTTCGCGCCTGTGGTTACTGCCAGCCAGTTGTAGATGCGAATGTCGCGAGGGCGCATCTTGGGGCTGCGCCACAAGCCTTCGTTCCCGTGGCCCCCTTGCAGTTCGGTCAAGTAGAAATCCTTGCCGGCGGCATTCGACCGCGTGATTTCGAACTTAGCGGCGCCGTGGTAAATCACGGGAAACTGCCAGCGCGGGAAAAGCGACATGCCCCAGACGTCCAGTACTTCGGCCAGGCGCCAGCCGTTGGTTCCCGTTGTCACACAGCCATCCACCGGCGGATGGTGGGCGGCATGGCTTTCCATGATGTGCTTGGGATCCGCCGCGCGCGCCGTCTCGACGCGGAACTTCATCTCGCGCGTCGAGCGCTCGATCATGAACCGCCGCCAATCCACCCAGTCGGCGTAAGTGCCCAGGGCGCGCGGCGGGTCGATGGCTTTCCAGTCCGCATAGCGCCGCGTCCAGGCTTCATTGAGGCGGTCGAGGGTGCCGTATTTCTGCTGCAACCACGCGCGGAAGGCCTCGATGGTCTTCTCGCAATAGCAGAACAGGATTTCCTGGGGCAGCGCCCAGATGTTGCGGGCCCAGGCGGGCTCGATGTGCGGCTCGTTCCAGCAATCGTAGCCGTAGAGCGACGGGTGCGGCGCCACGGCCTTCACGAGTTCCTGGATGTAGCGCGCGCCGGCTTGGCGTACCGGCTCCCAATCCAAGCAGAGCCCCGGCCAGCCGCCGGTAACATTGTTCGGACTGCCCTGAATCCGCACTGGCTGGCCTCGCGCATCGGTGAAGCGCGCGCCCGGGTACTTCTGTTCCAGCCACCAGGGTGCCAGTTCAAACATCAGCCCGACCAGCGCCTTCAGGCCGAGTTCGTCACAATACTTCATGACTTCTTCCACTTCATCGAAGACCCACTTGTCAGGCTCCGGATTCACATAGTCCCAATTGGGCCAGAGGCGGATGATATTGAACCTGTACTCTTGGGCAATTGTCCTAAGCATTTCCCGCCGCAGGGCGCGAGGCGGATTGGGCGGGCGAAAGAATTGCGTGCCGTAGAGGAATTGCTTTGCCGGCGGCGCGGACTGACCCGCGCCTGGAGCGCCGAGCAGAGTCCTCGGCCCCGCAAAGATGCGCAGCCCTCCCCAGGCAAGGCTTACGCCTGCTCCGACCTTCTGGATGAATTCTCGACGTGAGGCTGACATGGCAGTTTTCCTTTCAGACCAGGGATGCCCAGTTTTCTTCAGGCGGAATGTCTCCCACTTCCAGGGCGGCGTCAAGACGAAAAATGTTCCCT
>Ga0315291_10001902_pt1 | contig 27648 bp, 25 predicted proteins | sample YL17G12_20_MG_FD_203070 | JGI IMG/M metagenome (GOLD analysis project Ga0315291, IMG submission 203070) | Sediment microbial communities from Yellowstone Lake, YNP, Wyoming, USA - YL17G12_20 | ecosystem: Environmental > Aquatic > Freshwater > Lake > Sediment | place: USA: Wyoming | collected...
CCCAGGAGGAGACCATCTACTGCGCGGCGGGGCGCGGCCGAATCGTGACATCGGAGGCGACCGCGGAGGTCGAGGCCGGCGTGACCGTCTGGGTCCCGGTCGGCACGTTCCACGCGACCGAGTCCGACGGCCCCGAGCCGCTCGAGCTCGTCTGCTTCTTCTCCCCTCCCGTCGTGCCCGGCTCGTACGAGAAGAAGGGCCAGTCGTGAGCGAGCCGCTCGTCGCCGGTGCCGACGCCGGCGAGGTCGTCCGCATCCGGGAGATCGCCCGGCAGATCCGGATCGAGGTCATCAAGGCGGTCTACCACGCCCAGGCCGGCCACCTCGGAGGACCGCTCTCGGCCGCCGACCTGCTCGCGGCGCTCTACTTCCACGTCATGCGCATCCGGCCGGAGGAGCCGGCGTGGCCCGACCGCGACCGCTTCATCCTCTCGAAGGGCCACTCGTCGATCGGGCTCTATGCCGCGATGGCCCTGCGCGGGTACTTCCCGCTCGAGGAACTGGCGACCTTCGACGCGGCGCACTCGCGTCTCCAGGGCCACCCGGACATGACCCGCCTTCCGGGCCTCGACATGTCGAGCGGCTCGCTGGGGATGGGCATCTCGGCCGGCATGGGGATGGCCCTCGGCGCCCGCCTCACGGGCCGCGACCTTCGCACCTACGTGATGCTCGGCGATGGCGAGTGCCAGGAGGGCGAGGTCTGGGAGGCGGCGATGGCGGCGCCCCGCTACGCCCTCGACAACCTCATCGTGATCGTCGACCATAACAAGCTCCAGCAGTACGGCTGGCCCGGCGACGGGCCGGACGGGCGGATCCCACCGCAGGTCCCGGGCGAGCTCGTCGCCAAGTGGAAGGCCTTCGGCTGGCGCGTCCTGGAGATGGACGGCCACGACGTGGCCGACATCCTGCGCGTGCTCGGCGAGGCCGGCCGCAGCGACGGCCGGCCGGTCGCCGTCATCGCCCACACGGTCAAGGGCAAGGGCGTCTCCTTCATGGAGGGCCGCTACTACTGGCACACCCGCGCCATCAAGCCCGAGGAGCTCGCCACGGCGCTGGCCGACCTGGGCGAGCCCCTCCCGGCAAGCGAAGGAGAGCCGCGATGACGCTGCCGATGGGACGGCCCATGCGGGAGATCTTCGGCGAGACCGTCGCGGAGCTGGCAAACGACAACCCGCGGATCGTCATGCTCGACGGCGACGTCGGCAGCTCGACGCGGGCCGACATCTTCGAGAAGGCCCACCCGGACCGCTACCTCCAGATGGGGATCGCCGAGCAGAACATGCTCGGCGTCGCCGCGGGGCTGGCCACGATGGGCCTGATCCCCTTCATCAGCACCTTCGTCTCGTTCGCGGTCGTCCGCCCCCTCGACCAGATCCGGGTCCTGATCGCCCAGACGGGGCTCAACGTGAAGATCACCCCTGGCTACGCGGGGCTCTTCACCGGCCAGACGGGGATGAGCCACATCATCGTGGACGACATGTCGATCATGCGGGCCATGCCGGGGATGGTCACCGTCTCGCCCGCCGACGACGTCGAGGCCCGCGAGGTCCTGCGCTGGGCCGCGGCCTACGACGGCCCCTGCTACGTCCGGCTGGTGCGCGATGCGACGCAGCGCCTCTTCGGCGACGACTACCGGTTCGCGTTCGGGAAGGCCGTCACGGTCCGCGAGGGTCGCGACGTGACCCTCTTCAGCACGGGGTCGCAGACGCCCCGCGTCGTCGACGCGGCGGACCTCCTGGCGGCGGACGGCATCGACGCCCACGTCGTCCACGTCCCGACCATCAAGCCGCTCGACGTCGAGGCCATCGTCGACGCCGCCGAGCGGACCGGACGCGTCATCACCGTCGAGGAGCATTCCGTGATCGGCGGGCTGGGCGGCGCCGTGGCCGAGACGCTCTCCGAGCACCGCCCGACGCGGGTCAACCGGATCGGGCTCCAGGACCTCTATCCGCAGTCGGGACCGAACGACGCCCTGCTCGACATCTACGGCCTGTCGGCCGCGCGCGTGGCAGACCAGGTGCGCACGATCCTGCGCCCCGCCTGATCCGCCCGGCGTGCTCGGCCGGCCAGGCACGCCGCGGACGGCGCGGTCGTCAGTTCGCGCGCTGCGCGGTCCCGCCCGGCGGGTGCGCGGGCGCCGGCTGGCCGTGCTCCCAGCCGCCCGCCAGGTGGGCGCCGGCCTCGTCGAAGTGGCGGCGCAGGGCCGCCGCCACCTGCTCGGGGTCGCGCGTGCGCAGCGCCCGAAGGATCGACGGATGCAGGTCCGCCGTCCAGTGCGCGTCGGCCCCGGGCGCGACGAGGGTGATGTACGTGCGCGAGAACGGCTCGAGCGACCGCCATACCCGCTCCAGCGTCGCGTTGCCGGCGAGCGCGAGAAGCCGCGCGTGGAAGCGCGCGTCGGCGACCGCCACCTCGTGGCGGTCGCCCTCCGAGGCCGCCCGTTGCATCTCCTCGCCGAGCGCCTCGAGGTCGGCCAGGTCGCCGTCCGTCATCCGGGGAACGCCGAGGCGTGCCCCGAGCGCCTCCAGCTCCGAGCGGACGGCGTACGCCTCCAGCAGCTCGGGGGTGCTCGGCCGGCGCACGCGCGCTCCCCGGAACGGCAGGATCTCCACCACGCCGAGCGCCTCGAGCCCGCGGAGCGCCTCGCGCACCGGAGCCTGACTGGTTCCGAACTCCCGCGCCACCCGGGTCTCGACGATCCGTGAGTGGGGCGGGTACCGGCCCGCGAGGATGTCCTGGAGGAGGCGGTCCTTCACCTGGTCCGCCAGGACGCTGCGCGAGATCGCGTCGCGCTCGGCCATCGATCCTCCTCGAGAGTTCCAGGGAGCGAAGTCTAGCGCGCCCGTCGCGCTCCCCGCCCCATCGGCGCACGCCCCCGACCCACGCGGCGGCGGTGCGGTCCGGGCCTCAGGAGGTGCGCCCGGCCTCGATCGCCTCGATCGCTCGTTCCCACGCCGGGGGGTCGGCGAGTGGCGCGAGCCGCCGCACGACGAACTCGATCTGGCGCAGGCATGCGTCCCGCCAGACGTCACTGGCGAGGAACGCCTCGTGGCCGCCGGGAGCCCGCAGGTCGTAGCCGATGAGGGCGCGGCAGTCGAGGGCGCCGTGCTCCGCGAGGAACGCGTCGAGGAGCGTCGCGATCACCTCGCGCGCGACGAGCTTCGCCCGGGCGTGATCGTCGATCCGTCGCTCGGCCAGCATCCCCACGGCGATCGCCGCCCCCGTCAGCGCGCCGCACGGCCCCCCGCTCCAGGCGAGCCCGCCGTTGAGGGCGACCGCCGCCGAGGAGTCCATCGGGTCGTCGAGGCCGTACGCGCCCTTGAGGACGACAAGCACGGTCTCCGCGCAGCCGAACTGGTGCCGGTCGTCGAGGTAGCAGGCCCGGGCCAGCCGGATCGCGTCGCGCTCCGACGGGCCGGCCCCCGGCTCCATCCGTCGCGCCGTAGCGGGCGGTTTACCCGCGCCCACGGCCGGGGTCCAGCCAGCTGTCCGCCAGGTGCATCCCAGCCTCGTCGAAGTGGTCCCGGAGCGCGGCCACGACCTGCTCGGGGTCGCGGGCCCGCAGGGCGGCGAGGATCGTGATGTGGAGGTCGGCCGTCCAGTGCGCGTCGGCGCCCGGCGCCACGAGGGTGATGTACGTCCGGGAGAACGGCTCGAGCGAGCGCCAGACGCGCTCGAGCGTGGCGTTGCCGGCGAGGTGGAGGAGCCGGGCGTGGAAGGCCGCGTCGGCGACGGCCACCTCGTGGCGATCGCCCGCGGCGGCGGCCCGCTGCATCGCCTCGCCGAGCCCCTCGAGGTCGGCGAGGTCGGCGTCCGTCATCTGCGGTACCCCGAGCCGGGCCCCGAGCGCCTCGAGCTCGAAGCGAACGGCGTAGGCCTCGAGCAGCTCGCTGATCGACGGGCGCCGGATCCGGGCACCGCGGAACGGGAGGATCTCGACGAGGCCCAGGGCCTCGAGGCCGCGGAGGGCCTCGCGAACCGGCGCCTGGCTCACCCCGAGCTCGCGGGCGAGGCTCGTCTCGACGATGCGGGCCTCCGGGGGGTAGCGCCCGGCGAGGATGTCCTGGAGCAGGCGGTCCTTGACCTGGTCCGCCAGGACGCTGCGCGAGATCAGTTCCCGCTGCGCTGTCACGGCGCCTCCTCCGGGCCCGCCAGGCAGGCCCTGGTGATGGGGGGTGCTCTCGATCATCGTCGCCGGCGGCCTGTTCACCTCGCGGGCGGGGAAGGCGCCGCCTCGCGTGAGAAGGGGGTCCTCCGCCGGATGGCGCGAGGACCCCCTTCGACCCGTGTCAGACGGGCGCTAGCCTGTTACCACTGGCACTTGTTGGGCGGATCCGCGGGCTTGCACTTGGCCTCGGTCTTGACCAGCTCGAAGAGCTCCAGCCCCTTCTGGGCGTCGAGGAGCACGGCCTCGTCGGCCGTTCCGTCTGCCTTGAACGGAATGTACGCCGGGGTGACGGCGTTGACGCCGCCGGTTGTGTACGTGCCGGGGCCGGTGACGCCCTCGTAGTCGATGTCCTTGCCCAACCGGATCAGGGCCAGGCAGTCTGGGTACGTGTAGCAGATCTCTCCCGGCGGGTCGCCGACCTTGAACATGGCCGGCGCCCAGGCACTCGCCTTGTACGAGCCCGCCATCTCGACGGCCAGGGCCGTCTGGACGTAGAGGTCGTAGGTCGAGAAGGCGTACTGGTTCGTCGCGTCATAGGGAGGGCAGCTCGCCACGCCCGCAGCGCAGTTCTTCTGTCCGTCCCACAGCGGCTGGTAGAAGGCCCATGCCTTGGTTGACTTGTTGGGCGCGTACGATGGGAAGCCGATCGACTTCTGCGAGGCGATCGGCGCGGTGCCCAGTGTCTTGATGAACTCGGCCTCGCTCCACCCGGTCTCACCGATCCAGTAGAGCGACATGCCGGCCTCGGCCGCCCCCTTGATCAGCGCGGCGGATTCCGTCGATCCCGCCTCGACGATGACGGCATCAGGGTTCAGGTTCTTGATCTTCTGGACCTCGGCCCGGTAGGAGGGCTGTGTGCCCTGGGCGTTGATCCGCGTCACGTCCGTGATGCCCAGCGCCCCGGCAGCCTTCTGGGCCGCGTCGGCTGCCAGCTGGAAGCCCGGGACCTGGGTAGCGAAGATCACGAGCTTCTTGGCGCCGATCGACTGCGCATACAGGCTCGCGTAGGTACCCAGGGCCTCGTCGGAGCCCTGCGCCCGGAAGATCGGCTCGGCGGCCTTGCCCCCGAGGTTGCCCGGGATGGCGCCGCCGTGGACCGACGGCCCCAGCGGCGAATCGTTCTCCTGCCAGTACTCGATCATGTAGTCGCGGTAGGTCCGATACTGGTGAGCGATGCTGTCCAGGATCTCGGCACCGTGCTTCTCGAGGCAGATCTTGGCCGCCGCGCCTTCATGGTCATCCCCGATGTCCTCGGAGACCAGCACCCAGGGGCGGCCGAGTGGCGGGTCCTTGTCGATGACGTCCTCGACCGCGAAGCGCACGTCGTTGGTGAGGCTCGGTCCGTACGCCGCGAACGTGCCCGTGTAATAGGCGAGCTCGCAGACCGTCACCGGCGGGCCGGGCGTGGGCGCCACGGTGGCGGTGGGGGCCTCCGACGGAGCAGTGGTGGCGGGCGCCGTCGTGGCCGGCGCCGTCGTGGCCGGCGCAGGGCTGGCCGCCGTGGTACATGCGGAAGCGAGCAGGGCCAGAGCCGCGATCACGACGATGATGCGGCCCGGCCTGATGCGGTCGACTCTCATTGCGAACCTCCTCCTGTGTGGTGCCCGGACGGGTGAGTCATCAGATCCGGTATCCCTCCTTCAGCTGTTGGGTCGTCAGCTCGGCGGCGTCCACCACGGCGAACGCCTGGCCGAGGCTCAGCACCATCACCCGGTCGGCGACCTCGAGCGCCTTGGTGGCGTTCTGCTCGGCGAGGACGATGGCGACGCCCCTGGTCTCGTGGATCTCCCTGATCTTGTCGAAGAACATGTCGACATAGAGCGGGGAGAGGCCGGCCGTGGGCTCGTCGAGGAGCAGCACCCTGGGGTCCTGCATCAGGGCCCGCCCACAGGCCAGCATGCGTGACTCGCCGCCGCTGAGGGTCCCCGCCTTCTGCGCCTGGAGGGCCCGCAGATCCGGGAACAGGTCGAGCACCTCGGCCATCCGCTCGTCGCGCGGGCGTTTGCCGATCATCCCCCCCACGCTGAGGTTCTCGAGGACGGTGAGGCCGGGGAAGGTGCCCTTCTCCTGGGGCACGTATCCGATCCCCCGGCCGGCGGTCTCGTACGGAGGCAACCTTGACACGTCCTCACCGTTGAACACGATCCTCCCCGCCATGAGGGGGATGAGGCGCGCCAGTGTCGCCAGCAGCGTGGTCTTGCCCGCCCCGTTGGCTCCCAGCACGGCGAAGATCTCGTCGCCGACCGAGAAGTCGAGCCCCTTGAGCACGGTGACCCCGTGATAGCCGCTGCGCAGGCCGTCGACCTGGAGGCTGACGGATCCGGCCGTCTCAGACATGGCCTTCACCCAGGTACTTCTCGACGACGGTCCGGTTCTCGCGGATCGACTGCGGGGCGCCTCGCAGGATGACGCTGCCCTCGGCCATGAACAGGACCTCGTCACACAGGCTCCAGATGACGTTGAGGTCGTGCTCCACGACCACGACCGAGGTGCCGGCGGCGGCCAGCTCCCTGATCACGGCCATTACCTTCTCGGTCAGGTCCTCGGGCAGGCCGGCCGTCGGCTCGTCGAGAAGGAGGAACGTGGGCCGCAGGAGCAGGCAGCGGACGATGTCGAGGAGCTTCTTCTCGCCGGCCGACATGGCGAAGGCCGTCGGGTCGGCGAACCCGAAGTAGTCCAGGCGCCGCCGGATCTCCTCCTCGTGACGCTCGAAGACCGTGCCCTCGCTGAAGACCCGCTGCGGCTGCTCGTAGCGGGCCTCGGCCACGGCGAGCAGGAGCGAATCCCAGATGGTGAGCTTGTCGAAGTCCATGATCACCTGGTTGCTCTTCAGGACGCCGTGGCGCGCCATCCGGTGGGCGGGCAGGCCCGAGAGCACCAGCTCGCCTCCCCCGGGGGGGAGGAGGGAGATCCGGCCGCGGTCGAGCGGGGTCGAGTGCATGATCATGCGCATCAGCGTCGTCTTGCCGGCTCCGTTGGGCCCGATGAGGCCCTCGATCGGCCGGTCGCCAAGGACGAGCTCGTCGACGTCCACCACGACGCGGCCCGAGAAGCTCTTGACCGCCCCCTGGATCCGGATCCGGGGACGGGTCACGGCCCTGGCTTCGACGCTCTCAGCGACCATGCATGCGCCTCATCAGCCTGTCGCGCCGCATGTCGCCGAGGATGCCCAGCGGTCGGAACAACAGGATCAGGATCAGCACCGCGCCGAACGCCGCCTCTCGCAGCACGGGGATGGCTTGCGTGTACCACTCCTTCGGGAGGGGCAGGTAGGACTGGATCACGATGTCGAAGAGCCCCACGGTCAGGACGACGCCGACGACCGCTCCCCAGACTCGGGCCGTGCCGCCCAGCACCAGGCCCACCATCGCGGCGAGAGTGACGTTGACCCCGATATTCCCGACGTCGAGGAAGTGCACCATGACGCCGTTCATCGCACCGAGCAGCCCCATGCCCGCCGAGGTGACGGCGAACAGCCAGATCTTGGTCCGGAGCGTCGACTTCCCCAGGCTGCGGGCCAGCGGCTCGTTGCCGCCGACGGCGATCAGGAGGCGCCCGTACGGCGAGCGGTGCACCCGCCACGCGTAGAGGAGGATAGCGGCGACGACGACGGCCACGATCACCAGCCAGGCGAACTCGTCCTCCTTGACGCGGCCGATGTGGTAGGGGAACCCCAGCCCTCCCATGCCCTCGGCACCGCCGGTGAGGTCATCCTCGGTGGTCGCCAGGATCTGGACGGCGCTGGCGAATCCGAGCGTGCCCACTAGCACGCCGTCGATGTCCAGGTCGGCGATCAGCCATCCCACGACCACGCCTGCGAGACCGGCGACGACGGTCGCGGCGGCGGCGCAAGCGAGGAACTGCCATGGCTCCCCGAACGGCCATTCGACCTTGACATACAGCACGCCGAAGACGTACATCCCGATGCCCCAGAACCCGACGACGCCGAAGTTGGCGATCCGGGCGAGCCCCAGCTGGAGGTGGAGCAGCAGCCCCAGGCCGATCACCATCACGACCGAAAACAGCCCCGTGATCAGGAAGGAGTCGAGCCAGGCGAGGTTCATGCCGCTACACCTTGGCCGTCTCGGTGAGCCGCGTGCCACGCACCTTCAGGACGACGACGAAGGCGACGATCAGGAAGAGCTGCGCATACAGGACCTGGTCGAATTGGAGCGCCATAGCGGCCAGCGCCACGCTCGCGCCGACCCCGACGACGATGACGCCGCCCAGCCCCCAACTCCCTCCCACGAGGGTCACCATCAGGATGAGGAGGAACTGCCGCCAGCCGAGCAACGGCGAGACAGACGACCCGACGCCGTAGAACGCGCCGGCCAGCCCGCCGGCGACGCCGGCGATGAACCAGATCAGCACGGTGACGGCAAGCGGCCGGATCCCGCTGACCTGCGCGAGGTCCTCGTCGCTGGCCAATGCCCGGATCTGGAGGCCGAGCCTCGACCGCTGGATGAACAAGTAGAGCAGCAGGGCGAGCACCACGACGGTCGCAACGGCGAGCAGGCGGAACGAGGTCACGCCCACGCCGAGGACGAAGATCGTGTCGGGCGGCGGGACATTGTAGAACCGTTCCGGGTAGCCGAAGATGAACTGCAGGCCGTGCCGCAGGAAGATCGACAACCCGAAGGAGATGATGATCAGCTCCAGCCCGCCGACGTTGCGTCGCTTCGCCGGCCGGAAAAGGCCGAGGTACGTGGCGACACTGAGGACGCCTGCCAGCAGCCCGGTGGGGATCAGGACGGCGTAGAAGTCGAGGCCGTACGTCGTGTTGAGCCACATCCCGAAGTAGGCCCCGAGCGTGATCGTCTCCGAGTAGGCCACGTTGATGAGGCCGGTGAGGCGGTACAGCAGGGCGAAGCCGATCGCGGCGAGGATCAGGGGAGCCTGCTCGGTGAGGCCGATGACGAGGGACTGGGTGATGAAGTCCATCAGCCGTCGCCCGTCGCCCGGGGCGGGATGCGATCGCGGTGCGTCTCGGTGCCGAATTGCTGGGATCCGTTGCCGTTCAACCGTGCCCCTTTGGTCATCGCCCGTCCTCGCGAAGGAGCCGGCGCCCACCACCGCTTTGATTGATCATCGGTCGTACGTGATTGATGCGGCGACGACGAGCGGCGCGGCCCCGGAGAGGCCGAGGACGATCGAGTCGACGATGGTCGTCATCGACGAGCGCGCCCCGCGTCGATCATCGTGGTGCGGCCGGGCATCGAGTCGGGCACTCCTCCACTGTCGTCGGGCCGTGCCCCGGGCTGGGTCCTCGATAATCGATTAACGAAGAGTACGAGTCGCGAATCGCGCTGTCAACAGGCGAAGTTGCGCTCGCATAACCCGCCCGCGCCGCCGCCACCACCCGCTCGCAACGCTCTCGATGGCCGCGCGGTCTTGCATGGTATCGCACGACCATGCTAGGCTTGGAACATGTCATGGAAGATCGTGCAAGATTCGCCCAATGCGGCGACCGGGCTGGACCTCGCCGCGGCCCGCCGGCAGCGCCTCGGCGCCCTCGTCGACGCGCGCCGAGCCGTCCGCCTCGAGGAGCTGAGCGCGGCGCTCGGCGTCTCCCAGGCCACCGTGCGCCGCGACCTCGACGCGCTGGCCGCCACGGGTCGCCTCCGGCGCGTCCACGGGGGTGCCGTCGCCGTGGACGAGCGGCTCGACGAGCCGCAGTTCGATGCGAAGGCCGGGGCGGCAACCGCGGAGAAGCTCCGCATCGCCGCGCGCGCGGTCGAGCTGCTCGAGCAGGACAACACGGTCTACCTCGACAGCGGGAGCACGGTCCTCGCCGCCGCCCGCCTGCTCCACGGCTGGTCGCGCCTGACCGTCGTGACGAACAGCCTGCCGGCCGCGGCCGAGCTCGCAGGTCGCGGCCCCCGGCTCATCGTGATCGGCGGCGAGCTGCGGACGACGAGCCGGGCCCTGGTCGGTCCCCTGACCCGCCTGGTGCTCGAGGACCTCCACGTGGATCGGGCCCTGATGGGGACGTTTGCGCTCTCGCTCGAGGACGGGCTGACCACGACCGACCCGTCCGAGGGGTACACCAAGCAGCTCGTCCTGCGCCGGGCCCGGGAGGTGATCCTCCTGGCCGACAGCAGCAAGCTGGGCAAGCGCTCGTTCGCCGCCGCCGGGCGCCTCGACCAGATCGACGTCCTCGTCACGGACACCGGGATCGACGACCGCACCGCGTGGATCCTCAAGCGACGCGGCGTCCGCGTCATCACGGCATGAAGACCTGCCCGAGCGCCCGGTCGGCGCGACAGGCATGAGCACCAAGAGGAGCACCATGGTCGCGGAACCCACCTACCGCAGCGACGCCCGCCCCGACTTCACACCCTTCGAGGAATCCTGCGGGACGATCGCCGGGTTCGCCTACGCCGGCGACCTCGCAACCGAGGTCGCCGCCGGCGGGATCGACGGCGCCGGGGCCCTGGACCTCCTCGACGACATGCTCGCCATTCGCGAGCTCGAGGAGATGATCGTTCGGCTCCGATCGGGCGGCTACGATCCGCTGCCCGGCTACGACTACCGCGGCCCGACCCACGTCTCCATCGGCCAGGAGGGCACAGCGGTCGGCGCAACGTCGGCGCTGCGGCCCGACGACAACGTCACGAGCTCCCACCGTGGCCACGGCGACGCGATCGCCAAGGGCTTCGCGGCGATCCGCCGGATGACGATCGAGCAGCTCAGGGCCCGCGTACCGGGCTCGACGGCCGAAACCCGGGAGGAGCTCCTGGAGGCGACCCTCGAGGAGCACGTCTACCGGGTCATCGCCGAGCTCTTCGGCAAGGAGGAGGGCTACAGCCGCGGGCGGGGCGGCGGGATGCACATCGGCGACTTCTCGACGGGCAACCTGGGGGCCAACGCGATCGTCGGCGGCAGCGTGCCGATCGCGACGGGCGCGGCGATGGCGATCCGCTACGAGCAGTCCGATCGGGTCGTCTGCTGCTTCGCCGGCGACGGAGCGTACGCCAACGGGGTCGTTCTCGAGTCGCTCAACTGGGCGGCCCAGGACCAGTGGACCAACCACCTCGCCGGCAACCGGGCCCACGGACTGCCGATCATCTTCTTCATCCAGAACAACCACTACGGGATGACCCATCGGACCGACGAAGAGGTCATGGGCGTGCGCCACCTCGCGCGCCGGGCGGCCGGCTTCGCCCAGGACAACATGCACGCCGAAGTCGTCAACGGGATGGACGTCCTCGCCGTGCGCGACGCCGTCGGGCGGGCGGCGGCCCTCTGCCGGGCCGGCGACGGACCGGTCCTCATCGAGGCCAGCACCTACCGCTACTACGGCCACTCCCTCTCCGACCCGCGGAACGAGTACCGGACCCGCGAGGAGGAGGCCGCGTGGCGCGCCGTCGACCCGATCGAGCGCCTCAGGCGGCAGCTCGTGGAGGGCGAGGCGGCCGACGAGGCCGCGGTCGCCGCCGTGGAGGCCGGCGCACGCGAGCGCAACGCCCGGGCCGCCGTCCGCGCATCGATGGCCACGGACCCCGACCCGGCGGATGTCCTGCGCTACCTCTACACGGACACCGCCGCCGATGAGGTGCCGGCGACGGCCCGGAACGTCGTCACGTACGCCGAGCCTCCGGTGGCGAAGCGCGACGCGAATGGTGCCATCAGCTATAGGGACGCCCTCCGCGAGGCGCTCGTCGAGGAGATGGCGCGCGACGCGCGGGTCATCCACTATGGCGAGGACGTCGCCGACTACGGCGGCGCCTTCAAGCTGACCAAGGGGCTCCTCGAGGCGTTCGGCCGAGAGCGCGTCTTTAACACCCCGATCTCCGAGGCCGCCATCTGCGGGACCGCGGTCGGCGCGGCGATCGTCGGCCTCCGGCCCGTGGTCGAGCTGATGTACATGGACTTCGCCCTGATGTCCTCCGACCAGATCGCCAACCAGGCCGCCAAGTGGCACTACATGAGCGGCGCCCAGGTGGAGGTCCCGGTCGTCATCCGGGCCTCCGTCGGCGCCGGCAAGGGCTACGGGGGGCAGCATTCGCAGTCGCTCGAGAGCGTCTTCACCCATATCCCCGGCCTGTACGTCGTCTACCCGGCGACCCCGGCGGACGCCAAGGGGCTCCTGAAGTCGGCGATCCGCACCAACAACCCGGTCTTGTTCGTGGAGAGCCAGGGCCTCTACCCGACGAAGGGCATCGTGCCGGAGGAGGAGTACCTGGTCCCGATCGGCCAGGCCCGCATCGCGCGCGAGGGCACCGACGTGACGCTCGTCGGCTGGGGCCCGGCGGTGCCCGACCTCCTGGCGGCCGCCGAGACCCTGGCGGCCGAGCGCGGGATCAGCGCCGAGGTGATCGACGTCCGGAGCCTCGTCCCACTCGACATGGAGACGGTCCTGACCTCGGTCCGCAAGACGGGGCGCTGCGTCGTCGCCAGCCAGGCGGTCCTCGTCGGCAGCTTCGTCAACGAGATCGTCGCCCGCATCCAGCTCGAGGCGTTCGACTACCTCGACGGCCCGGTGGGCCGAATCGGGGCGGCGAACGGCATCTCCCCGCAGGCCGAGAGCCTGGAGCGGGCGTTCCTGCCCAACGCCGGCGACGTCGTCCGGGCCGTCCTGGCCCTCCTGTAGCCGGAGGCCGTCGTCATGGTTCACGCGATCCGCATGCCGAAGCCCGGCCAGATGACCGAGGAATGCACCATCACGACCTGGTTCAAGCGCGAGGGCGACCCGGTCGCGAAGGGCGACATCCTGTTCGAGATCGAGACCGACAAGTCGGCCATGGAGGTCGAGTCGTTCGAGGAGGGCGTCCTCCTCCGGCGGCTCGTCGCCGAGGGCGACACGGTCCCGGTCAACTCGATCTGCGCCTACGTGGGCGAGGTTGGCGAGGAGATCCCCGAGGGGGTGCCCGAGCCCGTCGCCGTCCCCGTCCCCTCCCCGGCCGTGGTTCCCGCGCCGCAGGCCGCGGCGGCCGTCCCCGTCCCCTCCCCAGCCGCTCGGCTGGCCATCAGCCCGCGAGCCAGCCGGCTCGCCGCCGAGGCGGGCCTGGACCCGCGTGCGATCACCGGCACCGGTCCGGGCGGACGAATTGTCGAGCGCGACGTCCGGGCGGCGGTCGCGACACGGGCCGGCGCGTCGGCGGCGCCGGCGCCCTCGGCCGTCGCGGCACTCTCCGCGGCGCTGCCCCTGCCGGTCGCGACGATCCCCGTTCCTCCGGTGGAGGGCGAAGAGGAGCCGCGTCCGCTCACCCGGGTGCGCCGGGTCATCGCCGACCGCCTGACGTACAGCTGGACCTCCACGCCGCACTTCACGGTCACCGTGGCCGTCGACGTGACCGCCCTCCTTGCGCTCCGGGCGGAGCTCAAGGCCGCGGGCACGAACCTGACGGTCACGGACTTCGTCCTGGCCGCCACGGCCCAGACCCTGGCCGAGTTCCCGGACGTCAACTCGCGCACCGACGGGGTCTCGGTCTGGCCGCGGCGCCGGGTGCACCTCGGCCTCGCGGTCTCGCTGCCCGGCGGCCTGGTCGTGCCGGTCATCCGGGACGCCGACCGCCTGGCGCTCGGCGAGCTCCACGACCGCGCGATCGCCGTTGCCGCGGCCGCGCGCGAGGGGCGGTTGGGGGTGGACGACATGACGGGCAGCACGTTCACCGTGTCCAACCTCGGCATGTTCGGGGTGGAGGAGTTCAGCGCGATCATCAACCCCGGCGAGGCCGCCATCCTCGCCGTCTCGAGCGCGATCCCCACGGCCGTGGCCATCGGGGACGGGCTGGCCGTGCGGTCCATCATGAAGCTCACCCTCTCCGCGGACCACCGGCTGGTCGACGGCGAGCTGGGGGCCCGGTTCCTGGGCGCGATCCGCCGCCGTCTCGAGGATGCCGCAGCCTTCCGCCAGGAAGCCCTGAACGCCTGACGGCGAGCCTTGGCCTCGTCGCCGTCGTCTCTCACCCGGGACGACACGCGTGGGGGCTGCGACGTGTCGCGCGCAAGGGTTGAATCGGCTTGACATTCGACACAGCTTCGATGCAAAGTGAGCGCAATCGCAATCAACCGAAGTCTGGTGTCCAGCCGAGGCGAGATGCCGTGAGCGCGAAGGCCGCCGACGTGCCCGATGGCGTGTTCGCACGCGAACGCCAGCAGCAGATCGCGCGGATCGTGGAGGAGCAGCGGCGCGCCAGGGTGACCGACCTGGCTGGGCGTTTCGGCGTCTCCGCGGTCACGATCCGCAAGGACCTCCTCATCCTGGAAAGCGAACGCCGCGTCATCCGCACCCACGGAGGCGCGATCGCTCCGGGCGACAATCGCCCGGAGCTCGCCTTCGCGCTCCGCGAGCGCCTCCAGCGCGACGAGAAGTCCCGGATGGGAGCCGTCGCGGCGGCCCGCGTCGCCGACGGCGAGAGCATCGTGCTCGACGCCAGCACCTCGGCCCTGTACGTCGCCCGGCACCTCAAGGCCCGCGAGGCCTGGCACGGGTTGACCGTGGTGACCAACAGCATCCGGATCGCCTCCGAGCTGGCGGGCCACCCCGGCGTCACCGTCCTGATGCTGGGCGGCCGGGTCCGCTGGGAGGCCCTGTCGGTCGTCGGCCCCCTTGGCGACGGCGTCTTCCGCCGGGTGAACGTGCAGAAGGCGTTCCTGGGCGCGGCCGGGTTCACGATCGAGGCCGGCCTCTCGGACGCGATGGAGGAAGAGGCCCAGATCAAGCGGTCGATGGTCGCCGCGGCCCGGGAGGTCTACGCCGTCGTCGACCACACGAAATGGGGCCGCGTCGCGTCGGCGACGTTCTGCCGGACCGACCGGCTCAGCGGGGTGTTCACCGACGGCGAGGCGCCCGCCGACATGGTCGCGGACCTCCACGCGGCGGGCGTGGAGGTCCTGGAGATCGGGCCGGGTGACGACCCCGGGACGGGACGCCCCGCGGCCGCCCTCGGCTGGTCACACGCCGCCCTCGGGCGCGAGGTCGTCTCGTGACGATCCAGGTGGCCGCCCCGACCGCGCCCCTCGTCGAGCTGCGCGGGATCTCCAAGCACTTCGGCGCGACCGCCGCCCTGACCGACGTCTCGATGGACCTTCGCACGGGCGAGATCCACGGTCTCGTTGGCGAGAACGGCGCCGGGAAGAGCACGCTGGTCAAGATCCTCGCCGGCGTCTATCAGCCCGACAGCGGGACGATCCTGCTCGACGGGGAGACGACGCACATCCACGGCCCCGCCCACTCGCGCTCGCTCGGGATCGCGGTCGTGCACCAGGAGCCTCGCCTCTTTCCGGACCTGACCGTCGCCGAGAACGTGTTCATCGGGCACGCCCCGTCCGGTCGCCTCGGCAGGATCGACTGGGGCGCGACGCGCCGGGCGGCGGAGGCGCTGTTCGACGAGCTCGACGTGCAGGTCGACGTCGGGGCGCCGGTGCGGGGTCTCTCGATGGCCGACCAACAGCTCATCGAGATCGCCAAGTCCCTGTCCGTCGAAGCGCGTGTCCTCATCCTGGACGAGCCGACGGCCTCGCTCTCCGCCCACGAGGTCGAGCGCCTGTTCGCGATCGTCCGTCGGCTTCGCGACCGCGGGGTCTCGGTCCTGTTCGTGAGCCACCGACTGGTCGAGGTCTTCGACCTGTGCGACCGTGCGACCGTCTTCCGAGACGGCCGGCACGTCGTCACGACGGCCATCAGCGAGCTGACGACGGCCGACCTGGTGCGGCACATGGTCGGACGAACCGTGTCGCTGTTCCCGAAGGTCGAGACACCGATCGGCGACGTCCTCCTCGAGGTCAGCGACCTGACGAGGGTCGGGGTCTTCCGCGACGTCGGGTTCTCCGTCCGCGCCGGCGAGATCGTCGGGTTCGCCGGGCTGGTCGGGGCCGGTCGCACGGAGATCGCCCGGGTCCTGTTCGGGGTCGACCAGCGCGACGGCGGCGAGATCCGGCTCGGCGGCACGCCGGTCAACTTCGCAAACCCGTCCGCCGCGATGCATGCCGGAATCGCGTACCTCCCGGAGGACCGCCACCAGGAGGGTCTCGTCCCCGGTTTCTCGATCGCCCAGAACGTGACCCTGCCGATCCTGCCGCGCCTGTTCCCCCGGTTCCTGATCCGCTCCTCCGCCGAGCGCAAGGTTGCCCACGAGCACACGGAACAGCTCAACGTCAGGATGACCGGGGTCGATCAGCTCGTCGAGTCCCTGTCGGGCGGCAACCAGCAGAAGGTCGTGCTGGCCAAGTGGCTGGCCTCCGGGCCCAGGGTCCTGATCCTGGACGAGCCCACGCGCGGGATCGATATCGGCGCGAAGGTCGAGGTCCACCGGATCATCTCCGAGCTGGCAGCGTCGGGGCTGGGGATCATCCTCATCTCCAGCGATCTGCCCGAAGTCCTGGCCATGTCCGACCGGATCCTCGTCCTCCACGAAGGGCGGGTCACGGCCGACATCCCGCGCGCTCGGGCGACCCAGGAGCGGGTGATGTTCGCCGCGACCGGCAGCGTGGCCGGCGACGACCACCCGACGGCGGTCACCGAAGCCACCGGCGACGTCACCGGCGGTGGCCTCGATGGCTGAGTCCGGCGTGACCGCCACGGTGGGCGCGGCGCGGACCCGGGGACAGTGGTTGTCCATGGTCGCGCGCCAGCGCGAGCTGAGCCTCGTCGCGATCATGGTCGTGCTCGGGGGGCTGGTGTCGATCGGTGCCCCGCAGTTCCTGACGCCCTCGAACCTCAGCCAGGTCGCCAGCTTGGCATCGATCATTGCCATCGCGGCCGTCGGCCAGGCCCTCGTCGTCATTACCAGGAACATCGACCTCTCGGTCGAAGCCATGATGGGACTGGTCGCCTATTGCGTGGCCATCGTCCTCGAGCGCCATGCGCTCGACGCCCCGGCGGCGATCGCGTTCGGACTCGGGCTCGGGCTCGTCCTGGGGATGATCAACGGGGTGATCGTCACCCTGCTCAGGGTCCCGGCGATCGTCGCCACGCTGGGGACGCTGAGCATCTTCCGCGGCGTGGACTACCTGATCGCCGGAAGTCACCAGGTCCCGCTGGCCGGCCTCCCGCCCGGTTTCACCGATGCCGCGCGCGACAGCATCCTGGGCATCCCGATCTTCGTCCTCGTCGCGCTGGTCGTCGTGGTCATCGGCAGCGTCGTCCTCCGGTCGACGCGCTTCGGACGGCAGGTCTACGCCGTGGGGAGCAACCCGGAGGCCGCGGCCATCCTCGGAATCCCGTCCCGCCTGATCGTGTTCACGGCCTTCTCGCTGTGCGGCCTGCTCTCCGGCGTCGCCGGCGTGCTCTGGGTCATGCAGTTCGGGACGATCAACGGGACATCCGCGACGGGCGTCGTCCTTTCGGTGGTGGCCGCGGTCGTCGTCGGGGGCGTGGCCATCTTCGGTGGTTCCGGCTCGCTGGCCGGGGCGGCCATCGGGGCGTTGTTCCTGGGCTTCATCGCCAACGCCCTCATCCTGGTCGGCCTGTCCCAGTTCTGGCTGCAGGCGATTTACGGCGTCGTGATCCTGGTGGCGGTCAGCGCCGACGCGTTGATCCTGCGCCGGATCGCCCGGGCGACCGCGGAGCGTCGCGCCCGATGAGCGCCGTAGTCGCTCCCGTGAATGGCCAGCTTCAGTGGGCGCGCCTGCTGGCGCGCTGGGAGACCGTGCTCGTCGTCGCGATCCTCGGTCTCGTCGCCCTCGGGGCGTCGCTGTCGCCGTTTTTCCTGACGCCCGGCAACTTCTCGAACCTCGTCGCCGCCCTGATGGAAGTCGCGATCATGGCGCTGCCGATGACCCTGATCATCGTGGCCGCCGAGATCGACCTGTCCGTCGAGTCGATGGCCGGCCTCGCCAGCGCGATCCTCGGGTTCCTCTGGGCGGCCGGCGTGCCGCTCTGGATCGGGATCCCCGTGGTCCTCGTCGTCGGAGCCCTGGGCGGCCTGATGAACGGCCTGCTCGTGGCTCGCGGCGGTCTGCCGTCGCTGGTCGTGACCCTGGGAACCCTGGCCCTCTTCCGCGGCCTGGCCCTGATCGTCCTCGGACCGCGCGGCGTCAGCGACTTCCCGGCCGCGTTCACGGAGCTGGGCTTCGGTCACGTCCCCGGGACGCTGATCCCATGGCCGTTCGTCGTCTTCGTCCTGCTGGCCCTCCTGCTCGGAATCCTTCTCCATCGGACCTGGGTCGGGCGGCAGGTCTACGCGATCGGCAAGAACGCGGGCACGGCCCGCTTCTCCGGCGTGCGGGTCACGCGGGTCCGGGTTGGCCTCTTCGTCCTGTCGGGACTGATCGCGTCCCTTGCCGGCATCATCCTCACCTCCCGGCTGTCGAGCGCCCGCGCCGATGCCGGGTCGGGCATGACCCTCACCGTGGTGACCGTCGTCCTGCTCGGCGGCGTCAACATCTTCGGCGGCTCGGGCACCATCCCGGGCGTGGCCCTGGCCGTCATCGCCGTGGCGGTCATGCAGAACGCCCTTCGCCTCGCCAGCGTGACCGTCGAGGTCCAGAGCATCGCCCTCGGGCTGCTCCTGATCCTCTCGGTGGTCATCCCCACCTTTGCTCACCAGGCCAAGTCGGCCCTCGATCGAGTCGGCGGACGGCGTCCGCCCGCCGACTCGACCGCCCATGGTGAGGGAGCACCGTCGTAGATCGAGGAGGAACAGCCTTGGCGCTCACCACAAGCAGGCGATTCATCGCCTTCGCAGGCGTCGCAGTCCTAGCCTTCGCGGCATGCGGGGGCGGATCGACGCCCAGCCCGTCGGCCGCCGCCAAGGCGATGACCGTCGGCTACCTGCCGAAGGACATCGTCAACCAGTACTTCGCCGCCGCCAAGATCGGCGTCGACAAGGCTGCCGGCGAGACCGGCGGCAAGGTCATCCAGGTCGGCCCGAACGAGGCCAAGGCAGATCTGCAGATCCCGTTCATCACCGACCTCACCACCCAGAAGGTCAGCGCGATCATCATCTCCGCCGACGGCAAGGACGAGGTCGCCCCGGCCCTCAAGGCGGCGATGGCCGCCGGGATCAAGGTCGTCGGCTTCGACTCCAGTCCCGCGGTCGGCGCCTACAACGTCTTCGTCAACCAGGTCGACTTCAGCGGCGTCGGCGTCAACCTCGACGACTGGGCCTGCGAGCTGGCCCCGAGCTGCACCGGCGAGATCGCGATCCTGTCGGCGGCCGCCACGGCGACCAACCAGAACGCCTGGATCGACCTGATGAAGACCACCCTCAAGCTCGACAAGTACAAGGGCCTCAAGCTCGTCGACACCGTCTACGGCGACGACGACGCCACGAAGAGCACCACCCAGGCTCAGGCCCTGCTCACCAAGTACCCCAACCTCAAGGTCATCGTCGCCCCGACGACGGTCGGCATCCTGGCGGCCGCCCAGGTCGTCAAGCAGGCTGGCAAGTCGGACACGGTCAAGGTGACCGGCCTCGGCTTCCCTCATGACATGAAGCCGTTCGTCCAGGATGGCACGTCACCGGTCTACGGCCTGTGGAACGTCCCCGACCTTGGCTACCTCTCCTACATCGTCGCTGACAAGCTCGTGAAGGGTGAGATCACCGGCAAGGAAGGTGAGACGTTCACCGTCAAGGGGCTCAACGGCGACAAGCCCTACACGATCGGCAAGGACGGCGTGGTGATCCTCGGGCCGGCGTTCCGGTTCGACAAGACCAACCTCGACGTCTTCTTCTAGACCCGCCGACGTCCAGCTCCGCCTTCGACGAACGCGGTCCGAGCCCCGGAGGGCGCACTTCCGGGGCTCGGGATTCGGAGGAGCCACGATGGAACGCGTCGCATTCACGATGAGGCTCCTGCCCGGGGCGGAGGCCGCGTACCGGCGCCGCCACGCGGCGGTCTGGCCAGAGATGCTCGACGCCCTCCGGGCCTCCGGCTGCCGCAACTACTCCATCTACCTTCACGACGACGACCTGTTCGGCGTCTTCGAGGTCGACGACTTCGACCGTTTCCGGGCGGCCATGGACGCGGCCCCGGTCAATGCCCGCTGGCAGGCCGAGATGGCCGCGCTCATCGACCCCTGCACGGATCCGGCGACGGGCTTCCATCGCCGCCTCGAGGAGGTCTTCCGCCTTGGCTGACACCCCGCTCCGGATGGTCGCCGTTGACCTCGGCGCGGAGAGCGGGCGGGCCATTGTCGGCACCTTCGACGGCGGGCGCCTCGCCCTCGAGGACGTCCACCGGTTCGCGAACGTCCCGGTCACCCTGGCGGGCACCCTCCACTGGGACTTCCTGCGCCTCTTCGGCGAGGTGACCGCGGGCCTCCGGCGGGCCGCTGCCGGCGGGCCCGTGGCGTCCGTCGGCGTGGACACGTGGGGCGTCGACTTCGGGCTGCTCGACGCCCGCGGCCGCCTCCTGGCGAACCCGGTGCACTACCGGGACCGGCGCACGGAAGGGATGCCCGATCATGCTTTCGCGGTCGTGCCGCGCGACGAGATCTATGCCGCCACGGGCATCCAGTTCATGCCCATCAACACGCTCTACCAGCTGTTCTCGATGGTCCGCGCGGGCGACCCGCTGCTGGGCCAGGCCGACCGCCTGCTGATGATGGCCGACCTCTTCCACCACTTCCTGGCCGGGAGCGCGGTCGCCGAATACACGAACGCGAGCACCAGCCAGTGCCTGGATCCGGTCGCCCGCGACTGGGCGTGGCCCCTCCTCGCCCGCTTTGGCATCCCGACCGGCATCCTGCCGCCGATCGTGGCGCCGGGAACGGTCCTCGGGCCGCTGCGCGCGGACGTGGCGGCGGACACGGGCCTGGGCGACGCGCGGGTGGTGGCGCCGGGCTCGCACGACACCGCCTCCGCCGTGGTCGGGGCGCCGCTCGCCGGCCCGACGACCGCATTCCTGAGCTCCGGGACGTGGTCGCTCATCGGCCTGGAGGTGGCGGCCCCCGTGGTGTCCGACGTGACCCTGGCGGCCAACCTGACCAACGAGGGCGGCGTGGCGGGCACGATCCGCCTGCTTCGCAACGTCATGGGGCTCTGGCTGGTCCAGGAGAGCCGGCGCGCGCTGTGGCCGGCGGGCGACGCCCCCTCGTACGAGGAGCTGACCGCGCTCGCCGAGACGGCGCCCGCCTTCACGGCGTTCATCGATCCCGACGACGAGCGCTTCCTGCGTCCGGGCGACCTGCCCGCGCGCGTGCGCGCGTTCTGCGCCGAGACCGGGCAGCCGGTCCCCCCGGATGTCGGGGCGCTCGTCCGGGTGCTCCTCGAGAGCCTCGCGCTCCGCTATGCCCTCGCGGTCGACGAGCTCACGGGGGCCTCTGGACATCCCATCGAGGCGATCCACGTGGTGGGCGGCGGGTCGAACCACCGGCTGCTGTGCCGGCTGACCGCGGGCGCGACGGGCCTCCCGGTCCGGGCTGGACCCGTGGAGGCGACGGCGATCGGCAACCTCGCCGTCCAGGCCATCGCCGCCGGCGAGCTGGCGGACGTGGCCGAGGCCCGCGCGCTCATCGCCCGCTCCTTCCCCGTCACGAGCCACGAGCCGGCGGGCGACTGGGCCGACGCGCGGGCCCGCTTCGGCGCCCTGCTCGCCGCCCGCCGCTCCCCCTCGCATGCACCGGCCTCCGCCACGTCCTGACGGAGCCACCTGCGGCCGGGACCGCCGGCCGGGAAGGAGATGACCCGTGGCCCTGATCGAGTCCGTCGCCCGCCCCGCCACCGCCTCCGCGCTGGAGCGCATCGAGTGGGCCGTGAGCGGCCTCGCCATCGAGCTGCCGTCGTGGGGCTTCGTCAACACCGGCACGCGCTTCCGGGTCTTCCCACAGGCGGGCGTCCCGCGCACCGCGTTCGAGAAGGTCGACGACGCGGCCACCGTCAACCGGTACACCGGGATCGCCGGCTCCGTCGCCCTCCACATCCCCTGGGACCGGGTGGACGACTGGCCGGCCTTGACGGCCTACGCGGCGGAGCGCGGCCTGCGCATCGGCGGCATCAACAGCAACACGTTCCAGGACGAGGACTACAAGTTCGGCTCGCTGTGCCACCCTTCGGCCGCAGTGCGGGCCAAGGCCGTCCGGGCCATCGTCGAATGCTGCGCGATCGCGGCCGCGACCGGCTCGAAGGTGGTCAAGGTCTGGCTGGGCGACGGGACCAACTACCCGGGCCAGGACGACATGCGCTGGCGGCGCCGCCGCCTCGTGGAGGGCCTGCGTGAGATCTACCCGCACGTGACGGCCGGCGTGCGCATGTTCCTCGAGTACAAGCTGTACGAGCCGGCCCTGTACTCCACCGACGTCCAGGACTGGGGCCAGGCGCTCTCGGTCTGTGGCGCGGTCGGCGAGCGGGCCACCGTCTGTGTGGACACGGGCCACCACGCGATGGGCGTCAACATCGAGCAGATCGTGGCGATCCTCCTGGCTGAGGGGCGCCTCGGCGGCTTCGACCTCAACGACAAGAAGTACGGCGACGACGACCTCATGGTCGGCTCGATCGACCCGTACCAGCTGTTCCGGATCGCGCACGAGCTGGTCAACGCCATGCGCGACGACGCCGACCCGGTCGCGCAGCGCTGCGCGAGCGAGGTCGTCTACATGCTCGACCAGTGCCACAACATCGAGCCGAAGATCCCGGCCCTGATCCGCTCGGTCATGAACCTCCAGGAGACGATGGCGAAGGCGCTCCTCGTCGATCGCGAGGCGCTCCTCGCGGCGCAGGCGGCGGGCGACATCCTGGAGGCGAACCGCCTGCTCGCGGACGCGTTCGCGACCGACGTCCGGCCGCTCCTCGCGGAGCTGCGTACGGCGCGCGGCCTGCCGGCCGATCCGTTCCGGGCCTATCTCGACAGCGGCGAGACCGAGGCGCGGGCGGCAGCCCGCACCGGCGGCGCGGCGGCCGGCTGGGGCTGACCCTGGCCCGCTGGGGACGGCCCCGGGCCACCCAGCACGGAGGAGGCGAACATGGCGATCAAGGAACCCTTCCCGGAGCTCGACGAGCTCCTCGCTTCCATCGGTGAAGGCGGCAAGCGCATCGCGACCATCGATGCCGCCGAGGGCGCCGCCGGCAACATCTCGGTCTGCATCAGCTGGCCGATCGAGATCCGGCGGCGCTTCCCCGTGGTGGAGGAGATCCCGCTGCCCCAGCCGGCCCCACACCTCGTCGGCCGGGTCGTGATCGTCACGGGATCGGGCCGCCGCCTGCGCGACATCTCTGCGGATCCGGCGGCGAACCTGGGCGTCGTCCGGGTAAGCGATGACGGCGCAACCGGCACGCTCCACACCTCGCCGCGGCGGCTCTTCGACCGCCTGACGAGCGAATGGAACTCTCACCTCGCGGTCCACGACGACACCGTGGACCGAACCGGGACCAACTTCCACGCCGTCGTCCACGCCCAGCCGCCGCACCTGACGTACCTCAGCCATATCCCGGCCTACCGCGACGAGGAGCGGCTCAGCCGGCGCCTGCTGCGCTGGGAGCCCGAAACCATCATCAACCTGCCTGCCGGAATCGGCGTCCTGCCGTTCATGCTCCCGGGCTCCCGGATGCTGATGAAGGCGAACGTCGAGAGCCTCAGGACGCACCGCATCGTGCTGTGGTCGAAGCACGGCGTGATGTCCCGCTCCGACGTTTCCGTCACGCGCGCCGTGGACCGGATCGAGTACGCCGAGACGGCGGCCCGCTACGAGTACATGGATCTCGTCAACGGCGAGCGGGCGGAGGGCCTCACCCTCGACGAGATGCGCGCCGTGGTGGAGATCTTCGACGTCAAGACGACCATCGTCTGAGCTGGCATCGCATCGCGTAGTATGCCGTTTGTGCAACGAATCGTAACCAGTCATAAGGGATCGAGCGAGACCGGCACGGACCGGAGGCCGCCCTGGAGCCGGTCCAACGGCACCCACGCACGAGGAGCAGGACGCGAGATGGACGTGGAAGGTGATCGCAGCGGCGGAGAGCCGGCCCCTGGGACCCGGCGGCCCGTCCTGAACACGCACGTTCACCTGCCGCCGAATTTCTCGGCCTTCGAGACCGCCGACGACGCCGTCGAGACCGCGGCGGCGGAGGGCGTCCGGGTCCTCGGCGCTTCGAACTTCCACGACCATCGGATCTACGGTCGGTTCGCCGACGCCGCCGCGGCGGCCGGCATCGTCCCGCTCTTCGGCCTCGAATTCATCAGCGTCGTCGACTCCCTGCGCGACGCGGGAACGAAGGTCAACGACCCGGGGAACCCCGGGCGAATGTACCTCTGCGGGAAGGGCGTCAACCCGTTCGCGACGCCGACGGCGACCGCGGCGCGCCTCACGGCGCAGGCCCGCGCCGCGGACACGGACCGGATGCGCGCCCTGGTGCCGCTGCTCCGCCACCTCTTCGCGGAAGCCGGCCTCGAGACCGCGCTCACAGCCGAGAGCATCGCCGATGAGGTCGCGGAGCGGGCCGGTGTCCCGCCCGAGTGGGTCGTGCTCCAGGAACGCCACGTGGCGATGGCCTTCCAGGAGGCGCTCTTCCTGGCGGCGGCACCCGAGCGGCGGCACGCGCTGCTCGCCCGGGCGTTCGGCAGGCCCGTCGGGGCCTCGGTGGACGACCCGATCGCCGTCCAGGGCGAGATCCGCTCGCGGCTCATGAAGGCGGGCCGGCCGGCATTCGTGCCGGAGTCGCCGGTCTCGTTCGACGACGCCTACCGGCTGATCCTCGAGATGGACGGCATTCCCTGCTACCCCACGCTTGCCGACGGCGCATCGCCGGTCTGCCCCTGGGAGGAGCCGCCCGACGCGCTCGCGCAGCGCGTGCTCGGGCGGGGCATCCAGGCCGCCGAGCTGATCCCGAACCGGAACCAGCCGACCGTCGTCGACGCGCACGTCGCGGCGTTCCGCGATGCCGGCATCGTCGTCATGGCCGGAACGGAGCACAACACCCGGCAGCGGATCCCGCTCGAGCCCCGCTGCGTCGACGGGTCGCTGCCGTCGCCCGCCGCGCGCGCGGCGTTCTGGGAAGCCACCTGCGTGGTGGCTGCCCACCAGCACCTCCGGGCGTCCGGGCAGCCGGGCTACGTCGACCGCGGGGGCCGGCTCAACCCGGGCTTTCCGGACGGCGGGTCGCGCATCCGCTGGTTCGCCGAGCTGGGCGCGGAGCTGATCGGCGCGGCGTCCCCGGCAGTGGCCCGATGAGCGGCCGGCAGATCGGCCGCCGGGAGCTGCCCCCGACGCCGGTCGCGGCGCTCGACGAGCTCATCGAGGTCGCCCGGCGGTTCGGCCGTGACCCCGCGTTCGCGCGAGGTGGAGGCGGCAACGCGTCGGCCAAGGTCGACGGCGTCCTGTACATCAAGCCGAGTGGCGTCGCTCTCGCGACGCTCGCCGCGCAGGACCTCGTGCCGCTCGACATGGAGCCGCTGCTGGCGCTCCTCCAGGCCGGCGATACCGAGGCGGCCGGGGACCCGGTCATGCGCACGGCCATGGCGGCCCGCCTGGCCGACGCCGGCGGGCGCCGGCCCTCCGTGGAGCTGCTGTTCCACGCCTTCCTGCCCGAGCGCTTCGTGGTGCACACGCACCCCGTGGACATCAACGCGGTCACCTGCAACAGCGACGGACGCGCCCTCGCCGAGCGGCTGTTCGGCGATCGTGCGGTGTGGGTGCCCTACACCGACCCCGGCCTTCCGCTCGCCCGGGCGATCGTCGAAGCTCGCCGCGCCCACGCCGAGCGCACCGGCCGGCCGGCCCCGCCGATCACCGTCATGCAGAACCACGGGATGATCGTCGGGGGGGACTCGGCGGCCGAGATCGACGAGCGATCGGCGTGGCTCGTCGAGGCCGTGCGGGCGGCGATGGACCGCGAAGCCACGGCGGCGCCCACCACCTCGCCCGCGGCGGACCTGGCTTCGGCCGGCATGGACCCGGCTCGCGCCCGGACGCTGGTCGACGTGATCGCGCCCTCCCTCCGCGGGCCTCTGGCGACCGGCGACGCGCTCCGGGTGATCACGTTCGACGACGCGCCGCTCGCAGCGTCGTTCACGGCCACTCCGGCCGGGCGGGGATTCGTGCTTGGTGGGCCGCTGACCCCCGACCAGATCGTGTACACCGGGTCGTGGCCGCTGCTCCTGGACGTGCCCGAGGAGGTCGACCCGGACGACGTGCTGCCCCTGCTGCACCAGCACCTGGCGGAGCACGTCGCGGCCCACGGCACGACGCCCATCGTCGTGGTCGTGCCCGGCCTCGGCCTGTTCGCGGCGGCTGACACGTGGGATCAGGCCGACACGGCGCGCCACGTCTACCTGGATGCCCTGCGCGTCGCCGAGGGCGCCCTCTCTCTCGGTGGTGTGCGGGCCCTGGCCGACGCCGAGCGGACGTTCATCGAGGCGTGGGAGGCAGAATCCTACCGGCGCAGGGTCGCGGCCGGTAGCGCCGGCACCGGCCGCTTGGCGGGCAAGGTCGCGCTCGTCACCGGGGCCGCCCAGGGTTTCGGACTCGCCATCGCCGCCGACCTCGTCGCCCAGGGCGGCCATGTCGTGCTTGCCGACCTGAACGCGGCGCTCGCGGAGTCCAATGCCCGCGACCTGGAGGCCCGTCATGGCCCGGGCCGGGCGAGCGCCGTCGCCATGAACGTCATGGACGAGCAGTCGGTCGCCGACGGCCTCCACGCGACGGTCGTGCGCTACGGCGGCCTCGACCTCCTCGTCTCGAACGCGGGGGTGCTGCGTGCCGGCGCCGTGACGAGCCAGCCGCTGGCCGAGTTCGACCTGGTCACGACGGTCAACTACCGCGGCTACTTCCTGTGCGTCCGATTCGCCGCCCCGATCATGGCCCGTCAGCACCGCGCGAAGCTCGATCACTGGAGCGACATCATCGAGATCAATTCGAAGTCCGGGCTCGTCGGCTCCAGCCGCAACAGCGCCTACGCGGGGTCGAAGTTCGGCGGGATCGGGCTCACCCAGTCGTTCGCGCTGGAGCTGATCGGAGACGGCATCAAGGTCAACGCGATCTGCCCTGGCAACTTCTTCGACGGGCCGCTGTGGGCCGACCCGGAGAACGGCCTCTTCGTGCAGTACCTCCGCGAGGGCAAGGTGCCCGGTGCGACGACGATCGACGACGTCCGCCACTTCTACGAGGCCAAGGTTCCCATGGGCCGAGGCTGCACGCCAGCCGACGTGCTGGAGGCGCTCTACTACCTGGTCGCCCAGCGGTACGAGACCGGCCAGGCCCTGCCCGTCACCGGCGGCCAGGTGATGCTGAGCTGAGCCGCACCGTGCAGGCGCGGCCGCCCCGGCCCGCGCCCGTTCCCACTCCGCCGCCACGAGGAGCCGCCTGGTGAACGAAACCCTCCCGCCCGCCCCGGTGCTGCCGGCGACCCAGCACGCGATCCAGATCGTGGGCCCCGGGCAGCTGCTCCACAACCGGGTCAAGCCCGTGCCCGTGCCGGGCCCGACCCAGCTCGTGGTGAAGGTCGAGGCGGTCGGGATCTGCTTCTCCGACGCCAAGCTCCTGAAGGCGTTCTCGTCGCACCTCCGGAAGGCCGAGGTCTCGGGCGGCATCGACGAGACGGCGCTCGCGGAGATCCCGAGCTACGTGCCGGGCGGGCTGCCGACGGTCCCCGGTCACGA